>Ga0160441_100146_pt1 | contig 78633 bp, 69 predicted proteins | sample HID1971K_E1MG_FD_108260 | JGI IMG/M metagenome (GOLD analysis project Ga0160441, IMG submission 108260) | Enriched millipede-associated microbial communities from UW Madison campus, WI, USA - HID1971K_E1 MG | ecosystem: Host-associated > Arthropoda: Insects > Digestive system > Unclassified ... | reverse complement strand
TAACATATGAGTTTGAATAAAGATGGTGCCGTCGAGAGGACTTGAACCCCCAACCTACTGATTACAAGTCAGTTGCTCTACCAGTTGAGCTACAACGGCCAATATGTACATATGAGTTTGAATAAAGATGGTGCCGTCGAGAGGACTTGAACCCCCAACCTACTGATTACAAGTCAGTTGCTCTACCAGTTGAGCTACAACGGCATATTATTTTCAAAGACAAAAAGTATTATCACATATTTAATGACATAAATCAACCCTTTTGAAAAAGATTAAATATTCCGAAAAATCAAACCGATCATTTCATGAAAAAAGAGCTTATTGTCTATACCTAAGTATAACAATAAGCTCCTTATATTATGCGGTATGTTCTTCAGAAAGATCGACAGGTAACTCGATCTGCATTTCAATTTTACGAATACGATTTTTACTTGTTTCTCGAACGATGAATTTCAAGTTTTCGTATTTAAGCGACTTACCTAGTTTTGGATCTTGCATCTTACTGTATACCCAACCACCAATGGTTTCTACTTCTTCATCTTCAAAACTAGCTCCTGTAAGCTCGTGAATTTCATCAAGTAGAACTTTTCCATCTAGCAGGTAACAGTTCTCATCAAGTTGTTCAATTTCTTTACGTTCGTCAGCATCGAATTCATCACGAATTTCGCCAACAATTTCTTCAATAATATCTTCGATTGTAATAAGTCCTGATGTACCACCATACTCATCCACTAATATAGCGATATGAACACGTTCTAACTGCATTCGTTTCAATAATGTTTTGATAGGCGTTACTTCAGACACGCTTAGTACAGGATGTATTAAAGATTTCAGATCAAACTGTTGCGTTTTATGATGTTCAAGAAATAATTGCTTCGTATTAATCATACCTACGATATTATCTTTGCTTTCCATAGCTACAGGGAAGCGAGTATATTGTTCACGCTCAATAACTTCAAAGTTCTGCTCAAGCGAGTTATTTGTATACAAACAAACCATATCTGTACGTGGCACCATGATTTCTTTAGCTAACAATTCATCGAAAGCGAAAATACGACTAACATAACCATATTCAGTGTTATTAATTTTTCCACTTTGATAGCTCTCATTCAAAATAATTTGAATTTCTTCCTCACTATGAGCATCTTCATGCTCATTCGCGGAATGTAAGCCGAATAGACGAGTAAGGGCGTTAGCTGAACCATTTAGAGTCCAGATGAACGGATACAATACTTTATAGAAAATAATTAGCGGCTTAGCTGTTAATAATGAAATTTGTTCAGCTTTTTGAATAGCCCAAGTTTTAGGTGCTAATTCACCTACGACAACATGGAAAAATGTGATAACGATAAATGCAATTGCAATTGAAACGGGATGACTAATGGATTCACTAATACCCAAATCATGGAACAACGGTAACAGGATGGCAGCTACTGTCGGTTCACCCAGAAAACCTAGACCTAAAGCGGTACAAGTTATACCTAGCTGACAGGCAGATAAATATGCATCCAGATTGCTTGAAATTTTTTGTACTGAAGCAATACCTTTCTTTCCTTCAAGTACTAACTGATCAATGCGGCTTGAACGTAAACGTACAATAGCAAACTCTGCAGCTACAAAGAAAGCAGTTAAAAAAATCAGTAATGCAATCATGAATAATTTGAGACCTATGTCCATTTCTAATTCTCACTATCCTTTTTCTATTATTTTTATTATGAACTACACCTTAAACTATATGTTCAAAAAGCGGGCTTTCAGAATCGAGAATATGGAGTGCTACTTGAGGAAGGAGGAAGCTCCAGTGTACGTAATTGGTACACGAGTCCCGGACTTTCCAAGTTCACATCATATTCGATGTCGAATATACTACGATGTCAAACATCGTTATCAAAGTCTGCTTTTTGAACTACCCTTAAACTATATCATATAAAATAAGAGGTATTGATAGCAAACGAAAAAAGCGTCGATAACGCAGTTATTAGGGGGTATGGAACGTAAAAGTCTGATTAATGGCAAGAAATCAGACAATTTGAGTATGAAAAGGTATGTTTTTCGCCATATTGCTTTATTATTGAATATTTTTTTGGATATTATTAGTAGACGGACAACACTTTACTCTCATATTGAATAAAATGGAAATGCGCTAAAGCAATTTATGATATAATGAACAAGTTATCTTATTTTCACTATTTAATGATAGTAATGATCTGCCGATATATTAATTATTAGTCATGGAGTGGAGGATAGAAATAGTTATGGAGATTAATACTACAAAAGCTATGAAGCAACAGCAAATAAATTCTCAGCTTAACTATTATACGGGGAAAACAGTTCAAAGCGATTCCACTAATAAGTCGCAGTTCGATGAATTATTGCAACAAGCGAAGATATGGGATCCTGCACTGGGAAAAGCTTCAGAGGAAGCGGATCAAGATCTTGTATGGGGATACCTAGCTAATACAGGAGTAAGTCATGTTCAACTTTATGGAGAACAAGAGGCAAGTGCAGTATGGGGTACAGCTGGTACATCATCGTCAGAAGCAGTTAATGGTGGAAGTAGCTATGGTAGCTCTCAATATGCTTCGCTAATTGGAGCAGCATCTCAAAAGTATGGCGTTGATGCTTCATTAATTGAAGCAGTTATTCAAACCGAGTCAAACTTCAATGCTAGCGCAGTATCTTCTGCTGGAGCTAAAGGGCTTATGCAACTGATGGACGGGACAGCAAGAGGACTTGGTGTAACGAATTCATTAGATCCTCAGCAAAATATTGATGGCGGTACTCGTTATTTAGCTATGCTACTTAAAAAGTACAATGGTAATGAACAGGTTGCTCTTGCAGCTTATAATGCAGGTCCAGGTCGTGTAGATCGTCTTGGTATTGCTACCGATGATGATTTGCAACAGAAAATATCATCATTGCCTCAAGAAACACAACGATATATAGGTAAAGTATTATCTGCTCAAGCATAATATAAAGTTGATCATATTTGAGAAAAATAAGAAACGGGAATACGTGTTCCACTTAATGGAAGTTAAAGTGGCACTTTCGTATATCCCGTTTTTATCGTATATTGTAGGTTGTACATTTAATTTGGAAGAAGGTTTACATGTTATGCTTTATTTTGACCATTGCGCATCTACTCCTCCTCATGAGGATGTTGTGCGTACGATGATGGAAGTTATGACGAAACATTATGCCAATCCATCCTCGTTGCATAGTGGTGGCGTAGCGGCTGCAAAACTTATTGAAAAAGCACGTGAACAATTGACTAGTTTAATGCATACGAAGCAAGGAAAATGGATGTTTACTTCTGGTGGCACAGAATCTAATAATTTAGCGATTAAAGGCGTGGCTCGTCAATATGCTAATCGCGGCAAACATATTATCACCTCAGCTGTAGAACATGCTTCCATTCATGAAGCTATGCAACAACTCGAACAAGAAGGTTTTACGATTACGGAACTTCCAGTTAACAATACTGGGCATGTATCTCTAGATCAATTGAAACAGCACATAACGGATGAGACCATTCTTGTCAGTATTATGCATGTCAATAACGAGCTAGGATCAGAACAACCTATTGCTGCGATCGGACAATTGCTAAAGCGATATCCAAAAGTAATCTTCCATGTTGATGCTGTACAAAGTCTTGGGAAAATCAACATTGACATTGAAAATTGGGGAATAGATTTATTAAGTGGCTCTGCACATAAATTGCGCGGACCTCGTGGGGTCGGTTTTCTCTATATGCGAAATGGTATACAATTAATACCGTTACAAGTAGGTGGATCGCAAGAGCATAATTTGCGAGCGGGAACAGAGAATGTAGCCGCAGTTGTTGCTAGTGCCAAAGCATTGCGATTAGCGATTCAATCATTAGATCAGTATTATAATGATGCTACAATTCTAGCGACATATTTACGTAAGCAGATTCAAAAAATACCCGAGTTAAAGCTTAATGGTGGGTCACCTCAATCTCCGTATATTGTTCATTTCTCTTACCCTGGGATGAAACCTGAAGTCGTTATTCATATGTTGGAGCAACGAAACATTTTAGCGTCGACTCGTTCAGCATGTTCATCAAAGGATGATAAACCTAGTCGTGTACTTATGGCTATTGGGGCAACAAGAGGAGAAGCTTCGGGAGGCATTCGTATTAGCTTTGGACAAGAACATACAACAGCGGATATTGATAAATTAGTGGATGCACTAAATGAAATAATACAGTCACTAAAACATCTTGAGAGGGGCAATACACATTGATGTACGATCGTATCGTATTACGATATGGCGACTTAACAATGAAAGGTCGCAATCGTAAAATATTTGAAGATAAAATGCTAAAGTCAGTGAAGCGAGCAATGAAGGAGTTTCCTGAGGTAACCTACTGGAGAACATACGGAAGACTATATGTCATTTTGAATGGAATACCACATCAACCGGTCATTGATCGTTTGAAAGATTTGTTCGGAATTGTCTCGGTTAGTCCAGTTCTTTCTGTACCTTCAGAAATAGAAGCGATTAAAGCAGCAGCAGATGAGATTATGAAATCTTTAGAAACAGTTCCTGCTACTTTCAAAATTAATGCACGCCGTGCATGGAAAAGATTTGCGCATGGTTCTCATGAGATGAATCATTTAATTGGTTCTCACATATTACCGCAATACCCTGACATGAAAGTAGATGTTCATAACCCTGAACTGGAATTAAGGATTGAAATCCAAGAAGAAGCTACTTACTTGTATTGGGAAAACATTTCAGCTGCTGGTGGTTTTCCATATGGATCAAATGGCAAAGCGATGTTGCTACTTTCAGGTGGTATCGACAGTCCTGTAGCTGGCTGGATGGCGCTTCGTAAAGGTCTTGAAATTGAAGCAGTACATTTCCACAGTTATCCTTTCACAAGTCAACAAGCAACAGATAAAGTCATTTCACTTGCAAGAAGACTATCATATTATAGTGGTGTTCCGATTCGTCTACACCTTGTTCCTTTTACAGAAATTCAAACTCGCATCACTCATAGTAATCAAGAAAACTTAACGATTACATTGATGCGTCGGGCTATGCTTCGAATTACTGAGCAGCTTGCAGAGCAATATAAAGCAGGCGGAATAGTTACGGGGGAAAGTCTTGGACAAGTTGCTAGTCAGACATTGTCTAGTATGAATGTAATCGGTCGTGCTACAGTATTGCCGATGATTAAGCCGCTTATTATGATGGACAAGCAAGAAATAATAACAATTGCTCGTAAAATTGGTACGTTTGAAACATCGATCTTACCATTTGAAGATTGCTGTACATTATTCTTACCAAAATCACCGAGTACAAATCCTAATTTGAGAATTGTTGAGCGTGTTGAGCAACAACTCCCAGATCTTAATGACTTGATTAAACAAGCGGTTGAGGGGACAGAAAGTATACTCCTTAATTTGACTGAAGGAAATCATGAACACGGTCAAGTGGATAAATCAGAAGAAGATTGGTTCTAATTAGCCAGATAATATGAATCATATCAAAAAGTCCGCCAGACTCTCATCAGATGAGAGTCTGGCGGACTTTTATGTTAAGTATGTTTAAGCAGTGGCCGTAGCTTTCTTAGCATTACGTTTATTGACTATATATCCTAATCCCAAGATACCTACAATTAGAACAATCTTCAATGTCCATTGTAGCCACACATTGGCTTCGAATAAAGTTCCGAATTTGTGCTCATCAATAAACATATTAGAAGCGGTATATGCTAATACTGCAGCTCCGAGATAGATGATCCATTTAAATCGGTCAACCAACTTAATGAACAAAGTACTTCCCCATACAATGACAGGAACGCTAATAAGTAATCCAATAATAACTAGTAAAGTATGTCCTTGAGCAGCACCTGCAACAGCAATAACGTTATCTAGCCCCATTGCAGCATCTGCAATGATAATCGTCTGAACGGATTGCCATAATGTATTTCCTGCTTTTACATTGTCATGTTGTTCTTCTTGTACGAGTAGCTTGAAAGCAATCCATATTAGAAGTAGTCCACCTACTAAGTGCAACCACGGAAGGTTTAGTAGTTTAACGACAAGTAAAGTTGCGATGATTCTAATCGAAATGGCTCCGACTGTACCCCAAATAACTGCTTTCTTCTGTTGATCTTTTGGCAAATTACGAGCAGCTAGGGCGATGACAATGGCATTATCACCTGCAAGAATAAGATCGATAAATACAATGTTGAGCAAGGCAAGCCAAAATTCTCCTGATAAAACGTTCATGGTCGGTTCCTCCTTTTCAATTGTCCATAGAGAAGCTTACACCCGATAAAGGCAAATGTGAAGTGAAAATTTTCAATTTCCTGACATATTGATACAAGCTTGTTCATACCTCTAGTAAAGAGGAGGGGAACATGTGGACAGCTTAATTATTTTTGTTGAGATCGTATTAATAAACTTGTTATTAAGTGGTGATAATGCCATCGTTATTGCAATGGTAAGTAATCAACTACCTGTACATCAAAGAAACAAAGCGATGTGGTGGGGGACGCTTGTTGCTGTGTTTTTAAGATGCTTTCTTGTATTACTTGCACTACCATTGCTTCAAATACCCTTTCTACAAGCGGCTGGTGGGTTACTCTTGTTATATATATCAATTAAATTACTTATTGATATGCAGCAAGCTGCGCATCATGAAATGAACATGAAAAAGTTAACGCTGATGAGTGGAATTTGGACCATAATTACAGCAGATTTCGTTATGAGCTTGGACAATGTACTAGCTATAGCCGCCGTCGCCAAGGGAGATTTTATTCTTATTATGCTCGGAATTGCGCTTAGCATTCCTATGATTATTTGGGGGAGCAAATTGCTCGACCATCTGATAAAGAAGTTTCCGTTTCTAGCATATATTGGGGCATCGCTGTTAGCATTTGCCGCTGGAGAGATGCTAATCAGAGATCAAGGGCTGTATGATATAATCTTTTATAAAATGACAAGCTCACTTACGTTAGTTCCGTTATTATGCATTCCATTGGTCATAATTGCAGCAATAATAAGGCAAAAACCGATAACAAAATGAATGAATTTGGACATATTCCCACGATTTTTATTAATGGGAATATGTTTTTTTGTGCAAACCTACTCATAACCCTAGTTTTTTTGTCGCAATTCCGTTAAACTAATAAAGATATGGATACATTAACAGGTAATTATAGAATTAAGGAGCGGAACGTGTAATGAAAAATAAATATTCCGCAGGAATAATTTTATTGCTTGCAGGGTTAGCCATTCTTCTAGGTAAATGGGGAGTGTTTAGTTTTCTTGGCTCGATATTCTGGCCAATATTAGTTCTCATCCCAGGGATACTTATTCATGTCCTTTACTTTGGCAGAGTACTTCCAGCAATTACATTAGTTCCAGGCGGCATGTTGGTTGTGTATGCCATACTTTTTATTTTCTGTAATGCACTTGGATGGAGTAATTTACGTTATCTTTGGCCGCTGTTTATTTTTGGTGTAGCGCTAGGTATGTATGAATACTACCTGTTTGGATCACCGAAACAGCGTTATATAAAGACAGCTGCTATTGGGCTTGGTGCAGCGTCAATTGTTGGCTTGTTGCTTGTTGCATTATGGGGTTGGGGCGTCTATGTCGTAGCGTTATTATGTGTTGGTGCTGGTCTTTACTTGATGTTTGGTTCACGCAAGCGTAGGTAGACAAAAGAGTTTAACTAAAGAAAATGGAGTGGTAACAGTTAATGAAGGCAAGAGAAAATTTACGTAACATAGCAATTATTGCGCACGTAGACCATGGTAAAACAACATTGGTTGATAAGTTGCTTCAACAATCAGGTACTTTCAAGGATCATGAAGCTGTACAAGAACGTGCAATGGATTCTAATGATATTGAGCGTGAACGTGGTATTACGATTTTAGCTAAAAATACTGCTATTAACTACAAAGATTATTTGATCAATATCGTAGATACACCTGGACATGCTGACTTCGGTGGCGAAGTTGAGCGTATTATGAAAATGGTTGATGGCGTACTACTTGTAGTAGATGCATTTGAAGGCTGTATGCCTCAAACGAAGTTCGTTCTTCGTAAAGCACTTGAGTCTAACTTGACTCCAATTGTTGTTGTTAACAAAATTGACCGTCCTAATGCTAGCCCAACTCAAGTAATTGACGAAGTATTAGACCTATTCATTGAACTAGGCGCTAATGATCAGCAATTAGAATTCCCAGTTGTATATGCTTCAGCATTAATGGGAACTTCAAGCTTGAACGTTGATAAGCAAGACGAAAATATGCAAGCACTTTATGAAACTATTATTGAAAATATCCCTGCTCCAACTGAGAGTACGGTTGATCCTCTTCAATTCTTAGTTACTTTGCTTGATTTCAACGAATATCTTGGCCGTATCGCGGTTGGTCGTGTAAACCGTGGTGTTATTAAACAAGGTCAAACAGTTGCTGTAATTAACCGTGAGGGCGTTACTAAACAAGCAAGAATTGAGAAACTATTTGGTTTCCAAGGATTGAAACGTCTAGAGATCGAAGAAGCGGGCGCTGGTGATATCGTTGCTATTGCAGGTATCCGTGAAATCAATATTGGTGAGACAATCGCTGATCCAGCGAATCCAGAAGCATTGCCAGTATTGAAAATCGATGAGCCAACATTGCAAATGACATTCGTTGTTAATAACTCTCCGTTCGCAGGTCGTGAAGGTAAATGGGTTACATCTCGTAAACTACGTGAGCGTCTATTCAAAGAGCTTGAAACTGACGTAGCACTTCGTGTTGACGAAACAGATAGCCCAGACGCATTTATCGTATCTGGTCGTGGTGAACTTCACTTAAGTATTCTTATCGAGAATATGCGTCGTGAAGGTTTTGAACTACAAGTATCCAAACCAGAAGTTATTGTTAGAGAAATTGATGGCGTGAAAAGTGAGCCTTATGAGCGTCTTCTAATTGATGTACCAGAAGAGAGCATGGGTGCTGTTATGGAAAGCCTAGGTACTCGTAAAGCTGAAATGATGAATATGATTAATGATGGTTCTGGTCAAGTTCGTCTAGAATTCGTTATTCCTGCTCGTGGTTTGATTGGTTACCGTACTTCATTCCTAACACTAACTCGTGGTTATGGTATAATGAACCATGCGTTCGATAGCTATGGTGAATATGTACCATCTAACGTAGGTGGTCGTCACTCAGGTGTACTAGTAAGTAGTGAAAACGGTACAACAACTTTCTATGGTATGATGGGTGTGGAAGATCGTGGTCATCTATTCCTAGAGCCAGGTGCTGATGTTTACGAAGGTATGATCGTTGGCGAACATAACCGTGATAACGATATCATCGTAAATATTTGTAAAGAAAAACAATTAACAAACGTTCGTTCTTCAGGTAAAGACGACACTGTTAAATTGAAAACTCCAGTGCTATTCTCACTTGAGCAAGCACTTGAATATTTGAATGACGATGAATATTGTGAGATCACTCCTAAAACGATTCGTCTTCGTAAAAAAATTCTTAATAAGAGCGAGCGTGAACGTGCTGAGAAGAACCGTAAAGCCGCTCTAGCAAACTTATAATAATAGTATGATCAGACTGTGAGGAGGTTGTAAGAATGCAAGCATGGTTTAGTGAGCATATGCTCATCTCATATCTACTCATTCTTGGAATGACTTTTTTCATCTTTCAGAAGGTATTCCGTCCTCAACAGGCTAGATTACCATTAATTCGTGAGATTCTGTTGTATGCTACAATGATCTTTGGATCAGCTATTCTTCTTATTATGCAAGTAGATAAGCTACCTATTATTCAATGTATGGCCATTGCAGTTATTATGATGCTCACACTTCGTTTGCGCCAGCTATATGATAGCTGGAAACAAAAATCTTCACCGGATAACAAAGTCAATACAGAAACAAAGTAATGACTTGATTAAGCAGCACTCACACCATCCGTCTTTACGTTTGGCAACGGGTGCTGCTTTTTTATATACTTTTTAAATTCTAACGACAATAAGAGTAGGTGAATACTTATGAGCAAGCAAATATCTAAGAATGCTCAATCGCAACCGACCGAAAGTCGGGTGACAACTAGAGGAACACGTAACAAGAAAAAAAGTAAAAAGAAAGTTATTATAACGACGATCTTATCTATTATTATACTTATCATTGCAGCAGTAGTAGTGTTCGGTACATACATATTTATTAAGGGCAATAGTAAATTACCAGCTATGAGTCTTGTAACTGATGTAGAGGGTAAGCCAAATAGTGTTACGCCAGTACCACAGGGTGAATCTGTGAAGGACAAGCCAGTAACGATGGTGTTATTAGGGATTGATCAACGTCCCAAAGGCGGTGGCTTGAACACGGACGTTATGTTAGTTGCTGCTCTTAATCCTACTACGAAAAAAGGGGCAGTTATTGCTATGCCACGCGATACCCGAATTTCTTATTATAATAAAGATAAAGATGCTGTAGAAGTTCGTAAAGCGAATGCATTTTATGCAAATTATTATGTAAAAGCTCAAAAAGATGGTGAAGATAAAAATGGAGCCATGCTAAAAGGTAAAGCTACAGTTAGGGATGTACTCGGACAGTTCTATGACATTCCTATTCAGTATGCTGTGTCTGTTAATTTCCAAGGATTTAGAGACGTGGTGGATGTACTAGGTGGCATTGAAGTTGATGTAGACATGCGTATGAAATATTCAGATTCCATTGATGGAACAGATATCGATTTGCAGCCAGGTATTCAAACGTTATACGGAAAGGAAACATTAGATTTTGTTAGATTCCGAAAATCAAATACTAATCCAAATGCTTCAAGTGACTTTGAACGAAATAACAGACAAAGTATCGTTCTTTCCGCTATTATGAAAAAAATGATCTCACTTGGTGGTATTACGAAGATCGGTGATGTCATTGATGAAGTCAGTGATGATGTTTATACCGATATGCCGACATCAGAATTAAAGCGGATGTTGTCAACTTATTATAATATTAATATGGATAATATTACATTTATGAGCTTACAAGGAAAATGGGATAATCCATACGTAATAGCAAGTGAGGAATCGCTTGCAGAAGCCAAGCAATTATTACAATCTATATTAGCAGAATGAGTAGCATGAACATATCATATACTATCAATAGTTAAGCTTCGATTATCACATTAAGTGAGATGAAGGGGGAAAAGCTATGGTCGTATTATGGGAGCTACAGAACATAGCTTTATTTCAACATGAAACGAAAGAAGCCTAGTGGTTACACTAGGCTTTTTGTGTATTTATTTCCCTTTTAAGCTATGCTCTGAATCTTTTACCAAGTCGTCAGGAGTAGTGTATGTTTTGTCCTTACTTGCTGCATTGTATTGATGATCTTTTTGTGAAGGCATAAGATCTGAGGGAACTTGTGGGATAATACGTCCTACAATATCCGATAGCTCCTCAGCGATACCCATGACAGGACGCCCTGCAGAAATATCTGCACCAATTTCCTTAATGCGTTCGCCAAGATCCATATCTGCTGTTACGATTGCATTGACTCCATAAGTGTCATTGCGAAAAGCTTCAGCTACGGAGTATTTAATAACGCCAACGCGTGATCTCTCAACATCTGCATTAACATCGATACCGACTATCGCATTATTTCCCATAATGACAACATGAGCATTATTAACGCCTTCAACACTTTTGGCTAGCTCTTCAAGATGAGCAATCGTATCTTTGTGGTTGCTAGAGATTTCTTGTTGCTTAACAGATTGCGTATTGATGTTCTCATTTTGATTGGTGGAGGGTGATTTATTACTACTGTTCATACTACCGCAGCCTGATAGCAACAGTACCAGAGCTGTTATCATGACTAGTTCCTTTTTCATTTGTTTCACCTCTGTATATAACTTGATTGTACTTTCATAGTGTGTCCGTAATGGCTGTTAGCTATGTACGCTAACGATGATGATGGGGAGGAACTAATATGGGGAAAATCATTGTGCTTGATACGAATGTATTATTGCATGATCCAAAAGCCATTTTCGCATTTCCTGATGATGAAGTTGTTATTCCAGCCATTGTTCTGGAGGAAATTGATTCGAAGAAAAGACTAGCTGACGAGTTGGGTCGAAATGCAAGATCTGTATCTCGATTGTTAGATAAAATAAAAGAAGATGGAAAATTACATTCTGGAATCATACTCGATACAGGTGGTATTATTCGAGTGGAATTGAATCATCGTAATTTTGCTCAAATTCAAGAGATGTTTGGAGAGATTACGAATGATCACAGAATAATTGCTGTTGCTCTAAACTATCACAATGAGCAAGCTTTACTTCCAGAAGAAGAACAACAAAGTGTTGTGCTTGTAAGTAAAGATGTTTTGATGAGAATAAAAGCTGATGTCCTTGGACTAGAAGCAAAAGATTATGTCAGTGACCCCAATATTCAGGAAAGTGATCGTTATCTTGGTTTTTTCAATATGCAAGTTCATCCTTCTATTATTGATGAATTTTATAATCAGCGATTTCTTACCATTAATAATTTGCAATTAAGACAACGATTTAATCCTCATGAATTTATTATTTTGAAAGATGAGATGGGCACTACCAAATCAGCCTTATTAAAGGTTAACGCTCAAGCAACAAAGTTAGAGCCGTTATTTCTAAGTAATGACCCGGTATGGGGAATGACCCCGCGTAACGCACAACAACGTATGGCGCTAGAATTGCTATTGAATGATGATGTTCCACTTGTTACCTTGACTGGTAAAGCGGGGACAGGTAAGACGCTCCTAGCACTTGCTGCAGGACTTATGAAGGTGGAAGATGAGCGGAAGTATAAAAAGTTGCTTATAGCAAGGCCTGTTGTTCCAATGGGGAAAGATATTGGTTATTTACCAGGGGAGAAAGATGAGAAATTACGTCCTTGGATGCAACCGATCTATGATAACCTTGAGTTTTTGTTTGATACAAAAAAATCAGGTGATATTGATAAAATATTGATGGGACTCGGCAGTATTCACGTTGAGGCTTTAACGTATATTCGTGGTCGATCGATACCTGGCCAATTTATCATAATTGATGAAGCGCAAAATCTTACTAGTCATGAAATTAAAACAATCGTATCAAGGGTAGGTGAAGGTAGCAAAATAGTGTTGGTTGGAGATCCTGAGCAAATTGATCACCCGTACCTAGATTCTATGAGTAATGGCTTGACCAACATTGTGGAGAAATTTAAACAGGAGCAACTAAGTGGACATATCACGCTGGAAAAAGGCGAGCGATCTAAATTAGCACAATTAGCAGCGGATTTATTATAAAAACCTGTTCAAAAAGACCGACTTTCAGTACCGAGAAGAACATCCTCTATAAATGAATACCAGTTAGACATTCAGTAGTTGAATCGTCTAACTGGTATTTTTTTATCTAATTGCACACTGAAATTAAGGTAAATATATACTGATATGCCATTTATGATTGCTAATAGAAGAATGAAAGCGATATACTTACTATTAGGAAATTGCTATACTTGAAGTATTCCGTGACATAAAGGAGATAGGTTGTGTTCAATAAACGTTACATATTGTTGATGCTAGGTTCTATGATGATCATAATTGTAGCTTTTATCTTTCTGACACGTCAATTGAACTGGAATTATGTAAGCGATCTATATAAAGATAAAGATGAACCTGCTGCTATTATTATTGATCAAGAAGAAGTTATTGAAACAGAACAGTTACACATATTTGTTTCACTAGATGAAGAACAGTTTGGTCAGTTAGATCAGCTACGTATATTGATTGAAAATTCGAATCCGCATATTGAGGTTACGCTAACGAATCAATATGTAGAGCAATATGAATATGCGGAATGGGAACTGAAGTCTAAGCTAGATGAACTTGGTGATGTGCAACTTGTTCCTAACGAATGGATATTGCCTTTAGCTACGAAAGGATTATTACAACCCGTAGATCGCTTAATGAATAGCGATTCATTAGCAAGTCATTTACCAGGTTACACAGATGCTCTGAGATGGAACGGCTACCTATGGGGAGTTCCGTATTCTAGTAACCCGTTCATTATTTTAACTCATAATTTACTACAAGAGTTTGTCAATAAAACGGTTGACGATGCTATAGTTGATGCCATTGATGTTACAACAGATCCGACTAAAGAACCGTCAGAGAAAATGATAAATAATACTACACCGGAAATAGTAAGTGAAGATGAAGTAGAGACAAATAGTAATTGGGATCATATGTTGGAAATGCTTGCATTAGTAGAGCTAAATGATGCTGAGATTGATTTACTTAATTTCGCAGATAATAGCTATGATGCGTTACTAGTTTGGTTAACATATGGTGATATTGCAAGACAACGTGGAATATCGAATAGTGAGTTTAGCGAGGAACAATTAACAATGATACAATGGTTAGCTGAACATCAGGATCGAGTCCAATTAGATAATGCTTTAGAGGGACCCGGTGCTGAAGAGGCTAACTGGCCACTTTACTATATGACTTCGTGGGATGGATTTATGACCAGCAAAGAAGAACTATACGAACAATATGGTGCAATTGAGGTGCTCATTCCAGTGCCATGGCTTAACGGATATAGTTTTGTTATACAAGCCAATAGTAAACAAGCAAGTGCTGCGATTGAGTGGATTGAGCAGATTACTCAATTAGCTAGTGCTAAATTAGAAGGAGCTCCAACTAGAAATATGGATTATATGTTAAGTAGTAGTTCTGTTCTAACAAATATGGGTGGGATATTAAATCAAAAGTTGTTAGAATCACAAATGATGAATGTATCACCGGATTGGCCCAAGGAATATGTTACTATGAAACAACAGTGGGATGCGACTTCAACATTCTCGGACAAGCTCAACTTATTAAAATAATAATTAAAGGCAAGTATAAGCCCATTTAGGGCTAATACTTGCCTTTTTGCATGTAATTATTCAGTTTAGATAGATAATTGAAGTTCAATTGTTAATGTTCCATCGCTAGTTGTAACTGATTTTGCGCGAAGCATTGAAAGAATATAGGAAGGATAGAAGTTCAAATTAAATTGTGACTCAAGATCGTTTTTTGTTTCATCAGGTAGCAAAAATCCATTGAAATAAAGTTCATCAACCGTAAATTGTATGTAGTTAGTTGGCTCTTCGATAAGTGAATAGTGACCTTGAATTTCTATTTCGATATTATCTCGTTTTCCTTTTGCAATAATAGCATTTTCTATGAAAACAAACTCGAAATCATTGAACATATTATGTTGACTTCTTAAGAAGCTATTCAGTGCATCATCAGGTAATTCGATCGTATATTTGAAGCCCTTCATCGAGATGTATTGCTGGTTTTCTTGTAACCAAGTAGGTAACTCATTCATAGATTTTGCTAGTTCTTCAAAGTAAGTTTTTACTTCTGTTAGACCTTTTTCTTCCCAGAAAGTAGTCAACTGCTCAATAAGTAATTGAACTCGATCGGCATCAGTTCTTCCTGCCAATTGGTCATCAATTTGTTGTTCTAATGCGACAACACGATTTCGTTGTAATTTTAGTTCATCTTGAAGTGTTGTAAGTTTATCCTGTTCAATCTTATAGGTATCGTAACTCGTTTGTAACACGCGATATTCATCTACATAAGAGGTGAGTATTTCCCTGTCATTTGATATAATAATTTCTACAAATTCGATAGCAAGAAGTATTCCCTCTAATGTATCGCTTTTGAGAAAATTAAGAAATATGCCATCTCTCTCACCCATATAGTAAGCAAGAAGTACTTTACCCGCTTGCTCACGTTTGCCAGCAATTTGATCTTCTTGCTGAGCAATTTGATCTTCTGTTAATGTTAATGTTTGTTGCAAAACCTCAAGCTTTTGACTGATTCGCCCGATCTCTTTGTCTAGTTCTACAACAGAGAGACTGGATTGCAATATTTGCTGTAGATCCTCGTCCTCATCAGTTTGTGTAGGCGATATCGTTTCCATAGTTGGCTCTGCAATTGCAGAAGGAGTCGTCATTGTATAAAACATGAGTACCGCTAGCAAGCATATGATGATACGTGGTTTCATCACGATTAGATTCAACGCTACCTTCCCTCCTAAAACTTTTCGTAGCCCAATACGATGCTTCTTCGTAAGAAAAGTACATCGGAAGCATAAGCTAAAACTTTTCGTAGCCCAATACGATGCTTCTTCGTAAGAAAAGTATCAGCTTATCAATCATTGTATGCGGTAGCATGGCCTATTATTTCTTGCAATTGTTATTCAACTACCTCTATTAATGGAAACAGGTCGTACAAGTAATTAACCTGTACGACCTGTTTGAAAATTTGATGTCTTAGTCTTAGAAAGGAATACTCATCTCGAATACCGACCAATAGGTGAATCCTACAAATGAGATCACCATATATCCCCAGAACATCGTTATGTAAGTTTTTTCTGAGAAATTCAAATATCCTAGGAAAACGAATGCGACCGCTTGCGCAAAGAATAATAGAGAAAACTCATACATATGTCCAGCAAAAGCCATCAATCCGATTACTAAGCACCAGAAACCTAGTACTCTATACATACGTGCCATACAGCAACCCCCTTTCATGATGAACGACCTAATTTCCTAAATCTCATTATATCGTTAGCAGTTACAACTGTAAACATCCTCCATGTCTAAATATCGAAAATATTTCATCGTTTTTGTGAACTTGTTCATAGTATGTACACGATTATTAGAAAAAATGTATGAGTTTTTTTGAAATTGGTTATACAAAATAGTAACCAATAGATTCTATGAACTCTACTAAGCACATAGAATCTAAGTAAGTGCCTTTACGTTAGGAGGTTATAATAGCATGACAGCTATAAGACAAGATGCATGGAGTCAGGATGATGACTTAATGCTCGCAGAAGTAACACTGCGCCATATTAGAGAAGGTAGTACTCAGCTTTCAGCCTTTGAGGAAGTTGGTGAACGTATTGGTCGTACATCAGCTGCTTGTGGGTTCCGTTGGAATAGTTTTGTTAGAAAACAGTATGATGAAGCTATTCAGATCGCAAAACAACAAAGACATAAACGTAATTATATGAAGAAACAGGTGGCTTCACTTCCACAAGTATCATCTATAACGATGTTTGAAACAGATGAAAGACCTATTAGAATGGAACAAGGTTCAATAGAAGAGAGTATGTCTATTGATTCAGTTATTCGTTTTTTACGTGAATGGAAGATGACGTATCAAGATTTAGCACGCCAAATTCGTAGTTATGAAAAATCATTAAAAGATCGTGAAGATGAACTATATCGACTTCGTCAAGAGAATGAAAGATTGACGAAAGAAGTAAATATCGTTCAAACCGATTACCATGCTGTGAATGATGATTACAAAACATTAATTCAAATTATGGATCGTGCAAGAAGATTAACAGTTCTTTCAACTGAAGAAGAGAAGAAACCTCGATTCAAGATGGATGCAAATGGTAACCTTGAGAGAATTGAATAGAGTTTGAGGTGGGAGAAGTGTTACTATATATAGTAACACTTTTTTTGTTGCTATAAGAGGTAGTTCAAAAAGCAGACTTTGATAGCGAAGATTGGCTTAGTTGTATATTCGGCATCGAATATGAAGCGAACTTGGAAGGTGCAGTGCATAAATATTGTTGGAAGGTATGTGGATGACGATGAGGTTCGAGATCATTGGTAATGGTGCAATAGGCATGTTATATGGAACTCAGCTTTTACAAGCTGGTTTTAATGTTCATTTCTGGACAAGGACTAATGAACAAGCAGAATTTCTTAGATCAGAAGGAATTATGCTAGTAGATAGATCAGGCCAAAGTAGGAAAGAAACGAAAGGGACTTATAGATCACTTAAAGAGCGCGATTTGCACACATTAGATTTTAGGTCAACTGATGAAGTGTACATATTTCTTACCGTGAAACAATCTCAATTAAATAATGAATTATTAGCTCAAATTAAGTTGCTTTTAGAGCAACATGAGAATTGTACTTTAGTAGCATTTCAGAATGGTATAGGACATATTGAAAGATTAGCAGTACTATCGAATAAGCCGATAATTACAGCTGTGACAAGTGAGGCTGCACTGAAAGTGCAATCTAACGAAGTGCAGCATACAGGAACCGGTCTGACGACCATTGGCGATCAATTAGGTCGTGATTCTAATAAGATACATCAGAAAAAATTGGAAAAAGTGTTATTTGAGGCAGGATTTAAGACATTAATGTCGAAAAACATCAGAGAAGCAATCTATTGTAAATTAATTGCAAACGCCGTCATCAATCCATTAACAGCCCTGTTTAGCGTGAAGAATGGACAATTATCGTCTGACACTACTAGATTGCAGTTAATGATACAACTTTTCGAAGAGACTAGAGCTATACTAGCTTTTGAAGAGTTGGACATTGCCAATGTTAACTTTGACCATGTGCTTCATATTTGTGAATCAACATCAAGTAATACCTCTTCTATGTTCAGTGATGTTATGGCTCATCGCGAGACAGAAATACAATCCATTAATGGTGCGATCGTGAACATCGCCTCACGTCATGGAAAGGAAGCACCTCTTAATCAAGCTATACTACAATTAATATTAGCACTACATCCTAAAAAATAGGGGAGTGAACAATAGTAGCTTATGTGGGATATCATTAGAAGTATTTTTTCGGGAATTGCAATTATACCAATTTTCCCTTTTATTATTACTTATTTAGGCTATGGTGCATTTGTAAAGGATCGTAAAAAGGCGATTCGTTTAGCAATGGACGTATCTACCTTATTTTTAATACCTTGCGTCGCTGCGTTGTTTAATAATTTATTTAATAGTGGATTTAGTATATATGGAATATTATTAGTCATGATTATCGGTGGTGGATTACTAGGAAATCTGCACTATCGTAAAGATGGCATCATTCCGTGGAAGAAGATCCTTAGAGTCGTATGGCGTATTTCGTTTTTCGCTACTGCATTTTTATATATCATTCTTATTATTGTTACGTTGTTGCAATTGGCATTTACTGTTTCTTAATAGACGAAATATTAAACGTTTCTACTTTGGTAGGGGCGTTTTTCTTTTGACTTGAAAGTTAGCTATTGTGTACAATGACAAAGTAATGAGTTATCGTTATAAAGACAAAAAGAAATATAACATATTGTGAAGTTTAAGGAGGTAGGGAGACAGTGGTCGATCTACATAAATATGAATTACCTATTGCTCAAGCTCTAACAGCAGATTATATAGAAGGTAAGCAGCAAGTTATCGAAACGCTGTACGGCTACTATGCTGGTAATCAGGAAGATTGGGTTAAGCGCTCATCGAGATTAACTCAATTGCAACATACTCGCGTCGAAAGTATGACCTTAGCAAATGTGCTAAAAGCATATAATGAACGTTTGTCTGCAAGTGAAGAAACGTTAGCTAATATTGCTCATATTGCACAAGGGGCAAAAGTTGTAATTGGTGGTCAACAGGCTGGTATTTGGACAGGGCCATTGCTTGTTGTCCATAAAGCAGTATCTGTTATTCAAGCAGCATTATCAGCGAGTGAGCAGCTACAAGAGAAGGTAGTTCCTGTATTTTGGATTGCTGGCGAAGATCATGATTGGGATGAAGTTAATCATACTTATTTGATCTCAACAGAACAGCAATTGAAGAAATTATCTATAAATAGAGATGCTACATTAAGAACGGCTGTAAGTAGAACAGCCATTAGTACCGAACAATGGCAAGAAGTAATAGAAGAATTGTCTCAGCAATTACCGGGATCTGAATTCAAAGAACAGCTTATTCAAGATCTGGTACTAATGGGAGAGAAGTCAAGCTCGTTATCTGATTTCTTCGGTCATATGTTGAGTACATTATTTGCGAAGTATGGACTAGTACTTATTGATTCGGATGATCCTCAGGTAAGAGCAATTGAAAGTAACATGTTTGCACGATATTGAAACACAATGATGAATTAGAACAAGCGTATCTTCAATCTGCACAAACTGTACGTGATTTGGGCTATTCATTACAAGCAGATGTAACAGCAAATAGTGCTAACTTATTTCTATTTGTTGAGGAAAGTCACAATGATCGCGTCTTGTTATATAAAGACAATGGAGAATTCCGTGATCGCAAAAACCAATATCATTGGACGAAACAACAGCTAGAGGAATTGTTACAGAACAAACCTCAAAGTTTCAGTAACAATGTATTAACACGTCCGTTAATGCAAGATTATCTATTCCCAGTGCTTGCTACTGTACTTGGACCTGGTGAAATTTCATATTGGGGCTTAACAAAACAAGCATTTGAAGTTCTAGGGATGGAAATGCCAATTATTGTTCCTCGTATGTCTTATACGCTAGTTGAAGGTATTATTGCTAAAAATATGGCGAAATACGAATTGTCTTTTGCTGATGTGATGGATCATTTTCAAGAGCGCAAACAACAATGGTTACATGATCAAGATGAATTACATGTAGCTGATCAATTCAAGCATGTACGTGAGCAATTTACAGCGATGTATGCTCCACTTATCGAACTTGCTGGTTCGATTCAAAGTGGGTTATCTAAGCTTGGTGATACGAATATGAACAAAATTATTGAGCAAATGTCTTATATGGAAGCGAAGACCGTAGATGCACAGCAGAAACAGTTTGAAGCTGCTATTCGTCAATTAGATCGAATTGAACTATCGTTGAAACCTAGTGGTAAACCACAAGAACGAGTGCTGTCGATGATTTCATATTGGAATCGCTATGATAAATCATGGTTGGATGCTATTTTTGCGGTGGAATATTGTAGAACGGGTGGACATGAGATAGTATACTTGTAAGAGGAAGTTCAAAAAGCAGACTTTGAAAACGATGGTTGGCTAGGTAGTATATTCGACATCGAATATGAAGCGAACTTGGGAAGTCCGGTACGCATGTACCAAACACGTACATTTGCTTGTCCTCCTTCCACAAGTAGCGCGTCATCTTCTTGGTTCTGAAAGCCCGCTTTTTGAACTTTCATTGGAATAGGAAGTTCAAAAAGTAGACTTTGATAACGGTGAGTATGCTTACGAAGCGTAGTCGGCATCGAATACCTGCTATAGTATATGGCGTTTCTCGGAAGACAAGCATGATCTTCCGAGAAATGATTCTTTCAGTAATATTTAAGTAGCGAGCGTACAGACAAGTTATCTTGTACTACATATAATAAGTTGTTGGTTCAAATTAAATATGGATAATTACTGGAGGATGAATATGAACGTATTAGAAAAAAGTATTATTACAGACATTTCACTTGCACCTGAAGGACATCTAAAAATTGATTGGGCAAGCAGTCATATGCCTGTTCTGAATGAAGTCCGCGCTCAGTTTGAGAAAGAACAACCATTCAAAGGACTGAAGGTTTCAATTTCGTTACATCTAGAAGCGAAGACAGCTTACTTAGCTAAAGTCGTTCAAGCCGGTGGAGCGGAAGTTACGATTACAGGAAGTAACCCACTATCAACACAAGATGATATTTGTGCAGCGTTAGTGGAAGATGGTATTAAAGTGTTCGGTAAATACAATCCATCGCCAGAAGAATTCAAAATGCTTAATATGAAAGCTTTAGAAAACAATCCTGATCTAATCATTGATGATGGTGGCGATCTTGTTACATTATTGCATACAGAAAGCAAACAACATGCTGTTAATGTACGTGGTGGAGCTGAAGAAACAACAACAGGAATCATTCGTTTGAAAGCATTGGAAAAAGAAGGAACACTTACTTTCCCGATGGTTGCTGTAAATGATGCATACTGCAAATATTTGTTCGATAACCGTTATGGTACTGGTCAATCTGTATTTGATGGAATTAATGGTACAACTAACCTAGTCATTGCTGGTAAAACTGTAGTCGTTGCTGGTTATGGTTGGTGTGGTAAAGGTGTTGCCATGCGTGCTAAAGGACTTGGTGCTAGCGTCGTTGTAACAGAAATCGATCCTATTAAAGCTGTTGAAGCTTACATGGATGGTTTCAAAGTGATGCCAATGGAGGAAGCAGCGAAAATTGGTGATTTGTTCGTTACGGTTACAGGTAACCGTGATGTAATACGTAAAGAGCATTATGAAGTGATGAAGGATGGAGCGATCCTTTCTAATGCTGGTCACTTTGATGTTGAAGTGAATAAAGTAGATCTTGAAGCGATGAGTGTTGGTAAACGTACTGTTCGTCGTAATATCGAGGAATACAAACTAGCTGATGGTCGTAAATTTTATTTACTTGCAGAAGGACGTCTTGTAAACCTAGCTGCTGGTGATGGTCACCCTGCAGAAATTATGGATATGACTTTTGCACTTCAAGCTCTTAGTTTGAAATATGTAAATGATCAATACAAAGCCATTGGTAAACAAGTTGTAAATGTTCCTTATGACATCGATCAACAGGTTGCTAATTTGAAATTAGAAGCGCTTGGTATGGGGATAGACTCCTTAACACAAGATCAAGTCGCTTATCTTGATAGCTGGGAATAAAAATTAAATAAAATATTTACAAGAATCCTGCTTATAAAAGCAGGATTTTTCTTTTTTGTGGCGAAATAGTCTTACTTAGTGGTGGAAAGTGGAGCGAAGTGGAGTGAAAAGGGGAAGGGGTGGAGCGAAATTATGTTTATGGGAGAATATCAACATAGCATTGACGATAAAGGTCGTATTATTATCCCAGCCAAATTTCGTGATCAACTCGGATCTACCTTTGTAGCAACACGCGGCTTAGATAATTGCTTATTTATATATCCTGCGAGTGAGTGGGAACTATTAGAGCAGAAATTAAAAACTTTACCATTAATGAAAGCAGATGCACGTGCCTTTACACGGTTTTTCTTCTCTGGCGCAATCGAATGTGATTTGGATAAGCAAGGTCGTATCAATCTACCACAACATTTAAGAGAATATGCAAAACTTGAAAAAGATTGTATGGTCTTAGGTGTTTCTAATCGGGTAGAGGTATGGAGTAAGTCATCTTGGGAAGGCTATTATGAAGAATCAGAGCAAACATTTAATGAGATTGCTGAAAAACTCGTAGACTTTGATTTTAATTTCTAATAGGACAACATGAATTGGGGGATTTAACGTGTTTTTGCATACAACAGTTTTATTGGAGGAAGCAGTCAAAGGGCTAAATATTAAGCCTAATGGAATATATGTCGACTGTACGCTTGGTGGAGCGGGACATAGCGCTTTAATTGCCGCATCATTAGGGGATCAGGGACGTCTTATTGCTTTCGACCAGGACGACTGGGCACATGAGAATGCAAAGATTAAGCTTGCCCCTTATATGGATAAAGTTACGCTTGTTCGCAGCAATTTCCGCTATCTTGAACAGGAGTTAAAGCATTGTAATGTACCTATGTTGGACGGTGTTCCACAAGTTGATGGTATTCTTTTCGACTTGGGTGTATCTAGCCCTCAGCTTGATGAGGCGGAACGCGGATTCAGCTACAATCAAGACGCCCCATTGGATATGCGTATGGATCGTGATGAGGAATTGACGGCTTATCATATTGTGAACGAGTGGGATGAAAGAGATATTGCTCGCATTCTTGATCGATATGGCGAAGAAAAGTTTGCACGAAACATCGCTCGTTCCATTGTGAAAATCCGCCAGACCAATGCAATTGAAACAACAGAACAATTAGCAGAAATTGTGAAAAATGCAATTCCTGCGGCTACAAGACGTACAGGAGGACATCCTGCAAAACGTTCTTTCCAAGCTCTCCGAATAGCTGTGAATGATGAATTGGGTTCTGAGGAAGAAGCTCTAGAGGCAGCAGTGCGTTGCACAGCGCCTGAAGGCAGAATCTCAGTAATAACATTTCATTCGTTAGAAGATCGTATTTGCAAACAAACATTTGTTAAATACGTAGAAAAATGTTCTTGCCCACCTGATTTTCCAATGTGCGTTTGTGGGACAAAAGGTAAGTTGAAATTAATTACTCGTAAGCCAATCTTGCCTAGTGAGCTAGAGATTGAACAAAACTTACGCGCAAGATCAGCAAAATTAAGAATAGCAGAAAAGCTCTAGGGGGGAATAATCGTGGCCTATAATTATGGTAATTTAGCAATGAAACCTAAGCGTAAAGAACAAGAAGAGTACATCATACGCGAAACAAAGAAAAAAGTCGTTCGTAAAAAACCTATACCAGTAGGAGAAAAAGTATTATATCTTGCCGCTGTACTATTAGCAGTTATCATTTCGGGAATTATCATATTTAGGTTTGCTAATATTTACGGAACGAATATGCAAGTAAAACAAGTTAATAATGAGATACAAGCGATGACAATTGAGGTTGAACAACTACAACGTGAAGTTCAAACGCTAAGTGATCCTGAACGTATTCGTGTGTTTGCAGAATCATTAGGTATGGTAAGTAGCCTAGATGCAGGAATCGTTGTCAAGAAGTCAAGCTCTTCAGATGCAACGGCAAAGCTTGAATAGGAAGTGATAGAGATGATAAAACGAATTAAATTACGTACACTACTACTTGGAGGGGTAATCACCCTCCTTTTTCTCTTTCTTATTTTCCATATTTATAAAGTACAAGTTGTAGAAGGTTCGATGTGGCTACAGCTAGCAGAAAAACGTTGGTCTACTTCTGAAACTTTCAAATCAAAACGAGGTACCATTACTGATCGTAATGACAGTGTATTGGCGATGGATGCCTTGGCCTATAACGTATCAATTAATCCTAAAGTTATTCATGCTGCTGGAGTACAAGATGAAGTGAGTGAAGCGTTAGAGTCCATACTTGGTATGTCAGAAGAAACGATTAATTCTAATATGAATGCTAAGCGTGATGATGGAACGTATTACTCAAATCGCGAATTACGTAAAGGTGGCTGGCAGATCGAAAAGGCAGTAGCTGATCAATTGAAAGAATTCTCTGATGACTTGAAAAAGAGATTATCGATAGAGAAAAAGGGCACAGATACAGGAATTTATATCGAGGAGACCTATGAGCGTCTCTACCCACAAAATAAAATAGCGTCACAATTGATAGGATACATCAGTCTCGACGGTGAGAATAGGATGGGTGTGGAATCGACATTCAATGATTTATTAACGGGTTCTGACGGTCATATTTCTTACCAAAAGGATGGTAATAAGGTTCAGATCGCTGGTAGTGATGTTGAATATGTTGCTCCTAAAGATGGGCAGAAGATTGCACTAACCATTGATGCTGATATTCAACATATTGCAGAAGAAGCACTACGTGATGTTGTTAAACAATATAGTCCGAAAAGTGCGACGGCTATTGTGGCAGATCCAAATACGATGGAAATATTAGCGATGGCCAATATGCCGGAGTTTGATCCTAATTTATATTGGGAAAGCGATTATGCTAACATGTACAATCATGCTGTTGGCTCGCTCTATGAGCCAGGTTCAACGTTCAAAATTGTTACACTAGCTTCAGCGATTGAAGAAGGCGTATTTGACCCGGAAGAGTTATATCAATCAGGTACGATCTATGTTCCTGGTGATCCGAAACCGATTAGTGATCATAATAAATATGGATGGGGTATGATTTCATTTTTAGAAGGATTGAAACGTTCCAGTAATGTCGCTTTTGTTAAGTTAGGATTTGAACGTCTCGGTGGCGAGAAGTTGAGGGAGTACTACACTAATTTCGGCTTTGCGCAAAAAACAGGAATCGAAATTCCCAATGAAGCGGTAGGTACAATTCGCTTCCAATATAATCGTGACATTGCTGCTGCTACGTTTGGACAAGGCGTCGTCGTCGTAACTCCAATTCAACAGGTTGCAGCTGTTGCAGCTGTTGCTAACGGCGGAGAATTGATGAAGCCATATATTGTGAAAAGTATAACTGACCTATCTACTCAAACAACGACAGTAACAGAACCGACCGTTGTTCGTAGAGTTATTTCTGAGGAATCCTCTAAACTTGCCAATGAGTATTTAGAACAAGTGGTATCCGATCCTGAGAAAGGTACTGGGCATAAAGCATATATAGAAGGTTATCGAGTGGCAGGTAAGACAGGTACTGCACAAAAGGTTGTGGGTGGTAGTAATACATACTCATCTGATAAATACGTCGTTTCCTTTATAGGCTATGCACCAGTAGATGATCCGCAATTAATCGTTTTAGTTATTGTGGATGAGCCTAATGATAAATACGCTGGTGGTAGTAGAGTAGCTGCACCAGCATTCCGAGAAATTATGTTAAAAAGTTTAAGGAAGCTTGATATTGCTCCTAACTATGAAAACGTTGAAGTAGAAGAAGACAATCTACCGACAGAAGTAATGGTTTCTACGCCTGATGTTACAGGAATGAAGGGTGGGCTTGCCAAAGAAAAACTTAAAAACGCAGGTCTTCCATTCGAATTTATAGGTGATGGCTCGATTGTAGAACAACAGATTCCTACAGCAGGTTCATTAGTTCATCCGACACAAACGGTCTATCTAGTAACTGAGCAAAAAGAGAATCTGAGCGTACCTGATCTGACAGGTGTATCACTACGTGATGCAGTAGAAATTGCTGCGTTGCTTGGTGTAGAGTTGAAGATTGAAGGTACAGGATACGTTTACTCTCAAGAACTCGTCGAAAATGGCAAATCGAAAGTGTTGAACGTAAAGTTGTCTCCGCTGAAGGAGTCGGAATACTATGTTGATGGAACGTTAGACACGATTGATAAAGATGCGACGGAAGATCAAGAAGAGACAGATGATGGTGCAGAAGAGCAATCAACATCTGGGGAGTAATCTTCTTAATGATTTTCTAGTTAATCTGCTACCTTTTGCGAGTGTGGTACTGCGAGGACGTATCATTTTTCTACGATGAATTAGTTCTTTTTTTCTACTACGTTGGGTTTTTATAGAATCACAATCACAATTAGATTTGTCACGCAATAAGCGGTAGTTGCAATAGTGAGAACGAGTGGTACAGGTTCTATCTTGTCCTAATTATGAATAACATGTAGAGAGCGTAATAACGCTTTTGTTACGTATGTTGTTCTTAATACAAGCTTACGATGTCATTTACTTCAAAGTTCATTTGAAGAGGTGCATGAAAAGGTTTAGGGGGATAGAGTATGAAAGTTTCTAATGTGACGGTTAGAAGAAGACTGTTCACCATTCTCATTTTTGCGATTATCGCTTTTATTGGCTTATGTGTTCGGTTAAGCTATGTCCAGCTTATTCAAGGCGCGGAGTTATCAGAGAAAGCGGAAAATTCTTGGCGCCGTGATATACCCTATGTCGCAAATCGTGGTGAAATATGGGATCGTAATGGTGTACGATTAGCATATAACGTAAGTACACCGACGGTGTGGGCCATTCCTGTTCAAGTGAAGGAAAAAGAAAACACTGCAAAGATTTTAGCTCCATTGCTTGATATGACAGTTGAAGAAGTATTGGCGAAAGTTTCTAAGGTGAAAATGATTGAAAAAATCGGACCTGGAGGTCGTAAAATAACGACCGAGTTGGCTACTAAGATTAGAGAGCTAAGTTTGCCGGGAATTGTAATTGCAGAAGATAATAAACGATATTACCCGTATGATGAACTTGCAGCTCATATACTTGGGTTTACTGGTATTGATAATCAAGGCTTAACGGGAATGGAACTTACCTATAACGAGAGATTAACTGGTACGCAAGGGATGGTTTCATTTTTGTCTGATGCTGCCGGAAGACAAATGCCAAACTCATCTGATACGTATGTAGAGCCACAAGAAGGATTGACGCTGCAACTTACCATTGATCAGCAAATCCAGACCGTGATGGAACGTGAATTGGATCAAGCGATGACGGGTTTAAATGCTAATGCTGTTATGGCTATTGCGATGAATCCAAATACAGGTGAAATATTAGCAATGGCAAGTAGACCTGGTTATAATCCTAGCAACTATCAAGAGGTGGATGCTTCGGTCTACAATCGCAACTTGCCAATATGGATGACATATGAGCCAGGCTCAACCTTCAAAATTATTACGTTAGCTGCAGCACTTGAAGAGAAGAAGGTTAATTTGCTGACAGATAGCTTTTATGATGGTGGCGCTGTAGAGATTGGTGGGGCAAGACTGCGTTGTTGGAAAAAGGGCGGACATGGTAGCCAAAGCTTTTTACAAGTCGTGGAGAACTCTTGTAATCCAGGGTTTGTAGAACTAGGTAATCGTCTAGGCAAGGATAAACTTTTCGAATATATTAGAAACTTCGGATTCGGCACAAAAACTGGTATTGATATTGGTGGCGAAGAGAACGGGATTTTATTCAAATTAAGTCAAGTAGGTCCTGTTGAATTAGCGACAACGGCATTTGGTCAAGGTGTATCTGTTACTCCAATCCAGCAAATTACTGCTGTATCCGCCGCCGTCAACGGCGGCACGCTTTACAAGCCATATGTCGCCAAATCATGGATTAATCGTGATACTGGAGAAGTCGTACAATCGAATGAACCTACTATTGTGAGACAAGTGATTTCAGAAGAAACATCTAAGCAAGTTCGTGAGGCGCTAGAAAGTGTTGTAGCGAAAGGAACAGGTAGAAATGCATTTATAGATGGTTACCGTGTCGGAGGGAAGACAGGGACTGCTCAGAAGGTTATTGATGGCAGGTACTCGACAACTGAACATATTGTATCGTTTATAGGGGTAGCTCCTGCAGATGATCCACAGATTGTGATCTACGTTGCGGTAGATAATCCAGAAGGTATTCAATTTGGTGGAGTCGTTGCAGCTCCAATTGTCCGTAACATTATGGAAGATGCTCTGCAAATATTAGAAGTTCCAAAGCGTACAGATCAAATCGATCGCTTATATAAATATGGCGAGACACCAATTGTTGCAGTGCCTAATCTCATAGGGAAAAGTGTATCTGAAATATATGAAGATATGAACATGAATTTTATGCTCACTAGTGCAGGATCAGGTAAAGTTGTTATTAAGCAGGCACCAGCTGCTGGAGAGCGAGTAGATCGGGGGTCGACCATTCGGATCTACCTAGGAGATGAAGAGGATATTCATAATCATTGACTGTGATCACGAAGTATCGCGTGGTAGCTTAGTCGACGGCGAAGCTGCCATTCATCGGTCACTCCAGTGCTCACGTACCAACTACGTACGCTTCGCGCTTCGCTTCCCTAGCTTCATGGCATCTTCTTGGCGCTGACAGCCAATGATTTTGAATTTACATTAGAAGCCTCGAGCTAGGGATTCTTCCGCTCGTGTACTTGAACCGTACACGTTGCTGGGTATCGTTACAAAGTGCTTGATGTGTGATTCCTCGGAAGTAGATATTGTTAGAACTCGAGCTAAACCTTGTCCGCTCGTGTACTTGAACCGTACACGTTGCTGGGTATCGTTACAAAGTGCTTGATGTGTGATTCCTCGGAAGTAGATATTGTTAGAACTCGAGCTAAACCTTGTCCGCTCGTGTACTCGAACCGTACACGTTACTGGGTTTCGTTTCATTAGAAATTTCACATGGTGTATTGAATGAACGCTTTCTTAGCGAATTATTACTGAATATTTGGTATGTTTCGAACGCAGCTTACATAATTGTTAAAAATAGCTATTGAATTGGCAAGCTATTCAGATGTAGTATAGTTGACGGGAATAAATATTTGGAAAGAACTAGAGTTTGATACATAGTTTTTTCAAGAAGGAGATAATGACATTGATTACTAGAACAGTTGCGCAGCTCGCCCAGATGAGCGGTGCTATTCTAAAGAGTGATAATACAGAGTTAGTCGTGCAAGGTGTTATGACGGACTCGCGAACTGTGGGTGGACAATTGTTCGTTCCGCTTGTAGGGGAACACTCCGATGGTCATCAACATATTTATCATGCTGTAGAAAAGGGCGCAATAGCGGCACTTTGGAAAAAAGGTGTACCTGTTCCTGAAGATTTGCCACATATTCCTTTCTTGCTTGTTCGTGATCCATTAGCAGCACTGCAAAAGCTTGCTATGAATTATCGAAGTGAATTATTTACAAGAGTAGTCGCTATTACAGGTAGTAATGGTAAAACAACGACGAAGGATATGACAGCAGCTTTATTATCAACAGTGTACAAGGTAAGCAAAACACAAGGGAATTTCAATAATCACATCGGACTTCCACTAACTATTTTGGCATTAGAAGAGGATACAGATATTGTAGTTGTTGAACTAGGTATGAGTGGCTTTGGGGAAATTGAACTATTAACCCAAATAGCACAACCTGATGTTGCAATTATTACAAATATCGGCGATGCTCATATGTTGCAACTTGGTAGCCGTAATGGAATTGCAAAGGCAAAACTTGAAATTGTGAATGGGCTTGGTGATGAAGGTGTATTCATCTACAACGGCGACGAGCCATTAATTGAAGAAGAAATGAATAAACTGCATATAGTATCGACTTTGGAGAAAAAGTGTTTTGGATTGGGAGCGAGTAACGATTGGTCAGCGGCTAACATTGAGCTAGATCCATTTGGTAGTCGCTTTGAAGTGTTATATATGGGCGAGTCTTGCAATGTAGGACAGCAACATATTACTACGCCAGGTCGTCATAATGTAAGTAATGCTTTGGCAGCTATTAGCGTCGCTCGATTGTTTGGAGTTGCTGCTAATCTTATTCAAGAAGGTTTTAATCGTTTGCAATTAACAGGTATGCGAATTGCTCCTACGAAAGCACATAATGGAGCCGTTGTACTTAATGATGCATACAACGCCAATCCAACGGCAACGCGAGCGGCCATTGATCTACTTGGAAGCTTAACTGGCTTCCGTAAGAAATGGTTAGTGCTAAGTGATATGCTAGAGCTTGGTCCCGATGAAATTGCTATGCATGTTGATATGGGTCAATATGCGACTAGTGATAAAGTAGATGCCGTCATTGCGTACGGTAATCTCGCTGCTCATATCGTAGAAGGTGCGAAAGATCATTTCTTAGAAGAACAACTACAATATTTTACAACAAAGGAAGAGCTGATCGATTGGCTATTGCCTCATATTTCACCTGATGACCTTGTTCTTGTTAAAGGCTCAAGAAGTATGAAGATGGAGCAGGTTGTCGAAGCTTTAGAAAAGGGGTGAGTGTATGGACATGATGGTCATTCTATTATCATTAGGCGTTTCATTCATACTAGCAGTTTTAATTGGACCATTGTTCATACCGTTACTGAAACGATTAAAATTCGGACAGCAGATACGGACAGACGGTCCACAGTCACATTTGAAAAAAAGTGGTACTCCAACAATGGGTGGAGTTATTATCATGCTTGCACTATTAATTTCATTCGTAAAGTTTGCTGAGATTTCTAGTGAATTTTGGGTGCTATTAACGGCATCGCTAGGCTTTGGTATCGTAGGATTTCTTGATGATTATATTAAAATTGTATTTAAACGTTCGCTTGGTCTAACTGCCAAGCAAAAGCTTGCAGGACAACTTTTATTCTCAATTATCGTTTGTGCGCAGCTATACAATATGGGTCATAGCACTGAGTTATTTATACCTGGAACTGAAATAGGTTTTGATCTAGGCTGGTTCTATTATCCTTTTGTTATCGTCATTCTATTTGCAGCAAGCAATTCTGTTAACTTTACAGATGGTATTGATGGGCTATTGGCTGGAACAAGCGCAATAGCATTTGGTGCATTCACTATCGTTGCATTGTTAGCAGATTCATATGATGCTGCAATCTTCTCGTCAGCAATGGTTGGAGCGGTATTAGGTTTTCTTATATACAATGCACATCCTGCTAAAGTTTTCATGGGCGACATGGGATCACTCGGTATCGGTGGTGGTATTGCGGCAGTAGCCATTATAACTAAAACGGAGTTGCTCTTAGTAATTATTGGTGGAGTTTTCGTCTTGGAAATGTTATCTGTTATAATTCAAGTAGCATCATTCAAAATTCGTAAAAAACGCGTCTTCCGTATGAGCCCGATTCATCATCATTTTGAACTTTCCGGTTGGTCAGAATGGAAAGTAGATGCTGTATTCTGGGGAGGCGGGTTAGTGCTCGCAATTATAGGTTTATTGCTAGTTCTATAAGAAGAAGTTCAAAAAGCGGACTTTGATAACGATGAGTATGTTGACATAGCTTACTCGACATCGAAGATGCCCCCCATCGAAAGCCTGCGTGTGCTCACGTACACAAAACGTACGCTGTGCTACTCGTTTCCGCTGTGGGTCATCTTCTCGGTTCTGAAAGCCCGCTTTTTGAACCTTCATTGTAAGGGAATTCAAAACATCCGCTCGTGATCATGATGACTATGCTAACGTAGCATAGTCGGCGGCGAGTATGACTTTTTTGGACATGAGATATAATGATCAATGTAACGGTTCTCGCGGGGCGGGGACCGTTACATCTATAAGTAGATATTCAAAAGATCAGACGTTGATAATGAGGTAATTAGTGTTGAGTATTCGACACCGTATGTGAATCGGACTGGCGCTACATAAAATATGTATTCCAAGAAAAAAGAGAGGTATTCTATATGAAGCATCCATCACAGTATAAGAATGAAAAAGTAATAGTATTAGGTTTAGCAAGAAGTGGTGTTAGTGTAGCAAAGTTATTTCATCAACTAGGGGCTAATGTTACTGTTAATGATCGTAAGCCTCGCGAGGAATCTCCTGAGGCAGCACAATTAGAACAATTAGGTATTGAAGTAATATGTGGATATCATCCCGAAAATCTAGTAGATAAGACGACTTCCTTATTAATAAAAAATCCTGGTATTCCTTATCAAGCATCACCTATTATTGATGCTCAAACTAATAATGTAGAAGTAGTTACGGAAGTTGAGATTGCTTATTGGATCAGTAAAGCTCCAATTATCGGCATTACAGGTTCTAATGGCAAGACAACGACAACGACATTAATCGGAGATTTATTAACATCAGCTAATCTGCAACCTGTTGTTGGAGGAAATATTGGTCTGCCACTATGTGAAATTGCGAGTGAAGTATCTAGCGAAAACTGGATTGTTGCTGAATTAAGTAGCTTTCAATTAAAAGGCACGATAACATTCGCTCCGAAAATAGCGCTAATATTGAATTTAGCTGAAACTCATTTAGATTATCACGGTGATATGCAGGATTATGTAGCGTCTAAAGCGAAAATATTAAGCAACCAAGCAGATGATGATATCGCTATCTTGAATTGGGATGATGAGATTACTCGTCAATTGATGCCACATTGCAAAGGTCAACTATTTCCATTCTCGCTCTTTGAGAAATTAGAGCAAGGTGTCTATATTGATCCACCATTTGCACCGATTACGCCAGGTGATCCATTGCCGAATGCGGCAGAGGAAGCTTCTATACGATCTATTGTATATCGGATGGATAATGGTTCTGATCAACAAGTGCTTATGCCTTTAAGCAGTCTTGGTATTCCTGGACGTCATAATGCCGCTAACGCCATTGCAGCGATTGCAGCATGTCTAATGGCCGGGGCTGAACCAGGCAAGCTTGTAGAGCCTTTAGTGAACTTTAGAGGCGTAGAGCATCGTTTAGAGTTTGTGCGGACGAATGAAGGAGTATCCTACTACAATGATTCCAAAGCGACGAACTCGACGGCTACGACAATGACGATCCGATCTTTATCAGCACCTTTGATACTTATTGCTGGAGGTTTAGATCGCGGTTCTGATTATATGGAACTGCTTCCTATTTTTACGGACCGTGTGAAAGGTATCGTTACAGTTGGTGAAACTCGTCATAAACTTGAACATATTGCTAAGTTAGCAGGTTTAGATCAGATCAAGATCGTCGAACCTAAAGCTAGTGCCGAAGAAACGCTAGATGAAGCTGTAAAGTTTGCTAGTGAGTTAGCGGAATCAGGAGATATTGTTTTACTGTCACCTGCATGCGCAAGCTGGGATATGTTTTCTTCATATGAACAAAGAGGAAGCATGTTTAAGAAATCGGTGCATACCTTGTAAGTAGGGGGGTTGTCCCTACTTCATTTTATAGAGGTGTGTAAAGCATGGTTAAGACACGTTCTACTCCAGATATATGGCTATTAATTTCCATCCTTATTATATTATTTATTGGATTAATGATGGTATATAGTGCGAGTGCAGTATTAGCTTTTCATGAATTTGGTGATAAGTTCTACTTTTTGAAGCGACAATCGATATTTGCTGGGTTAGGTTTATTATCTATGTTTTTCATGATGAATGTGAATTACACCGTCTGGAAGAAATGGGCTCCAACGCTACTTATTATCTGTTTCGGACTACTTGTCCTTGTCTTAATTCCAGGGGTTGGTGTTGTTCGTGGTGGTGCGCGTAGTTGGCTAGGTATTAGTTCATTCGGAATTCAACCATCTGAATTTATGAAACTTGGTATGATCTTATTTCTTGCAAAGTGGTTGTCCGCAGAACAACAAAAAATTACTCAATTCACGAAAGGTTTATTACCGCCTTTAGGTCTTGTATTTCTGGCGTTTGGCTTAATTATGCTACAACCCGATCTAGGAACGGGAGCAGTTATGGTCGGAGCATCAATGATTCTCATTTATACAGCTGGTGCTCAGATGCGTCATCTTGGTGGTTTAGCGTTAATTGGTGTTATCGGTTTTGTTGGTCTCATTATTGCAGCGCCTTATCGTTTGAAACGGATTACTAGTTTTCTTGATCCGTGGTCAGACCCTCTTGGCGGTGGTTATCAGATCATTCAATCGTTATTCGCCATTGGGCCTGGAGGTTTAGTTGGACTTGGGCTTGGCATGAGCAGACAGAAATTTAGCTACTTACCTGAACCACAAACAGATTTTATTTTTTCTATACTAGCTGAAGAGTTAGGTTTCATTGGCGGATTTACATTAATTCTATTATTTCTAGTCGTTGTATGGCGTGGTGTGCGCACCGCTATCGCAGCTCCGGATACGTTTGGAAGCCTACTTGCGATCGGTATCACGAGCATTATCGGTGTACAAGTGCTTATTAATATCGGTGTTGTTATTGGTATGATGCCAGTAACAGGGATTACTCTACCATTAGTAAGCTATGGAGGCTCTTCCTTAACATTACTACTAACAGGATTAGGGATCTTGTTGAATATTTCTCGATACTCGAGGTGAAAGCGATGAAAATTTTACTGACTGGTGGAGGTACCGGAGGACATATTTACCCAGCATTAGCTATCGGTAAATATTTACAACAACAAGACTCCACTACTGAATTATTATATATTGGTACAGAACGTGGGATGGAAAGTAAAATCGTTAGAAGAGCTAATGTCCCATTTGAAAGTATTGAAATTACAGGGTTTAAACGTAAATTGTCTTACGATAATGTGCGTACAGTTATCCGTTTCTTACGAGGTGTCAATCGTTCTAAACAATTAATTAAACAATTTAAACCAGACGTCGTTATTGGTACGGGGGGTTATGTATGCGGGCCTGTCGTTTATGCGGCAGCCCGTTTAGGCATACCTACCTTTATTCATGAACAAAATGCAATTCCTGGTTTGACGAATAAATTTTTGACGTCCTTTGTATCTCATGTCGGTGTGAGTTTTGAAGATTCATTAGCTTATTTTGCAAAAGCGAAGCAAGTTAGCTTTACTGGAAATCCATGTGCGTCTCAAGTGATTGAAGCAATACCTGGCCGTGGTAGAACGTCGTTAGATCTTGATTCTAACCAACGGTTTGCGCTAATTGTTGGTGGTAGTAGAGGTGCGAAGGCACTTAATCAAGCGGTTATAGCATTAGCTAGTGAGCAAGAGCAATTAGAAAAACTTTCACAGTACCGTATTGTATTTGCGACAGGTGAAATTTATTACGATGATACGTTGCAAGCATTAAAGGATACATCTGCTTATCGAAGCGGACAGATTATATTGCTACCATATATTAATAATATGGCGGAAGTGTTGAGTGATGCATCTATAGTTATTAGTCGCTCAGGAGCATCATCGCTAGCGGAGATTAACGCACTTGGAAAACCTTCTATTCTAATCCCTTCTCCAAATGTAACGAATAATCATCAAGAAGCAAACGCACGCAGTTTGGAGTCTGTGGGAGCTGCAGAGATTATTCTTGAAGGTGAACTTAGTGGTAAACATTTATTAGAGAAATTAAGTGCTTTGTTGCTAGATGACCATAAGCTTGCCAAGATGTCTGCAGCATCACAATTTTTAGCAGTACCTGATTCAGCAAGTAGAATTGCTTTAGCAATAGCTCGAATAATGAAACGATAACTGAACGTGAACTCTAGGCGATTGTCACACAACGAAGTGATGAGGCATAAGATACTTTATAATTCGTGACCAGAAAGTCTAGGAGTTGATCACATGTTCAGGTGGGGCTTACCCACAACGATGGCTACTGCCATTAATGGAAGGAGGATATACAATTGAATTTATTTATAGAGGAACTTGAAGAGCTTGAAATTGGGGAATGTCTCTTCAACGAACCACTGTCGAAGCATACAACATGGAAGATTGGCGGAACGGCTGATCTGATGATCCTTCCACGAGGCAAGGAGCAACTTATATCACTAATAAAGCTACTTGGTAAGCATAGTATTCCGTGGACGAGTATCGGTCGTGGATCCAATATGCTAGTAAGTGATAAAGGGATTCGTGGTGTTGTGATTAAGCCAACTGAAGGCTTAGATTATGTGCGCTTCGAAGGCAATACTGTCATTGCAGGAGCAGCTTATTCATTTATTAAGCTTGCTGTTATGGCAAGCAAACAAAGCCTAACAGGCTTGGAATTTGCAGGCGGTATTCCAGGAACTGTAGGCGGTGCTGTCTACATGAATGCAGGTGCGCATGGGTCTGATGTGTCACGTATTTTTAAGTCAGCCGAAATTGTTCTGTCTAATGGTGAATTGGTAACGTATAAAAGCGATGATATGAAATTCTCATATCGTCATTCAGTATTGCAGGAAATGAGCGGATTTGTCGTTGAAGCTAGCTTTGAATTAGAAGCTGGTGACAGGCAAGTGATTACTGCAGAAATGGCAAAGCATAGGGAACGCAGATTGCTAACTCAACCACTGAAGAGTGCAACCTGTGGGAGTGTATTCCGTAACCCACCTGGTGATTTTTCAGCAAGGTTAATTGAAGAGGCAGGCTTGAAAGGGTTCCAATGTGGAGGAGCGCAAGTATCAGAGCTTCACGCCAATTTTATTATCAACACAGGACAGGCGACAGCTAAAGACGTTTTCGCTTTAATTACCCATATTCAAGGTGTTGTAAAAGAACGCTATGGTATTGAATTGATACCTGAAGTATTGGTAATGGGCGAGCGGTAACTCGGAGGTGATACATTGGACAGATTGGTGATTGAGGGCGGCAAACCTCTGTCAGGAACTGTTGTAATCCAAGGCGCGAAAAATGCAGTGCTGCCGATTATGGCTGCCAGTCTGCTGGCTGAAGGAACGACCGTGCTCGAAAATGTTCCTCATTTACTTGACATTGAAGTGATGATTCATATTTTGCGAGAATTAGGATGTCGAGTTGAGCATAAGGGAAGTACGATTATCATTGACACGGAGCAGGCATCTGCTTCACATGTACCAGAATCGTTGATGAAGCAAATGCGATCATCAATTTTTCTCATGGGCCCCCTACTTGCAAAGTACAGTAAGACTCAAGTTTATCAACCAGGCGGCTGTGCGATTGGCGAACGGAAGATCGATATTCACCTAGACGGCTTAAAAACACTAGGTGCTCATATTGAGGAGACAGGAAATTCTATTATTTGCAGTGCACAGAAACTGACGGGTGCAGATGTACATCTGAATTTTCCGAGTGTAGGTGCTACTGAAAATATTATGATGGCAGCGGTGCTAGCGGATGGTCGAACAACGATTACAAATGCTGCTAGAGAGCCAGAGATTCAAGATTTGCAACATTTCCTTAATGCAATGGGTGCTAAAGTGCTCGGCGCAGGTACTGATACGATCACAATAGACGGTGTGCAGCGATTACATTCATGTGAGCATCGTATCATTCCAGATCGAATTGTTACAGGAACTCTAATGATCGCAGCAGCGGCAACTCGTGGGTTAATTACATTACACAAAACGCAACCAAGTCATCTAACTTCTTTAATTCATGTCATGCGTCGTGCAGGTGTTCAAATCCAAGTAGACGGTGATATAATAAAAGTTGACAGTAGAGTTAGAAGTAAAGCGGTAGAGAAGATTGTAACTGCACCGTATCCTGCTTTCCCTACTGATTTGCAATCACAGATGATGGTTATGCTTGCACTTTCAGATGGTGTCAGTGTTGTGAAAGAAAATATCTTTGAAGGCAGATTAAAGCATGTAGATGAACTGGCTCGTATGGGCGCTGATATTCGAGTAGATATGAACACAGCGTATATTCGAGGGGTGCCTCGCCTATATGGTGCTACGGTAGAAGCGACTGATCTTCGAGCAGGTGCAGCACTTGTTATTGCAGGTCTTGCAGCACAAGGGAGAACGATCGTAGAGCGAATTCACCATATTGATCGTGGTTATGATCGAATTGAGGATATGTTAACGTTGTTAGGGGCTAGAATTACGAGATTAACGGCATTATCCAAAAACGAAACATATGCGCAGTAGTCGTTGGAATGATAATCGGCTTCCTCATCATCGATGAGGAGGCCGCGTTGTGTTAAGGAGTGGACAAGTTGATGCAATCTCAAATGCCAGTGCTCAAAGAGCCGGAGCCGAAAAAAAAGGGAAATAAAAAATTAATAGCAATTATTGTTATCTTATTTATTGCTATATTTTCTATTGTATTTTTAAACTCTACATTAAGTAAGATAACGGAAGTAGAAATTACTGGTACTCAATTTGTTAGTGGTGCCGAAGTAATGAGTGCAGCAGGTCTAAAAGTAGGGGATTCTTTCGTTTTCAGTTCTGCGGAAGAGATTGAAAACAATGTCACAACGTTAAACACCATTAATAAAGCTGTAGTTACTAAACATTTTCCTGGCATAATTAAAATAGCTGTTACAGAATACAGTGTCGTAGCATTTGAATTTGACAATAATGGCGAACTTATTGCTTTACTGGCTAGTGGAGCGAGTATCAAAACAAATAATGATCGTTTACAAATAATGGACAAGCCTGTATTGACCGGCTGGAGCAAAGATGATCCTAATAAAAATCAACTTATGAAGCAACTTGCTTCTATAGATTCAGCTTTGCTGGCTGATATATCTGAGATAGCACCGATTCCTTCTGTTGCTTTTCCAGATCGAATACTAATTTATACACGAACTAAGTTCGAAGTTACAACAGCTGTAAGCTTAATACGTGAGAAGGTAGAAGCAATGAACGGTGTTATTGAAACACAAGCACCAGGAAAGCTAACCTTATTACTAGCGGATACATATGAACCATTTAACAGAGAAGATATGGAAAATACGGAAACTGAGTAAAAAGACTCTACTCAACTAGAGTAAAGAGTGGTAAAATTTTAGTTGTCTATTTTATTTTTATGAGTTTATAGTAACTTTTATGTCTAGTTGAACTAGATTTCTATTTCATATTTTCATAATCTTTTCGTTTTTCTTATATTTATCTGAAAAAATTGTTGAAAAAAGAGGGAAAGTGCAAATAGTGTTGAATAGAATGTAAGTAGACTATTTAACTATTAGTACTAAAACGAATATCTAAACTCATTCATTACAACTATAAATATTTATTGAAACGGAGGTGCCGCGCAATGAGCAACGGTGACATAATTGTCAGTTTGGACATCGGTACATCCAAGGTTCGAGCAATAATTGGCGAAGTAAATGATGGAGCCATTAATATCATTGGCGTTGGTACAGCAGACTCTGAAGGCATCCGTAAAGGTGCTATTGTAGATATTGATCAAACAGTTCAGTCTATTAAAAATGCTATTGAGCATGCCGAACGTATGGTAGATATTGAGATTTCAGAGGTTTATGTTGGTATCCAAGGTAGTCATATTGGTGTACAAACGAATCATGGAGTAGTTGCAGTTTCTAATGAAGATCGCGAAATCGGTGAAGAAGATATCGATCGTGTACTTCAAGCTGCTAAGGTAGTAACCTTGCCCCCAGATCGTGAAATAATTAATCTCGTACCTAAGCAGTATGTAGTAGATGGACTAGAAGGAATTTCTGATCCGCGTGGAATGATAGGTGTTCGCTTAGAAGTAGAAGCTACAGTTATTACTGGTGCCAAATCTTCTGTACATAATCTAGTTAGATGTGTCGATAAAGCTGGTCTTAAAATTAATGGGGTTATCCTATTAACGCTTGCATCAGGAGTAATGACACTGTCTAAAGATGAGAAGTCAGCAGGTACTGTACTCGTTGATATCGGTGGTGGTTCTACTACAATTGCCGTCTATGAAGATGGTGGGATATGTGCGATCTCTTCATTGCCAATTGGAGGCCAGTTTGTTACGAACGATATCGCTTATGGATTGCGTTCGCAAACTGAACATGCAGAGAAATTAAAATTAAAATTTGGTTGTGCTGTTGCAGATGATGCAGCTGACGAAGTAAAGTTCAAAGTTCCACGTATGGGTAGTAATATAGAAAAAGAATTTTCACAAAGAGATTTGGCAAGCATTATCGAACCACGTATGCAAGAAATATTCCAGCTAATTAAGCAGGAAGTTCATGCGCTTGGTTATGGTGATAAAGTTGATGGATATGTATTAACAGGAGGATCAGTGTCTCTTCCAGGTACACTTGCATTAGCACAAGCGGAACTTGAAAGCAATGTAAGAATAGCTTCACCAGATTATATTGGAGTAAAAGATCCTTCTTATAGCAGCGGGGTAGGAATGATACAATACGTATCAAAGTACATGGGTGTACGAGGAGCTAGCACTACGAAGAAGGCTGTTAGTCGTAAAGGAAATTCTCCAGCTTCGTCAAAACCCCGAATGTTAGAACGCATTAAAAATATGTTTCAGGAATTTATTTGACGGGGGAGTCGTGTAGATGTTGGAATTTGACTTAGAACTAGAATCACTAGCGCAAATAAAAGTAATTGGTGTAGGTGGCGGCGGTAGTAACGCGGTTAACCGTATGATTGAGAATGGTGTAAAAGGTGTAGATTTTATTACTGTAAATACTGATGCGCAAGCATTACACCTAGCAAAATCTGAGCACAAACTGCAAATCGGTGATAAGCTTACTCGTGGTCTTGGTGCTGGTGCAAACCCTGAAGTAGGTAAAAAAGCTGCTGAAGAGTCTCGTGATCTCATTGCTAATCAGCTTAAAGGTGCCGATTTGGTATTCGTTACTGCTGGTATGGGTGGTGGTACAGGTACTGGAGCAGCACCTGTAATTGCTGAAATCGCTCGTGAGTGCGGCGCTTTAACAGTTGGTGTAGTTACTCGTCCATTTACTTTTGAAGGACGTAAACGTTTTGGACAAGCTGAACATGGTATCGAAGCTTTAAAAGAAAAAGTAGATACACTAATCGTCATCCCTAATGATCGTCTATTAGAAATTGTAGATAAGAAAACTCCAATGCTTGAAGCATTCCGTGAAGCAGATAACGTACTACGTCAAGCAGTCCAAGGTATCTCTGATCTAATCATGGTTCCAGGTCTAATTAACCTTGACTTTGCTGATGTGAAGACGATTATGACTGAGCGCGGTTCAGCTCTTATGGGAATTGGTATTGCCTCTGGTGAGAATCGTGCTGCGGAAGCTGCTCGTAAAGCTATTCAAAGTCCATTACTTGAAACATCTATCGATGGAGCTCGTGGTGTAATTATGAATATTACTGGTGGTAGTAATCTATCACTATATGAAGTGAATGAAGCAGCTGAAATTGTTATTTCTGCATCTGATCCAGATGTGAATATGATTTTCGGTGCGATCATTGATGAAGATCTTAAAGAAGAAATTAAAGTAACAGTTATTGCGACTGGTTTTGAAGCAAAACCTAGCGAACCAGCACCTCGTCGTCAAGCTGGTCAAAGCAATGATGCAGGCGAAGCGGGAAAGTCACAAGCGACGAAGCCTATTGGTACAAACCTTTCTAATGATTTAGAAATTCCTGCTTTTTTACGTCGCAAATAACAACTTAGTATAAACATATTAAAGGACTATACACTTACATTGATGTAAGTGTATAGTCCTTTTTTGTGTTTGGCAGTGCAATCGACTAGTTTATGAAGATCAGCGTTTTGTATTTCAACGTTGAAATCACGTTAGAACTGCGGTGACGATCTCTAGAGTGTTAAAAATTCAAATACCCACTTGACAGATAGGAATTTAGGGATTAATATATGATTATTAAATGACTTACTGTTCATTAATTTAACACTAATTATCTTAGTGCTAAAACAATTGTATATGCTGATTGGACTTCCAAAGGCACGTTTACTATTCGACATTCATGTTCTATGAATGCTGTGAATTGTATGCGTGTCTTTTTTGTTAGCAAAGAGACTTAATAGGAGGGAATATGAACAAAAGTGAGTTTGAGATGTTGGAAGAGCTAGATTGGTTATATCGTAAAATGGTTCGAAAATTTATTAAAGAACGCGATAAGATCACGATTGAAGGTGTTACGTTACCCGGCTTATTAATTCTTAAAAAGATTATATCTGATGGCGAGCAGCGATTGACTGATCTAGCCGAAGAGCTTGATTTTACCTCCGGTGCAATTACGGCACTTAGCGACAAACTAGAGGAAAAGGGTCTTGCTTCACGTAATCGATATAAGGAAGATCGTCGTACAGTATTATTGGATATTACTGAGCGTGGTCGGATTTTTATGGCTCGACATAACAACATCGGCGTAAACAATATTTCCATTCTATTTAAAGGCTTTTCAGTGGAAGAGCTTCAAGTACAAATGAAATTCTATCGCCATCTTACAGAAAATCTTGAAAACTTCTCAACAAAGATTATGGATCTAGCAGGCGAGAATGAAAAGAAAACAATAAATCAGATTGATACGAATTCATTAAATAAAAAAAGCAGTTATCTAAACTACTAACTCTTAAAGTATTAACAGTAAATCATTCATCATTTATATAAAGGAGAGATAACGATGGGACATCCAACCATTTATCCTACGGGAGCAACCGTATACAATCCAGAGAAAGCATGGAGTGGCTATACTATTTTTCAAGCAGCAGGTGAAGGAGCATTATTAATAGATATGAGTGGTAAGGAAGTTCATCTGTGGAAAGGACTTCGTGGTTTCCCTAATAAAATATTGCCTGGTGGTTATGTGTTTGGAAGCACGAAGCAGAGAGATCCGAAATATGGTTTTCAGGATGAAGCAAATCTCGTTCAAGTTGATTGGAATGGCAATATTGTATGGAAGTTTGATCGTCATGAGTTTATTGAAGATCCTGATAATGAACCACAATGGATGGCAAGAGCACATCATGATTTTCAGCGTACAGGAAGCCCAGTAGGTTATTATGCTCCTGATCAAGAACCACAAACACTGAGCGGAAATACACTTATTTTGGCTCATACCAATTTGCATAATCCAGAGATCTCCGACAAATTATTACTTGATGATGTGATATTGGAAGTAGATTGGGAAGGGAATATAATATGGGACTGGAAGGTTAGCGATCATTTCGATGAGCTTGGATTTGATGAAAGTGCCAAAAACGTTCTATTCCGCGATCCTAATGGACGGTCATTTGGAAATGATACGGGTGGAGATTGGATGCATATTAACTCCATATCAGAGGTAGGTCCAAACAAATTTTACGATGCAGGAGATGAGCGATTCCATCCTGAGAACATTATATGGGATGCAAGGGAATCTAATATTATAGCTATTACCGATAAAAAAACAGGGGAAATTGTTTGGAAATTAGGTCCGGATTATTCATTACCTGAAGTGAAACATTTAGGTTGGATCATCGGACAGCATCATGCACATATCATTCCAAAAGGCTTACCAGGAGAAGGCAACTTACTTGTTTTTGATAATGGCGGATGGGGTGGATACGGTGCTCCAAATCCATCATCCCCCTACGGAATAAAAAATGCAATCCGCGATCATTCACGTATTCTTGAAATTAATCCAGTAACGCTAGAGATCGAATGGCAATATACGCCTTCAACTGCTGGTTTTATGGAGCCAATGGACTCTTATCGTTTCTATAGTCCATATATCAGCTCAGCACAGCGTCTTCCCAATGGTAACACTCTTATTACAGAAGGTGCAGATGGCAGATTGTTCGAAGTAACAAATGAGCATGAAATTGTATGGGAATATATATCTCCATATAAAACCACTTTTAATACCAATATGGTGTATCGTGCATATCGTGTGCCTTATGAATGGATACCTCAGCTTGAAAAACCAGTGGAACAAGCGATAGAACCGCTTGATGTCGCAACATTCCGAGTGCCAGGAGCTGCTCCGGCTGGGGCAGTCTCAGTGGTGGAAATTGAAGGGACAGAACAATTCGTGGAAGGTGCGCTCTGCATCGCAACTAATGATGAAACACAACGGAAAGAATCTTAAGCAAATAAATAGAGTGCAGGGGTGATGGGAATGTGGAGTAAGAAACCAAGTATTGTGGTGAAATTAATGGTTTTAATGACGATAAGCGTTATGGTGTTAGCTGGTTGTGGTACGGTAAAGCAAAAAACCACCTTTGAGGCGAATGGAGCACAGCAGGATAAGATAAAGCTCACGATTGCAGACACGATATCCAATCCAGTTTTCCGAGTGGCTTTGAATAAAGGGATTTTCAAAAAATATGGAATAGAAGCTGAAATTGTTACGTTTGCAACTCCTGCAGAAGGAGTAAACGCTTTGTTTATTAATCAAGTAAATATTGCTTATGGCGCAGATTTTCCGATCTTGAATGCAGTAAGTAAAGGAGACTATTCGATTATTGCTGCAACTGGTACAGGTTTAAGTGATGAAAGTGCAGCGAATTGGAAGCTCTTTGTACGTAAAGAAATTCAAACCCCAGCAGATTTGAAAGGAAAGACAGTAAGTAATTTCCGAGGAACGTTCGTTTCCTATTTATGGGATGAATATTTACAGCAAAATCAATTGGTGCTGGATGATGTGAAAATAGTAGGTCAAGGTGGATTTGATGAATCCTATGTGGCTCTAAAGAGCGGTGAGATTGACGCAGTTTGGGTGACAGGAGCTGTTTTGATTGAGAAGTTTGAATCGATTGAGGGAGTTCATATACTAACAGATATGTCACAGACATTAGTTCGTACAGGTGGAGATATTGTTGCTCCAGACTCGATACTGTCTGAGCATCCAGAAACAATAGCCAACTTTATTCGTGCCCTAGATGAAGCTGCTCAATTTATTAAATCCAACCCTGATGAGGTTGCGGACATTATGTATAAAGAGGTAAAGCAACCTAAGGAAATGACTGTGAAGGATCTAGCATTTAATAATTGGACGATTGAATTCTCTCAAGAGGCATTTGATAGCTTAGCTAAACAAAAGGCTTATATGCTTGAAAACGGAATTATTAAGGATGATTTTGATCTGGATAGCAAAATTGATATAGCAGCAACTAAGCAAGTATTTCCTGATCGAGTTACCTACAAGAATCAATAAAGATTAAACAGTAAGAGGAGGACATAAGATGTCTGTGCCAAAGTCAGTAGATTCAAATGCAATACGGATTGAAAGCTTGAATAAGAGCTATGCTGCTCCCAAAAAAGGTGAATTGCACTACATCATTCAAGATGTCAATCTTACGATCAAGGGAGGCGAGTTCTTTGTACTGCTAGGGCCTAGTGGCTGCGGAAAATCAACACTACTAAATATGATTGCTGGATTTGTTGCCAAAACGAGTGGACAGCTTCAAGTGGGCTCGGTAGAAATTAACAAACCAGGACAGGATCGAGCAGTTGTGTTTCAGCAGGCAGATTCATCTTTGTTCCCTTGGCTTAATGTAAGAGAAAATGTGGAGTTCGGGATGAAAATGAAGAAAATATCAAAACCTGAACGAGTAAAAATATCAGATCAATATATTAAATTGGTAGGATTGACTGGGCATGAAAATAAGTTTCCGAGAGAATTATCAGGTGGGATGAAGCAACGAGTGCAATTAGCTCGTGTGCTTGCGAATGATTCTGCAATATTATTAATGGATGAACCATTCGGTGCGCTTGACGCCATGACACGTAGAACAATGCAGAAGGAACTCAGTGCAATTTGGAGACAGACAAATAAGACAATTATATTCGTTACGCATGACATTCAGGAAGCATTGCTACTCGGACAAAGAATCGGAGTTATGTCCCCAGGACCTTCATCACAAATTACGCATATTTATGACGTACCACTGACATACCCGAGAGACATTGCGTCAGATGAATTTCATGCACTGGATAGAACCATTCAATCACATTTTGATTAATGAACAATGTTAAGGAAAGTGAGGCAATGATATGAAACTCATTAAGTATAAATGGGTATCGCTTTTAATATTGTGGGTTGTAATTGTAGCTGTGTGGCAATCTGCTGCCTCAATATATGGATCGGAAATTATTCCAGGACCAATCGAGACGTGGAAGGGTGCCGTAGAGCTGCTAAGTGACGGATCTTTAATCTACTATATAGGGATTAGTTTCTACCGAGTCTTTGTAGGTTGGGGGTTAGGCAGCTTACTAGCAATCCCTATTGGGCTGATTATTGGGAGGGTAACAGTAATTCGTGTATTTGCTGAACCATTTCTAAATTTCATTCGATTCATACCTCCAATTGCTTTTATTACCTTGTTCCTGGTCTGGTTTGGCATAGGAGAGCAATCAAAAATTGCCCTTATTATGTATGCGACGCTCTTTATTGTTATTATGAATACATTAACAGGTGTGCTTGCTGTAGAGGAAGATAAAATTCGTGCAGCAAGAAGTTTAGGCGCATCTGAATGGCAAATCATGCGTCATGTCGTTATTCCAGCAACGATCCCTTATATTTTTACGGGTGTTAGACTTGCAATGGGAACATCCTATATGGCGATTGTGGGGGCAGAGATGATTGCTGCCAATGAAGGTTTAGGATTCTTAATTTGGAACTCTCGCTTATTTTTCCGCACTGATTGGATATTCGTTGGATTAATTAGCCTTGGTTTAATTGGTTTCTTGACGGACCGTCTAGTAGGTTGGTTCGGTAGAAAAGTATTATACCGTTACGGAGTCATTAGCTCACAACCACTTAAAAGGTAAGTGACAATGGACATACGAATATACCCCTCCAATCCTATAAGGATTTGGAGGGGTATTCTAATTTAACAACATGTAATTATAGTTCTATATTGCTTAATATTTGTAGGACTGTCCGCCATCAATTGGAATGACAGTAGCATTAATAAATCCAGCATCATCTGATAATAAGAAAGCTACTAAATGGGCAACTTCCTCTGGTTTTCCGAATCGTTTCATAGGATTCACACTTACAAATTCAGTACCAACCTCTTGCCAATTTTCTTCTCCTCCAATTTGCTTCAGAGAGGCCACCACCATTGGTGTCATAATAGCTCCAGGAGCAATAGCTTTAATGCTGATGCCATATTGCCCATACTCGATACCAGAGTTTCTCGTTAAGCCTACGACACCATGCTTGCTTGCTGCATAGCCTGATTGATTACCAACTCCGCGAATACCACCAACAGAGGCTGTATTAACTACAGAGCCATAACCTTGTTTCTTCATCACCTGAAGCACATATTTTAAGCCGTAAAACACACCGTTCAAATTGATACTAATCACTTTCTCAAATTCTTCTGCATCATAATCACCTGTCAAACTTTGTTTGCCTTCAATTCCTGCATTATTGTAAAAGCCATCAATTTTACCGTATTTTGCGACGGTTTCATCAACATAATTTTTAACTGCATCTTCGTCCGCTACATTTGCTGTAATGACCAAAACCTCTGCATGAGGAGCAGCATCTAATACAATTTGTTTAGTTTCATCTAATGCAATATTATTCAAATCCACTAGCGCTAATTTTGCACCTTCTTTGGCAACCTGTATAGCAGTAGCTCTGCCTAATCCAGAACCAGCCCCTGTAATAACGACCACTTTATTTTCAAAACGATTACTCATTCTAGTACCTCACTTTTATGGATTTTGAATACTCTAAATTAGAATGTACAGAAAAGTGATAGATATACGCAGCATTGATTTTGATTACTAATGAGTAGCAAAGCTGAGAGCAGGACAGAGAAGGGGATGCATTACCGTTAGTTGTAAGTTAAGAGGACTAGTTTCGCGAGAAAGTCGGATGAGGTAACCAAGAAAATCTCATTGTTCTCGTAATCTAGTAATGACCGCTTTTTCCGACAAAAATAGAACTCTGATGGTGACATAAACAGACAGACTTTGGAGTATATATCCAATATACTGTTTTAGAAGTAATCGCTTGTTATCACAGGAAGTATGTATTTTCATTGTAGTTGAAGGAAGGTATTACATGAAAGTATATCTAGACGTTCTGCTGCTACGAGAATTGTTAGTAGATGGAGTATTGTTGTTAACAACAGGCTGGATACGCGGTTTTAAGCCTAAGGCTTGGCGTGTTCTACTTGCTGGCTCTATAGGAGCGTTATATACGATGGCAATGGTCTTTCCTAGTCTGTCGTCTCTATACCATATTTGGATTAAACTTTTTGTCTCTATACTCATGATATACATCACATTCGGCTATTATTCATTACAGTCTTTTTTAAGAGACATTATAAGCTTCTATATCGTTAGTTTTGTAGCAGCAGGAGGGATGATGGCACTTTACTTTCTACTAATGAGAAGCTCTCAAGAAGTATGGGCAAATGTACTTTTTATTGGTGGGACCGTTACAACTAAGCTACATATTGGAATTTTTTATTTGATTGCTAGTTTTGCAATTGCTCTATTTTTGTTTTCTAGCTTTGTTAAAAGTAAAAAGAAACATCAATTGACTGAATCTCATCTTGCTGAAATAGAGGTAGATATCGATGGTCAAATCTTCACATGTACAGGATTAATTGATACAGGAAATCAATTATATGATCCACTTACAAAATACCCAGTTATGATTATCGAAGCATCGAGATTAGAAGATGCTTTACCAGCTAATTTTCTGAAAGCTTTGAAGCAAGGAGAAACGAATGATGCATTAATGTTGTTATCAGATGAGCAAATTCAATTTCAATGGCAAGATCGAATTAGAATAATCCCCTTTAGGGGGGTAAATAAAGGTTCACAATTTCTATTAGCAGTCAAGCCTGATTGTGTGAAAGTCAATCATGACGGTAAGAGCTTTGAAAGTATCAAGGTGCTCATCGGTTTTGATGGCGGACAGTTGAGTGGGGATGGGTCGTATCAGGCGATCATTCACCCTTCAATGGTCAGTGGGCTTTGATAACGATGAGTATGCTAACGTAGCTTATTCGACATCGAATATGAAGCGAACTTGGCAAGTCCGGGCCGCGTGTACCAATTACGTACACTTGCGCTTCCTCCTTCCACAAGTAGCGCTCCATCTTCTCGGTTCTGAAAGCCCACTTATGGACTTTGATACTGAGGGTAACGCAGGTAGGTTATGAGTATTTCAAGAAGCCTATGAAAAGTTTAGCTTACGCTTTCGATGTAACTTTTCATTCCTACGAAGTTATGTCTAGAAACCAATGAAAAGTTTTAGGAGGAACAAACTATGATGCTGAAGTATAAGTTGTTGGCACAAATTTCTTTTTATCGATTGATGTTAAAGTTAGGGCTCAAGAATGAGATGATCTACTATATTGGTGGTAGCGAGGCATTACCTCCACCATTAACACGTGAAGAAGAAGAATATTTACTTCTCAAATTACCTTCTGGTGATGGTAGTATCCGTACGATTTTAATTGAACGTAATTTGCGCCTAGTCGTTTACATTGCCCGTAAATTCGAAAATACTGGAATTAATATTGAGGACCTTGTATCTATAGGTACGATAGGACTTATTAAAGCAGTAAATACATTTGATCCAGAAAAGAAAATTAAACTAGCTACGTATGCTTCGCGTTGCATTGAAAATGAAATATTAATGTATTTGAGAAGAAATTCAAAGACGAGATCCGAAGTATCTTTCGATGAGCCACTAAACATTGATTGGGATGGTAACGAATTACTATTATCTGATGTGCTTGGTACTGAGAACGATACGATATATCGTAATATTGAAGAGCAAGTTGATCGCAAATTATTACAAAAAGCACTAGAGAAGCTTTCTGATCGGGAACGAATTATAATGCAATTACGTTTTGGTCTTGCGGATGGAGAAGAAAAAACACAGAAAGATGTTGCAGATATGCTTGGAATATCACAATCCTATATTTCACGACTAGAAAAACGAATTATTAAGCGATTACGAAAAGAATTTAATAAAATGCTCTAGAATACATGATAATAACCTAGACAACCACAGTACATTTTGGGAATTAAAGCATACGCTATTAACAGGATATTCAAGATGCTCGCATGCAATCAAAGGGTATCGAAATTTTATATCTTCAGGAACTGTCAAGCGAACAGTTTGAACCCTAATAGGAGTATATGTGAACCTAAAATATGTGGCAGGGAGGGTGTGTATTTCAGCTTATGCCTACTATCATGACTTCTGCAGAGCCTATTACGCTAAGCTATTTGAGCTTTCAACTAACTTTTTCTATGATTGAGTTACAACGAGATCAACAATCCGTTGTTATACAGACGAATGTACAAAATACTGGAAAATATGAAGAATCAATTAGGAGTAATGACTTCATCCTTGTTTCTGGTAGCCGAGAAGTACTACCTAATGTTAGTTATATAAGTGAAGAACATAAACATGGGATGATATGGGCTTGGAAACGGTTAAAGCCTGGAGAACTGTGCACAGTGATCCTAAGATTCAATATGGATCCCAATTTATCCGAGTACGAATTTAAATACAATTATAGGAAAATAAAGCAATTAATTAAGCGTTTCCAAACGCGTCATGACAGTGAATAAAGTAATTTTAATCCCATTCAGGAGTTGTGGATTGTTGTCGCAAATTGTCAAAACAGGAATAAAATCATTCCCCAAGGAGATAATGATCATTAATGTTTCTCCTTGGGAGGTAATGATATTGACCCGTAATAAAGTTGAAATCTGTGGCGTAGATACTGCTAAGCTACCAGTCCTGACAAACGTTGAAATGCGCGAATTATTCACTGGTCTACAAACTCGTAATGAATGGGGAGCGAGAGAGAAATTAGTTAATGGGAATCTAAGATTAGTTCTAAGTGTCATTCAACGATTTAATAACAGAGGCGAATTTGTTGATGACTTATTTCAAGTTGGTTGTATTGGCTTGATGAAAGCCATTGATAATTTTGATCTAGGACAAAATGTGAAGTTTTCTACTTATGCTGTTCCGATGATCATTGGTGAAATTCGAAGGTACTTACGTGATAATAATCCAATTAGAGTTTCTAGGAGTTTACGTGATATCGCCTATAAAGCTTTGCAAGCGAGAGATAGTTTGACTAATAAATTTGCGCGCGAACCGACTGTTATGGAAATTTCTCAAGTGCTAAATGTTCCAAAAGAAGATGTCGTCTTTGCATTAGACGCAATTCAAGACCCAGTATCTTTGTACGAGCCTATCTTTAATGATGGGGGAGATCCGATTTATGTTCTGGATCAGATTAGTGATGAGAAGAATAAAGATATTACATGGATTGAAGAAATTGCGTTACGTGAGGCAATGCATCGCTTGAACGATCGCGAAAAAATGATCTTATCTATGCGGTTTTTTGAAGGGAAAACTCAGATGGAAGTAGCAGACGAAATAGGGATTTCACAGGCCCAAGTTTCTCGACTGGAAAAATCTGCGATTCAACAAATGCAGAAATATGTTAATGCATAAAATATAATAATTGACTGCCACAGCTGTTTTGAGACTATTCGTGAATGGATTTGTATCGATATGTAATTGAAATGTACATATTGCTACGATTACTTCATTAATGGATCTTGAAACAGCTTTTTCTATCTGGGACTTTGAAATTGTCTTAGGAATTGCCCTTACAGTCAGATATACTTTAACTTTCCCATACATATACTAAACGATCAAAGCTTGTTAAAGGGGCGGATTAGTATAATGAAAATATCTGATTTCCAATCCAAGGATGTTATTAATATTGTAGATGGTAAAAAGCTTGGGCATATTAGTGATATCGAATTAGATTTACGGCAAGGGAAGATAGATTCGATTGTTATTCCTCAAGTTCAACGAATGTTTGGCATATTTGGTACATCTGGGTCTGAGATTGTTATTCCATGGCGTAATATTGTAAAGATCGGGGCAGATGTCGTACTTGTGCGAATGGAAGAAACGAGATCAGTTCGAGCAGAGGACGAAGATTTGCATGCTCGTATCTAACAAGTTACACTTAAAGAGGTTGTTCAAAACATCCACTTGTGATCACGATGATTATGCTGACGTAGTTTACTCGGCGTCGAATATGCCATTCATCGGTTGTTCCAGTGCTCACGTACCAACTACGTACGCTGTGCGCTTCTCTTCCCTAGCTTCATGGCATCTTCTTGGTGCTGACAAGCGAATGTTTTGAACTCCTATTGAAAGTTTCGAGATTAACTCCTTAATAAACTTATACTATAGTCAACATGAAATGACGGAAGGTGAGTGGATGGAACCATTTGTTGCAGGTGTTGCATCGCATCAGTTGTTACTCCAAAAATGGATGTCACAATGTGAGCAATTAACAACGGGATTTACGACAAGAATGGGGGGCTATAGTGACACGCCATATGCCTCTTTCAATATAGGTTTACATGTTAATGATAAGGTAGACTCAGTTGTTCGCAATCGACAATTACTAACCGATAGTATTGGGTGGGAATTTGACTCTTGGACGAATGCCGAGCAAATACATGGCAATGTTGTCGTTAAAGTATCTGCTGAGGATCGTGGACGCGGTAGATTAACAATGTCAGATGCCATTCAAGGTGCAGACGGAATGATTACTAATGAACCGAATATTTTATTAACTTCATTTTATGCGGACTGTGTACCTTTATTGTTCTGGGATCCAGTGAACGAAGCTATTGGATTAGCTCATGCAGGGTGGAAAGGAACGGCTTCGGCAATTGCCAAAGAGATGGTTGAAGCTATGAAAATACAATTTGGAACAGTAGCAGATCAGCTTATGGTAGCAATTGGTCCATCGATAGATCAATGCTGTTATGAAGTAGATCATTACGTAATAGAGCAATTTGAAGCGTTATGGAGTAGACTTGAACTACAGGAAGATTCCATTGATAAAGTAATTAAGCCTATTTCTGCGCAAAAGGCTCATATTAACTTGAAAGAAATCAACCGACAGATTATGATAAAAGCAGGAATATTGCCGACTAATATCGAATTAAGTAATTTATGTACTGGCTGTAGGACTGATATGTTCTTTAGCCACCGCATGGAAAATGGCTTAACAGGTAGAATGGCTAGCTGGATTGGCCTATCGAGAAAGGTGATCTATGAATGAGTATCAAAGATCGAATACATCACGTGCAAATGACAATAGCTCAAGCAACTTCTCGTGCTGGTAGAGAAACGGACGCCGTGAATGTCATTGGAGTAACAAAGTATGTTTCCGTAGCTAGAACCGTAGAAGCTGTGGAAGCGGGCGTGTTACATTTAGGTGAAAACCGTTGGCAAATTGCAAAAGACAAATGGGATTACATACATGAACATACAGGAGCTGGACAAGCATCTCCAACATGGCATTTTATTGGATCATTGCAACGTAATAAAGTGAAGGATATCGTTGGTAAGTTTCAGTACATTCATTCCTTAGATCGACTTTCGTTAGCAAAAGCGATCCACGAGCAAGCTGAGAAATTAGATACAACAGTTAAGTGTTTTATTCAAGTCAACGTATCTGGAGAGCAGTCGAAGCAAGGAATGAGTGCTGCTGAGGTATCGCTATTTTTGGAAGGGCTGAAAGAATATCCTCGTATATTACCAATTGGTTTAATGACAATGGCTCCGTTGGAGCTAGAGAAAGAGGAAACGAGGTTCGTTTTCCGCCAATTAAGAGAATTACGGGATGATCTGATAGCAAAAGGGAATGGCAAGTGTACCGTAACTGAATTATCGATGGGAATGTCCAACGACTATGAAATTGCAATTGAAGAAGGAGCTACCTTTGTACGACTTGGCACAATATTAATTGGAACAGAGGAGGATGAATAATGAGTGTTATTAATAAGTTTATGAACTACTTTGGTTTGCAAGAGGAAGAAGAGATTACGGAACGTGAACGTGTAGCTACACACGATGATCAAGAAGTTGAAACGAATCCATTCGAATCACGTAAACAATCAAGAAATCAACAGTTTTCTAATGTTGGTAACAATGTCGTAAGTCTACACACTCAGAAAAATACACGTATGGTATTATGTGAACCTAAGAGTTACGATGAAGCACAAGCGATTGCAGATGAAATTCGTAATCGCAGATCAGTTGTAGTAAACTTACAACGTGTTCAAAGTGAACTTGGCTTACGCATCGTAGATTTCTTATCTGGAACAGTGTACGCACTAAGCGGCTCAATCTCCAAATTAGGACCTAATATCTATTTATGTGCTCCTGAGACAGTTGAAGTACAAGGCTCTATTACTGAATTGGCACATTTTGATAGATAAATGAAGACAGAATGAGGTGACATAAGTTTGTTATTCGAATTAAAAAAAATCGTAATTCTATTATTTACGGTATACAATTACATGATCATTGCATACATTTTATTGTCTTGGTTTCCCAATGCAAGAGGCAGTTCGATCGGTCAATTTCTAGGTAAAATCGTTGAGCCTTATCTTTCTATTTTCCGTAGATTTATACCGCCAATCGGAGGAATGCTTGATATCTCGCCAATCGTGGCATTTATCGCATTACGCTTCATTCAATCTGGTGTAATGTTCATCATCGACTCGTTTGCTTGATAAAATTAAAGGTGAGTGCTTATGAAGGACGGATTTTATAGTCATTTCCATCCTGAAGAGAAGCCATTTGTTGATCGCGCACATGAATGGATAGAACGGTCCGCTGAGCTACATGAGCTTAGACGGACCGATTTTTTAGATCCGAGACAACAATTTATTGTGACAACGATAGCTAATCGGATAGGATCAGTTAATATTAAATTCGACGGTGGTTACGAGGCAGCTGAACGTAAGCGAGCGATTATTGTCCCTGACTACCGCGACGTGGAGTATGAAGATGCAGATTTGAAAGTTCTTCAAGTTACTAGTCAGAGCGACAAGTTTCAGGAACTAGATCATGGTGATTTCCTTGGAGCTTTGATTGGACTCGGAATTAAGCGAGATCGAATAGGAGATATTCATCAGCATGATGATTTCTGTCATATTGTTGTCACTTCAGAAATGGCACAATTTCTTGATATTGGTTTCAGACAAGTACATCGCCTAAATGTATTAACTGATATCGTCTCGATTGAACAACTGCAACCTGTTGTACCTAAATTCGAAGATATGAATTTTACAGTCGCTTCGTTAAGATTAGACGGTATTGCTAGTGATGCTTACCGAGTAAGTAGAACTAAAATCGTTGATCCAATTAAGGCAGGACGTTGCCGTGTGAATTGGAAAGCAGAAGAAGATCCTTCTAAGCAATTGAAAGAAGGAGATGTAGTCTCAATTAAAGGTTTGGGTAGGTTTAAAGTCACGGAAGTCGACGGTATAACTAAAAAAGGCAGAATTCGTGTTAAAATCAGTAAATTTATTTAGAGATTTTGCAGGATATTGCTTATCGTTGTCGAATATGGATTCATACATAGTTAGACAGTTTGGTTTGATTAGAATGACCATAGGAGGTGCTCCAATGCCATTGACACCATTGGACATACATAATAAAGAGTTTTCACGTAGACTTCGTGGCTATGACGAGGATGAAGTAAATGAATTCTTGGACCTAGTTATTAAAGATTATGAAGCACTTATCCGTGAAAATAAAGAGATGCAAAATCAAATGCTTACATTGCAAGAGCGTTTGAATCATTTCTCTAATATTGAGGATACGTTAAGTAAAACAATTATTGTGGCACAAGAAGCTGCAGACGAAGTTCGAAGTAATGCAAAGAAAGAAGCGCAATTGATTGTGAAAGAAGCAGAGAAAAATGCTGATCGCATCGTTAATGAGTCTTTGAACAAATCTCGCAAAGTTTCACTTGAAGTGGATGAACTGAAAAAACAAGCGTCGATCTATCGAGCGAGATTCCGTACTCTTGTTGAAGCTCAATTAGAGTTGTTAGCAGAAGAATCATGGGATACGCTTAGATCAGATCGCCCTGAACCTGTCATTCATGAATAGAGTTATCTAGTAATGACCATACTTATAGATAGTTAATAATTTCTTTTTGTATGACCTATCTGGATAACCTTTAGCATATTTCAATTGACATTATGCTATCAATCAGCTATAAATATTGTTATAATCATTGATATTAATATTTGTAATTCGATGACGAGAACACGTTCATGTATGTACTGCCTCAGAGAGCCGATGGTTGGTGAAATTCGGTGCACGGACATAGATGAAATATCATCTCCGAGAAGCTATTCTGAACCTTATCAAGAGATAAGTAATAAGAGTAGACGGGTTTTCCTCCGATATAAGGAATACGAATCAAGCATTCGTACCAAAGTGTCGTTCTGATCATTTATGCGCAAGTATAATCGTTTCAGAGCGGAACAAGGGTGGTAACGCGACTAACCTCGTCCCTTTCCATAGGGATGAGGTTTATTTTTGTTTTCTGAGAATGAGAGGAGTTGTTAAAGTATGCAACGCGTAGACGTTAAAGAACGTGCACGTACTCGTGAGTTACGTGTATTAGCACAATGGCAAGAACAAGATACTTTTAAGAAATCAATTGAAAACCGTGAAGGTAAACCGAATTTTGTGTTTTATGAAGGTCCTCCAACTGCGAATGGTAAACCACATATTGGTCATGTACTGGGACGAGTAATTAAAGACTTTATTTGCCGTTACCGTACGATGTCAGGTTACCGTGTCATTCGTAAAGCGGGATGGGATACACATGGTCTTCCTGTAGAGCTTGGTGTTGAAAAACAGCTTGGTATTTCTGGCAAACAAGAGATTGAAGCATACGGTGTTGAAAAATTTATTACGAAATGTAAAGACAGCGTATTTGAATATGAGAAGCAATGGCGTGAATTAACGGAAGCAATTGGTTACTGGACAGATATGGATAATCCGTATATTACACTTGATAATAAGTATATTGAAAGTGTATGGCATATTCTTTCCAAAATTCATGAGAAAGGGCTATTGTATCGTGGACACCGAGTAAGTCCATATTGCCCATGCTGTCAAACAACATTAAGCTCTCATGAAGTTGCACAAGGATATGAAGATGTGAAGGACTTGAGCGCCACTGCCAAGTTCAAACTAACTGACGCTGACGAATATATTCTTGCTTGGACTACAACACCTTGGACATTGCCTGCGAACGTAGCGTTAGCGGTTAATCCGGAACTTGACTATGTTCGAGTGGCTAAAGACGGCGAAGTGTATATCGTTGCTGCCAACCTTGTTGAGTCGGTTATGAAGGAAAACTTTGAAATCCTTAGCACATTGAAAGGTAGTGAACTAGTAGGTCGTAGTTACGTACCTCCATTCAACTATGTATCAATCGAAAAAGGTCATGTCGTTATTCCAGGTGACTTTGTAAGTGATTCAAGTGGTACGGGGATCGTTCATATCGCACCTGCACATGGTGAGGATGACTATCGTGTTGCGCGTGCTAATGGTATGAGTATGTTAGCAGTAGTAAACAATGCTGGTCGTTACATCGACGAGATTACTGATCTTGCTGGTCGCTTCGTGAAAGATTGCGATGTAGATATCGTGAAAATGCTAAGTGAAAAAGGACTATTGTTTTCTAAAGAACGTTATGAACATAGTTATCCATTCTGCTGGCGTTGTAAATCTCCACTACTGTACTATGCAACAGAAAGCTGGTTTATCGAGACAACTGCTGTGAAAGATCAATTGATTGCTAACAATGCTGGAGTAGAATGGTATCCAGGTCATATCCGTGAAGGGCGCTTTGGTAAGTTCCTTGAGGATCTAGTCGATTGGAATATTAGCCGTAATCGTTATTGGGGTACACCACTTAATGTATGGATTTGCGAAGAGACTGGTAAGCAATATGCGCCAAGTAGTATCTCAGATCTACGCGCGCGTGCAGTAGACTTCGTGCCAGAAGATATTGAATTACACAAACCATATGTAGATGAGATTTTACTGAAGAGTCCATTTGCTGAAGGTGCAGTGATGAGACGTACTTCTGAAGTTATTGACGTGTGGTTTGATAGTGGTTCTATGCCGTTTGCACAACAACATTATCCATTTGGTGATAATGCTAAATTCGAAGATCAATATCCTGCTGATATTATTTGTGAAGGAATCGACCAAACTCGTGGCTGGTTCTATAGCTTACTAGCAGTTTCAACGTTGTTCAATGGTAAAGCGCCATATAAAGCGGTTCTTTCAACAGGTCATATCCTTGATGAGAATGGGCAGAAAATGTCCAAATCTAAAGGTAATGTCATCGATCCTTGGGAAATCATCGAAGAGTTCGGTACAGATGCATTCCGCTGGGCTTTACTTGCGGATAGTGCACCTTGGAACAGCAAACGATTCTCTAAAGGTATCGTAGCTGAAGCGAAATCTAAAGTTATTGATACAATTGTTAACACTCATGCATTCTATGCGTTATATGCTTCTATTGATGGATTTAATCATGAAAAACATGCAACAGTAGCATCTACGAATAAATTAGATCGTTGGGTTATTTCTCGTCTAAATACGCTAATTAAAACGGTATCCAAAGGCCTTGAAGTCAATGACTTCTTGAATCCTGCAAGATCAATTGAAGTATTCGTTGATGAATTAAGTAACTGGTATATTCGTCGTTCGCGTGATCGTTTCTGGGGAAGTGGTCTTACAGAAGATAAAGTAGCAGCATATCAAACATTACGTCATGTATTGCTTACATTATCTCAAGTAATCGCACCATATACGCCGTTACTTGCTGAAGATGTTTGGGGCAATCTTGGTGGCGGAGAAAGTGTTCATCTTGGAGATTATCCAGTAGCAGATGAAAGTCTTATTGATGCGGAGCTTGAGCGCGATATGGAAAGCTCGAAAGTAATTGTAGAGCTTGCACGTAATGTTCGTAACGAGACAGGCATCAAAACTCGGCAACCACTTTCCGAGCTAATCGTTTCTCTAGATCGTGAATTTGAAGTGACTTCTTATGAAGACATTATTAAAGAAGAGATCAATGTAAAATCGATTGTTGTCCAAAATTCTGACAGTGGCTTTGTAGATTTCAGTTTGAAATTGAATCTTAAAGTAGCGGGTCGCAAGTTTGGTAAACAGGTTTCTCCGATTCAAAACACACTTAAAGAAATGTCGGCTGAAGAAACACGTGCGATCGTCAATAGCGGTAACTATTCGTTCACGACCGAAGAAGGCGAGACACTAGAAGTTACTCTTGATGAACTACTTGTTGAGAAAAAAGCAAAATCAGGATTTGCTTCTGCTTCTGGTAATGGTGTAACTGTGGCACTTAATACAGATATTACGGAAGAGTTAGAACAAGAGGGTTGGGTTCGTGAAGTTATTCGCGCAGTACAGGATACTCGTAAGAAACTTGATCTTCCGATTGAAAAACGTATTGATCTTGTATTGCATGTTGATAATGATTTGCAATCGGCTTTACAGAAATTTGATCAGTTGTTGCATGAAAATCTTCTTGTCCAATCTGTTTCATTTGCGGAAAAAGAGGGTATGGAGATTGTACAACTTGGTGACAAATCGATAGGCATTTTCATTAACAAATAAGGACATATTAATAAAATGCCCGCTTGCCTATGTGGCGAGCGGGTATTTTCATAAGAAGTTTAATAGTCCATTTGTAATTATGATGAATCACTTTGTAATATTCTTTATAAATAAAAAATAACTGAATGATGAGGAGGAGTAACAATGACGAAACCTGATAATGATGAGCTATCCAAGTTAAAGCAATCTCTTGATGCAATAGAGGAACGGCTAGTCAAAGTTACGAATGATCTTGAACGTACACAAATAGCAGATTACATAACCCTTATGAATCGACCATTTAAGTTGTTGTGGCGTAATTTTATGGGTGGTATCGCTAGGGGTGTAGGCTCTGCTGTAGGTTTAGCTTTCTTTGCTACTTTTATTGTTTGGTTGTTGCAAGCGTTAGGTGCACTTAATTTGCCGATTATTGGTGATTATATTGCTGATATTGTAAGAATTGTACAGAAGCAAATAGAATAATTGCAATAGATTTATAATAGCTCTAAATCTTCGTCGCCTTCATGAGCCTTCATATACTCTTGATAAGCGGCATTACGCACAATATGAACATGTGATCCAGTTATATCTGTAGCAACAAAACTTTCTAATGGCTCTACATATCCATGAAGCTCCTCATTAATTTCTGCTGCGAATTCAGTATCAAGCATCTGTGAGTTCTGAGCCAGATTACTATTTCCGTAGTCCCACAAAGCTTGACTCATATCTTCACCATCGAATCCGGTGTAATCATCATCATCATAGTTCAGCTTGGTGAAGGATAGTGGTTCGTATTCGTACTGAGGAGCTACGACGTGATTTACATTTGCATGTTGCTGACAGTAAAGTGTTTCGGGTATAGCTTCTAATCTTTCAGCATCGATCGCTGTTTGACAGGTGACACATCTTCCGTAATTACCTTTTTCAATGCGACTCAATGCATCGTCGATTTGTGTAAGTTGACGTAACTGCGCTTGAGCAAAAGACTTATCGCGCTCTTGTTCATATAATTCAGTTGCTTGATCTGCTGGATGGTTATCGTACATCGATAATTCAGCATCTATATTACTCTGACTACTTATTGGAGATGTTTCAGCGTAAGTTTGTTGCTGCTGAATAATACTGTTTTTATCTTCAAGAAGAATGGATCTGAAATGCTGCAGTTTTTGCGACGTAAGGATTGATTTCACGTAATTGCACCACCATTTCGTTTTATGGAATGGTTATATTGTTTGCTTAATAGACGAATTTCAGTATGAGCAATCTTTGGGATAAGAGATCATAAACTCCATCTTGAAGAAGAAATGTAAAACTAGATTGTAAAAGTTGGATGTGCTACACTTATTTTGGACAGTACATGAAAAGTGTGGTTAAGCTTACGAAGTAACTTTTCATCTGCAAAAAGTAAAATCCAGTGAAAAAGTTTTAGTTTATGCTTTCGAAGTAACTTTTCATCACAATGAAGTTATGCTGATGAAGTACATGAAAAGTTGTAGGAGTGGGAGAATGCGATTTTATTATTATGTTATTGCAGTAGTCGTATTAATTTTGGATTTTATATCCAAAAAGTGGATTGTGAATAATATGAAGATTGGTGAACAATTTAGTGTGATAGGTGATTTCTTTTTAATCACTTCACATCGAAATCGTGGCGCGGCATTCGGAATATTGCAAGATCAAAGAGTATTTTTCATTATCATTACTGTTGTTATTGTTGGAGCAATTATTTGGTATGCTCACTCCGTTCGTAAAAGTGGAACTGTACTGTTATTGGCGGGATTAGGGCTAGTACTTGGTGGGGCAATTGGTAACTTTGTTGATCGTGCACGCTTTGGAGAGGTTGTTGACTTCTTTAAATTTAATTTTGGTAGTTATACATTCCCTATTTTCAATGTTGCAGATTCTGCAATAGTCGTAGGGGTAATTCTTATAATGCTTGATACACTTCTAAGCATAAAAGAAGAAAAGAAAGGCAAGGTAGCCGTAGAAAATGAGTAACATTATAGAACAACAAGAGAATTACGAGTTTATCGCTAATGATGAGGCACAAGGGATACGTATTGATAAATTTATTACAGATTCGATTGAGAATGCAGCAATATCACGTACTCAAGTGCAAGAGTGGATAAAAACAGCTCATGTAGAAGTGAACGGAACTATTATAAAAAGTAACTATAAAGTTCAGAAACACGATAAGATAACGGTAAGAGTGCCAGAAACACAAGCATTAGAAATTATTGCAGAGAATATACCGCTGGAAGTTATTTATGAGGACAGTGATGTCATTGTCATTAATAAACCGCGTGGTATGGTGGTGCATCCTGCACCAGGTCATCCCAAAGGTACGTTAGTCAATGCGCTGATGTACCATTGTAAAGATCTATCTGGTATTAATGGAGTATTGCGTCCAGGTATTGTTCATCGTATTGATCGTGATACGACAGGATTATTGATGGTTGCCAAAAATGATCTGGCACATGTCTCACTTGCAGAACAACTGAAAGAACATTCGGTAACAAGACGATACACTGCACTTGTACATGGTAATATGCCACATGATTCTGGATCCATTGATGCACCAATTGGACGAGATAGCAATGACCGTAAATTATACACGGTAACGGACGTCAATGCGAAAGATGCTATTACGCATTTCACGGTTGTTGAACGAATTGGTGGAGATTACACGATTGTTGAGTTACAACTTGAAACTGGGCGCACCCATCAGATTCGTGTTCATATGAAATATATTGGCTATCCATTAGCTGGTGATCCTGTATATGGACGTAATAAAACTATTCCGTTAAAGGGACAAGCACTTCATGCTGGTATTCTTGGTTTCACGCATCCTCGCACAGGCGAACGATTGCAATTTGAAGTACCATTACCTGATGATTTTAATGAGATTCTAACCAACTTGCGATCTCGCTAGATCGAAATTATAAGGGCTGCAGATAAACTGGAACTTGTTCTAGTTTATCTGCAGCCCTTTTGTATATCCTAGTGTTCGAATCATTATCCTCAGTATGTTAATCTAATCGCAATATTCTACGACCCTGTAAAGTTTTAAAATGACGATTTTATGGAAAAAAATTAATTGGAACTCAATTTTCAGAGTTCCAATTTCTTAATACGCTTAAAATCTTTATTCATACAGGAATACTTCAGTTTTCTATTTCTTAACAACTCTTTAATGTCAGAGACATTGTATGAGAGTTGAATGTAAAAATAGTTAATAAACTCTAAAATCGCAAAAATATATATGAAGAAGGTGATTGTTATACCACCTAATGGCAAAGATGGATACCATTTAATGAAATCAAAAGCAAATACAACAATTGTGGTCATTATCATAACTATATTCACCGTTTTTGTATAATGTAACTGTCGAACAACCTTAATCGGAGCTAAAGAATTATTCTCATTTCTTAGTCTTTTAAGTTTTACATACCAATAAATCGTTCCTTGTAATAAAAGAAACTCTAAAAGGATAAAAGATACCCAAAATGAATAAAGAGAATACAATTGTAGATTGGGAAATGTGTAATTTAGTAGATAACTAACAGGTACAAAAATGATCATAGAAAATAATTCCCCAGAATATAAATAATTCAACCTTTTTTCTAATGTTTTTTTCACACTTACCACTCACCTCCGTGGTATACATTATATGGATTAAAGTGGTATAAGTAAAATAGATATTGAATTTTTATAACATGTACTGATGAACAAGGAGGACACTCAAACTCAACTCCTTCCTTGAAACAAGTGTCTCTTATTTTATTGATTAAACGACCAGCAACAGAGGAAAAAGACTAAACTTTTCTTTACCGGGGTCATTGAATAAAGAATTAAAACCTGCAATATGTACAAACAATTGATTACATTCTGCATTATTTTTTAAGTCGAATTACGCTATCCTTATACATAACGAAAAGATACGTAAAGGATCGGTGATCGAATATGACAACAATGAACCAGCATTTTCTTGAGCTACAAGGTAGCTATTTATTTTCAGAGGTAGCAAAACGTAGAACGAAATATATGGAACAAAATCCACAAGCAGATGTTATTAGTCTAGGAATTGGTGACGTTACTAGAGGGCTTCCACAAGCAGTTATTAATGCGATGCATGCTGCTGTTGATGATATGGTTAATGTAGAAACATTTAAAGGATATGGTCCTGAACAAGGATATTCTTTCTTAATAAATGAAATCATTGCGAATGATTATAAAGCTCGCGGAGTTGAACTCAATAATGATGAAGTATTTCTAAGTGATGGTTCGAAATGTGATGTTGGTAATATTCAAGAAATATTCAGTACGGATAGTATTGTAGCTGTGCAAGATCCTGTATATCCTGTTTATGTTGATACAAATGTCATGGCTGGACGTGCAGGAGCATTTATTACAAATATCGGTCGTTATGAGAGAATTGTCTATCTTGATTGTTCGGCAGAAAATGATTTCAAACCAAGTCTTCCTAAAGAAAAAGTCGATTTAATCTACTTATGCTATCCTAACAATCCTACTGGTATGACTTTGACGAAGGATGAGCTTAAAGTATGGGTTGATTATGCGATTGAGAATAACTGTATTATTTTGTTCGATTCTGCTTATGAGGCTTTCATTACAGAAGATAATGTTCCTCATAGTATCTATGAGATTGAAGGAGCAAAAAAAGTAGCGATTGAATTCCGTAGCTTCTCCAAAACTGCAGGATTTACTGGTATTCGTTGTGCATACACTGTTGTGCCGAAAGAAATTCAAGGCCGTGATGTATCAGGTAATGCAGTAAGTGTGAATGAACTTTGGAATAGACGTCATACTACGAAATTCAATGGCGTTTCCTATGTAACGCAAAAAGGCGCAGAAGCGATTTATTCTCCTGAAGGTAAAGCGCAAATAAGAGAACTAGTTGATTATTATATGACGAATGCTGCAATGATACGTGATGGTTTACGTGAAGCTGGCTTCTCCGTATTTGGCGGAGTTAACGCTCCTTACATCTGGTTGAAAACACCAGAGGGGTACAATTCTTGGAGTTTCTTCGATTACCTATTAAGTGAAGCTAATATTGTGGGAACACCAGGAGTTGGATTTGGTCAATGCGGAGAAGGTTACTTCCGATTAACTGCTTTCGGTAGTCGTGAGAACACAGAACGTGCAATCGAACGTATTAAACAGCTTAGTCTATAATATATACTGAATTTATTACATCAATAATTTGATGTTCACACATTAACAGACATTGCATACCTTATTTGTTCAAAGTCGACTATATGTCGTCAATTTGAAACAAGGTATCAGATGTCTGTTTTTTATGTCGATAAATATAAGTTGCTCCAATTTTGTGCGTATTGCTATAATCATAATAAATTTCCATAAAAGGGGTATTGTATGAGATGAGAGTAAAATTAGAAGGGATTACCGTATTATCGAATGATGTCCTTGGTTTAACACGTTTTTATCGTGAAGTAATTGGGTTTACTATCGTTATTGAGGAAGATCATTATGTAGAATTTGAGAATAGCGGAGTTCGCTTTGCAATATGCTCGAAACCTTTAATGGCCGATAATACGAACGGGCATCCTTCCTTTAAAGTAATACATAGTGGGCAAGCCTTTGAACTCAATTTTCAATGTGAATCTACACAAGTTGTTCATGAGCTTTATCGTGATTTTGTCTCCAAAGGAGCTACTCCCATTGCAGAACCAGTAACAAAGTCTTGGGGTCATACAACGGGGTTCTTTGCCGATCCTGAAGGTAATATTCATTCTATTTTTGCGGAAAATAAAGATCTTAGTAATTGAGAAGCCAACACTAGATAAATTGATTCAGAAGTATATGCTGAGATCAATTTTTTTCTTTAATGCTTCTGCTTTCTGTAAGTTCTCAAAACGTAGTAGTCTGTATATTATAATATACTCCGTTTCGCTTGACATATCATGTCGAACATGTGATAATTATTTCAATACAGATGTACCTTTAATTCAGCCCCGTGAGGCTGGCAAGGTAACGTGAAGTAAGGCTAATAGGCGAATTGTGTCCAACATACGCTCCTCGGTGAAGGAAGCACTATTTGGCACAGGTAACCTATCGATCCATACAGCTTTCACAACTCCTTGCGGACTTACGCAAGGAGTTTTTTTGTTACCTTGCGACAGTTCGGTATTGATGATGGACATATTAATGAAAAGTGGGGTGAGATGCTCGTGTCAGAAGGAGAACGTCTTGTAATCATGGATGAAACCGCAATTAGACGTGCATTAATTAGAATTGCACATGAGATTGTCGAGAAGAACAAAGGTATTGAAGATTGCATTATCGTTGGTATTCGGACTAGAGGCGTGTATCTTGCCAATCGAGTAGCAGCGAGAATATCGGAAATTGAGGGCACAATAGTACCTGTAAGAGAACTTGATATTACAAAGTATCGTGATGATCGAAGTGAAATAGCTGATATGATAGTTGAACTTGCCAATGCACCTGGTGATACAGAATTGGATTCTACATTGGTGAAGAACAAAAAAGTCATTCTGTTCGATGATGTTCTATATACAGGACGAACGATTAGAGCTGCTATGGATGCTATTATGGACCTAGGTAGACCACAAAACGTACAGCTAGCTGTACTAGTAGATCGTGGTCATCGTGAGCTGCCGATTCGACCAGATTTCATCGGTAAAAATGTTCCCACATCAAAACAAGAAGAAATACAAGTTCAATTCACTGAAATTGATAGTATTGATCAGGTTACGATTATTCACTAGGGAGGCCATTTTATGACGATTACTCAAACTCAATCAAGAAGTTTACTTGGTTTGAAGGATCTTAGTCAAAATGAGATTCAATCCATTCTTGACAGAGCTGCCTTCTGGGAACAACATGCCAATAAAACACATAATTTACTTAACGGAAAATTTGTTGCAAACATGTTCTTTGAGAACAGTACGCGTACTAGAACATCATTTGAAGTTGCTGAAAAGCGATTAGGTGCGGAAGTAATTAACTTCAGTGCAGCATCATCAAGTGTGGAAAAAGGTGAATCTATATACGATACTGTAAGAACTTTAGAATCAATGGGTATCGACGTGGGAATAATTCGCTTAAAACCAATTGGTTTGCTTGCAGAAATGGCGCCTAAAATTAAAGTGCCACTTATAAACGCAGGTGATGGTAACAACGAACATCCAACTCAAGCTTTGCTTGATCTATATACAATGCAAAAGCATTTTGGTTCATTAAAAGGATTGAATGTGGCGATTGTCGGTGATATTTTGCATAGCCGAGTGGCAAGAAGTAATTTATATGCATTACGCCAATTTGGTGCAAATGTAATGTTCTGCGCTCCTGACGATATGCAAGCAAAAGATCTTGATGTGCAATATGTAAGTATGGAAGAAGCAATTAAAGCAGATGTAGTTATGATGCTAAGAGTTCAGCTAGAGCGTCATTCAACTGGAATATTGAAATCTGCCGATGCTTATCGAGCAAATTATGGTTTAACTGTAGATCGTGCAAATCAAATGGCTAAACATGCAATTATTATGCACCCTGCACCAGTGAATAGAGATGTAGAGATTGACAGTGAACTAGTAGAAGCTGCTAATTCGAAAATATTCCCGCAAATGGCTAATGGGGTACCGATACGAATGGCAGTTATCGAGCGAGCACTAGACTAGTATAGATGCAAAAGAAAAGTTTTTAGGTTTATGCTTCTGATGTACTTTTCGTTTGCGAGAAGTAATATCCAGGAGGTAACGAAAAGTTGTAGGAGGATGAAAATGTCTTTGTGGATTTTGAACGGTAAAGTATGGAATGAGTCTAGCGCTAATTTAGAAGGTAAGCATATACAAGTTGTAGATGGTAAAATTGCTGCAATTGTTGATGCAAATGAATCGGTTAATACAGAAGGTGCGGAAGTAGTTGATGCACAAGGTAAATTAGTATCTCCAGGCTTTATCGATATGCATGTACATTTACGTGATCCTGGATTTACTCATAAAGAAGATATTATTACTGGTTCTCGTTCTGCTGCAAAAGGTGGTTTCACTACGATCGCTTGTATGCCTAATACAAGACCAGTTACAGATACTGCTGAAACGGTTAGATACATTATAGACAAATCCGAAGAAGCGCAATTAGTTAAAGTGCTACCATATGCTTCAATTACAAAAAATGAGCTTGGTCGTGAACTTACTGACTTTGCTTCATTAAAAGAAGCGGGAGCTATTGGTTTTACAGATGATGGTGTAGGCGTTCAAAACGCTCAGATGATGAAAGACGCAATGACACTTGCAAAATCTCTTGATATGCCAGTAATTGCACACTGTGAAGATGATTCATTAGTAGTAGGTGCTTGGGCATCTGAAGGTGAGTTTTCACGCAAGCATGGACTTAAAGGGATTCCTAATGAATCTGAAGCAATCCATGTGGGTAGAGATGTTTTACTCGCAGAAGCGACTGGCGTACATTATCATGTTTGTCATGTTAGTACTGAACAATCTGTTAGATTGATTCGCCTTGCGAAACAAGTTGGTATTAAAGTGACTGCTGAAGTTTGTCCCCATCACTTAATCTTATCTGATGAGAACATTCCTGGCCTAGATGATGCAAATTGGAAAATGAATCCTCCACTTCGTACACCACGAGATGTAGCAGCTGTTCTTGAAGGATTAGAGGATGGTACTATAGATATTATTGTTACGGATCATGCGCCTCATAGTGCAGAGGAAAAAGCAAAAGGTGTTGACCTTGCACCATTTGGTATCGTTGGTTTAGAAACAGCATTCCCATTACTTTACACACACTTTGTAGAGACAGGTCGCTGGACACTAGGATTCCTTTTGAAACGTATGACGCAAGATCCAGCTAGAGTGTTCCGCCTTGAAGAAGGTAGCCTTGAAGTTGGAAAGCCTGCTGATATTACAATCGTTGATATCGAAAACGAACAAGCAGTTGACCCAAGCACATTCTTGTCTAAGAGTAACAACACACCATTCGGTGGTTGGAAACTTAAAGGATGGCCTGTAGCAACAATCGTTAATGGAAATATTGTCTGGACTGAATAGAAAGAACAACTTTTGAGGAGTGAAACGGATGCAAGCAAGACTATTGTTAGAAGATGGAACTTTATTTAAAGGATTATCATTCGGTGCTGAAACTCAAACGATCGGTGAGGTCGTATTCAATACGGGTATGACAGGATATCAAGAACTTCTATCTGACCCATCTTACTGTGGACAAATCGTAACAATGACTTATCCACTCATTGGTAACTACGGTATTACTCGTGATGACTTTGAAGCGATTCGCCCTAATATTTATGGTCTAGCTGTTCGTCGCTATGAGCCAATTCCGAGTAACTGGCGTGCACAATATTCATTAGGCGATTTGTTGAAAGAATATGAAATCCCAGGTATTTCTGATATCGATACTCGTATGTTGACTCGTAAAATTCGTCAATTTGGATCTATGAGAGGACTTATTACAACAGGTAATGAGCATGTAGAAGAACTTCTAGAACGTTTGAAAGCAACTCCAACTCTTCATGATCAAGTAGCAAGAACATCTACGGATTATGTATACACGAATCCGGGTAGCAAAGAACGTATCGTACTTATCGATTGTGGTTCTAAGAGCGGAATTGTTCGTGAACTATCCAAACGTAATTGTGATATCGTAGTAGTTCCTCATGACACAACTGCTGAAGAAATTCGTCGCCTTGCACCAGATGGCATTCAGTTGTCTAATGGCCCTGGGGATCCAAAAGATAATCTTCATGTTGCGGAAACAATTAAACAACTACTTGGTGAATTCCCAATCTTCGGTATTTGTCTTGGTCATCAACTGTTTGCTCTTGCATGTGGTGCTGATACAGATAAATTGAAATTTGGTCACCGTGGTGGTAACCATCCAGTAAAAGAGTTAGAAACAAACCGTTGCTACATTACTTCACAAAACCACGGTTATGCAGTTACCGATGATTCTATTAAAGGTACTGATCTAATCGTGACACATATTAATAACAATGATAAAACAATTGAAGGCTTGAAACATAAAACGTTCCCTGCGTTTTCTGTACAGTATCACCCAGAGGCGGCTCCTGGACCAGAAGATTCCAGCTACCTATTCGACCAATTTATTGAAATGATTCGCAAGCATAAGATAGAAAATCCGCAAAAACCTCGTCAAGCTGTATTGTCGGAAATGTTGAGAGGAGAATTACAAAATGCCTAAAAATAATAAACTTAAAAAAATCCTTGTAATTGGCTCTGGTCCTATCGTTATCGGACAAGCGGCGGAATTTGACTATGCTGGTACTCAAGCGTGTCAAGCTTTGAAAGAAGAAGGTTATGAAGTCGTTCTAATTAACAGTAATCCAGCAACAATTATGACAGATACAAATATGGCTGATAAAGTTTACATTGAGCCTATAACACTTGATTTTGTATCTCAAATTATTCGTCAAGAGCGTCCAGACGGTTTGCTACCAACACTTGGTGGTCAAACAGGTCTTAACATGGCAGTTGAGCTTGCTCGTGCTGGTGTTCTTGAACAAGAAAATGTTCAATTGCTTGGTACACAACTAACAGCTATCGAGAAAGCGGAAGATCGCGATTTGTTCCGTGAGTTGATGCGTGAACTAGAGCAACCTGTTCCAGACAGCGATATCGTAACGACAGTTGAAGATGCTGTAGCATTCGCTAAAACAATTGGCTATCCAATTATCGTTCGTCCTGCTTATACATTAGGTGGTACAGGCGGTGGTATCTGTGCAGACGAAGAAGAACTTCGTGAAACGGTAGCTTCAGGTATCCGTTACTCTCCAATTAACCAATGTCTAATTGAGAAATCAATTGCAGGTATGAAAGAAGTAGAGTACGAAGTAATGCGTGATGCTAACGATAACTGTATCGTTGTATGTAACATGGAAAACTTTGATCCAGTTGGTGTGCATACTGGTGACTCTATCGTTGTTGCACCTTCTCAAACATTGTCTGATCGCGAATATCAAATGCTTCGTTCTGCATCATTGAAAATCATTCGTGCTCTGAACATTGAAGGTGGCTGTAACGTACAGTTCGCTCTTGATCCGTTCAGTTTCCAATACTATGTAATTGAAGTTAACCCGCGTGTATCTCGTTCATCTGCGCTTGCTTCCAAAGCAACTGGATATCCAATTGCCAAAATGGCTGCAAAAATTGCAATAGGTTATACACTTGATGAAATCGTTAACCCAGTTACAGGTCAAACCTATGCTTGCTTCGAGCCAGCACTTGACTATATCGTATCAAAAATTCCTCGTTGGCCATTTGATAAATTCGTTGATGCGAACCGTAAACTAGGTACGCAAATGAAAGCAACTGGCGAAGTTATGGCGATTGGTCGTACATTCGAAGAATCAATTCATAAAGCAGTTCGTTCATTAGAAATCGGTGCTCACCGTATTCATTTGAAAGAATCTACTGAGCTTTCTGAAGATGTACTTAATGCACGTCTAATGAAACCTGATGATGAGCGTATGTTCTTAGTTGCTGAAGCATTCCGTCGTGGTTATGCTCTTCAAGAAATTCAAGATCTAACGAAAATCGACTGGTGGTTCCTTGATAAGATCGAAGGTATCGTGAAATTTGAAGATATCATTCGCTCAACTGCCGAACTAACAGAAGAATTATTATATGAAGCGAAACGTAAAGGTTTCTCTGATCGTTCAATCGCTGAAATTCGTCAAGAAGGATTCCCAGGTGCAGCATTCACGAACGAAAATGATATTCGTGTTTATCGTAAAGCTCAAGGTATGGTTCCAGTTTACAAAATGGTTGATACTTGTGCAGCGGAATTTGAAGCAGTAACTCCTTACTACTACTCCACTTATGAAGTAGAGAATGAAGTAACTGAAACAACGAAAGAAAAAATCCTTGTACTAGGTTCTGGCCCAATCCGTATCGGTCAAGGTATTGAGTTCGATTATTCAACTGTTCATGCTGTATGGGCAATTCAAAATGCAGGTTATGAAGCAGTAATTATTAATAACAACCCTGAAACAGTTTCAACTGACTTCAGTACATCTGATCGTCTATACTTCGAGCCTTTGTTCTTCGAGGACGTAATGAACGTAATCGAGCAAGAGCAACCAATTGGTGTAATCGTACAGTTTGGTGGTCAAACAGCAATTAACCTTGCTTCTCCACTTTCTAAAGCTGGCGTTAAAATTCTTGGTTCTAGTCTTGAAAGTATCGATGAAGCGGAAGATCGCAAGAAGTTTGAAGCACTTCTTCGTAGCTTGGATATTGCTCAGCCAGAAGGTAAAACAGTAACGACGGTTGAGGAAGCAGTAGCTACAGCTCAAGTTATCGGTTATCCAGTACTTGTACGTCCATCTTATGTACTTGGTGGTCGCGCAATGGAAATTGTATACTCTGATGAAGATTTGTTAAGCTACATGAAAGTGGCTGTTAAGATTAATCCTGAGCATCCAGTATTGATTGACCGTTACATGCTTGGTAAAGAAGCAGAAGTTGATGCGATTTGTGATGGCGAAACAGTGCTTATCCCAGGTATTATGGAGCATGTAGAACGCGCAGGGGTTCACTCAGGTGACTCGATTGCTGTATATCCTCCACAATCACTTTCTGACGATATTAAGCAACAAATCGTAGATATTACAATTAAAATCGCAAAAGCACTAAAAGTTATCGGACTTGTAAATATTCAGTTTGTTATTCACGAAGAGAAAGTATATGTGATTGAGGTTAACCCACGTTCTTCTCGTACAGTACCATTCTTAAGTAAAGTAACGAATATTCCGATGGCAAATCTTGCAACGCGTGCAATCTTGAATGATAGTCTAGCTGAACTTGGTTATGTAGATGGCTTGTGGCCTGAAGATGATCATGTATCGGTAAAAGTTCCAGTATTCTCCTTCGCGAAACTTCGCCGCGTTGACCCTACACTGACTCCTGAGATGAAATCTACAGGTGAAGTAATGGGACGTGACGTACAATTTGCAAAAGCACTGTACAAAGGACTTATTGGTGCAGGTATGAAGATTCCTAACTCTGGTACAATTCTTGTAACAGTAGCGGATAAAGATAAACAAGAAACAGTCGAGTTAATGCGCGGATTCGCTAATGTAGGTTACAAGCTAATGGCAACTGGTGGTACTGCAGATGCTTTAGAAGCTGCTGGATTATACGTAGAGCGTGTTAATAAACTAAGTGAAGATGTTCCGAATATTCTTGACCATATCCGCGAAGGGCATGCTCAATTCGTAGTGAATACTCTTACGAAGGGCAAAACTCCTGAACGTGATGGCTTCCGAATTCGTCGTGAAGCAGTTGAGAATGGGGTAGTATGTATGACATCACTTGATACAGTAAGAGCTTTACTGACAATGATGCAAACAATTAACTTCTCATCTCGTGCTATGCCAGTATTGCAACAGAAATAAGATTAAGCTATAGAAGGTAATTAATCGCTACATCTTTCTAATAAGAAAGGTGTAGCGATAACTTCATAAAGAAGTAAACAAAAATTTTAGATCATGCTTTCGATGCAACTTTTCGTTGCACGAAAAGTTTTAGATCATGCTTCCGAAGTAACTTTTTGTTGCTGAGAAGTATATCCAAGAAGTAACCAAAAAGTTTTAGATTATGCTTTCGATGCAACTTTTCGTTGCACGAAAAGTTTTAGGAGGCAAGGTATGTCACTTACAAAAGCAGAAGCGGCTTCGAAAATAATGGTAGCTCTTGATTATCCAAGTGCTACTGCTGCGGAGCAGTTAATTCAGCAATTGAACGGAATTCCTTGCTACATGAAAGTGGGCATGCAGCTATACTACGCTGCAGGCCCCACTTTTGTAGAAGGGCTTAAAAAACGTGGTTTCCGTGTGTTTTTAGACTTGAAGATGCATGATATTCCTAACACTGTAAAAGGTGGAGCAGCGAGTATTACTGCGTTAGGAGTTGATATGTTCAACGTTCATGCTGCAGGTGGTCGTGCTATGATGGAGGCTGCGCTTGAAGGGGTCGGGCAAGCTAGTTCTAGCGTTCAACGTCCTACAGTCATTGCAGTTACACAATTGACGAGTACTAGTCAGGCAGTTATGAATGACGAGATCGGCATTGCTGGTACGGTTGAAGATGCAGTTCTTTCCTATGCTAAGTTAACACAATTGGCAGGGTTAGATGGAGTAGTTGCATCGCCATCAGAAGTAATTGCGATTAAAAATGCATGTGGACAAGCTTTCCAGACGATCACCCCTGGTATTCGTCCGTTAGGAGCTCTACTTAATGATCAATCTCGCATCATGACACCTAGTGAAGCGCTTCGTCAAGGCACAGACTACATGGTCATTGGTCGCCCAATAACAGCAGCAACTGATCCACGTTTAGCAATAGAATCTATTATTGAGGAGTTAATCTCATATGAATAACGTATCATTGGAACAACTAGCTAAAGATATTGCTGCATCATTACTAGAAATTAAGGCAGTAGCTCTAAGTCCGAATGAGCCATTTACATGGACATCTGGCATCAAGTCACCAATCTATTGTGATAATCGTCTTACAATGACTTATCCAGAAATCCGTGAAAAAGTAGCCGATGGATTTGTTACTTTAATTAAGGAATTGTATCCTGATGTTGAAGTCATTGCGGGTACTTCTACTGCTGGTATTCCACATGCTGCTTGGGTAGCACAGAAATTGAATTTGCCAATGGCTTATATTCGTGATAAAGCTAAAGGACATGGTAAGCAAAATCAAATCGAGGGTCGTGTCCTTCCTGGTCAAAAAGTGGTAGTCATTGAAGATTTGATCTCTACAGGTGGTAGTTCTTTGAAAGCTGCACTGGCAGTTCGTGAAGCTGGAGCAGAGCCTCTTGCAGTATTGGCAATCTTTACTTATCAGTTCCAGTCTGCTGTTGATGCTTTTGCAGGAGCAGGTATTCCACTACAAACGATTTCAAATTATACAGCCCTAATTGAACAAGCTGTTGCCTCTGGCGAAATTGTACAAGACAATGTAGCAGCACTTCAATCATGGAGAGCTAATCCACAAGCATACGGTAACTAGAATTTAGATATTCTGCTGCTATAAGGACAATATTACTAGACATTATCGTTTCAGCATCAGTGAAATGATAATGTCTTTTTTCAGTCACGATAAAAGGAAGCACTTTAGCTTTTGAAAGCCTGCTTTTTGATGTTTCTCTATAAGTTAATCTATGAAATCTTACTAGTAAATCAATATAATGAGAATATTTTTAGAAAATAATAAAAAAGTTGTAACCTTTTCCAACTCTAAAACGTCTCTAATGTAGAATAAGTGTGAGGAGTGTCGTGAGATTATATGAATGAACAGTTACATATTCAAGAAAATGATGCCGAGTCTAGTCACACTCCACTATTAGAAGTGCGAGAAATGGAGCGAATCTTTCAGGTAGGTGGGAAAGAGCTTCATGTGTTAAAAGGACTTAATATGACAGTTAAACGTCAACAACTTGTTATGTTAAAGGGCAGATCTGGCTCGGGGAAAACAACTCTTTTGAACAGTCTTGGTGGGTTAGATACTCCAAGTCGAGGGAGTATCCATTTCAATGGAAAACCGTTCGATACGTTGAGTGATAAGGCCAGAACATTAATTCGTCGTAATGAAATGGGCTTTATTTTTCAGGCATTTGCACTAATGCCATTATTATCAGCGTATGAGAATGTTGAACTTTCTTTAAGGATGGCAAATCGTCCTAAGAAAGAATGGAAAGAACGCGTTGAAGAATGCTTAACACTTGTTGGGCTTGAAAAGCGTATGCATCACCGTCCTTACGAATTATCAGGTGGTGAACAACAACGTGTCGCTATAGCTAAATCTATTGCACATCGTCCGATTCTATTATTAGCAGATGAGCCTACTGCTGAACTAGATACTGCGATGTCAGCGCAAGTAATGGCGTTATTTCAAAGCATTATTAAGTATGAACAAATTTCGATATGTATGACGACACATGATCCTACAATTTTGGAGGTTGCAGACCATGTTTATGAAATGGTGGATGGCAAATTTATCTCGTAAAGCAAGTATATCAATGATTATTTTAGCATTATTATTAAGTGGTTGTAGTCTATTACCGAATGAAAAAGAAGAGGAAGTTTTACCTGATATCGTTCCTCCGAAAATCTCTCAAAAGCCAGAGCATACTGTGGCTACGAAAACATTAGAATCAAAAGTAACACTCATTGGAAAAATTATTTCATTAGAAGAAGAAACGATGTATTTCACTAAAGGTGATCTTAATGTGAAAGATGTGTTTGTGAAGGTAGGTGACACGGTTACTGCAGGACAAGTGATTGCAGAGCTTGATGTCAGTGAACTACAAAAAACACTTCGACTTGATAAGTTAGCTTTCCAACGCGATGAACTTGCGATGAAAGAGCTACTTCGCTCAAGAGATGAGATGGATCAAGCTGATTACGAATCACAAAGGATTGCATTTGAAGAGAAAAGACAAAAGCTAGCAGATGCGGAAGTAGAGATTGCAAAAGGATCAATTACTGCTCCATTCTCTGGCACAATCGTTTCGCTTACTGTGAAAAAAGGTGATCTTGTTAAAGCTTATGCTCCAATTGCAATTGTAGCGAACACAACACTACTTGTTCCTGGTGCTAAATTAACAAAAACTGAGCAAGAAAAAGTTGCTATTGGTATGGAAGCAATCGTATCGATTAGTAATGGTGGTTCGATTACAGGGAAAATTAAACAACTTCCAAATAAATCCACAGAATCATCAGGTGGAGAAGGTTCAGGTGGTGCCGCTGGTGAAATTGATCGTATTGAGGATTATATGATTGTACAGATCGATAAACTACCAGAAGGTGCAGCTAGAGGTCTTACCGCATCAATTAACGTTATAACGAGCCGTACTGAAAATGCAATTGTTATTCCACCATCTACACTAAGAAGCATTGGTAACCGTACTTATGTTCAAGTGGTAGATGAAAAAGGGCAGAAAAGCGAAGTAGATGTAGAAGTCGGACAGCAGACTGCTACTGATGTCGAAATTTTACAAGGCTTAAAGCCAGGTCAGAAAGTAGTAGGGAGATAAGTTATGGGAATACCCTTCTTTCGCTTTATTTTCCGTAAAATGTGGAATACTCGTTGGCTAACATTAAGTACTTTACTAGGTCTTATTGTTGCTGTCGCATTTGCCACAAGTATTCCAATGTATGCTGATGGTGCGCTCAAACGCGTCATTGCACAACAATTGAAGGTAGATAGTGAAAGTAAACCTGCAGGCTCTTTAATGATGAAGTATCAAGGTGTACCTTCAGCAGGGAATAACTTGGATGGTTTGCTTTCCGTTGAGAAGTACATACAAGAAAATATTCCGAAAACGATAGGTTTTCCACATGATATTTTCGTACAACAATATGGCATACGACCTAGTAATGTGACCCCTGTCTTTCCTGATAAGGTCGATGCGAGTCGTACACGTTCCTTGAATATTCAATCAATGAGCGGTTTGAAAGATCATAATGAGCTAGTTCAAGGTCAATGGTTCAGTGACAAGCTTACAGACAAAGGTGTTTTGGAAGCAGTAATGATTGAGGAAGGCATGTATCGTAATGATGTACATGTGGGTGATCTATTCTATTACCGTGCAGATAATAGTAAACAAATCGTCGTACAAATTGTCGGTATTGTATCACCACTCGATGTCTCTAATGCCTATTGGGCGCAAGGTATTGAATCGCAATTCGGTACATTATTTGTCGATGAGAAGTTACTTCAAGAAGAATTACTGAAAAAGCAAAATATCTTCTTACAGTCTGCAACTTGGTATTATTCATTTGATCTTTCTTCAATAAAAAGCAGTCAAATTAATGATCTGTCTTCGACTCTAAATCGTCTAGATATTGAGTTGTATCAACGACTTAAAGATACGAAAGTTGAGCAGTCGTTCGCAGAAACGTTGAAAGAATTCCGTAAGCAAAGTAATGAATTACAAACGATGTTATTTACTTTAGCTGCGCCGATGCTTGCGATGGTTATTTATTTCATTATGATGAATGCGAGACAATCGCTAGATAAGCAACGTAGTGATATTGCAGTCCTTCGTAGTAGAGGTGCAGGAACAAGGCAAATTGTCGGCATGTATGTTGTTGAGAGTATCATGCTCGGTCTCGTTGCTCTTGTTATCGGACCGTTAATTGGTTGGTATATGTCCAAAAGTATCGGGTCCGCAGACGGATTTTTATCCTTTGTCAATCGTAAATCAATTACGATAGGATTTTCAGTTGAAACTGTAATTGCTGGTATTATAGCTGTTATCGTCGCATTATTAGCTACAATTATACCTGCTGTACAATACGCCAGAGCTTCAATTGTAAGTTACAAGCAGGATTTAGCCCGATCTGATAAAAAGCCATTTTGGCAAAAATGGTATCTTGATATTATTTTGGTACTTGTTACGGTTTACGGTTGGTATCTATTCAATGAACGCCAACTACTCACCCTTAATTCAGGCGTATCATCTGATCAAATGCAAATTCAACCATTTTTATTCTTTGTACCTGCGATAGCAATTTTTGCACTTGGTTTGTTATGTCTAAGGATTTTCCCTTGGATATTAGCACTATGTAATTGGATGGGTAAGAAATATTTACCAGTATCTTCTTACTTAACGTTAACGCAATTATCTCGCTCATCTAAAGGTTACTATCCGTTGATGACTTTGCTTATTCTAACGATAGGTCTAGGTGTTTATAATGCTTCGGCAGCACGAACGATAGATTTGAATTC
>Ga0160441_100141_pt1 | contig 79599 bp, 76 predicted proteins | sample HID1971K_E1MG_FD_108260 | JGI IMG/M metagenome (GOLD analysis project Ga0160441, IMG submission 108260) | Enriched millipede-associated microbial communities from UW Madison campus, WI, USA - HID1971K_E1 MG | ecosystem: Host-associated > Arthropoda: Insects > Digestive system > Unclassified ... | reverse complement strand
CGTGAACATGACGTGCGGCTCCCACCCGTGCCGGCGGATCGTCTTGAGCAGCCACGACAGCGCGGCATGCGTCTCTTCGCGCAGGCCGAAGCGCACGAGGGCATGCGTCGTATAGGCGAGGTCGCGCACCCACGCGAAGCGGTAGTCCCAGTTCTTGCCGCCGGCCGGGTTCTCGGGCAGCGACGTCGTCGCCGCCGCGGCGATCGCACCGGTCGGCGCGTAGACGAGCAGCTTCAGGGCGAGGGCGCTGCGCTGCACGGCATCCTGCCACGGCCCGTCGTACGAGAACTCGCGCGACCACGACCGCCAGCCCGCGATCGACCGCTCGAGACCTTCGTCGAGGTGCGCGACCTCGGGCAGATGCAGCGGTTCGTCGTCGGTCGCGACCACGGCGAGCAGATGGCGCGAGTCGGGTGCCGTCGTGAAGGTGCCGCGCACGAGCGGCAGCCGGGCGGCGGCATCGGCGCGGGTGCGCCCGATGCCCGTGCCGATGACGGCGAGCATCGTGGTGTCGACCTGCAGCAGGTGGCAGTCGGCGCGGCGCTCGACCCACGGCGACGCGGTGCGCAGCCGCGTTCCCGGGCGCACCTTCCAGCGGAAGCGCACCTCGCCGTCGATCCCCTCGATGCGGCGGACGAGCTGCGCCCACGGCAGCCGCCCCGCGACGCCGGTGACGAGCGCGTCGGTCACCCGCGCCGAGCCGGATGCCGTCGTGAAGGTCGTCTGCAGCACGTTGGTGCCGGGCAGGTAGCGCCGCCGCACCGAGAACCCGTCGGCGGGGGCCAGCTCGATGGCGCCCCCGTCGTCTTCGTCGAGCAGCCGGGCGAACACCGGCGTCGAATCGAAGTTCGGCAGGGGCAGCCAGTCGATGCCGCCGTCGGCCGCGATGAGCGCCACCGTGCGACCGTCGCCGATGGGTGCGTAGGTGCGCAGGTCGCCGCGGCCGGCGGGCGTCATCGTGGCTGCCGTCGCTCAGGTGACCGGCATGCCGCCGGTGACGGCGATGGTCTCGCCGACGACGTAGCTCGACTCTTGCGAGGCGAGGAAGACGTAGGCGGGGGCGAGCTCGACGGGCTGACCGGCGCGGCCGATCGGCGTCTGCTCGCCGAAGTGCTCGATCTTCTCGTTCGGCACGAAAGCGGGCTGCAGCGGCGTCCAGATCGGGCCGGGAGCGACACCGTTCACGCGGATGCCGCGTTCGATCAGCTGCTGCGCGGTCGCGCGCGTCCAGTTCGCGATGCCCGCCTTCGACACGGCGTACTCCGAGAGCGAGGGCGACGGCTCGAACCCCTGGATGGACGACGTCGTGATGATCGCGGCGCCGGGCTCCAGGTGCGGCGACGCCGCCTTGGTGAGCCAGAAGAGCGGGTAGATGTTGACCTTGAGCACGTGATCGAGGGTCTTCGTCTCGAAGTCGTCGATGCTGTCGACCGTCGGCATGGTGCCGGCGTTGATGACGAGGATGTCGAGACCGCCGAGCCCGTCGACCGCCTGCGCGACGGCATCCTGGTTCGCCTTCTCGGTCTGCAGGTCGCCCGGGATCAGCACGGCGGTGCGTCCCTCGGCGCGGATGAGTTCGGCGACCTCTTCGGCCTGCTCCTGCTCGACGGGCAGGTACGACAGGGCGACGTCGGCCCCTTCGCGCGCGTAGGCGATCGCGACGGCGCGCCCGATGCCCGAGTCGGCGCCGGTCACGAGCGCCTTGCGCCCCGGCAGGCGGCCGAAGCCGACATACGTCTTCTCGCCGTGGTCGGGCGCCGGATCCATCTTGTGGATGTCGCCCGGTCCCTTCTGCTGCTGCGGCGGGAAGGGCGGCCGCGGGTACTGGGTGGTCGGGTCCTGGGCGGTGTACATGTCGGTCATGGGTCAGCCCTTCGGCGTGCGGTTCTCGGCGCTGATCATCCAGGCGAACTGCTCGAGCTTCTCGATGATCGCGTGCAGGATGTCGGCACTCGTCGGGTCTTCCTCGTCGACGGCGTCGTGCACGTCGCGGCAGGTCGCGACGGCGTCTTCGAGCCGCACGGTGACCAGGTCGATCACATCGGTCGTCGCGATCTCGCCCTGGGGGAACTCGGGCAGGGTCGTCGTCTCGGCGACGGTGTCACTGCGCCCGTCGGGCAGGGCGTGCAGCGCGCGCATGCGCTCGGCGACGGTGTCGCTGAACTCCCGCGCCGCGTCGATGATCTCGTCGAGCGCGAGGTGCGTGTCGCGGAAGTTCGTGCCGATGACGTTCCAGTGCGCCTGCTTACCCTGCGAGGCGAGCTCGATCAGGTCGACGAGCACCCGCTGCAGATTGTCGCTCAGCTCGTTCGACGCGCTGAAGCCCTTCTCGGCGTTCTGCTCGTCGGTCAGGCGCGCGCCGTGGGCGGGCTTGCGCTTGTTCTTCGTGGCGGTCTTCGTCGCAGGTGAGGTAGCCATGCGTCGACGGTACGTCGGGCCGCCGCCACCCCGCGCGGGATTGCGCACAGCGATCGTCGATGCTAACCATGCGCGTCGGCCGTGGCGCCGATGCGCCCCTGGGGGCATGCTGAGAGCATGGTCACACCGGAGTGGGTACGCAACGAAGAACTGACGTCGTGGGTCGCCGAGATGGCGGAGCTGTGCACGCCGAGCGACATCCATTGGTGCGATGGGTCGGACGAGGAGTACGAGGCCCTGTGCGCGCAGCTGGTGGATGCCGGGACGTTCATCCCGCTCGACCCCGAGCTGCGCCCGGGCAGCTACCTCGCCCGCAGCGACCCGAGCGATGTCGCGCGCGTCGAGGAGCGCACGTTCATCTGCGCCCGCAGCGAAGACGACGCCGGACCCACCAACAACTGGATGGATCCGCGCCTCATGACCGGCATCCTGCGCGGGCTCTTCGCCGGCTCGATGACGGGGCGCACGATGTACGTCGTGCCGTTCAGCATGGGGCCGCTGGGGTCGCCGATCGCGCAGATCGGCGTGCAGCTGACCGACTCGCCGTACGTCGTGGTGAGCATGAAGATCATGACCCGCATGGGGCGGGCGGCCGCCGAGGTGCTCGGCGCCGACGGCGAGTTCGTGCCCTGCATGCACACGGTGGGCGCACCGCTGGCCGAGGGGCAGGAGGACGTCGCGTGGCCGTGCAACCCCGACGAGAAGTACATCGTGCACTTCCCCGAGACGCGCGAGATCTGGTCGTACGGGTCGGGGTACGGCGGGAACGCGCTGCTCGGCAAGAAGTGCCTCGCGCTGCGCATCGCCTCGACGATGGCGCGCGACGACGGCTGGCTCGCCGAGCACATGCTGATCCTCGGGGTGGAAGACCCGGGCGGTGAGAAGACCTACGTCGCCGCGGCGTTTCCGAGCGCGTGCGGCAAGACGAACTTCGCGATGCTCGTGCCGCCGCCCGCGTTCGCCGACAAGGGGTGGAAGGTCACGACCGTCGGCGACGACATCGCGTGGATCAAGCCGGGCCCCGACGGGCGGCTGCGGGCGATCAACCCCGAGGCGGGATACTTCGGCGTCGCGCCGGGCACCTCGTACGCGACGAACCCGAGCGCGATGGCATCCGTCAGCCGCGACACGATCTTCACGAACGTCGCGCTCACCGACGACGGCGACGTGTGGTGGGAGGGCATGGACGGCCCCCCGCCCGCGCACGCGATCGACTGGGAGGGCAACGACTGGACGCCGGATGCCGGACGCAAGGCCGCCCACCCGAACTCGCGGTTCACCTCGCCCGCGACGCTCAACCCGTCGCTCGACGACGCGTGGGACGACCCGGCCGGCGTGCCGATCAAGGCGTTCGTGTTCGGCGGCCGGCGCGCGGGGACGATCCCGCTCGTGACGCAGAGCTTCAACTGGGCGTACGGCGTGTACATGGCGGCGACGATGGGGTCGGAGACGACCGCCGCCGCGTTCGGCCAGCAAGGCGTCGTGCGCCGTGACCCGTTCGCGATGCTGCCGTTCGCCGGGTACCACATGGGCGATTACATCAATCACTGGCTCGCGTTCGGGCGCAGCATCCGCAACCCTCCGCGCATCTTCCAGGTCAACTGGTTCCGCCGCGATGCCGACGGGAACTTCCTGTGGCCCGGCTTCGGCGAGAACATGCGGGTGCTGCAGTGGATCGTCGACCGCTCGCGCGGCCGCGCCCTCGCGGTGGAGAGTCCGATCGGCTGGATGCCGCAGTACGAGGACCTCGACTGGGAGGGCCTGGACTTCAGTGAAGAGGACTTCTTCACCTGCATGGCGATCAACCGCCGGGACTGGACTGCCGAGCTGCTCGACGTCGAAGAGCTCTTCATGAAGCTCTATACGCGGCTGCCCAAGGAGATGGAGGGCATCAGGTCGCTCACGACGAGCGCCCTCTGGCGCTCGCCGAAGAACTGGGAGCTCAACTCCGACCCGACGTGACGCGGGGAGAGGGCGGGCCCAGCATGTCGGGTGGCACCGGTGACGCGTTCGACGCGATCGTCGTCGAGCTCTACGCGGTGCCTCCCGCAGAGTTCACGGCGGCCCGCGCGGCGCGCGCGAAAGAGTCGGGTGAGCGGGCGCCGGCGGTGCGGGCGCTGCGCAAGCCGACGGTGGCGGCGTGGGCGGTCGATCTGATGGCGCGCGAGCAGCGCCTCGGCGACGCGCTCTCGCTCGCCGCCGAGCTGCGCGCGGCGCAGGACGAGCGGGATGCCGGTGAGCTCGCCCGGCTCGGAACGCAGCGCCGCCGGCTGGTCGCGGCTCTGGCCGGCGAGGCGGCCGACCTCGCCGCCGAGCGCGGTGTCGCGGTGAGCGTGTCGGCGCGCGCCGACATCGAACAGACGCTCAACGCGGCGATGATCGACGCCGCTGCCGCCGCGGCGGTTGCGTCGGGCAGGCTCGCGACGGCGATCACGGCCACGGGGCTCGGCGACCTCGACCTCGCCGGGGCGCTCGGCGGCTCGGTGCCCAAGGCGCCGGATGACGCGGGCGGGCCGGTCGACCTCGCCGAACGACGCGCGCGGAAGGCGGCGCAGCAGGCGGCGGAAGCGAAACGCGAGGCGGCACGGGCGGCGGAGCGGGCTCGCCGCGAAGCTGAGCGCTTCGAGACTGAGCGGGCACGGGCGGCCGATGAGCTCGACCGGTTGCGGCGCCGCATCGACGAGCTGCGGGGCGAGCTCGACGCGGCCGCTGCGCGGGTGCCCGATCTCGAGCGCCGGGTGGAGGAGCTCGCGCGCGCGGCAGCTGCCACTGCCGCGGCCGCGGCCCGGCGCGAGTGATCAGCCGATCAGCGAGAGTCGGGGGAGACCTCGAGCACGCGCAGGAAATCTTCGAAGAGACCCACCATGTCGACGGCATCCGGGTCGAGGAGCCACTGCAGTTGTAGGCCGTCCATCATCGCGGTGACCAGCTGACCCACGCGCTCGGGGTCGAGATCGCCGCGCAGCTGCCCTTCGTCTTGGAGCCGGCCGAAGGACTCGTCGTCCTGGTGTCGGATCTGGCGGTACCGCTCACGGAATGAGTCGTGGGCGGGGTGCTGCGGGTCGGTCGCCTCTGCCGAGAGAACGACGTGCAGCGCCACGAGGCCGGGGGACTGGGCGTTGCGGGCGACCTGGTTGCGCATGGTCTCGACGAATGTTGCTCCGGCGGCTTCAGCCTCTTCGCGGCGCCGCAAGTCGATCTCGTCGCGCTCGGCGATCGTCGCCGCGAGCAGGCCCATCTTCGTGCCGAAGTGGTGCAGCAGGCCGGCATCGGAGATTCCGACCCTGCGTGCGACCTCGCGCAGAGACGATCCCCGGTAGCCCTGCTCGCCGAAGACGTCGACCGCTGTCTCGAGGATCGCCTTGCGCCGTCGGTCACCGCGCACGCGGCGCTGATCGGGGCGGCCCGGGCCCGACGCGGTATCGGTGGTGGTGCGCTTCTGGTCGTCGTCGCTCATGGCTCCCCTGGTTGCGCTCAGTGTGGCCACAGTCTATGGTGAACAAACTAAGCAAGCAATTGCTAGGTTTGTTTCGCAGCACTCAATGAGGAGGACCCCATGAGGGGACGCAAAACACTCGCCGTCGGAGCGATCGGCATCGTCGGACTGCTCGCGCTCGCCGGCTGCGGCCGTGCGGACGACGCGGGAACCGGAGGCGGCGACGCCGCCACCGCATCGATCGACGACTCGCCCGCGACCGGCGAGATCACGATCTGGGCGATGGGGGAAGAGGGAGAGAATCTCGCCGACTTCTCCACGGCGTTCACCGAGGCGAACCCCGACGCGACAGTCACGGTCACCAACATCCCGTGGGCCGATGTCATGACGAAGTACCAGACGGCCGTCGCAGCGGGCACGGTGCCGGATGCCATCATGATCGGCTCCTCCCTGCTGCCCGCGATGGTCTCCGCGGGCGGGCTCGCCGCCGTGCCCGACGGCGTCGTGGACGACTCGACGCTCAACGAGACCGCAGCCGAGTCGACTGTCGTCGACGGGGTCTCCTATGCCGTGCCGTGGTATGTCGAGACGCGCGTGCTGTACTACCGCACTGACCTCGCCGAAGCCGCGGGCATGAGTGCCCCGAAGACGTGGGACGACTTCACCGCTTTCGCGCAGGGGTTCAAGGATGCGGGTGCGCAGTATGGTGTGCAGCTGCCGATGGGCGACGCGGAGGACTCGACGCAGGTGATCATGCCTTACTACGCACAGGCAGGCGGCGAGGTGCTGAATGACGCCGGCGACGCGTACGCGTGGGACCACGACGCTCTCGTCGATGCACTCGAGTACTACGGCTCGTTCTTCACCGAGGGCCTCGCGCCGATGTCGGGGTACGGCGACTCGCAGACCTCGTCGTTCGTCGACGGCTCGAACCCGGCGTTCATCTCGGGCCCCTGGATGGTGTCGGTGCTCGCCGACATGGAAGATGCCGACTGGGTCGAGCAGAACGTGACGACCGTGCCGGTCCCGGCCGGTGCGGCAGGCAACGACTCGTACCTCGGCGGCGGTCACCTCGGCGTCTTCGCCGACGCGAAGAACTCCGACGGTGCCTGGAAGCTCGTGCGCTGGCTCTCCGAGGCTCAGACGCAGCAGGACTGGTTCGACACGACCAGTGACCTCCCCGCCGTCACCGCGGTGTTCGATGACGACTCCTTCACGTCGAACCCGCGCATCGCGGTGTTGAGCGAGCAGCTCGAGAACACCGTCGCTCCGCCGTCTGTGCCCAGCTGGAACGAGATGTCGGCGTTCATCGAGACCGAGGCCGAGAAGGTCGCCAACGGGTCGAGCGCCGATGAGGCGGCGTCGGCCATCGAGGCGAAGGCCGATTCGCTCGGCACTGGCTGGTAAGCACCATGGCGCTCGCCACCACGGGCACCGCTGCGCGGCGAAGGAACTTCGCCGCGCAGCGCCGACACACGGCACTGGTCGCCTGGCTGTTCGCTCTTCCGTTCGTCGCGATCTTCGTGGTGTTCATGCTGGGGCCTCTCATCGGCTCGTTCGCCATGTCGTTCACCGACCTCGGAGTGAAGGATCTGCGCTCCCCGTTCGCGGTGAACTTCATCGCCTTCGACAACTTCGTCGTGCTCTTCCAGGACGAGCTCTTCGTCAAGTCCATCTTCAACACCTTCTACTTCGTCATCGTCGGCATCCCGCTGACGATGGCCGCGGGACTCACGCTCGCGGTCGCGTTGAACTCGGGCATCGAGAAGTTCCGGAGCGTATTCCGTGTCGGGTACTACACGCCCGTCGTCACCTCGATCGTGGCCGTGGCGGTCGTCTGGCGGTTCATCCTGCAGGACTCCGGGCTCATGAACACGGTGCTCAGCTGGATCGGAATCGACGGGCCGGATTGGCTCAACGACCCGGTGTGGGCGATGCCGTCGATCATTGTGATGGCCGTCTGGCGCAACATGGGCACGCTCATGATCATCTTCCTCGCTGGGCTGCAGGCGATCCCGCGCGAGCTGCACGAAGCGGCCGAAGTCGATGGCGCGGGATCGTGGCGGCGCTTCACCGGCATCACCGTCCCGCTCATGCGCCCGACGCTCCTGCTGGGAGCGGTGCTCCTCTCGGTCGGCTTCCTGCAGGTGTTCGAGGAGCCGTTCGTCATGACGCAGGGCGGTCCGCTGAACTCCACTCTCACGATCAGCTACTACGTCTACAACCAGTTCGGCTACGGCGACTACTCGCTCGCATCCGCCGCCGCGTACGTGCTGTTCGCGTTCATCGCGGCACTGTCGGCGGTGCAGTTCCGGCTTCTGCGTTCGAAGGACAACTGACATGGCCATCATCACAGAGACCAGCCGCACCGAGGCCGCCACTCGGCCGCCCACGGCCGGGCGGCCTCATCGTCGCATCGAGTGGGGCCGCGGTGCGACCTACCTCGCCCTGACGATCGGGCTCGTCCTGACCCTCATGCCGTTCCTCTGGATGCTGCTCGGCAGCTTCAAAACGCAGGGCGAGCTGCTGCAGCGTCCCATCACGTGGTGGCCCGAGCAGGCGACATTCGACAACTACTCGCGTTGGCTCACCCAGCTCGACTACGGGCAGTTCTTCTTCAACTCGGTCGTCGTGGCGCTCGTGGTCGTCGGGGGCAACATCGTCTTCTGCTCGATGGTGGCCTATGCTCTCGCGAAGCTCGACTTCCCCGGCAAGAAGGTGCTGTTCGGCCTCGTGCTGCTGACTCTGATGGTGCCGGGCGTCGTGACGCTCGTGCCGATGTTCGTCCTCGTGGCGAACATGGGCCTGGTCAACACCTATCCCGCCCTGATCCTGCCGTTCCTCGCCGGTCCGCTCGGGGTTTTCCTGATGCGCCAGTTCATCATGGGCGTGCCGGATGCTCTGCTGGAGGCGGCGCGCATCGACGGCGCCGGCGAGTTCCGTATCTTCACTCGCATCGTGCTGCCGCAGTGCGGGCCGGCGATCGCGACGCTCGCGATCCTCACCTTTCTCGGCTCGTGGAACAACTTCCTCTGGCCGCTCGTGGTCGCCCAGACCGAGAACATGTACACGTTGCCGGTCGCGCTCTCGCTCTACTCGGTCGGCTCGAACGGCACCTACTACGGCTTGCTGATGGCGGGTTCCGTGCTCGTCGTGACTCCGATCCTGATCCTGTTCCTCTTCCTCCAGCGCTACTTCGTGCAGGGGATCACCATGACAGGGCTCAAGTGAGCCCGGACAAGGACCGCTCCATGACCATGCTCACCTTTCCCGATGGCTTCTTCTGGGGAGCGGCGACCGCCGGTCACCAGATCGAGGGCGGAAACGTGAACAGCGACTGGTGGCCGCGCGAGGTGGCACCCGGCACCGACATCCCGGAGCCGTCGGGGGACGCGGCCGACAGCTACCACCGCTACCGCGAAGACATCGCGCTGCTCGCCCGGTCGGGGCTCGACACCTACCGCTTCTCGCTGGAGTGGTCACGCATCGAACCCGCCGAAGGCATGGTGTCGCGCGCGGCGCTGGCGCACTATCAGCGTGTGATCGACTGCTGCCACGAGTTCGGCGTGCGCCCCGCGATCACGATCTATCACTTCACGACGCCGCGCTGGTTCGCCGACGGCGGCGGCTGGCGCGACCCGGCATCCGTCGACCGATTCGTCCGCTTCGTCGAGATCGTGCTGCCACTGCTGACGACCGCGTCGCACGTCTTCACGATCAACGAGCCGAACATCCTCGCGATGATCTTCGCCGGCAAGGAGGGGAACCAGCAGATCCAAGCGGGAGCCCTCCCCGAGCCGGATGCCGTGGTCACCGACCACATCATCGCCGCCCACCGCCGCGCGGTCGAGGTCGTGCGGGCGACGGGCAGGCCCGTGGGATGGCCGGTCGCGCCGCAGCAGTTCTACGCCGACCCGGGCGCCGAAGAGGTGATGCGGGCGTACGCGTACCCGCGAGAGACGATCTTTCTCGAGGCGTCACGCGGCGACGACTTCGTCGGCGTGCAGGCGTACACCCGCACGCGCATCACTGCCGATGGCCCCCTGTCCGCGCCCGACGACGTGGAGCAGACGCTCACGGGCTGGGAGTACTACCCACCGGCGATCGCTGAGGCGGCGCGCCTCGCCCACGCGATCACCGGGCTGCCGGTCTTCGTCTCCGAGAACGGCATCGCCACCGCCGACGACGCGCGTCGCATCGACTACACCCGCGAGGCGCTGCAGGCACTGCACGCGGAGGTCACCGCCGGACTGCCCCTGATCGGCTACCTGCACTGGTCGCTGCTCGACAACTACGAGTGGGGCTCGTACCGCCCGACCTTCGGCCTCATCGGCTGGGACCGCGAGACGTTCGAGCGCCACCCTAAGCCGAGCCTCGCGTGGCTCGGCGAGGTCGCGAAGCGCGGCGGCCTCCCTGACATGATGGAGTGATGTCGGAGCAGGTCAGCTCGCAGCGCATCCGTGAGCACGTGCAGCGACTCGGCGAGCAGCACCCGCCGATCTCGCTCGACTCGGTCGATCGCCGGGTGCACGACCCGCGTGCGGTCGCCGATCGATACGGCCACGTCATCGACTACCTCGCGCGCGTCGAGCTCGAGGTGGATCGCAACGTCCTCGAGCTGCTCGTGCTGCTGCCCGACGTCAGTGACGTCGACCGCATGTTCTACGCCGACGTCTGGCAGCCGCAGGAGATCCAGCACGGGCTGATCCTCGATCGCTTGCAGCAAGACCTGGGGCGCCCGGCGACGACACCCGAGCTCGACGTGTCGATGAAGATGAAGGTGATGGGCGCGCTCGCGCACTTCGCGTCGATTCAGGACATCGCGCGGCTGCTCTACTACCTCACCGGTGCGAGCACCGAGCGGCAGGCGGTGCTCGCGTACAACGTCATCCATGACGGCATGACCGGCATGGGCGAGGGGGCGATCGCCGAGACGATCATCGCCCCGATCCGGCGGCAAGAGCCGGGGCATTTCGCCTTCTACCGGATGAGCGCGACCGAGCTCGTGCAGTCGGGAGCCCTGCGCCCGTGGCAGCTGCACCTCGCGCGCGTGCTGCGCGAGAAGACGTACAACCTCGTCGGCACGAACGGCCAGGACCGCTACCGTGCGCAGATGGGCGGGGTCGTCACAGCGCTCGGCTTCGACACCGACCTCGACCGCTACGCCCGCGAGGTCGGCCGTATCGAGGCGCAGCTGCTGTGGGCGCACGAGCAGGGGCTGGAGTACCCGCCGTATGTGCTCGCGGCCCTGCGCGAGAGCATCGAGCTCTACCGGGAGCGCGGCTTCGGCGAGTGACCGCAGCGCGCGGCGTGAGCCGCATCGCCCGGACGGCGCGGGTCAGTGGCCCTGGTGCGGGTCGACGACGATCACGGTGCCGTCGTCCTGCAGCAGCGCGGCATCCTGCACGGCGCCGAGCGCCGGCGTTACGACGATCGCCACGAGCGCGGCGGCCAGGAGGAGCGGGATCATCCGTACCGAGCTGGCCGGAGCGGAGGGATGCCGGCGCTCCGCGCTCACGAGCGTCGCGGTGACCAGCAGCAATGCCGTGGCGGCGGCGGCTCCGATCAGGCTCGCGCGACCGTGGGTCGCCACGAGTGCAACGCCGAGCGAGACGATCGACGCGAGGATGCCGGCGAGCGCGACCCGTGGGGCCACCGCGCCACCCCGCGCAAGCGATACCGCGCCCCACCCGAGGCCGGTGAGGCCGAGCAGCACGAGCAGCGCTCCCGTCACGCGCGCGAGCGGTGTCGACGCGTCGGCGATGAGCGTCGCGGCACCGATGCCGGCGACGATCAGCGCGGCGCCCCACGCGAGGGGAGGGGTCCACGACCGCAGCATCGGGGCGATAGCTGCGGCCGTGGAGTCTGTGGCGGCAAGCGTCATGCGACGACCGTGCGCGCGTCGCGCACGGTGCGCTCGGCGCCCAGGCCGACGGCCAGGAGGACGATCGCGCTGCCGAGGTGCAGGAAGTGGTCGGCGACGTTCAGCGCCAGGATGTTGGCAGCCGTGCCGACGAGGAAGAACCCGACGACGCCGAGCAGCAGATACGCCGCGCCGACCGTCGTGTTGACGATCTTGGCGGCACGCACGTTCGCGAGCCCCGCGATCAGCAGAGCTGCGCCGATCAGCAGGTGGGCGACGTTGTGCAGCGGGTTGACGGCGAAGATGCCGAGCAGCAACCCGCCTTCGGTGGCGATGAAGCCGACACCGCCGGTGACCGCGAAGCCGAGCAGTCCGACGACGACGTAGATCGCGCCGAAGATCGTGGCGACGAGGCGGTTGGGTGACGTACGCATGGCGGAACCTCCTTGATGGGACGCGGCGGATGCCGGGTCAGGAGGTTCTTCGGTGCGCTCGCGGAATCGGATGGGCCCGTGTCGCGCGGCACGGTCGAGCCCTCACCCCGGGCCCCAACCCTTACGGCTGAGACGTCTGCGGCGTGAGGGTTGGGCTCGGCGATGAGGGGTCGACCGCGCGGCGCGCCGCGGCGCGGCGCGTCAGCCCAGGCGCTCCGCGACGATCCGTGCGCCGGCGACGGCATCGAGCCGGTGCATGACCGATTCGGGCATGATCACGAGTTCGGCATCCGGAATCGTGTCGGCCAGGCGGTGGGCCGCGCCCGAAAGGAACGGGAACGTCTGTTCGCCGCACAGGATCGTCACGGGGGCGGCGACCGCCACCATCTCGGGGGTCGGCGTCGACACGTCGCGCGTGAGCGTCGCGTCGTAGACGGTCGACTGAGCGAGTGGCACGAGCGCGTCGAACAGTGGCGTCTGGCGCAGCTGCGCGATCATCTCATCGGGCAGGCCCACCCCCTCGCGCTGGAAGAGCACGACGGCATCCGCCCCGCGGCCCTGGTCTACCGCGGTCTGCAGGCGGTCGACGAAGTCGGGGGACGGGTCGTCCTCGCCGAAGTGGAAGGGCGGCTCGGACAGGAACAGGTGCCTCGCCGGCACGCCCTGCGAGGCGGCGAACAGTGCGAGCACGGCGCCAGACGAATGGCCGAGCAGCGCCGGCTCGCCGCCAGCCCAGTCGATGACCGCGGCGAGGTCGTCGACCTCGCGCTGCGGATCGACGGGTGTGTCGCCGCGCTCGTCGCCGCTGTCGCCCCGCGCACGACGGTCATAGGTGACGCCGCGCAGCCCGCGCTCGGCGAGGGCCGTGGCGATCTCGGCCGCGTCGCGCGCCTGCGAGAACGCCCCGCCGATGACGATGACGGGTGCGCCGTCGCCGGTGGAGTGGACGGCGATCGCTGTGCCGTCCGACGAGGTGACGTGTTCCATCCCCTGATCACAGCAGGGGGGTCGGGCACCGTCAAGAGAGCGGCGCGTTCACGCTCGCGCCGAGCGCCACGTGGTGACGCTCAAGGACGTCGCCGAGGCGAGCGGGGTCAGCATCTCGACGGTCAGTCGAGTGCTCGACGAACGCACGCCCGCGTCGCGATCGGCCACCGCGACGCGCGTGCGGGCTGTCGCCGACGAGCTCGGCTACCGCCGCAACGTCTTCGCGTCGTCGCTGCGACGCGGCGCGACGGGCACGATCGGCGTCCTGGTGCCGCGCCTGACCGACGCGGTCATGGCTCTGATGTTCGAGGCGATCGAGCGCGCAGCCCGCACGCGCGGTCACTTCGCGGTCGTGGCGACGTGCGGCGACGAGGCCGACGACGAACGGCGTGCGACCGAGACGCTGCTCGACCGCAGCGTCGACGGCGTCGTGCTCGCGACGGCGCGCATCGACGACGCGCTCCCCGAGTCGCTGCGCGCACGCGACATCCCGCACGTGCTCGCCCTGCGCACCGACCGCGTCAGCTCGTCCTCACTCGGTGACGACGAGACGGGCGGCTACCTCGCCGTCCGCCACCTCATCGATCTCGGTCACCGCGACATCGGGATCATCCCCGGGCCGTCCTTCACCTCGAGCGGTCAGGACCGACGCGGGGTCCGTGCGCGCGCTGCGCGAGGCCGGGATCACGGTCGACGAGGCGCGGATCATCGAGGCGGGGTACGGGCTCGACCACGGCATCGCCGCGGCGCGCGAGCTGCTCGAGCGCGACGACCGGCCGACCGCGGTCTTCGCCGCTAACGACAATCTGGCAGTCGGAGTGCTGAGCGTTGCGCGCACGCTCGGGCTCGTTCCGGGGCGCGATCTCTCGGTCGTCGGCTACAACGACATCCCGTTGGTGTCGCGCCTGCCCGTGCCGCTCACGTCGGTGCGCACGCCGTTCGACCAGATCGCGACGATGGCGCTCGATCTGCTGCTCGCGCCCCCTGCAGGACCGCCGGTGATCCGGCGGGCGCTGCCGACGCTCATCCCGCGGGCCTCCACCGGGCCGGTGCAGGCTGCACCGACGCGTCGACGACGCGCTCGATGAGGCCCCGCAGCCAGCGGTGGGCCTTGCCGGCGTCGCCTGAGTGCTTCGTCGCCCGAGCCGGGTTCAGCGACCGGCCTGCAACCGCAGGCCGTCGAGCAGCAGATCGAGGCCGGCGCGGAACTGGTCGGCATCGTCGTGGGTCGCGAAGTCGTCGACGATCTCGTGGACGAAGGGGAAGGATGCCGGATCGAGCGCGCGCCACTGGTCGGTCGCGCGCGCCAAGTACTCCTCGCGGCCGATCTCGCCCGACACGACCTCGGCGGGCGGTTCCTGGCCCATATCGGCAGCCGTGCCGATGACGAAGCCGACGATCGCCGACGTCGCGTAGAACCGCTGCTGCGTCGTGAGGTCGAGACGCTGGGTCTGCTCGCCGATGCGCTCGTAGAGCGCGAGCGAGTTGACCTGGGCGCTCGTGTTGCGCAGGGCGTAGGCGCCCAGCCACGGCCGGTCGACGATGGCGTCGAACATCGCGATCGCGATCGTGCGCATGTCGGCGATGGGGTCGTCGGTGCGGATGCCGTCGACTTCGGTCAGCACTGCCGCGAGCACCGAGTCGGCCGCGAGGTCGAGCAGCTCGTCGCGCCCTGAGACATACCAGTAGATGCTGGCCGCGCCGCCGCCCAGTCGCGTCGCCAGCGCACGGATCGTGAGCCCGGGGGCCCCCGACTCGTCGAGGATCGCGACGGCTTCGGCGAGCACCGAGTCGAGCGAGTGCGAGGCGCGTGCGCGGGTGCGCGGGCCGCGTCCGCGGGGCACGGCGTCGCTCGGCTGGGGTGCTGTCACGCTCTCATCCCACCACACGGATGCCCTCGGTTGCGGGATATCGAACATTGTTCTATGCTATCGAACGGCGTTCGAGAATCGAACACTGTTCGATGCGCCATCACCTGAAGGGAGACGCCATGAGCGCCACGACACCGGCATCCGCCGCACCGGCATCCGCCACCTCGGCATCCGCCACCAGCACCGCATACACCTCGCTCAAGGCGGCGTGGATCCCGCTGGCCGCGCTCTGCCTCGCCTTCTTCGTCGAGATGGTCGACAACACGCTGCTCTCGATCGCGCTGCCGACCATCGGCCGCGACCTCGGCGGCGACACGACGGGCCTGCAGTGGGTCAGCGGCGCGTACTCGCTCACTTTCGGCGGACTCCTGCTCACCGCCGGCTCGATCGCCGATCGCTTCGGCCGGCGGCGCGTGCTGCAGATCGGCCTCGCCGTCTTCGGCGTCGTGAGCCTCGGGGTCCTCCTCGTGAGCTCGCTCGGTGAGCTCATCGGGCTGCGCGCCGTGCTGGGCATCGCCGCGGCCGCCATGGCGCCGATCACGAACTCGCTCGTCTTCCGCCTCTTCGACGACGACGTGCTGCGCATGCGCGCGATCACCATCATGATGGTCGTCGGCATGTCGGGCTTCGTCGTCGGGCCGCTTATCGGCGGCACGATGCTCGCGCACCTGCCGTGGCAGTGGCTGCTGCTCATCAACGCCCCGGTCGCGCTCATCGCGTTCCTCGGCGTGCGGTTCGGAGTGCCCGCGGATGCCCCGGAAGGTCTCACCAAGGAGCGTCTCGACCTGCCCGGCGCCGCCCTCAGCATCCTCACGATCGGCCTCGCCTGCTACTCGCTGACCGCCGGCGTGCAATTCGGCTGGACGGCACCGATCACGATCGCCGTCATCGCCCTGGCGGTGGTCGCGCTCGTCGGCTTCATCGTGCGCGAGCGCGTCGCGGCCGCGCCGATGCTCGATCTGTCGCTGTTCCGCAGCGGCACCGTGCGCGGCGCCTCGATCGCGCAGATCGGCACGTCGATCGCGATGGCCGGCGTGATGTTCGCGCTCATCCTGCACTTCCAGTACGCGTGGGGCTGGAGCCCGATGCAGGCGGGGCTGGCCAACCTGCCGCTCATCCTCACGATGATCCTTGCGACGCCGTTCACCGAGTGGCTCGTGCGGCGATTCGGGCACCGCATCGCGTGCCTCATCGGCGCCGGACTGCTCGCCGCCGGGCTCGGAGCGATGGCGTGGGCCGTCGAGCAGAACTACCTCGCGATCGCCGTCGCCATGGTGATCATGACGGTGGGTCTGCGCACCGTCATGACGATCTGCGCCGTCGCGCTGATCGGCGCCATGCCCGAGAACCGCACCTCGATGGGTGCCGCGCTCAACGACACCGCGCAAGAGGTCGGCACGAGCGTCGGCACCGCGTTCGTCGGCACGGTCATCGCGGTGCTCGTGACGGCCGTGCTGCCCGACGGCGTGTGGGCGCCCGAGCTCGTGGCCTCGTTCTTCGACGGCGAGCGGGTGCTGTTCACGATCCTCGCGGTCGCCGTCGGCCTGATCGCCGGGGTCGGCGCCCTCACCCTGACGAACTCGCGCGACACCGACGAGCACCCCGAGCCGGCGGCCGGCGAGAGCGAGCCGGCGAGCGTCTCGGCCTAGCAGCGCGCTGCCGCTATCGTCGAGAACGGCGGAGCGGGATGAGCGAAGGGGCGGCATGGCGAGACGCAAGCGATCGAAGCCGACGACGCCGGCGCAGCGTCTCGCCGACGACTCGTGGCGGTTCCGGAACAGTCTGTGGATGCTGTGGGGCATCCTGTCGCTCGGGCTGCTGACCGCCGTCGGCTACCTGGTCATCGGGCGTCGCGCCGACCGGCGGCCGTGGCTCGTCGCCGCGGCCGTGTGGGGCGGATACGCCGTGATTGTCGTGACGGTGTTCGCCATCGGCGGCGCGCAGGTCGGGTGGGATCCGACCGCCGGCTTCACCACCACGATGGGCACCGTCATCGTTGCGGGGTGGGTCACCGCGATCGTGCTGCAGGTGGGGGCCAACCGCTCGTGGCTCGCGTGGCGCGCCGAGCATCCAGGTCGATGGGGGAGCTGACCGCCCTCACGTGGGCGCTGCTCGCGACGGGTGCGGTGATCGTCGGCCTGTCGAAGTCTGCGATCCCGGGTGCGGCGACGGTGTCGGTGGCGATCTTCGCCGCGGTGCTGCCCGCCCGCAGCTCGACCGCGACGCTGCTCGTGCTGCTGATCGTCGGCGACGTCTTCGCGTTGCTGATGTATCGGCGGCACGCCGACGTCCGCACGCTGCTGCGACTCGCCCCCGCCGTGATCGCCGGCATGGCCGCCGGCGCGGTGTTCCTCGCGCTCGCCGACGACGTCGCCGTGCGACGCGTGATCGGCGGGCTGCTGCTCGGCCTCGTCGCGTTGACGCTCTGGCTGCGCTGGCATCACACCGCGCGCACGCGTTCCTCCGGATCCGCAGCCGATCGCGCCGCGGACCGGGTGGCGCTCGTCGGGTACGGCTCGCTGGGCGGGTTCACGACGATGGTCGCCAACGCGGGCGGCCCGGTGATGTCGCTCTACTTCCTCGCGGCGCGCTTCGACCCCAAGACCTTCCTCGGCACGGCTGCGTGGTTCTTCGCGATCGTCAACGTCGCCAAGCTGCCGTTCGCCCTCGGCGCCGGGCTGCTGACGCCGCAGACGCTGCTGATCGACGTCTGGCTCGTGCCCGGCGTCGTCGCCGGCGCTCTCATCGGGCGCGCGGTGATCGCGCGCATCGACCGGCGAGCCTTCGAGTGGATCGTGCTCGCGATCACCGCTGCGACGGCGATCTACCTCGTCGTGGGGTGAGGCGGCGCAGAGCAGGGGGATGCCGGCCCATTATGCCTGCATCCATCATACTTATGCTGGAAAAATACTAATCCTGCTAGAGTCGTCCTGAATCCTCGAGTGAGGCTTCGACCCGCACGCACGCACGCACAGAAGAGAGCGACGATGCTTCTCGAACGAGAGATCCTCCAGTCCATCGGCTTCCGCAACGTCTGGGAGGGCGATCGGATCATCGGCTTCCAGCTGCAGCTGCGCATGCCTTCGTACCGCGGTATGGCCGCGTCGCTGATCGACGGCGTCGCGGTGAAGGTCGACGATCTCGTCGACGTCGGTCCCGAAGTCCCGCTGTGGACGCTCCACGGCGCCACCTACACCCTGCAGCAGCTTTGGGACTCGGAGGGAGTGCGCTGGCCGCTCGAAGACCCCGCGGTCGTCACGGTGCCGTTCGCCGGTGGCCTGCCCGTCGGCATCCACGAGGTCACGATCGAACTGCGCCTGCGGATGTCGTATATCCCGCTCGAGCACCAGCCGTCGACCTACCGCGTCACACGGCGCATCACCCTCTCGCCCGATACGGCGACCCAGCCGGCATCCGATCCGTTCAAATACGGCGTGAGCCTGTACAGCTTCATGCACGACTTCGGCACCGTCATGGATCTCGAGACGGCGCTCGCTCACGTCGCCGACGTCGGCGCCACGGGCGTCGAGATCCTCGGCGAAGGGCACATCGCGAACTACCCGTCGCCGTCGACGCAGTGGATCGACGACTGGTTCGCGCTCCTCGAGAAATATCGCCTCGAGCCCACCAACTACGGATCGTGGATCGACAGCCGCCTGCACTCGAGCGGCGCGAACGCCCGCGAGTTCACCGGTGCGGAGGGCGCCGCCATGCTGCAGCGCGACCTGCGTCTCGCGAAGCAGCTCGGCTTCCGGTTCGTGCGACCCAAGATCGGAGTCGTCTCGAGCGATCTCGTGCCGCACCCGGCGTGGACCGAGTCGGTTGAGCGCAGCCTCGACCTCGCCGCCGACCTCGACGTGGTCATCTGCCCTGAGATCCACTCGCCGACGCCCATCAAGCACGAGGTCGTCGACGACTACATCGACCTCATCCAGCGCACCGGCACGAAGCACTTCGGGCTGCTCCTCGACACCGGCATCTTCCAGGACCGCCCCATCCCGTTGCGCCCGGGCGAGCTGCCGGGCCGTCGCCCCGCATTCCTCGACGGCATCGCGGTCGATCCCGCCGACATCGCCGACATCGCGGAGTACGTCGTCTTCATCCAGGCGAAGTTCCACGACATCGACGACGACCTCGTCGACCAGCAGATCCCGTGGGAGCCGGTGCTGCGCGCGCTGAAGGACGCCGGCTACACGGGCTATCTCTCGAGCGAGTACGAGGGCGAGCGCGAGCCGTGGCGCTCGATCGAGCAGGTCCGCCGCCAGCACTCCCTCATGCGCCGCATCGCGGCCACCCTCTGACGTCGCCGACAGGAAAGAGAAGACACCATGCCGAACGGACTCATCGCCGACGACAGCCTGCGGGTGCACCCCGACGGGCTCGCGCTCTCACTCACCCTGCCGTGGTACCGCAGCCTCTGGCTCTCATCGGTCTCGTCGATCACCCTGACCATCGACGGTGCGGACGTGCCCGAGGGCGACCTGACGTTCGAGCTGAAGGGCACTCGCTACCCGCTCGACGAACTGCCGCAGCAGAGCGAGACCCTCTGGTTCCTGCAGCAGCATCCCCTGCTGATCGTGCGGCGCGAGGTTCCCGTCGCGCTCGGCGAGCGCCACGACGTCGTTATCCACGGAGAGCTGCGGCTGCCCTACATGCAGATCGCGCCGGGTCAGGACGGGGGCCCAGGTCTCTACGTGCCGAACATCGTGCATCAGGAACTTCGCCTGGTGGCGACCGACGCCGACGCGCCGATCCCCGCACAGGTCGGCGGCGGCGCCCTACCCGCTCCGGCCGACGACAACGATCCCTTCCGCCTCGGACTCACGCTGTATTCGGCATCCGCCGAGTTCCGTGCGCGGTGGTTCGACTTCGACGGGCTGCTCGACCGGGTCGCCGAACTCGGCATCGGCCCCGGCATCGAAATCGTGGCGTCGCAGATGGTGCCGACCTACCCGGTCGTCTCGGAAGAGTTCGTCGCCAACTGGCGCGCCGCCTTCGACCGGCACGGGTTCGTGGCGAGTTCGTTCGGCGCGAACCTCGACATGGGGCGCCGGCGCGACCGCGACATGACCCCCGACGAAGAGTTCGAGTTCTCGCAGCTCATGTTCGCGGGCGCGAAGAAGCTCGGGTTCCCGCTCGTGCGCATCCAGTCGGCCAAGCCCGAACTGCTGCGGCGGCTTCTGCCGATCGCCGAGCGCGAGAACCTCAAGCTCGCCTACGAGATCCACGCGCCGATGGGTCCGAACCACGACGCGGTCATGAAGGTGCGCGAGACCTACGCCGAGCTCGACTCGCCGCTGCTGGGCTTCGTCGCCGATTTCTCGTCGACGATGCACGCGATGAGCCCGACCCTGCTGCGCGCTGTGCAGCGAGCGGGCCTCGACGACGAGGCGGTCGCGACCCTGCAACGGATCTGGGCGACGGACGCCGCAATGCGCGATCGCCAGGAGGAGTTCATCGGCTACCTGCGCGGCCGCGGCTTCGACCCGGGCCGGCTCGGGTCGTTCGCTCATCTCGCGTTCAACATGCACGGACACGTCGACCCGCGCGAATGGGCCGACATCATGCCCCAGATCCTGCATGTGCATGCGAAGTTCTACGACATCGACGCCGACGGTCAGGAGCCGGCCATCGACTACCCCGAGCTCGTGCGGGTGTTCGTCGAGGGCGGGTATCGCGGCTTCTGGTCGAGCGAGTGGGAGGGCCACGCGTTCGCCGAGCTCGGCGAGGTCGACCCGCTGCTGCTAGTGCGCAGGCAGCACGACCTCATCCGGTCGGCGATGCGGGCCGCGGTCGCCGCGTAAGCGCGATCACCGCGCGTCGATGCCCGCGCGCACGAGTTCGCCTGCGTCGCGGAAGAGCTCGCGCATCCACGCATGCTCGGGATCGCGGGTATGCGACGGATGCCACCAGAGCGCGTTGACAAGATGGGTCGGGGCGAAAGGGAGCCCGACCTCACGCAGGCCGGCGGTGCCCAGGAGGTGCGGCGCGAGCGAGGCCTGCACGAGGCCGACGCGGTGGGTGTCGCTGAGGAAGTGGCCGACCGAGAGGAAGCTCTCGACGACGACCTCGATGCGCGTCTCGATGCCGAGTTGCTGCACCTGCCGCTCCGCCGAGGTGAACGCCGAGCGCGACTGGTAGGTCATGACCCAGGGGAGCCGTGCGAGGTCGTCCATCGTCAGCACCTCACCCACGGTGTCGTTCGTCTGCGACACGAGCGCAACCCACTCGTCGCGCCAGAGATCCTGGAACGGCAAGTCCGACACGTGGCCGTGTGGCAGCACCATGCCGTCTGCCGCGCGCAGGCGGTTCGCGGCGTCCTCGACGATGGTCGGTGTGTGAAGGCTGAAGCGGAACCGCACGCCGGGGGCGCGCTCGGCCGCGAGCCGCGACACGATCGTGCCGAGGGTGACGAAGGCGTAGTCCGAGCCGTAGATCGAGAACTCGCGAGTCGACTCGGCCGGGCTCCAGGCCGCTTGACTCTCGAACACCCGGCGCGCGGATTCGAGGGCGGCCGTCGTGTGCTCCGTGAGGCGGAGCGCGAACGGCGTCAGCTCGTAGGTGTTGCCGCGGCGCGCAAGGATCTGGTCGCCGAAGTGCGCGCGTAGCCGGGCGAGCGACGAACTCAGTGCGGGCTGGGTGAGGTGCAGACGCTCAGCGGCGCGCGTGACGCTGCGCTCGGTCAGGAGTGCGTCCAGCGCGACCAGCAGATTGAGGTCGAGGCGGGAGAGCCGGGCATGATCGGTCACCACAGCGTGATCCTTCGGGCGAGAGTCGGGGCCGCCAGTGTATCAACGGCGTCTATATCCGACTCCCGAGGGTCCGTCGCCAGCTTATGCCTGGCATCCACACTACTTATGTGCAAATGCGGCGCATGTCCCGGATACTGGTCACACAGCAGGCGCTCGACCGAAGAGTGCCGACAACGACGTCAGAAAGGCTGGACATGTCACAGCATCGTCACACCGCACTCCGCCGGAGCGCGCTCGTCGCGATTCCCGCGGTCGCCGCACTGCTTCTCGCGGGCTGCTCCGGATCGGGCAGCGGCGACGAGACCGGAGGAGGCGACGGCGCTGCCGAGTTCTCCTTCACGTTCGCCACCTCCAACAACCTCGAGAGCCCCTACGAGTCGCTCGCCAAGGCCTACATGGCGGAGCACCCGGAGGTCAAGATCACGACCAACCCGACGCCCAACGACAAGTACGGCGAGACGATCCGCACGCAGCTGCAGGCCGGCAACGCGTCTGATGTCATCCAGACGACCCCCGGGTCGGGTGACGCTCGCGGACTGATCCCCCTCGCCGAAGCGGGCTTCCTCGAGCCCCTGGGTGAGACGGCGCAGGGCCTCGTCCCTGCGGGCAGCGAATCGATCTTCGAGATCGATGGCGAAACCTACGGTCAGCCGATGGACTTCACGATCGCCGCCGTCGTCGCCAGCATGGGCACGGCCGGTCAGAACGGGATCGACGAGTGGCCCACCACCGAGAGCGATCTCCTCGACGCGTGCGGCGCGCTCGCCGCGGACGGAAAGTCGCTGCTCGTGCTCGCCGGCGCCGCCGGCCCGAACGCCGGGTTGACCGCGCAGGGCATCTCCGCCACCCGCGTCTATGCCGAGGATCCCGACTGGAACCAGCAGCGCGCCGACGGTGAGACCACCTTCGCCGAGAGCGACGGGTGGCAGGCCACCCTGCAGGAGATCATCGACCTGAACGACGCCGGCTGCTTCCAGCCGGGTGTCGAGGGTGCGGGCTTCGACGCCATCACGAACGGTCTGGCCCAGGGAACCTCCGTGGGCAGCTTCATCCCGTCGGGTTCGGCGGTCGAGATCGCTGCGGCGGCGCCGCCGGAGGTCGACTTCAAGATCCAGCCGTTCCCGGCCGCTGACGGCGGTGACCCGTACATCCTCGCGAGCTCGAACTACACGATCTCGATCAACGCGGCGTCCGAGAAGAAAGAACCTGCGGCCGAGTTCGTCGAGTGGCTCGCGACCAGCGAAGCCCAGGAGCTCTACTACGAGAAGTCCGGCCTGCTGCCGATCTCGGAGTACCAGTCGCTCGATCTCTCCGAGACGATCTACTCGCCGATCGTCGAGCTGCTGGCCGACGGTGCGTACACCACGCTGCCCAACAACGTCTGGCCCAACCCTTCTGTGTACGAGGCGCTGCAGGTCGGCGTGCAGGGACTGCTGACCGGTCAGAAGACGATCGACCAGGTGCTGCAGGACATGGATGCCGCCTGGGAAGGCTGAACACGTGGCCGCCCAAGCGCCGTCGACGGCGCTTGGGCGGCCACCCACCGTCCGCACGACGACGTACGAAGACGAGGCTTGAGATGACGATGACGCACAACCGCTCCGAGACCGAGCTGGTGGTCGTGCCCGGCGCGAAGCGCCGACGCCGACGCGATGTCGCGGGGCGGCGGCCCGGGCTGCTGAAATTCGGCCACTGGTGGTGGGCGCTCCCCGGCATCCTGCTGGTCCTCGCGATCCACTACGTCGCGACCACTGTCGGCGGATTCTTCGCCTTCACCGACTGGTCCGGCATCGGCGACTTCTCATGGGTCGGTCTCGACAACTTCGCCGAGATCTTCAGCGATCCGTCCCAGATCCTCGCGCTGTCGAACACGCTCTTCCTCGCGTTCGCGTCGGTCGTCCTCAGCAACATCGCGGGCCTCACGCTCGCGGTCGCACTGAACCGCACTCTCAAGACCCGCTATGTCCTGCGCGTGCTCTTCTTCATGCCGGTCGTCCTCAGCCCCCTCGCGGTCTCGTATGTGTGGAAGTTCATCTTCGACTACAACGGGCCGATCAACGTCGTGCTCCGCGCAGTCGGGCTCGGCGATCTCGCCACGGCATGGGTCGCCGACCCCGCGTGGGCGATCTGGACCATCCTCGTCGTGGTCGTGTGGCAGAACACCGGCTTCGCGATGGTCATCTACATGGCGGGGCTCGCCGCGGTCCCCATCGAGATCGAAGAGGCGGCCGCGATCGACGGCGCTGGCCTGTGGCAGCGATTCTGGCACGTGACGCTGCCTTCCATCCGCCCGGCGATCGCGATCTCGACGACGCTCGGCCTCGTCAACGGTCTGCGCGTCTTCGACCAGATCATGGCGATGACCGGCGGAGGACCGGCGGGCGCGACCGAGACCCTCGCCACGCAGGTGTACAAGGAGTCGTTCGCTCTCGGAAACTTCGGGTATGGAGCGGCGCTCGCTCTCGTACTCACCGTGATCATCCTGGTCTTCGCCGTCATACAGCAGCGCATGACCTCCGGCCGACCCGACGAGTCCTGAGGAGTCCCGACATGTTCCGCTACACCAAGCTCTCTGCGCTCCGCGAAGTTCTCATCTGGATCCTCGCGATCGTCTTCCTCGCGCCGTTCTACTTCCTCGTGACGACGGCGCTCAAGACCGACCAGGAGGTCATCACCTCGTCGAACCTCGCGCTGCCGAGCAGCCTCGACTTCTCGAACTTCGTCGAGGTGCTCACCGCTCAAGGCAACTCGAACGTCGTCATCGGTCTCGTCAACAGCCTCATCATCACGGCGGGCGCCATCTTCTGCCTCGTCGTGCTCGGCGCCCTGACCGGCTATGTGATCTCGCGCAGCACGGCGCGGTGGAGCCGCGGCGTCTTCTATCTGTTCCTCATCGCGATCGTGCTGCCGACTCAGCTCGGTACCGTCCCGCTGTACATCGGAGCTCGCACGATCGGCCTCACCGGCTCGCTCTGGGGCATGATCATCCTCTACACCGGCATGCTCCTGCCGCTCTCGATCTTCCTGTACGCCGGGTTCTTCCGCGGACTCGGCACCGAGTACGAAGAGGCGGCGGCGATCGACGGCGCGAGCCGCACGCAGATCTTCTTCAGGGTCGTCTTCCCTCTGATGGCGCCGGCCACCGGCACGGTCGCGATCCTCGCGGGCCTCATCGTGTGGAACGACTTCTTCACGTCGCTGATCTTCCTCGGCGGCTCCGCGAATCAGACGCTGCCGGTGGCGATGTACTACTACATCGGCTCGCTCGTCTCGTCGTGGAACAAGATCTTCGCGATCGTGATCGTGTCGATGATCCCGATCCTCGCGTTCTACCTCTTCGCGCAGAAGCGCTTCATCCAAGGCTTCGCCGGCGGGCTCAAGGGCTGATCGTGCCTGCCGACAACAGGGTCGCTTTCGAGCGGTTCTGCGAAACCTTCTACGCCCAAAAGCGCGTGGCGGATGCCTTCGGGCAGCTCGTCGCCGACGACTACCGACAGCACAACCCGACCATCCCCGACGGCCCGGCCGCCGCGATCGCGGCGCTCACCCCGAAGTTCGACGGGTCGCCCGACGCGAGATTCGAGATTCAGCGGATCATCGTCGACGGTGACCTTGCGATGGTGCACGTCAAAGCCTCCCGACCCGGCGCTCCGGACGCCGCGGTGGCGGATATCTACCGATTCGAGGACGGCCGGATCGTCGAGCACTGGGACGTGCTGCAGCAGGTCCCGGCGCATGCCGTCCACGACCATCCGATGTTCTAACGAAGGACCGACATGTACCAGCTCGCACCCAATATCGAACTGCTGTTCACCGAGGCCGGCGACTACCACGATCGCGTCCGCGCGGCCTCTGCCGCCGGATTCGACGCCGTCGAGATGTGGGGGCCGACGGGAGTCGACGCCCCGTCGACACCGAAGGACGTGCCCGCGCTGAAGGCTGCACTCGAAGAGACCGGCACGCAGCTGACCGCCCAGCTCGCCGAGCCGCGCACGCAGTTCATGATCCCGCCGTGGGACCACTCCGAATTCTTCCGAAAGCTCGACGAGGGCGTCGAGATCGCGCACGAACTCGGCACGCCGCGCCTCGTCGTCGGCTCGGGGACCGGCTTCGGAGGCTGGAAGCGTCAGGTGCAGCTCGACAAGCTCATCGAGATCTACCAGAAGGCCATCGCGCAGATCGACGGATCGGGCGTCACGCTCGTGCTCGAACCGGTCAACGTGCGCGTCGATCACCCCGGCTCGCTGCTCGACCGCACGGCCGAGGGTGTCTACGTCGCACGCGGCGTCGACTCGCCGTCCTTCGGCATCCTCTACGACATCTACCACTCCGCTGTCGAGGGCGAAGACATGGCCGTCGAGCTGTCGAACGCCGGCGACCTCGTGAAGTACGTGCAGCTCGCCGACGCACCCGGCCGCGGCGAGCCCGGTTCGGGCGACCTCGATTGGGTCGAGCGTCTGGGCATTCTCCGCTCGTCGGGCTACGACGGGCCGATCGGTCTGGAGTATTACCCGACGCAGGAGTCCGCGGCATCGGTCCGACACATCGTCGAATTGGCGACACGGGCGTGAGCACGCGCGTCTTCCCGCAGCAGGTCGACGTCGCGATCGTCGGGAGCGGGCCGACCGGCGCCGCGTACGCGCGCATCCTGTCCGAGCGGGCGCCGCAGGCGACGGTCGCGATGTTCGAGGTGGGTCCGACCGTGTCGGATCCGCCCGGTGCGCACGTGAAGAACATCGCGGATGCCGAGGCGCGCGCCGCGGCGCAGCGGGCGTCCGAAGGGCCCGGAGCGGGGGCCGAGACGGTGAACGGCCCGGGCGCTGTCAAGAGCGGGCAGCGCCGCGCTCGCCCCGGCACGTACCTCCTCGAACGCGGTCACCAGGTCGACGGCGAAGACGGGCTGCCGGTTGCGGCCATGTCGAGCAACGTCGGCGGCATGAGCGCCCACTGGACGGGCGCGTGCCCGCGCCCGAACGAGAGCGAGCGCATCGCGTTCGTCGACGACCTCGACGACCTGCTCGCCGAGGGAGAGCGCCTGCTCGGTGTCACGACCGACGCCTTCGACGCCTCGCCCTACGCCGCGCTCGTTCGCGAGCGGCTGGCCGCCGTCGTCGACGAGGGCCGAGACGAGCACGCGCGGGCGCAGCGGATGCCGCTGGCCGTGCATCGGCGTGACGACGGCAACCTCGTCTGGTCGGGGTCCGACGCCGTGTTCGGCGACGAGACCCGCAGCAACCCGCGGTTCACGCTGTTCGACGACGCACTCGTGACGCGCGTGCTGCTCGAAGGCGGCCGCGCTGCGGGCGTGCGCGTGACCGATCGCCGCACCGGGGAGGAGCACGAGGTGCGGGCGCGCTTCGTCGTCGTGGCCGCTGATGCGCTGCGCTCGCCGCAGCTGCTGTGGGCATCGGGCATCCGTCCAGCGGCCCTCGGCCGGTATCTCAACGACCAGACGCAGGTGGTGTTCGCCTCGCGCATCAGAGACGTGCTGCCCGGCGGCGGGGCCGACGCTGCCGGATCGACCGGCCTGAGCGAGCAGAGCGGCGTCAGCTGGATCCCGTTCACCGACGCGATGCCCTTCCACGGCCAGATCATGCAGCTCGACGCCTCGCCGGTACCGCTCGCGGAGGACGACCCCGTCACGCCCGGCTCGATCGTCGGGCTGGGGCTCTTCTGCGCGAAAGACCTGCAGGCATCCGATCGCGTCGAGTTCTCGGACGACGACGTGGATGACTACGGGATGCCGTCGATGACGATCCACTACACACTCACCGATCGTGACCGCGACGTGCTGGACCGCGCGCGGGAGGAGATCGTGCGCCTCGGGCGTGCCGTGGGGGAGAACCTCGACGAGCGTCCGTTCACGATGCCGTTGGGATCGTCTCTGCACTACCAGGGCACGGTGCGCATGGGGCTGGCCGATGACGGTGACAGCGTCTGCTCGCCGGACAGCGAGGTGTGGAGCGCACCGGGCGTCTTCGTCGCCGGGAACGGTGTGATCCCTACCGCGACGGCGTGCAATCCCACGCTGACGGGCGTCGCGCTCGCCGTGCGCGGTGCGCAGAAAATCGTCGATTCGCTTGCTTAAGTCTGATATCGACATTAGAATGTAGAAACAAGGACAAAGTAGTCAGGAGCTTGGGATGATCCCCGACCGCATCATCGAACAGGGCACGCTCGTCGTCGACGGGCGACGCGCACGCGTGGAGGTGCGCATCCCTTGGTACCGCGCGCTGCCGGGATCGTGCATCGCCGGCGCGGGCCTCACGATCGACGGCGTCACGGCGCCCACCGATTCGCTGCGCTGGCGGATGAACGACGCAGAGTACACGTTCGACGAGCTGCGCACCATCACCGACGAATGGTGGTTCCCCACCGATTCGGCGGTGCTCTCCGGCGACCTGCAGATCGATGCCCACGCGGAGCACGAGGTGCGTGTCGACCTAACGCTGTACATCCCCTACATCATCATCAGCGACACCGAGACGCTCCACATCGAAGAGCACGACATCAAGAACATGACGGCGGTGGCAGCATGACCCTTCGACAGGCTCACGCACCGGGGACCCCGATCCAGGGCGTCACCCTTTACAGCTTCACTCGCGCCTTCCACGGCCGCGAGTACGACCTCGAGGGCCTCATCCGCAAGGTCGCGGCCGAGGGCTACGGGCCCGGCCTCGAGATCATCGGGTTCTCGAGCTTCCGCGGGTTCCCCGAGATCGACGATCGGTTCGCGGGGGAGTTCCGTGACCTCGTCGCCGAGACAGACCTCGTGACCACGAGCCTCGCGGTCAACGCCGACATCGGCATCCACCGCGACCGCCTCCTCGACCAGGACGAGCTCATCGCCTACATGACGCGGCAGATCGAGGCGGCCGCGAAGCTCGGGTTCCCGATCGCGCGCGTGCAGATCTCCATCGAGCCCGACTCGATGGAACGCCTCGCGCCGATCGCCGAGAAGCACGGCGTCACCCTCGCGCTCGAGGTACACGCCGACCAGTACGCGTCCCATCCCCGCATCCTGGCTCTCCGCGACCGCTTCGAAAAGGTCGAGTCGCCGTTCCTCGGCTTCACGATGGACTGGGGAGCGACCGTCTCCGGCTTCGCGCCGTCGCTCATCGAGGCTTACCGTCGTCGCGGCGCCTCGGAGGAACTGCTCGGCAAGGTCGTCGAGCTGTGGGACGAGTTCTACGAAGCCGGACCCCCGGCCGACCAGGGCGAGCACGGCCAGCGCTTCGGTCGGTTCATCCAGCTCGGCGCGCAGAACGGCCGCCCCGACCTCGGCATCGATTTCGGCATCAACGGCACGGGGCTGTTCGGCCCGGCGCGCGTCGACGACTGGCTCGAGATCGTGCCGTGGATCCGTCACGTGCACGGCAAGTTCTTCGGCATCGACGAGTCGGGCGAAGAGCCGTCGGTTCCGGTGCGCGATCTCATCCGTCTGCTGGTCGAGAACGGCTATTCGGGCGCCGTCTCGAGCGAGTACGAAGGCTGGCACTGGAACCACTGGCAGTCGCCGTTCGAGATCATCGCGGCCGAGCAGGCCGTGCAGCGCTCCGCCGCGCAGGACGCCGGCTCGCGCATGATCACGGATGCCGCCGAGGCGCGCTCCGTGCTCGCGAACCACCTTCCGCACGCACTTCTCAAGGAGACGAACGCATGACCGCCGAAGGCATCGCCGGTACCGGCATTCAACTGGGCACGACCCTCTATTCGATGACCAGCGAGTTCGCGGCGGGTGTCTTCACGCCCGCGACGCTCATCGCAGCCGTCGCCGAGAACGGCATCGGACCGGGAGTCGAGTTCAACATCGCGCAGCTGCTGCGCACCTACCCCGACGTCGACGCCGAGTTCACCGCGCTCTGGTTCGACTCGCTCGAGAAGTACGAGCTCGAGGCGAGCGCCGTCGGCACCAACCTCGACATGGGGCGCCGCAAGGACCGCGACATGACTCCGGACGAAGAGCACGACTTCTTCGCGCGTCAGCTGAAGACGGCGAACACCCTCGGCTTCAAGACCGTCGTGATCCGCTCTGCCGGCAAAGAGCTGCTGCGCAGCCTGCTGCCGCTCGCGGAGAAGTACGACCAGCGCCTCGCCTACGAGATCCACGCGCCCGAGGGGCCCAACAGTCCCAAGGTGCAGCAGATCCGCGAGCTGTACGACGAGCTCGGCAGCGACCGGCTCGGCTTCACCGCCGACTTCTCGTCGACGATGCACTCCCTGTCCCCGACGCTGCTCGCGCAGCTCGAGAAGATGGGCATGGACCCGAAGCACTTCTCGGTCATGGACGAGATCTGGCACGAGCAGGCTCCCATGCATGTTCGCAACCAGCGGTTCGAGGATTATCTGTCCGGTGAGGGGGTCGACTTCCTGCGGTTCGGCCCCTTCACCCGGCTCGCCTTCAACATGCACGGGCTCGTCGCACCCGAGGAGTGGCTCGACATCATGCCGCAGACCTTCCACGTGCACGCGAAGTTCTACGACATCGACGCGAACGGCGACGAGCCGGCGATGGACATCCCGCACATCGTCCGCCAGTTCGTCGAGGGCGGCTACCGCGGCTACCTCTCCAGCGAATGGGAAGGTCATGCCTTCCAGGACCTCGGCGAAGCAGACCCCATCGACCTCGTGCGCAAGCAGCATGTGCTCATGCGCCGCGCCATCGAAGAGACCGTCGCCGCGAAGGGGACGGCGAATGTCTGACACAGCTGCCGAGATCGCGCAGCTGCGCTCCGAGCTCGCCGCTGTGCGCGCGCTCGCGCAACGCGCCGAGGATCGCGGCCAGGTCGAGAACCTGTTCAACCGCTACATGTACCTGCACAACGCATTCCAGGACGAGCAGATCATCCCGCTCTGGGTGAAGGAGGGAACCCCCGGCATCCGCGCCCGGTATACCAACGCCGGCCAGTACACCACGTGGGAGAGCGTGACCCGCTACCACCGCGGGCGTCCGTCGCCCGAGGGCAAGCTCATCCTGCACGCCACGACGACTCCGGTCATCGAAGTCGCCGGCGACGGGCAGACCGCGACGGGGGTGTGGCTCATGGCCGGAACCGAGTCGGGCCTGACCGACCCGAACGTCGCCGAGGAGTTCCCCGACATGTACTCGCCAGACGAGGTGCTCGGCAAGAAGGTCTGGGCCCACTGGGTGTGGTGCAAGTATGCGATCGATTTCCTCAAGCAGGACGGCGAGTGGAAGTTCTGGAAGTTCCGCTGCTATGAGCTCGCTCGCGCGCCATTCGAAGAGAACTGGGTCAGCTTCGGGCTGAAGAACCAGGGCGCCTTCGACCTCGACCTCATGTACTTCGGCGACGACGGCAAGCCCGTGTTCATGCCGCCGGCCGACGAACCCGCGCCGAGCACCAACCACCCGTACAGCCCCACCACCGTCCAGAAGCTCGAACCCGTGCCGCCCGTCGCGCACGACACCTTCGAGGACACCTACCGCTAAGGAGCCGGTCATGGCCACCCACAACTCCCTCTTCTCCGAGAAGGACGTGCGTCGCACCGAGAACGGTCTCGCCGTCGCGGTGCAGCTGCCCTGGTATCGGAGCCTCTGGCTGTCGGCCGTCGACGGCGTCGCGGCGACGGTGAACGGTGAGGAGATCCCCACCGACCGACTGCGCTTCGTGCTCGAGGGGCGCGAGTACCGCATCGATGAGCTGCCCGAGCAGTCCGAGACGCTCTGGTTCGTCGCCGAGAAGCCCGAGGTGCTGATCGACCTCGGGCGCGCGCCCGAGGCGGGAGAGAAGCTCACCGTCGAGGTCGTGCTGACCATGCGGCTGCTGTACATGCAGATCATGCCCGGCCAGGACGGCGGACCGGGCCGCTATGTCACCAACCGAGTGCCCGTCGAGCGCGAACTGGTGCTCGCATGACTGACATCCGCCCGTTGCGTGTCGCGATGATCGGGTACGGCTTCATGGGCGCCGCCCATTCGGTGGGCTGGCGCCAGGCGCCGCGGGTGTTCGATCTGCCGGTCGCGGTCGAGATGGCCGTGATCGTCGGACGCAAGGCGGATGCTGTGGCGCAGGCCGCGGCGACCTGGGGCTGGGCCGAGTCGGCGACCGACTGGCGCGAAGTCATCGCCCGTGACGACATCGACATCGTCGACATCGTCACCCCGGGCGACTCCCATGCCGAGATCGCCATCGCCGCGCTCGCCGCCGGCAAGCACGTGCTGTGCGAGAAGCCGCTCGCGAACACGATGGCCGAGGCGGAGGCGATGGCATGCGCCGCCGCCGATGCCGCCGCACGCGGTATCCGGGCGACCGTGGGATTCACCTATCGTCGAGTGCCGGCCGTGACGCTGCTGCGCGACCTCATCTCAGACGGCAAGATCGGCCGCGTGCAGCAGGTGCGCGCCGCGTACCGACAGGACTGGCTCGTCGACCCCGACATGCCGCTCGCCTGGCGGCTGCAGAAGGAGCACGCCGGGTCTGGCGCGCTCGGTGACATCGGCGCGCACATCATCGACATGACGCAGTTCGTCACCGGTCAGAACGTGGATGCCGTCTCGGGCACGGTCGACACGATCGTGAAGCAGCGCCCCCTGCAGGGCGCGGGCTCGGGGCTTTCGGGCACTGCCGCCGAAGGGTTCGGCGAAGTCACGGTAGACGACGTCGCGCTGTTCACGGGGCGCCTGTCGGGTGGCGCGCTCGCGTCGTTCGAAGCGACGCGCTTCGCCACGGGCCGCAAGAACGCCCTGACGATCGAGGTCTCGGGCGACGAAGGGTCGCTGGTGTTCGATCTCGAGCGACTCAACGAGCTGCAGTTCTACGACCGCACGGCGCCCGAGGCGCTGCAGGGCTTCACGACGATCCTCGTCACCGAGCCGGCGCACCCGTACGTCGCGGCCTGGTGGCCGGCGGGACACGTGCTCGGCTACGAGCACGGTTTCGTGCACCAGGCGAAGGATTTCGTCGAAGGCATCCATGCCGGTGCCGACGTCCACCCCACGTTCGACGAAGGACTCTCCGTGCAGCGCGTGCTCGACGCCGTCGAGCGCAGCGCCGCCCACGACTCCGCCTGGACCCGCAGCGTCGCGGTCGTCCCGGCGGCCTGACAGAAAGGCTCGGCATCATGACCCGTCCCATCACCTTGTTCACCGGCCAGTGGGCCGACCTGCCGTTCGAAGAGGTGGCACGCCTCGCGGGCGAGTGGGGCTACGACGGCCTCGAGATCGCCTGCTGGGGCGACCACCTCGACGTCTCGCGGTGGGACGATGCAGACTATGTGCGCTCTCGCCTCGACATCCTCGAGCGCCATGGACTGAAGGTCTGGACGATCGCGAATCACTTGACCGGTCAGGCCGTGTGCGACGACCCGATCGACCAGCGCCACCGCGACATCCTGACAGACCGCGTCTGGGGAGACGGCGATGCGGAGGGGGTGCGGCAGCGCGCGGCGGAAGACCTGAAGGACACCGCGCGCATGGCGGCTCGCCTCGGAGTGAAGACCGTCACCGGGTTCACGGGTTCGTCGATCTGGAAGTACGTGGCGATGTTCCCGCCGGCATCCGATGAGATGGTCGCGGCCGGCTATCAGGACTTCGCCGACCGCTGGAATCCGATCCTCGATGTCTTCGAGGCCGAAGGTGTGCGGTTCGCGCTCGAGGTGCATCCGTCGGAGATCGCCTACGACTACTGGACAGCGCGGGCGACGCTGGATGCCATCGGCCGCCCCGACGTGTTCGGATTCAACTTCGACCCGTCGCACTTCATCTGGCAGCAGCTCGATCCCGTGGCCTTCGTGCTCGACTACGCCGAGCACATCTTCCACGTTCACGTGAAGGAGTCGATCACGAATCTCGACGGCCGCAACGGCGTGCTCGGCTCGCATCTGCCGTGGGCCAGCCTGCGGCGCGGCTGGACGTTCGTGTCGACCGGACACGGCGCCGTGCGGTGGAACCCGCTGTTCCGTGCGCTGAACGCGATCGGCTACAACGGGCCGACGTCGGTGGAGTGGGAGGACGCCGGTATGGATCGCCTCGTCGGCGCCCGCCAGGCCATCGCGTTCGTGCGCGAGCTCGCCGAGATCACCCCGCCGCACGCGGCATTCGACTCTGCATTCTCGACGAAGGACTGACCGTGGCCGACAAGATGAAGGTCCTGATCCTGTCAGGGCACATGACGCGTGAGCACGACAACGAACACCGCAGCTTCCGCCAGCACAACACGTGGCTGACGACGCTGCTGGAAGACACCGGTCGGTTCACCGTCCGCGTCATCGAAGACCCGCGCGGGCTCGGCGCCGAGATCATCGACAAGTACGACGTGATCATCGTCGTGTTCGAGGGACGCGACGGGTACCACGACAAGGCGATCGGCTTCGGTGCCGAGACCGACGCCGCGCTGCTGAAGTTCGTGCACGACGACGGCAAGGGGATCGTGTGGTTCCACGGGTCAGCCGCGCAGGAGGACGCCTGGGGGTACCCCGAGGAGTACAACGTCATGCGCGGCTCGAAGCTCAGCGCGTGGGAGACGGGGCTGCGGCCGCGGCCGTGGGGTGAGGCGCAGCTCGACACCACCGAGCCCCGGCACGCGATCACCGAGGGGATCAGCGGGCGCTGGACGGTCACCGGGGACGACATCCTCACCGGCGTCGAGATCTATCCGGGTGCGCAGGTGCTGCTGACGACCTTCGACGACCTCGAGGCGTACGAGAAGGCGCCGATCTGGCCCATGCCGCACTACCCGGTCGACATTCCTGCGGGTGGCATCGCCGAGCTTCCCGGGATGAACACCGACCAGCCCATCGCGTGGATCAACGAGTACGGCGCGGGCCGTTCCTTCACGATCACGATCGGCCACGACATCGACACCTTCCGGCGCATCGAGTTCATCCGCATGTTCCCCCGCGGGGTCGAGTGGGCGGCGACGGGCGCGGTGACGCTCGAGGGCCCGGACCGGCGCGGTGACCGCCGCATCAATCCGTGGCCGTACTACAACGGCGAGGGCTGAGCGCGGTGCGCGTCGGCACTGGCGAATCGTAGATAAAGACGATTCTATTTCAGAGAGTGCTTGCTTCTCATAGATTCTGTGTTCTATAATGGATGTGGGACTCGAGCCTTTCATTCGGATCTCGTGGTTGAGCCGGCCGAAGCCTCCGGACGTTGATGATCGACGTCTGGAGACCCCGTGGAGCACACTCCCGAACCCGAGCCGCAACCCGATCGTGGGCACGGTGTCGAGTTTCGTGACGAGTCCGCCGCGGCGGCGCTGATCGATCCGTATTGGGCGGAGTTGTCGGCGCTCGTGGCGCGTGCGGAGGCGAATCGGGTCGAGACGAGCCGGTTGCAGGCGGAGCGTGCGGAGGTGTGTGCGGAGGCTCTGGAGTTGGTCGCTTTGCGGGTGGCGCAGCGGGATGCGGCGCGGCCGGGGCGTGAGATCGGCGACTCGATTCCGCTGCGTGAGGTGCTGGCGGAGTTCGCGGCCGCGTTGCGGGTCGGGGAGCGGACGGTATCGAACTGGCTCGGCGACGGCGCCGCCCTCGTCGGAACGTATACGGCGACGTTGCAGGCGTTGCGGGAGGGGCGGATCGATGATCGGCACGCGTCGGCGATCATCGACGCCGGCACCGCCTTGACCCGCGAGAATCGTGCCGCGTACGAGGCGCTGGTGCTGCCGGTCGCGGAGGTCGAGACTGCCCCGTCGACCCGGGTGCACGCCCGGATCATCGCGGCTCGCCTGCAGCCGGACATCGTGGCAGAGAACCAGCGTCGTGCGCTCACCGAACGCCGGGTACGGGCGTTCGATCTCGACGACGGTCTCGCCCGGCTGCTGCTGGACGGCCCCGCCGCGTTGGTCCACGGGATCTTCGACCGCATCACCAACATGGCCGACGCACTCGACGCGGAAGGTCCCGACGGCGACGCTGATGCGGATGTCGACGAAGACGCCGCGGCTCGTGAAGTCGATGACAGGACGTTGGATCAGAAACGAGCCGACGTGGCGTGCGACATGCTGCTGACCGGGGCACCGAGCCTGCGCGGGGACGCGGGACTCGGGGCGATCCGGGCGACGGTGCAGGTCATGATCCCGGTTCTCACTCTCGCGGGCGTCGACGATGACCCGGCCCTGCTGAACGGGCAGACACCGATCGATCCGGACACCGCGCGGGCTCTCGCCGCGCACGCGGCGTGCTGGCAGCGGGTGATCATCCACCCGATGACACACGAGCCGCTGCGCCTTGACACGTACCGGCCGAGCAAGCGGCTCCGCCGGCTCCTGAACGCGCGGGATCAGCACTGCCGGTGGCCCGGGTGTCGCCGCAACGCCGCCCGCGCCGACGCGGATCACACGATCGCGTGGGAGAACGGCGGGAAGACGTGCGCGGGGAACCTCGAGATCCTCTGCAAGGCGCACCACACCCTCAAACACGCGTCCGCGTGGACGGTCACCCAACTCGGCAGCGGCACCCTCGAGTTCGTGTCTCCGACGAGACGGCGGTACCGAACCACCGCCCCACCCGTCACAGACGCACGCGCCGCCAGACCACTCTGGGCGAAGTACGCCACCGCGCGCTACGACCCGAACGACCCCGCACCCTTCTAAGGCAGGGTGTCCTCGACGATCGGCCTGAGGACCTTCTGCACGTACCAGCCGCTCACCATCGCGCTCTCGGCGGGGTGCGGCGACTGGTCCGACTCGACGACGACCCAACCTGAGTAGTGATGCTCAGCGAGTGCGTGCGCGAACGCGTCGAAGTCGACGAGACCGCCCTCGTCGGTGGGCTCGAAGAACCAGCGCCCGACACCACGCGAGCCGCCTTCCGTGCGCACGAACTGCTCGGCGTGCGGCGTCAGCGCCTCGTCGTCGTCCACGACATCTCGGGCATTCTTGAGCTGCACGTGCGTCACGCGGTCGGCGTGGCGCCGATAGAAGTCCACCGGGTCGATGCCGGCGATCGCATATTCGGCTGTGTCGAGCGCGAGGCCCACGAGGCCTGCGTCGGTGGCATCCAGCAACCTCTCGACGCCGCGGTTCAACCGCAGCGCCGACAGGAAGTCAAGGTGCAGCGCGAGCTTCACGCCCTGCGGCAGAGCGGCGCCGACCTCGTTCCAGCACCGCGCCAGCGCGCCGATCTGCTCGTCGCTCAGCGAACCCGTCTGCCAGGCCGAGCCCGCGGGGCGCACCACGAGGACATCACCGCCAAGCTCGTGGACAGCACGCGCGAACCACTGCGCCGTCGCGGTGATCTTCGGGATGCTGGCCCCCTCGAGGGGGTCGTACCCGCGCCCCATCTCGACGTCGAAGCCGACGAAGGGGTCGTACACGTAGCTCGAAATCCCCTTCAGAGCGCAGTCGCGCAGCACCTGACCGAACTCACCGACCGATCCGTAGAGATCCGTGATCTGCTGCGGAGTGCCGAGGGGCTCCCATGCCCCGAAGCTCTCCGCCGTGAGCTCGACGGCCGAGAATCCACTGATCGACACGGTCTTGAAGGCGCGCTCGTGCTCGCGTTTGCGCACGAACGTGTCGATGTTGGTGTCCCATTGATTGAGGGCGTACGCCCAGCGGACGCCGGTCATGACGCAACCTCCTGGTAGATGCCGTCAAGAACGTTCTTCGCGTACCATCTGGCGATCGCCGTGCTCTCGGCATAGTCGCCGCCGAGCTTGTCGGCCTTGTCGTGCTCGACGCTGATCCAGCCGGTGTAGCCATGGTCACGCACCGAGCGCATCATCGCCTCGAAGTCGACGAGACCCTCGGCGGTGCCCATCTCGTAGAACCACTTCTCCGTCGTGGTGGCCGAGACTTCGGCATCCGGGAACATCCGGTAGTCATGGTTGGTGTCCTTATGCCGAGTGTCTTTGAAGTGGAAGCCTGTCACGCGTTCGTGGTGCGCCTCGTAGACGCCCACCGGGTCGACGTCGGCGATGCAGTGCTGCGCCGTGTCGACGAAGAACTTCACGTACTGCGGGTCGGCGTACGAGTAGAACCGGTCGATCTGGTCGCGCGTGCGGATGCCGGCGTAGAACTCGTGGTGGCAGGTCAGATTCACGCCGTACTGCTGCGTCAGCTCTCCCACCCTGCCCCACACGTCGGCCGCGTGCTTGAGGCCGTCGTCGGGCACACCGGCTTCGTCGAAGTAGCGCGAGCCAGGCATGACGATGATGTTGTCGAGCTGGATGCCGGACCACATGTCCATCGTCCGCTTGAAGTCGTCGAGGATCGTGACGTGCGTCGACGGCACCTCTGGCGCGTAGCGGTCGGGCGTGTAGTACACGCCGTGGAACGTGTTCACGATGCGTTCGAGCCCTTGCTCCTGGACGAACTCCTGATAGTTCGCGACCGAGCCGTACTGCTCGAAGATCTGCCAGATGCGGAAGTCGAACGTATCGATCGCGTCGAAGCCGACTGCCGCCACCTGGCGCAGGAACCTCGTCATCGCGAGCCGCGACTGCCACTGGTCGTACGGCCCGGACGGGCCATTCGCTCGCCAGTGGTCCATGTAGCTCCACTTGATCGTCATCGGGTTCCTTCCAGTAGCGGCCGAGCGAGCGCGAGGTGCTCGCGCGTCATGATGGCCGGGTCGTCGTCGAGCCACTCGTTGCCGCCCCACTCGCTGCACAGCGTGCCGGTGAAGTGGGCTGAACGCAGTTCGCGGCCGATGGCACGGATCGGGTTCGACACGCGTCCGCCGGCGTCGTCGAGATCCCAGAACTTCAGGTGCACTCCGCGCACGAGCGGCAGGACGTCGCGGACGTCGGCGGCATCCGACCGCCCGAATCGCACGAGCATGTTCATGTACAGCGTGTGCACGGAGGGCGGAACACCGCCGGAGCGCAGCAGATCGACGACCGCGGAGTGCGTCGCCGGGTCGCTCCACTCGGTCTCGAGGCGCTGCATCAGCTCTGCGGGCACACCCGCCGCGCGGAGCCGCTGCAGATAGGTGACCGGCAACGCGGGCATGAGCATGCTGATGTCGAGCAGCACCCGGATCCGCGGGTCGTCGAGTACGGCGATGTCGTCATAGGCGGATGCCGCGGCCTGGGGCGTCTGGTGCCCCTGCGCCTCTTCGAACAGCACGATGTCGAGTTCGGCGAGCGTGGGCTGCAGCATCCGCAGCAGGGCGGGCCCCGCCTGGCCGAGCGGCACGCGCGCGCCGATCGCCCCGACGCGTGCCGCCGCACGCAACTGCGGGACGAGGAAGGCCAGACGCTCGGCGTCGCTGCGACGACGGCCGTCGGGTGCCCAGTCGTCGATGCTCGCGCCGACGATCGAGACGTGCCCGCCGACCGCGTCGATCGCGGCGCGGAAGGCGTCGACCTCGGCATCGGCGGGCGTGGGATACGAGCGCCACGTCTGCCCCGCTTCGATCTCGATCGACTCTGCGACGCCCGCGCGCACGACCCCCACCGCGATGTCGGCGGCCGATGACTCGGCGCCGATCACCTCGGGCGTCCAGTTGAACGCGGATGCCGTGAGCTGCCAGCCCGGAGCGGGATCGGCCGGGGTGGCAGCTGCCGTCGCGACGAGGGCCCGCGCGTCCCGGAAGGGCAGCACGAGCTGGCCGTCGGGGCCGCCGGCGAGGTAGGGGATCGCGAGGGTGAAGCTCACGTCGACGTCGTGACTGCCGGGCGCGATTCGCGTCGTTCCGCGCAGGGCCACGCGGTCTTGCAGATACCACCAGCTACCCGGTGTGGTCGCAGCGACGGGCATCTCGTGACCGTCGATCCGCACCACGACACCGCCCAAGCTCTCGCCCGGGAGGGAGCGGATCCACGGCAGGCTGAGCAAGAGCTCGAAGCCGTCGGATGTCGATCGCAGCGCGTCGTCGCGCAACACCGGAAGCGTCATAAGACGCAAACATACCGTCTTATGTCGAAAAGCGGAAGAACTATCCGATCGCGCGCACCGTCTCGGGGGCCGGGCGGCCGTCGGCGAACCATCGCGGGAAGGTGGCTTCGAAGAGCTGCTCCTTCGCCAACTCCGCGCCGCCGCGCAGCGGCTCGGCAGGGTCGTTGAGGGACTGCGCGATCGTCAGGTCGCGCGTCGCGAGCGGGATCGACAGTTCGTAGACGCGCTGCCGTACCTCGGCGAGGTAGACCTCGCCCGCCGACACGACGGCGCCGCCGATGACGATCACCCCGGGATTGAAGACGTTGACGAGGGTCGCGATCGATTCGCCCATGACGTGCGCGGAGTTCTGGATGAGCGAGATCGCCAAGGCGTCGCCGTTCTCAGCGGCGCGGGCGACGAGTTCGGGGGTGAGGGCGCCGGAGTCGGCTCCGAGTCGGCTCTCCGTGCCTTCGGCGAGACTCGCCTCGGCGTCGCGCACCATCGCCCAGCCACTCGCGACGGCTTCGAGGCACCCCACCTTCCCGCAGCGGCATGCGGCCGACGAGTCGCGCACCCGCACGTGGCCGATGTCTCCCGCGGCTCCGTTCGTGCCGCGGTGCAGGTGACCCCGGGAGAGCAGGCCGGCGCCGATTCCGGAGCCGATCTTGCAGTAGATGAGGTTCGCGTCCTGATTTCCGCCGCGCGCGCGCTCGCTGAGGGCAAGCAGATTCACGTCGTTGTCGACCCAGGTGGGCGCGCCGAGGTGGTCCTCGAAGCGGCGACGGATGTCGAAGCCGTTCCACCCCGGCATGATCGGGGGCGCGACGGGACGCCCGGTCTCGAAGTCGACCGGGCCGGGGATGCCGACGGCGACGGCCCACAGGGGGGCGTCGCCGGTGCGCGCCACGAGATCGTCGACCACTGCGAGAACCTTGTCGAGCGTTGCGGCCGGGCCGTTCGCGATGACCCAGTCTTCGTGCGCCTGAGCCAGGATCGTGCCGGCCAGGTCGGTGACGCCGATGTGGAAGTGCAAGGCGCCGAGAGCGCAGACCACGATGCGTCCCGCCTGTGTGCGGAACCGCAGTGTGCGCGGCGCACGTCCACCCGACGAAGGCCCGAACTCGCCGTCCTCGAGGTATCCCATCGTGATCGCCTGGTCGACGCGCTGTGTGACGACGCCACGACCCAGGCCGGTGAGCCGGCCGATCTCGGGACGTGTGGATGCCTCGCCTGAGCGCACCATGTTGACGATCCGCAGAAGGCTGGTCACCTCGTCCGTCTGTGCGCCGAATCGCAGTGTTGACTCGCTTGCCATGCTTGATTCTGACACAACTACCCCCCGCCAGCGTACGTAAACCGCCCAACTTAAGTTATCTTTCTGCATAAGATGGCCGGATGGCGAGGAGCGACATGATCGGCGTGGGGATCATCGGGGCGGGGCCGGGGGTCGCGGCCCTACACCTGCCGACAGCAGCGCGCGAGTCCGATCGACTTCGCGTCGTCCACATCAGCGACGGGGGCAGCGGCCATGCCGTCGACCTCGCGGCGCGGGTGGGCGCGCGCCACTCGACGGGCATCGAGGATCTGCTGGCCGACCCCGCGGTCGACGCGGTGGTCATCGCGAGCCCGCCGCACCTGCACGCGCAGCATGCACTGGCCGCGATTGCCGCGGGCAAGCGCGGACTGCTGTGCGAGAAACCGCTGGCGCTCGACCGCGCAGATGTCGACGCGGTGATCGACGCAGCGACGGAGTCGGCGACGACTCTCGTGGTGGGTACCAACCACCTCTTCGACCCGACGTGGGGCAGAACGAAGCATCACGCTGCCGCGGCGGGGCGCGTCCGCACGATCTCGATCACGGCATCTCTGCCCCCGAACGGCCGCTACCACGACGTCGTCAGCGATCTCGCCGGCACCGGCGCCCCGCGCTCCGCCCCCGACCTCTCGGTGCCGGGCGTTGCGGCCGGGATCGTGCGGCAGCTCGCCCTGGGACTGCTGATCCACGACCTCCCCCTCGTCCGCGATCTGACCGCGGGAGACCCCGAGGTCCTCTTCGCCCGTTTCGTCACCCCGATCGGGTGCGCTGTCGGCTTCCGTGTGGGGTCGGTGCTGGTCCAGGCCACGGTCGCGCTGCAGCCGGACGGCGCCGATGCCCTGTGGCGGATGGCTGTGACGACCTCGACGGATCAGTTCGAGGTCGAGTTCCCACCCTCGTTCGTCCACGGTGGCAGCGCCGTGGTGCGCGTGTTCACGGAGGGCGGCGTCGAGACGGCCTACCCGCCCTCGCCCGTCGACGGCTACGTGCAGGAGTGGCAGGCGTTCGCCGACGCCCTCGCCGGCGACGGCGACGGCGACGTCGACGGCATCCGCTCGGACGCGCATTTCGCGATCGCCGTGGCAGATGCGGCGGCCGAGCTGGTCGGCGGGGCCGGATCATGATCGGCCTGACCACGACTCTGGCGGGGTACCGTGCTGCCGCGGCCGAGCTCTCGGGCCGCGTGCGCCTCATAGCGGAGTCGGGCGATATCGTCGCCGTCTCCGGTGACCCCTCCGGCCTCGACATCGCTCGCCGTGTCACAGAGCGCGGCGTCCGCGCCGTCATCATCGATCGCCCGCGTCTGGCCTCCGACGATCTCGGCGCGCTCAGGGCGACCGGAGTCGCCGTCATTCTCAACCGGCCGGCTCTTCGCGCCGACGATGCGGGTGATGCCTCCCCGTCGACCACTGCGTCTGCGGTCAGCGTGCAGGCGCACGTCGCGCGAGGCGCTCTACGCGGCATGCTCACGGATGCCGTGGGATGGGGGCGTGTGCTCGCCGCGGGGCCGCTGGCACTTCGCGCCGCCGGGAGCGAGGGCGGACGCGACGGCGGCGAACGCGCCGTGCTCGCCGACCTGACGGCACCCGGCCGCACGGGTGTGGCGCTGATCGCCTCGGAGCGGCTCGGCACCCGAGGCGAAGCCCGCTTGCGTGCGACCGTCGTCGCGCCCGAGCGCGTCGATGTCGTCTGGTCGGACGGCGTGGCCCTCGTCACCCGGTCGACGCGCGCCGGCACGCTCGCCGTTCCGCGCAGGTGGGAGTCGCCCGAGCGGCTTGCGCTGCGGCGGGCTCTCGCGGCGCTCGAGGGCGAGGCCGCGATCGATGACGTCGACGACTGGAATCATGACGCCGGAATCGCCCGCGCGATCCTCGCCGCACGCTGAGGCGCTTCTTTAGTTGCTTTTCGGCTTAAGTCCGCTTAAACTGCACGAGACGTCGGGGTTCGCGTGCGGACCCGTTCCGGCACGGGCAGTACCGTGCCGGGCACACCCCGTCGCGTCGATGGCCCGATCTCTCGGGCGCCAGCGCATGCCACTGTCTCCTCTTCGCCTCCGCATCCTCGTCGGCTCGCTCCTGACGGTCTCTTTCCTCGGCGCCCTCGACCACACCGTCGTGTCGACCTCGCTGGCCACTGTCGCGGGCGAACTCGGCGCGCTCGAGCAGATGGCCTGGGTCGTCGTCGGTTTCACGCTCGCCGCGACCGTGCTGCTGCCCGTCATCGGCAAGCTCGGCGACATCGTCGGCCCACGGCGGGTCTTCCTCATCTCACTCGCCCTCTTCGTCGTCGCATCACTCGCCTGCGGGTTCGCCCAGGACATGCCGCAGCTCATCGTCGCGCGCGTGCTGCAGGGCATGAGCTCGGCGGGGCTGCAGCTCATGTCGCAGACGATCGTGGCCTACGTCGCGTCGCCACGGGAGCGCCCCCGACTGCTCGCGATCATCGGCGCGGCGTTCCCCATCGCGATCGTCGTCGGCCCCGTGCTCGGCGGGCTCATCACCGACTTCTGGGGTTGGCAATGGGTGTTCTGGATCAACGTGCCGGTGGGTCTGGCGGCGTTCGTGCTCGCGGTCTACGCCGTGCCGCACGTCGTGCCGAGTGCGCGCCCGCGCGTCGACGTCGCGGGGGCGGTGACCTTCATGGTCGCGATGGTGGCGCTCGTGCTCGGTGTCACGTGGGTCGCCGACCCGCAGGCATCCGTCGCCGCACTCGTCGCCCTCGCCGTCGCGGCGACCTTCTTCGTCCTGTTCTTCGTAATCGAGTTCCGCGTGGCCGAGCCGATCGTGCCGGTGCGGTCGTTCGCCAACCGCACGATCGCGTGCGCCGTCGCGCTGTCGGCCATCATCGGTGTCGGTCTGTTCTCCGTGGTCGCCTACCTGCCGACCTACTTCCAGCTCGCGTACGGAACCACGGCCACCGTCTCGGGCATCGTCCCGATCGCGACCGTGTTCGGCATGCTCATCGCCAACCTCGTCACCGGCGCGCGCGCGAGTCGCACCGGTCGCTACCGCGTCTACCCGATCGTCGGAACCTCGCTCGGGGCTGCGGGGCTTCTCACCATGGGGCTGCTGCCCGCCGGTCTTCCGCTGTGGGCTCCCGCCGTCGTCATGTTCGTCGTCGGCCTCGGCACGGGCTGCTTCATGAGCCTCATCTTCGCGATCGCGCAAAGCGCCGCACCGCGAAGCGAACTCGGGGCGATAACGGCGACGACCAACCTGGTGCGTCAGATCGGCGCGACGGTCGCGACCGCCGTCATCGGCAGCCTGATCGGCTTCGGTGTGGCGTCTTCGCTGCCCGCCGGGCTGGATGCCTCATCCCTCACCCCCGACGTCGTCCACGGCCTGTCCGGAGCGTTGCAGCACGACGTCGCGGGCATCTATCACGACGTGTTCTCGCCGATCTTCCTCGGTATCGCCGCGGTCAACGTGCTCGGCGTCATCACCGCACTGCTGCTTCCCGCCGGCACCCTGTCCGATCGCCTCGAGGCCGTCCCGTCGGCACCCGATCCCGTGACGGAACCCGCCTCGGCCTGACTCACCGCACCACCCGTCTCGAAGGAGAGAACATGAGCACTCACCCCGTCGTCGTCGTCATCGGCTCGGGCCCCATCGGTTCGGCTTACGCGCGCCTGATCCTCGAGGGCTCACCCGACGCCCGTGTCGTGATGTTCGAGGCGGGCCCGCAGCTGACGCAGATCCCGGGCGAGAGCGTGCGCAACATCGCCGACCCCGCTGCGAAGAAGCGCGCACGCGAGCTGTCGCAGGGGCCGCAGTCCGGCTCGCACCGTGAGACCCTCGGCATCCCCGCCGGGGTCGTCGTCGAGGGGATGTTCACGGCGCGCGAGGGCACTCATCTGCTCGATTTCGGGGGCGCGGGCTCGGCGCACGCACCGACGTTCCCGGCCGCGGCCGCGGCGACGAACGTCGGCGGGCAGGGTGCGCATTGGACGTGCGCGACCCCGTCGCCGGCGTTCAGCGAGAAACTCCCGTTCATCCCGGACGACGAGTGGGACGACCTGATCGGCGAGGCGAAGCGCCTGCTGCACGTGCAGAGCGCGGCCTTCGCCGATTCGGCCGTCGGTGACGCGATCCGGTCACTGCTCGATGAGGAGTTCGGCGCCGAACTGCCCGAGGGATACGGCGCATCGACGTTGCCCGTCGCCGGAGATCCGCAGCCGGACGGCTCGATGCGCTGGGCAGGTGCGGACGTCGTGCTCGGGCCGCTCATCGATCCCGCCTCGCCGCTGTCGCAGCGCTTCGAACTGCGCGACCTGTCGCTCGTGCGACGCATCGAGCACGACGGGGATCGCGTCACCGGGGTCGTCGTCGAAGACCTGCGCACCCGGGTGGAGTCGTTCGTCGCCGCCGACGTCGTCGTCGCGGCCGCCGATGCGTTCCGCACTCCGCAGCTGTTGTGGGCCTCCGGCATCCGCCCCGCCGCGCTCGGTCGCTACCTCACCGAGCACCACGTCGTCATCTCGACCGTGGCGCTGGATGCCGCCCGAATGGGGCGCTTCGCGACCGAGGCCGACCTCGATGCCGAGCTCGAGCGCCGTTCGCACAACCCGGCTGACCCCGTCGCCGCCGTCAACCGCATCCCGTTCTCGGAGCCCGAGCACCCGTACTCCCTGCAGGTGATGTACGCCGAGAATCCGCCGTTCCCGCTCGACCCGTCGAGCCCGCACGCCGGCAACCGTTGGGGCTACGTCAACATGGGCTACGGCGTGCGCAAGCATCCGCGTGTCGAGGACGGCGTCACCTTCGACGACGGAGAACTCGACTACCGGGGCCTGCCGAACATGACGATCGAGTACGCGCTGACCGATGTCGAGAACGGTGAGATCGCGTCTGCGACCGAGCACCTGCGGCGTGCCGGCGCGGCGCTGGGCGAGTTCGTCGCACAGCCGCGGCTGCTGCCGAACGGATCGAGCCTGCATTATATGGGCACGACCCGCATCGGCGCGGATGACGACGGCACGTCGGTCGCCGACCCGTACTCCCGGGTCTGGGGAGTCGACGGGCTCTACGTCGGGGGCAACGGCACGATCCCCACCGCGAACACCATGAACCCGACGCTCACGAGCGTCGCGATCGCGGCGCGCGGCGCACGCGCCATCGTCGCCGAGCTCGCGGAGTAGGACTCCGCGGCCGCCCCGCGCGGTGTATCACAGGCCCCCACGCGCCCTCCTCTCTCGTGAACGGGGGAGTGGACATGGCGGAATCCGGGCTCGTGGAAAGCGTCGATGCGCTCGTGGTGGGGTCGGGGTTCGGCGCCTCGGTCGCCGCGTACCGGCTGGCCGACGCCGGCAAGAGCGTCATCGTCATGGAGCGTGGCCGACGTTACGGGCCGGGGGACTTCGCCCGCTCGCCGAGCGAGATGGCGCACGCGTTCTGGGACCCGAGCGAACAGCTCTACGGGCTCTTCGACGCATGGACGTTCCGCGGGCTCGAGGGCATCGTCTCGTCGGGGCTCGGCGGCGGCTCGCTGATCTACGCCAACGTGCTGCTGCGCAAGGACGAGAACTGGTTCGTCCACGACGCACCGCTGCCCGGCGGCGGCTACGAGAATTGGCCGTTCTCGCGTGCCGACCTCGACCCGCACTACGACGCCGTCGAGAAGATGATCGGCGTCGCGGCGTACCCCTACGACGACACCGCCAAGACGCGTGCGTTCCACGACGCGTCGGTGCGACTCGGGATGCCGGCGATGCGCCCGCCGCTGGCGGTCACGTTCGGCCGGTCGGGCGATGCCGCCGCACCCAACCAGCCCATCGACCCGCCCCCGTACGGCAATCTGCACGGCGCGCGGCGGGTGACGTGCACGCTGTGCGGCGAATGCGACATGGGGTGCAACAGCGGCGCGAAGAACTCGCTCGACCACACCTATCTCTCCGCGGCGGCGCACCGCGGCACCGACATCCGCACGCTGCACGAGGTGCGCGGCATCCGCCCCGAACGAGGCGGCTCGTACACCGTCAGCTACGTCGTGCACGATCCCGACGACCCCGGCTCCGGCCGGACGCGCACGCTGCCGGTCCGTCACGTGCGCGCGCGGCGCGTGATCGTCGGCGCCGGCACCTTCGGCACGGCGCACCTGCTGCTGAGCAACCGCGCCTCCCTGCGCGGCCTGAGCGGCGCGCTCGGCACGCGGTTCTCGGGCAACGGCGACCTGCTCACGATGCTCATGAACTGTCGTGAAGGCGGCGCCCCGCTGCGCATCGACGGGCAGCGCGGACCCGTGATCACCTCGGCGATCCGCGTGCCCGACGCGCTCGACGGCGGCGGCGGGCGCGGCTTCTACGTCGAAGACGCCGGGTTCCCCGCCTTCCTCACCTGGCTCGTCGAGCTCGCGCAGCTGCGGGCGATGGGCCGGCGGGCCGCGGGGTTCGGCTGGCGCGCGCTGCGCAACCGGTTGTTCTCGCAAGGTCGCTCGAACATCTCCGCCGACCTGGCGGCGCTGCTGGGCGACGGACACCTCTCCGGCGGCACGCTGCCCCTGCTCGGCATGGGCCGCGACACCCCCGACGGGCGCCTGACGCTGCGCGGTGGGCGGCTCGCGGTCGACTGGACGACCGCGACGTCGCGCGACTACTTCGCCCGCGTCCGCGGCGTGATGGAGGGCCTCGCCGGCGAGCTCGGCGCCGACTTCCGCGACAACCCGCTGTGGTGGGTCGGGCGCGTCGTGACGGTGCATCCGCTCGGTGGCGCGCCCGCCGGGCGGCACCCCGGCGAAGGTGTCGTCGACGAGTACGGCGAGGTCTTCGGGCATCCCGGACTCCACGTCGTCGACGGCGCCGCGCTGCCGGGGGCCGTCGGCGCCAATCCCTCGCTGACCATCGCAGCCTTCGCCGACCGCGCCAGCACGCACATGCTCGAAACGGAATGGAACGTCCCGCGGCGCGCTCGGACGGAGACGACGGATGCCGGGGCGCGCGAGCCGGTGACCGCACCCGAACCGACGAGCGGGCCCGCGAACGTCACCGCGACGTCGGTCGCCTTCACCGAGACGATGCGCGGCACGGTCGCGTTCGGCGCGACCGACCCGGCCGCCGGTGGCGCGCTCGGGCGGACACGGGGCGACGGCCTCGTCTTCGAGCTGACGATCACCGCCGACGACATCGACGCGTTCCGCGCTGACCCCCTGCACCCGGCGGGTGCGACCGGGTGGGTCGAGTGCGACCTGCTGGGCGGGCGCCTCACGGTCGAGCGGGGATGGTTCAACCTGTTCGTCGACACGGGTGGTGCGGGTGACGACGCGGGCAGACGCATGCTCTACCGGCTCTGGATCACGGATGCCGCGGGCACGCCGGTCACGCTCGTCGGGTACAAGGTGATCCGCGACGACTCCGGCTTCGATCCGGGTGAGATCTGGGCCGACACGACGACCCTTCACGTGCACCTGCTCGCCGGTCACGTCGCGCCGCCCTCGGGCGCCGACCCGACGGCCGTGGTGCGGGCCGTGACCGCGGCCGACCGGCCCGACGCGGTGATCGCGGCGGGCACGATGGTCATCACCGCGCCTGACTTCGCGAAGCAGCTGACGACGTTCCGCGCCGGGGGCCCCGACCTGACGCCCGCCCGGGCCGCGGCCGCCATCGCCGCCTTCGGCGCGCTGTTCCTCGGCGAGCTGTGGCGCGTGTACGGAGCGCGGGCGTGAAGCGGCGCGCGCTGGTGACGCACGAGCGCGAACTGGGGTTCGTGCCGATGCGCGCCGTGCGCTGGCTCGACCCGCCCGAGCTCGCCCGCACGGCGGCGAAGGCCGCGCTCGCGAAGGTGTTCGCCGACTACGGCGACAAGCGCGAGGTGCAGGCCGTCCTCCCCGGCGGTGCGGTCGAGCTGCCCCGGACCGGGCGTGGCATGTGGATCGACTTCACCGCCGACACCGGCGACGGCTTCGCGCCGACCTTCACCGTCGCGAGCGCCCTCGCCGCCCCCGCGCTGACGGTGACGGGAACCGACGGCCTCAGCCACGTGCTGCCGCGTGGCGACGTGCTCGTGCTCGGCGGCGACGAGGTCTACCCCGCGGCATCCGCTCGGGCATACGAGAACCGGACGACCGGCCCCTACCGCGCCGCATTCCCGCGTGAGGCCGGCGCCGCGCAGCCCGCCCTGCTGGCCGTCCCCGGCAACCACGACTGGTACGACGGGCTCACCTCGTTCCTGCGGGTCTTCGCCCACGGGGCTCCGATCGGCGGCTGGCGCACCGTGCAGACGCGCAGCTACTTCGCGGCGCGGCTCGCTCCGGGGTGGTGGATCGTCGGCCTCGACAGTCAGCTGAGCGAGTACATCGACGAGCCTCAACTCGACTACTTCCGCCGCGAGCTCAGCGCGCACCTCGCGCCCGGCGACGGCGTCATCGTCTGCACCGCCTCGCCCGCGTGGGTGCACGCAGTGACCGAGGGGCCCGACGGCTTCAACCAGCTGCACTTCTTCGACCGCACGATCATCCGCAACCGGCCGATGCCCGGCGCCCGCGACGGCGAGACCGAGCCGACCGGCGCCGAGGTGCGGCTGTGGCTGACCGGCGACCTGCACCACTACTCCCGCTACGCGCAGCAGGCGGGCGACGCCGACGCGCACGACCCGCGCTCGGTGCAGGCCATCACCTGCGGCCTCGGCGGCGCCTACACGGCGCAGACTCACGACCTGCCCGATGCCCTCGAGCTGCCGCCCGCGCAGTCGCGCATGTGGAATCGCGACGTGCCCGGCATGCCGATGCGCCGGCGCGGGCCGACCTACCCCGATCAGGCGCTCTCGCGACGCCTCTTCAGCCACGGCGCCAACCCGCTGCGCCCCACCTGGCTCGGCTGGCGCAACTTCGCCTTCCTCGTCGGCATGGGCTGGCTGCAGCTGGCGCTCATCACGGCGCTCGCCTGGATCGTCGACCTCGTGAGCCCCGGGCAGGGCATCGTCGCGATCCTGCACACGCCCCCCGCCGAAGCGGCGCGCGTCCTCTCGATCGTGCTCGCCGCCGCTCTCGCCGTCGTGCTGACCCACGGGCTCGCAGCGAGACTGTGGGGCGTGCGGGGGTTCGTCGCCTCGCTCGGCGCGGTCGTCCTGCTCGCCGCCGGGTGCGTCACGCTCTGGATCCTCATCGTCGCCGCGCCACCGCTGCCCGCGGTGCCGCTGCTGGCGCTGGTCGTGTTCGTCGGCTGGTGGCTGGGCGCCGTCGTCGGGACGTTCGCCTTCGGCCTGTTCCTGCTCACGCAGCGCACCGGAACGGTCGCGTCGTGGCGGATGTCGGCGCAGTCCCTCGACATCTGCAAGGGATTCCTGCGGATGACGATCGACGAGGCGGGCGACCTCGTGGTCTATCCGCTCGGCATCGACGAACCGTGCCGTGACTGGGGCCTCGAAGAGAGCGCCGACGGCGCGCGACCCACCCTCGTGGGCGGGCTGCCCGGCATCCGTCTGCTCGAAGAGCCCATCGTGATCTCGCAGAGAGGATTCCCGCGATCATGACCCTCACCCAGCCCGCCGCCCATCCTTCCCGGGCCGACGCGCGACCGCCCGCGATCACGCGCGCCGACCATCGCACCGAGGTCACCGCGTTCCGCGCCGACGACGGCGTGCTGCTCACCCTCGTGCACGTGCGCGGCCCCCGCGAACCGCATCGCGGGCCCGTCGTGCTCGTGCACGGCGCCGGCGTGCGGGCCGAGCTGTTCCGCCCGCCGATCCCGCACACGATCGTCGACGCCCTGCTCGATGCGGGCTGGGACGTGTGGATGCTGAACTGGCGGGCGTCCATCGACCTCGAGCGCACCCCCTGGACCCTCAGCGCGGCGGCGGTGGGCGACCACCCGGCCGCGATCCGCGTGATCCGCGAGGCGACCGGGGCGCGCACCGTCGCGGCGATCGTGCACTGCCAGGGATCGACCTCGTTCTCACTGGCGGCGGCGGCCGGGCTGCTGCCCGACGTCGACCGGATCGTGAGCAACGCCGTATCGCTGCACCCCGTCATCCCCGCCTACGCGCGGTTCAAGATCGTCGCGATGGCGCCCTGGATCGCCCGTGCGACCGACTATCTGTCGCCCGCGTGGGCGTACCGTTCCGACGGCTACTTCTCGCGCATCGTGCGCCGCGCCGTGGCGATGACGCACCCCGAATGCGACAACCTCGTCTGCCGGCTCGTCAGCTTCACGTACGGCAGCGGGCGCCCCGCGCTGTGGGCGCACCGGCACCTCGACGCGGCGACGCACGACTGGATCACCGGCGAGTTCGCCGCGGTGCCGATGAGCTTCTTCGCCGAGATGGGCCGGAGCGTGCGGGCAGGGCGCCTCGTCCCCCTGCCGGCGGATGCCGGGGCGGCGCTGCCGCCCGACGTCGCGACCGCCGCGCCGCGCACCGACGCGCGCTTCGCGCTGTTCGCCGGGGAAGACAACCGCTGCTTCCTGCCCGAGAGCCAGCGCCGCACGTTCGCGCACCTGGAGAGGTATCAGCCCGGCCGCCACGCCCTCTTCATCGTCAAGGGGTACGGACACCTCGACGTGTTCTTCGGTCGCGACGCATGGCGCGACGTCCACCCGCTCATGCTGAAGGAGCTCGGAACATGACCATCTTCCTGACACCGGTTCGTGCGCTGCTGAACCTGCTCCCGTCGCCGGTGCCGAGACGGCAGCGGCGCCTGAGCGAGACGTTCGCGCGGGTCGACGGCATCCCGTATCGCATGCCGGTCGACACCTCGGATGCGGCGGTGCTCATGGCCGCCTTCCCGATCTCGCTCGACGCCGCACGCGGACTGCTGCCGGGCAGCGAGCTGCACCCGCTGTCGATCGGCCGGGGCACCGGCATCCTGCTGGTCACGGTCGTCGACTACCGCGCCACCGACATCGGCTCGTACATCGAGTACTCGATCGCGATCGCCGTCACGCACGGGCGCCGCCCGGCTCCGCCGATCCTCCCGCTGCTGCTGCAGCGCGCGTTCCGGATGGGTCAGTACGTCGTCGACCTGCCGGTCTCGACCGAGGTGTCGGTCAAGGGCGGCAAGGGCATCTGGGGGATGCCGAAGCACCAGGCCAGCCTCGATTTCGTCGTGACCCCGACGCGGGCGTCGGCGCTGTACGACGTCGACGGCGAGCTCGCGTGCCTCGTCGACATCGCACGGCCGGCCCGTACCCGTCTGCCGTTGAAGCTCGGCGCCGTCAACTACTGCACCTTCCGCGGCATGCTCATGAAGTCGACCATCTACTTCCAGGGGGCCGCCGACGTCGCCGTAGGTCGCGCCGCGCGCGGGCGGCTGGTGCTCGGCGACCATCCGCTCGGTCGGAAGCTCAAGGACCTCGGGATCGTGCCCTCGCCGATCGCGACGGTGTTCCTCGGCGCCACGACCGGTGTGCTCGACGACCACTTCGAGTCGTGGTTCCTCACGGCACCGACCGCGGAGGCCGCCGGCGCTCAAGCGGCCGCGTCGGGCGACGGGCTCGAGAGCGTCGTGGGTCTCGGGCGCGGCGAGCACTGGCCGCCCCCGCCCGACCGGTCGCGCGTCCCGGCGGAGGTGGCGCCGTGAACGTCGTCGCGCTGGCCGCATCGGTCTACCTGATGTTCGGCGCGAGCTTCTACCTCGGCATGATGCTGACGATGAAGTTCTTCCTCTTCCCGATGTGGTCGACCGTGCGACTGGCGACCCTCGAGACGCAGATGGGCTTCCCCGTGCGCCGTGCGACGATCACCTTCACCTACCTGCTGCCGCTCATGCTGCTCTCGCCCGTGCTGCTGGTGATCGCCGAATGGGGCACGCCGACCGTGTGGCTCGCGTGGGCGTGCCTCGCCGGCGTGCTCGTCTTGAGCGTCGTATCGCAGCTGTTGCAGCGCCCGCTCAACGTGAAGCTCTACTCGGGCGAGATCCGCACCGACGACGAGCTGCAGCAGGTCGTGCAGCGGTGGATGGCGGTCAACAACGTCCGCTTCGTCGCGGCCGCCGCGACGTGGGTGCTCACGCTCTGGTACATCATCGCGCGGGGCGGATACTTCGGGGTGTTCGCATGAGCGCGCGGGTCGAGGCGGCCGGTCGCCTGCGTCAGGTCGCGCGCGGCATCGGCGCGATCACATTCGCGACCGGCGCGATCCAGGTCGTCGCCCCCGCATTCGTGCTGCAGCGCATCGGCGGCGAGCGGCGCCCGGCATCCGTGCACCTGTTCGGCACGATCGGGTTCTTCATGGTCGTCGTGGGAGGGCTCCTCGCCCGCGCGACGTCGCGCGGCGATGAGGGCACGACCGGCGATGCTGCGGTCGTCCGCCCTGTCGTCACGTGGAGCGTCGTGCAGAAGATCGGCGCGACGACCGCGATGACGCTCGGCGTCGTGCGCGGGGTGTTCGCGCCCGTCGCGCTGCTGGTCGCCCTGTTCGACGGCGCGAGCGCCGCGGCGCTCATCGCCTACCGGTCGAAGCTGCGGCCATGACCCGCTCGCTCGTGCTCGCGGGCGGTGGCATGCGGGTCGCGTGGCAGGCCGGGGTGATGCGCGCGCTCGACGAGGCGGGGCTCGAGTTCGATCACGTCGACGGGACGTCGGGGGGCATCCTGACGGCGGCGATGATCCTGTCGGGCCGCAGCGGCGTCGAGATGTGTCGGCGGTGGCGCGGGCTCTCGGCATCCGCCTTCGGCTCCGCCCTGCCGTTCGGCGACTATCTGAAGGGGCCGTGGTCACTGCCCGCCCTGGGCGACGCCGACGGGATCATCGACACGGTCTTCCCGGCGCTCGGGATCGACGTCGACGCGATCCGCTCGAGCGCCGCGCGCGGGCTGCCGGCGGGGACGTTCACGGTCGTCGAGTTCACGTCGAAGGAGTGCCTCTCGCTCGGGGCCGACGAGGTGGATGCCGGGCTGCTCGCCGCCGGCATGTCGCTGCCCGGCTGGGTCACGCCGCTGCAGCGCGACGGCAAGGTCTACACGGATGCCGTGTGGGTGCGCGACGCCGGTGTCGCCGAGGCGGTCCGGCGCGGCGCGGACGAGATCTGGCTCGTGTGGTGCATCGGGAACACCCCCTACTGGGGGGACGGGCCGCTCGAGCAGTACGTGCACATGATCGAGATGAGCGCCGCGGGCGCGCTCGCCGCCGACTTCGAGCTCGCGCGCGCGCTGGGGCGCGATTTCACGCTGCACGTCGTGTCTCCCGCGACGCCGCTGCCGCTCGACCCGGAGTTCTACCTCGGCCGCATCGGCTCCGACGCGCTCGTGGCGCGCGGGTACGCCGACGCGCGTGCGTACCTCGCGACCGCACGCGACGAGGGGCTGCCGCACGAGGTGTCGGCGACCGCGATGCGTGTGCCCCCGGTGTCGGTGCGGTTCACCGATGCGCTGTCGGCCGATGGCGCCGAGTGCGTCTTCACGGTGGAGGTGCCGGTCTCGGGCGACGCCTCCGACGCCTCCGACGCGAGCGTCGTCGGTTCGGTGCGCCTGGCCGGCTGGCCGGAGCCTGCCTACCTCGCCGCGGGAGTGGTGACGCTGGATGCCGGGGTGCTGCGCTACGCGGGGACGGTGCGAGCCGGTGGCACAGAGGTGCCGGTCGTGTGCGAGCGCGACCTCGTCGACGACCCGGGGCCCGACGCGTGGAGCGACCTCACCCGCGCGCGCGTGCGCATCGGCGATGCGGAGTTCACGGCATCTCTCGGCGTCGGCGGCGTCGCGCGGCTCGTCGCCTCGATCGAGCCCGTCGCGGCGCACGGCGTCGTCGAGCGAGCCCGCGCCGTGCGTGCGTTCTGGGGTCGCGTGCGCGCGGTGCGCAGTGGCGTGGCCGCGGCCCAGGAGGTCTAGCCGCTCACCCCCTCACCCGAGCGGCCACCCCGTGTAGGCCTCGGCGAGGTACCGGCTGCCGGCCTCCGACTCGACGACGCTGCGCAGCTCGCCGAGCTGACGCATGCGGTCGAAGTCCGAGGCGTCTGCCCCAGCGCCCGCGGAATTCGCCTGGACGTGCAGCATCGAGGTCATCCACCACGAGAAGTGCTGCGCCTTCCAGATGCGGCGCAGCGCCGTCTCGGCGAACGCGTCGATCAGACGCTCGTCGTTCTCGAGCAGCAGGGCGCGCAGCGCGCGTTCGAGCACGAGCACGTCGGCCGCGGCGAGGTTCATGCCCTTCGCCCCGGTCGGCGGCACGGTGTGCGCCGCGTCGCCGATGATCGCGACGCGTCCCTTGCGCAGCTCGTACGCGACGAAACTGCGGAACCGCAGCACGTCGCGCTGGAAGATCGGCCCCTCTTTCAGAGTCGTGCCGGGCACGCGCTTCTGCAGCTCGTCCCACAGCTGCGCCTCGGTGAACGCCGCGGGGTCGGCATCCGGCGCGCACTGGAAGTACATGCGCTGGATGTCTGCGCTGCGCTGGCTGATCAGCGCGAACCCGTCGGGCGAGTTCGAGTAGATGAGCTCGGGCGCGCTCGGCGGCGCCTCGGTGAGGATGCCGAACCACGCGAACGGATACTCGCGGAAGTACCCGCCGTGCGACCCCGTCACGACCGGGCGCGCGATGCTGCGCGACCCGTCGGCCCCGACGACGAACTCGGCCCGGATCTCGAGCTGCTCGCCCTCCGCGGTCTGCGCGATCACGGCGGGGCGATCGGATGCCGCGCCCTCGACCTCGACCGCCGTCACGCCGAACTGCAGGTCCTGCCCGGCATCGAGCGCCTCGGCGATGAGGTCTCGCAGCACCTCGTGCTGCGGGTACAGCCATACGGCGCGTCCCACGAGCGCGTCGAAGTCGATGCGGTGGCCCGCGCCCGCGAACCGCAGCTCGATGCCCTCGTGGCGATGGCCGACCGTGCGCGCACGTGAGCCGGCGATCTCGTCGAGCAGCTCGACCGTGCCCTGCTCGAGGATGCCGGCGCGGATCGTCTGCTCGACCTGATCGCGCGTGCGCGCATCGATGACGATCGAGTCGATCCCGGCGACGCGCAGGCGGTTGGCGAGCAGCAGGCCCGCGGGGCCGGCCCCGATGATCGCGACGCGCGTGGTCAGCGTGGTGGTGGTCATGGGCGTCTCCTTCGACGGACTGGCTGTGACCATGATGGATGCCGGGTCGGCGGCATCCATCGATCCATCCCATTCATCGGGAATCGACTACATCCCGGTGCGCATCGCCCGCTCGATCTCGCGCGCGGCGAGATGCAGCTCTTCGAGGGCGAACGCGGTCGGCGCGTCGCGGGGGAGCACGACCGACAGCGCCGCGATCGTGCGGGCCGCCTCGTCGCGGACGGGGACCGCGACGCCCGTCGACACGTCCTCGATGTAGCCGGGGGCGATCGCATGCCCGACCGAGCGCACCTCGGCGAGCTTGCGGCGGACGGCCGCAGGGTCGGTCGGCGTCTCGCGGGTGAGTGGGCGCAGCGGAGCACCGAGCACGCGGCCCTGCAGCTCGACATCCGCGTAGGCGAGCAGCACGAGCCCCGACGACGACGCGTGCAGCGGCAGCCGGCCGGCGATGCGTGTGATGTTGGCGCCCGCGGCCTGATCGCTGAGTCGCTCGAGGAACAGCGCCTCGTCCTGCTCGAGGATCGCGAGCTGCGTGTGCTCGTGCACCCGCGCCTGCACGCGCTCCATCGCCGGCATCGCCGCCTGCCGCAGACGCAGTGCGAGCGATGACCGCGTCGCGAGCTCCCACAGCCGCATCCCCACGCGCACCCGCCGGTCGGCGTCGCGCTCGAGCAGCCCCGCGTCGACCAGCTCGCCGACGAGCCGGTGCGCCGTCGACGAGGGCAGCCCGCTGCGCCGCCCGATCTCCGCCGCCGTCTGGGCTGTGCGCGCCGGCGTGAACGTCTCGAGCACGCGCACGATGCGGTCTGTGACCGAGTCGCCCGAGGGAGAGTTCGCCATACCGCGAGCTTCGCACAGACGCAGAGCGCTAGCCTCGACCCATGACCGCCCCCGCGCCCGCCCCCGAGTCGCCGTGGGCCCCCCTGGCGACTGCAGAGGTCGCGGTGCTGCTGCAGGGAAGTGCCGCGAGGTGGTGGCTGTCGGGCGGCGCGGCGCTCGCGCGCTGGCGCGGTGAGTCGATCCGCGAGCTCGAGAACATCGATGTCTCGACGACCGCGCACGAGCGCGACGCCCTGATCGACGGACTCCCGCCGCGCTACAGCGCGTGGGCGACGCTCGACGATGAGCGCATCGCGTGGGCCGATGCCCCGCGCGACGAAGACCTGCAGCCGATCGACATCCACGACGACGAGACGGGTGCGTGGGTGCTGCGCATCGACGTCGAAGACGGCGCCCCGCACGTGTGGGTCTACAAGCGCGACCCTCGCATGCAGGTGCCGTGGGCCGACGCGGTGCTCGACGTCGACGGCATCCCCACGGGCGCTCCGCAGATCCAGCTGCTGTGGAAGGCGCTGCGCCCGCGGCCCGAAGACGATGCCGACAAGGATGCCGTGCTGCCGCTGCTCACCGACGAGCAGCGCCGGTGGTGGGAGAAGGCGATCCTCTCGATCCACCCGCACTCGTCGTGGTCGATCCCGGTGCGCACCCCGATGTTCCCCGCGAAGGCCAGCTGGAACCGCAAGAGCCCGAGCTAGACGCGGGTGCGGTACTCGGGCGTCGTCACGGCGCCGAGCACGAGCGCGCGGACCCAGCGCTGTGCGGGCGACAGGCTCGCCTCGCGGCGCGAATACAGCGAGACCGGCGTCGACTGGCCGGGCCACGGCAGGTCGGCGATCTGCAGGCGGGGGAACCACCCGCAGAACACCTCGGCGACGTGGCGCGGCAGCAGCACGACGAGGTCGGTCGACTGCAGCACGGCGGGCACCGTCGCGTACTCCTCGACCGTCAGCACGACCTGCGGCATGAGGCCGTGCTCGGTCAGCGCCTGCAGGGGGAAGATGTGCCCGCCGCGTGCCGAGACGCGCACGAAGTGCCGGTCCGCGAACATCTCGGGCCCGGTCTCGGGCAGCGGGTGGGCCGCCGCAGACAGCGCGACGTACTCGACCGCGCGCACGTGCGTGCGCCACAGCCGCGGGCTGTCGATCATCGACACCGTCATCGCGAGGTCGACCGTCCCTCGGGTGAGTCCCTCTTCGACCTGGTCGGAGTCGAGTCGCTCGACCTGCAGGTGCAGGCGGGAGGCCTCGCGTGCGAGCGCCGCCATGATGGGCGGCAGGAACGTCTGCTCGCCGATCGAGGTCAGCCCCATGGTGATCGCGCCGGTGTACGCGGCCGGCTCGAAGGCATCCGAATCGTCGACCGTCCGGTCGATCTGCGCGAGCGCGTCGTGCACCGGGCCGAACAGCTGCGTCGCCTTCGCGGTGGGCACCATGTCGTGGCCCTCACGGCGGAACAGATCATCGCCGAACCGCTCGCGCAGGCGCCGCAGGGTGTAGCTGACGGTGGGCTGCGTCACGTGCAGCGACTGGGCCGCCGCGGTCACGCTGCGCAGCTCGTACAGCACGACGAACGTACGCAACTGGTTCAGGTCGCTGATCGGCATCCATCGATCCCATCTATGGAGAGGCTCCGATACCTCTATTGGACTATATACAGCCCCCGACCTACCCTCGAGATATCGACCAACTGACAAGGACGACACGTTGATCATCGACATCCACGGTCACTACACGACCGCCCCCGCTCAGCTCGGCGCGTGGCGCGACCTGCAGATCGCGTTCGCCGGCGGCGCGGGCGATGCGCCCGACCCCGCCGCCCTGCGCATCAGCGACGACGACATCCGCGAGACGATCGAGCAGAACCAGCTGCGTCTCATGAACGACCGCGGCAGCGACGTCACGGTGTTCAGCCCGCGCGCCTCGTTCATGGCCCACCACATCGGCGACGTCGCCGTCAGCGAGACCTGGGCTCGCATCTGCAACGACCTGTGCGCGCGGGTGTCCGCGCTCTTCCCCGACCGCTTCCTGCCGGGGGCGATGCTGCCGCAGTCGCCGGGCGCCGACCCCGCCACCACCGTCGCCGAGCTCACCCGCGCCGTCGAAGAGCTCGGTGTCGTCACGGTCAACCTCAACCCCGACCCGTCCGGCGGGCTGTGGACGGCGCCGCCGCTCACCGACCGGTCGTGGTACCCGATCTACGAGAAGCTCGTCGAGTACGAGCTGCCCGCGATGATCCACGTGTCGACCTCGTGCAAACCGCAGTTCCACACGACCGGCGACCACTACCTCGGCGCCGACACGACCGCGTTCATGCAGCTGCTCAAGGGCGACCTGTTCCGCGACTTCCCCGACCTCACGTTCGTGATCCCGCACGGCGGGGGAGCGGTGCCGTACCACTGGGGTCGCTTCCGCGGGCTCGCGATGGCGCTCGGAAAGCCCGAGCTCGAAGACCACCTGCTGGGCAACGTGTTCTTCGACACGTGCGTCTACCACCAGCCCGGCATCGATCTGCTCACCGAAGTGATCCCGACCGAGAACATCCTGTTCGCGAGCGAGATGATCGGCGCCGTCCGCGACATCGACCCGCGCACCGGCCACTACTTCGACGACACGAAGCGGTACGTCGATGCCACCCCGAATCTGACGGATGCCGAACGCACGCAGGTGTTCGAGGGCAACGCCCGCCGCATCTACCCCCGCCTCGATCGCGCGCTCGTCGCCCGCGGCCTGTGACCAGGAGACCCCGATGAAGCTCAACAACCTCGGCGAGGTGCACACGAACACCCCCCGCCCCGACCCCGATGACGTCGCCCGGCTGTCGCAGTTCGGCGTCGCGACGATCCACGAGGCGATGGGCCGCGTGGGTCTGCTGCGCCCCTACATCCGCCCTGCCTACCCCGGCGCGCGGATGTGCGGCCCGGCCGTCACGGTGCTGCTGCAGCCCGGCGACAACTGGATGTTCCACGTCGCCGCCGAGCAGGTGCAGCCCGGCGATGTGCTCATCGCGGGGTGCACGACGGAGAGCGAAGACGGCTTCTTCGGCGAGCTGCTGGCCTCATCGCTCACGGCGCGCGGCTGCAAGGGCCTCGTGATCGACGGCGGCGTCCGTGACGTCGCCGACCTCGAGAAGATGGACTTCCCGGTGTTCTCGCGCGCCATAAGCGCGAAGGGCACTGTCAAGGCGACTCTCGGCTCGGTGAACATCCCCGTCGTCGTCGCGAACGCCCTGGTCAACCCGGGCGACGTCGTCGTCGCCGACGTCGACGGCGTCGTGGTCGTCCCGCGCGAGCTCGTCGGCGCCGTCGCCGACGCCAGCCGGAAGCGCGAAGACCTTGAGGAGTCCAAGCGGCAGAAGTTCCGCGAGGGGGTGCTGGGGCTCGACCTGTACGGCATGCGCGAGCCGCTGGCATCCGCCGGCCTGGAATACGTGGAGGGCTGACGGATGCCCGACCCTTCGACGAGCTCAGGAGCCGAAGTGGTGCATGGCGTGACCACGGGTCCGTTCGAGAAGACGCCCGGCTGGCTCGACTGGTACGACGGGCCGTCCACCCCCGCGTTCGTGCTGCCCGAGGGCGCCGTCGACGCGCACTGCCACGTCTTCGGCCCGGGCGCGCAGTTCCCCTATGCGCCGGAGCGCAAATACACGCCGTGCGACGCGTCGGCCGACCAGCTGTTCGCGCTGCGCGACCATCTCGGGTTCGAGCGCAACGTCATCGTGCAGGCGACCTGCCACGGCGCCGACAACAGCGCGCTCGTCGACGCACTGCAGCGCAGCCACGGCCGGGCGCGCGGCGTCGCGACCGTGCGTCGCGACGTGACCGACGAGCAGCTCGCCGAGCTGCACGCGGCCGGCGTGCGCGGCGTGCGCTTCAACTTCGTCAAGCGCCTCGTCGATCGCGTGCCGACCGACTCGCTCGACGAGATCGTGCGGAAGATCGCGCCGCTCGGCTGGCACGTCGTCATCTACTTCGAGGCCGAGGACCTGCCGGACCTCTACGACTTCTTCTCGGCGATCCCCACCGACGTCGTCGTCGACCACATGGGTCGCCCCGACGTCACGAAAGACCCGGACGGCCCGGAGTTCGGGCTGTTCCTGCGCTTCCTGCGCGAGAACCCCAACGTGTGGACCAAGGTGAGCTGCCCCGAGCGGCTCAGCGTCACCGGCCCGCGCGCGCTGCCGGAAGAGACGCTGCACGGCGAGCGGCACGCCTACACGGATGTCGTGCCGTTCGCCCGTCGCGTGGTCGAGGAGTTCCCCGACCGCGTGCTGTGGGGCACCGATTGGCCCCACCCCAACCTCAAGGACCACATGCCCGACGACGGGCTGCTGGTCGATTTCATCCCGCAGATCGCGACGACCCCCGAGCTTCAGCGCAAGCTCCTGGTCGACAACCCGCGGCGGCTCTACTGGGGCGAGAGCCCCGCCGCCGCATCCGGCGCCACATCCGAAGGAGCATGATCATGGCACTCGACAAGCCGTACCAGAAAGTTCCCGGCACCATCATCTTCGATGCCGACCAAGCCCGGAAGGGCTACCACCTCAACCAGTTCTCGATGTCGCTCATGAAGCCCGAGAACCGGGAACGGTTCCTCGCCGATCAAGCGGCCTACCTCGACGAGTGGCCGCTGTCGCCCGCCCAGCGCCAGGCCGTGCTCGACATGGATCTCAACGCCATGATGGCCGAGGGTGGCAACATCTACTTCCTGTCGAAGATCGGCGCCACGCACGGCCTCAGCTTCCAGCAGATGGCCGGCTCGATGACGGGCATGAGCGAGGCGGCGTACCGCGACATGATGATCGGCGGCGGTCGCCGACCCGAGGGAGTGCGGCTCAAGGACCTCGACGGCTGGACTCCGCCATCGAACGAGAAGGCCGTGACGATGCGCGAGGACGCCCCCGCGAAGTTCACCTCGGCGGTCTTCACGTCGCACGTGCCCGCCATCGGCGCCGCGATGGACCTCGGCAAGACCGAAGAGCCGTACTGGAAGCGCGTGTTCGACGGCTACGAATGGACCCGCGCCTGGGCGAAGGAGAACACGCCCGACGTCGTCATCCTCGTGTACAACGACCACGCGACGGCGTTCGACTCGTCGATCATCCCGACGTTCGTGCTCGGCACCGGCGCCCACTACCCCGTCGCCGACGAGGGCTACGGCCCGCGCCCCGTGCCCGACGTCGAGGGCTACCCCGAGTTCGCGGCCCACCTCGCGCAGTCGATCATCCAGGACGACTTCGACCTCACGCTCGTCAACGAGATGGTCGTCGACCACGGTCTGACCGTGCCGCTCTCGCTCGTCTTCGGCGACGTCGAGAAGTGGCCCTGCAAGGTCATCCCGCTGGCGGTCAACGTGGTGCAGTACCCGGTGCCCTCGGGTCGCCGGTGCTACGAGCTCGGCAAGGCGCTGCGTCGGGCGCTCGACAAGTGGGACGGTCCCGAGCTCAACGTGCAGGTCTGGGGCACGGGCGGCATGAGTCATCAGCTGCAGGGCCCGCGCGCCGGACTCATCAACGAAGAGTGGGACAACGCGTTCCTCGACCACCTGATCGCCGACCCGCTCGGCCTCACCGAGTGGTCGCACATGGAGTACGTCGACGAGGCGGGCTCCGAGGGCATCGAGCTCGTCGACTGGCTCATCGCGCGCGGGGCGATGGACGACCAGTTCCAGGGCGGCGCGCCGACGGTCGACCACCGGTTCTACCACGTGCCGGCATCCAACACCGCGGTCGGTCACCTCGTGATCTCGAACCCCGTCGCGCCCGTCGCCGCCGAGGCCGCCGAGATCCCGGCCGGTGTCCCTGAGGAGGTACCCGCGTGACCGGTCCCGTCCGCGTCGCGGTCGTCGGCGCCGCCGGCGCCTTCGGCATGAAGCATCTCGACGGTCTGGCGAACATTCCCGACGCCGAGGTGACGGTCGTCAGCGGCACGAAGCCCGAGGCGACCCGTGCCGTCGCCGAGCAGTACGGCGTGCCGCACGCCGTCGTGGGCTACGACGCCGTGCTCGAGCGCGACGACGTCGACGCCGTCATCCTTGCGACCCCGACCGGTCTGCACGCCGCGCAGACGCAGGCGGCGCTCGCCGCCGGCAAGCACGTGCAGGTCGAGATCCCGCTGGCCGACTCGCTGGCGGATGCCGAGGCGACGCTCGCCGCGGCCGAGGCCGTCGACGCGTCGGGCCTCGTCTCGATGGTCGGTCACACCCGCCGCTTCAACCCGTCGCACCAGTGGATCCACAACAGGGTCGAGGCGGGCGAGTTCGGCATCCAGCAGATGGACGTGCAGACGTACTTCTTCCGTCGCACGAACACGAACGCCAAGGGTGAGGCGCGGTCATGGACAGACCACCTGCTGTGGCACCACGCCGCCCACACGGTCGACCTGTTCGCCTACCAGGCGGGCCGGATCGTGCAGGCCAACGCGATCCAGGGGCCGGTGCACCCCGACCTCGGCATCGCGATGGACATGTCGGTGCAGCTGAAGAGCGAGTCGGGCGCGATCTGCACGCTGTCGCTGTCGTTCAACAACGAGGGGCCGTTCGGCACCTTCTTCCGCTACATCGGCGACACGGGCACCTACATCGCGCGCTACGACGACCTCGTCGACGGCAAGGAGCAGCCGATCGACGTGTCGCAGGTCGCGGTGTCGATGAACGGCATCGAGCTGCAGGACCGCGAGTTCATCGCCGCGATCCGCGAGGGGCGCGAGCCGAACTCGTCGCTGCGCCAGGTGATCGACTGCTACCGCGTGCTCGGCGCGCTGGAGGACCAGCTCGCGTGAGCGACGCCGGTCTCGACCTGCCGCGCCCTCAGCTGCCGAGGATGGGGCTCGGCTGCATGTCGCTGAGCCACGCCTACGGGGTGCCGCCGTCGGACGCCGACGGTCTCGCGATGCTGCGCGCGGCGCTGGATGCCGGGGTGCGCCTGCTCGACACGGCGACCCTCTACGGGGCGGGTCGCAACGAAGAGCTCGTGGGGCGTGCCCTCGCCGGGCGGCGTCACGAGGTGACGCTCGCGAGCAAGGGCGGCATGGCGATCGAGGGCGGCGTCAAGGTCATCGACGGGCGCCCCGCGACGCTGCGCGCGCAGGTCGACGCGTCGCTGGGGCGCCTCGGCGTCGACCACATCGACCTGTACTACCTGCACCGGTGGGACAAGACGGTGCCCATCGGCGACAGTGTCGGCGCGCTCGCCGAGCTGGTTGACGCGGGCAAGATCGGCGCCATCGGGCTGTCGGAGGTGTCCGTCACCCGGCTGCGCGAGGCGCTCGAGGTCGCCCCGATCGCCGCCGTGCAGAACGAGTACTCGCTGTGGAGCCGAAACCCCGAGCTTGGCATCCTCGATGCGACGCGCGAGGCGGGCGTCGCCCTCGTCGCGTTCTCGCCGGTCGCGCGGGGGTTCCTGAGCGACGGAGTGACCGACCCGGCCGCGCTCGCCGACGGCGACATCCGCCGCGGGATGCCCCGGTTCTCGCCCGACAACTGGCCGGCCAACGCGGCGCTGCTGCCCGCGTGGCGGGCCCTTGCGGCCGAAGCCGGTGTCACGCCCGCGCAGCTCGCGCTCGTGTGGCTGCTGTCACGCGGCGCGCACGTCGTGCCGATCCCCGGCACGACGAGCATCGACCACGTGCGCGAGGACTTCGCCGCGCCGGGCCTGTCTGTCGATCCAGCGCTGCTCACGCGGGCGGGCGAGCTGATCGACACCGCGACCGTCGCGGGGCCGCGCTACGCGCCCGGCCCGGCGGCCGAAGTGGATGCCGAGACGTTCGACACCACCCCGGGCGATGCCTCATGAGGGCGATCTCGTCGATGGCGACCCGCGAGGTGCTCGCGGCGATCGCCGACGCCGCGGTCACGGCCGGTCTGCCGGCACTCGAGATCGAGTCGGTCGGGGGAGTGGATGCCGAGCAGCGCGTCGCCGCCGGTGAGGCGTTCGACCTCGTCTTCCTCGCCTCGGGGGCGCTCGCGCGCCTCGCCGACGGCGGCCACGTCGACCCCGTGACCGTCACGCCGCTCGTCCTCTCGCAGGTCGCGGTCGCGGTGCCGTCCGGTGACGCCGGCGACGTCACCGGCACCGCCGCCGTGCCGCCGCAGGGGGTCGCGTTTCCGGACGCGGCGGGCGTGCGCGACGCGCTGCGCGCGGCGCACCGCATCGGCTACTCGACGGGGCCGAGCGGCACGGCCCTCGTCCGCCTCATCGACGAGTGGGGCCTGACCGCCGAGGTGGGTGAGCGCCTTGTGCAGGCGCGCCCCGGCATCCCCGTGGCAGCCTCGCTCGCCGGCGGCGACGTCGACCTCGGCTTCCAGCAGCTGAGCGAACTCGTGGGTGCGCCGGGGGTGCGGATCCTGGGTGTGCTGCCGGCAGACTGCGCGATCGAGACGGTGTTCTCGGGAGCGGTGGCCGCGACGGCCGCGGATCCGCGGAGCGCGGCCGACCTGCTCGCCGCCGCGGTGACGGCCGCCGCCGGAGGCCTCGCCGCGGACCACCACTTCGGCGTGCCTGCGTAAGGGGTTCGCGCGCGCGGCGCGCCGCATTCTGCCGCCCCCGGCTAGCCCCGCGTGCCTGGCCGCACAAGCCCCTACGCGGAGCCGCGCCACGGGGGGAGTGTGGACCCCATGGACACCACCGACGTCGCCACCGAGATCCCCGCCCGAGCGGCCCGACCATGAAGGCTCTGACCTGGCAGGGGCGGCGCCGCGTCGAGGTGCGCGACGTTCCCGACGCCCGCATCGAACTGCCCACCGATGCCCTCGTGCGCGTGACGTCGACGGCGATCTGCGGCTCCGACCTGCACCTCTACGAGCTGCTCGGGCCGTTCCTCGACCGCGGCGACATCCTCGGCCACGAGACGATGGGCGTCGTCGAGGAGATCGGCGCCGAGGTGCAGAACCTGCGCGTCGGGCAGCGCGTGGTCGTGCCGTTCAACATCTCATGCGGCGAGTGCTTCATGTGCCTGCGCGGCCTGCAGTCGCAGTGCGAGCGCACGCAGGTGCGCGCGTACGGCTCGGGAGCGTCGCTGTTCGGCTACACCAAGCTCTACGGTCAGGTGCCCGGTGGCCAGGCGGAATACCTGCGCGTCCCGCTCGCCGACTACAACACGGTGCCGGTCGGCACCGACCTGCCCGACGAACGGTACCTGTTCCTCAGCGACATCCTGCCGACGGCGTGGCAGGGCGTGCACTACGCGCACGTGCCCGACGGCGGTTCACTCGTGGTCGTCGGGCTCGGACCCGTCGGCCAGTTCGCCTCGCGCGTCGGCCGACACCTCGGCTACGACGTGCTGGCGGTCGACCCCGTGCCCGAGCGCCGCGCGATGGCCGAGCGGCACGGCATCCGCACGTTCGATCAGCCCGGCGCGGTCGACGCCGTGCTCGATGCGACCGCCGGCCGCGGGGCCGACGCCGTCGTCGACGCGGTCGGCATGGAGGCGCACGGCAATCCGTTCGTCAGTGCCGCCCACCACGCGATCGGCATCCTGCCCGATGCGCTCTCGCAGCCGCTGCTGCAGAACGCGGGTCTCGACCGCACCGCCGCGCTCATGAGCGCGATCGACATGGTGCGCCGCGGCGGCACGGTGTCGATCAGCGGCGTCTACGCCGGCGAGGCCGACCCGATGCCGATGAAGACCCTCTTCGACAAGCAGGTGACCCTGCGGATGGGGCAGTGCAACGTCAAACGCTGGACCGACCTGCTGCTGCCCCTCGTCGAAGACGAGAACGACCCGCTCGGCACGCAAGACCTCGTCACCCACCGCCCGTCGCTGGCCGACGCGGCCGAGTACTACGCGCTCTTCCAGAAGAAGGAGGACGGCTGCATCAAGGTCGTGCTGCACCCCTGACCCGGCACGCCCGACCACTCAGCGCGGCCTCGACTGGTCATCGTGCGCCGGGAGCGACGTGCGCGGCGAGCACCGTGTCGACGAGCGCGGCGGCGTCGCCGGGCGCATAGGTGGCCCGCCGCAGCACGCGCAGCACGAAGGCGCCGATGATCGCGTCGCCGATCAGCTCGATCGGAGCGGATGCCGCGAGCTCACCCCGCGACTGCGCCTGCGACAGGCGCTCGGCCAGCAGGCGCGTCGCGGGGTTGGCGGCGTCGAGGCGCTCGCCCACGGCGGCATCCTCTGCGGCGGCGGCGATCAGGTACCGGGTCAGTGCCGTCGCGTCGTGGTCGTCGGCGAGGCGCAGCGTGGGATCGAGCCACGCGATGAGGTCGGCGCGCAGGTCGCCCGAGTCGGCGGGTGCCGCCATCACGGGCAGCACGCCTTCGCCGAGCGCGTCGGCGATCAGTGCGCTCTTCGACGGCCACCAGCGGTAGATCGTCGGCTTGCCGACCTTCGCTGCCGCGGCGATGCCCTCGATCGTGAGCTGGTCCCATCCGCGCGCGGCGAGCTGTGACGCCGTCGCCTGCAGGATCGCGACGCGCGCGGCCTCGCTGCGCACGGCCCCGCGCCCTCTGCTCGATCGGGGATCGGTCATGGCGACGAAAGTACCACTATTCACAAAACGGTCCGTTACGTAATATGAACACGTCATCAATCGAGGAGGATTCATGCCGCACGCAGACGCACCCGCGCACGAGTACGACGTGGTCGTCGTCGGTTCGGGGGCCGCCGCGTTCGCCACCGCGCTCGGCGCGATCGACGAAGGGCTCACCGCGATCATGGTCGAGTCGACCGACAGGTTCGGCGGCAACACCGCGATGAGCGGCGGCGGGCTGTGGCTGCCGAACAACCCGGTCATGCAGCGCGAGGGCGCCCTCGACTCGCGCGACGACGCGCTGCGCTACCTCGACGAGTGCGTCGGCGAGCCGGGCCACGCGTCGAACCGTGCGCGCAAAGAGGCGTTCGTCGACGGCGTCGACGACTTCGTGCGCACGACCGAGCGGTACGGGTTCCGCTGGGCGCGGGCCGCCGAGTACCCCGACTACTACCCTGAGCTGCCCGGTGGCCGCATCGGTCGGTCGATCGAGCTGCACCCCGTCGACAGCAAGAGCATCGGCCCGTGGCGGAAGAAGTCGCGGGCGCTGCTGCCGTTCCCCATGATGAACAGCGACATGTTCCGGCTCGGCCGCGCCTGGTCGACCTGGTCGGGCTTCGGGCAGGGCGTGCGGCTCGTGTTCCGCACGCTCGGGGGCCTCCTCACGGGGCGCATCCTCGTGGGCATGGGCGCCGCGCTCGCGACCGCGTTCGCGAAGGCCGTCGTGATCGACGGCAAGGTGCCGCTGCTGCTGAACACCCCGGCCCGCTCCCTCGTCGTCGAGGGGGACGGTGCGGACGAGCGCGTCGTCGGCGTCGAGGTCGACGTCGACGGCACGCCGACGGTCATCCGCGCGCGCCGGGGCGTCATGCTCGCCGCGGGCGGATTCGATCAGGACAAGGCGCGACGACTCGAGCTGCAGGGCGTCGAGGGCAACCCCGCCGGCTCGCCGGGCGCACTCGGCGGAGGCATCGACATGGCCGCGGCGATCGGCGCCGACCTCGAGTACATGGACGACGCCTGGTGGGGCGCGACCGTCCGCCCGGTCGAGGGCGGCCTGAGCTCGTTCATCGTGGGCGAGCGGTCGATGCCCTACTCGATCCTGGTCGACAAGGAGGGGCGACGCTTCGCGAACGAATCGGAATCGTACGTCGACCTCGGCCACCACATGCTCGCGCACGACGGCGCGCAGGGGCCGTACTGGCTGCTGCTCGACAACCGCTACACGAAGCGCTACTTCCTGACTTTCGCCGTCGACCCGAACGCCAACAAGAAGATGGTCGCCGAGGGCATCAAGGTGACCGCGTCGACGCTCGGCGAGCTCGCACAGAAGACCGGGATGGATGCCGCCGTGCTGCGCGCCGAGGTCGACAGGTTCAACGGCTTCGCCCGCACCGGCCGCGACCAGGACTTCCGCCGCGGCGATTCGGCCTACGACCGGTACTACGGAGATCCGACGATCCACCCGAACAACAACCTCGCCCCCATCGAGAAGGGTCCGTTCACCGCCTACGAGGTCGTCATCGGCGACCTCGGCACGAAGGGCGGGGTCGTGACCGACGAGCACGCCCGCGCGCTGCGCGCCGACGGGTCGGTGATCGAGGGGCTCTACTCGGCCGGCAACAACTCGGCCGCCGTCATGGGGCGCACCTACCCCGGCCCGGGATCTACGATCGGCCCGGCAGGCGTGTTCGGTCTCATCGCCGCGCGGCACATGGCATCCCGCGGCTGACCGCCCCCGTCGCGCGGGTCGACCTCACTCGCGCTCGAGCAGGCGGGCGGGGGTCCGCAGCACGCTCTCGAGCCAGCCCGCCGCGGTGTCGACCGGGGGGAGCGGGTCCCGGCCGACCCACGCGCCGATCACGCCGAGCACCGACCCCGCGATCCCCGCGCTCAGCACCTCGAGGGGCACGGCACCCCGCGCCTGCGCCTCTGCCGGGGGAATGTTCTCGGCCACGATGAGCGTGATCCGGCGGCGCAGTCGCGCGCTCACCGCGCCCGACCCGTGATCGCCGAGGATCTGCCGGTACAGCGCCGTGTGCGAGGCGACATGCGTGAGGTACTCGCCGAGTTCCGCGGGCATGCCACGGAAGGCGCCTGCGGGCACGCCCCCGCGCAGCGTGCGAGCCGCGTCGTCGAGCACGGCTTCGAGCGCGTCCGCCAGCAGGGTGTCCTTGTCGGTGTAGTGCTGGTAGAAGCTGCTGCGGTTGACGCCGGCACGTTCGGCGACGTCGGCGATCGTGATCTCGTCGAGGGGCCGCTCGTGCGCGAGCGACAGCAGCGCCTGCTGCAGGCTCGCGCGGGTGCGTTCGGCGCGGGGGTCCATGATCCGATTGTGGCAGGTTTCTCCGACAGATGTCGGATAGTATGACTGCCGTGGCGAATCTCCTCTTCCGTATCGGCAGCTTCTCGGCGCGTCGCGCCTGGACCGTCATCGCCTCCTGGATCGTCGTGCTCGCGCTCGCCGTCGTGGGGTTCCTGACGCTCGGCGGCACTCTCGCCTCGAGCTTCAGCATCCCCGGCACCGAGACCGACCGCGTCAACCAGGAGCTCACCGACACCTTCCCCGACCTCACCGGCGCCACCGCGACCGTCGTGTTCCAGGCCGACGACGGGTCGGCGTTCACCGCGCAGCAGCAGACCGAGATCGGCGACCTGCTCGAGACGGTCGGCGAGATCGACGGTGTCGCGGGCGTCACCGACCCCTTCGTCACCGAGACCGATCGAGCCGCGCAGGCGCAGCAGCTCGACGACGGGCAGGCTCAGATCGACGCCGGTGCCGCGCAGCTGGATGCCTCGCAGCAGCAGCTCGACGCGGCGGAAGCGCAGCTCGACGCGGGCCAGCAGCAGCTCGACGCCGCGATCGCCCAGGCGCAGGCGGCCGGTGTCTACGACCAGGCCGCGGCGCAGTTCGCCGCGCAGCAGGCGCAGATCGACGAAGGTCGCGCGCAGCTCGAGTCGGGTCGCGCGCAGCTCGCCGACGGTCGCGCCGAGCTCGAGACGCAGCAGGCCCAGCTCGACGACGGGCAGAAGCTGCTCGGGTACGCGTCGGAGATCCACCTGGTCTCCGACGACGAGAGCACCGCGATCGCCGCGATCTCGTTCGACGACACGATGTTCGACCTGTCGCAGACGGTAAAGGACGACGTCGCGGGCGCACTCGACGACGCCGACATCGACGGGGTGACCCTCGACTACTCGTCGACCATCACCGCGACCACGAGCGGCCTGATCGGCCCCGGCGAGGTCATCGGCTTCCTCATCGCGGGTCTCGTGCTCATCGTCATGATGCGCGCGCTGCTGCCCGCCGTGACGCCGCTGCTGAACTCGATCGTCGGCGTGGGTGTCGGCGTCGTGGGGTCGCTCGCCTTCTCGGGTGTCGCCGACATGTCGTCGGTGACCCCCGTGCTGGGCATCATGCTCGGCCTCGCGGTCGGCATCGACTACTCGCTGTTCATCCTGTACCGGCACCGACGGCAGATCCTCGCGGGCATGCCCGTGCACGAGTCGGCCGGTCTTGCGAACGGCACGGCCGGCAATGCCGTCGTCTTCGCCGGTTCGACCGTGATCGTCGCGCTCGTCGCGCTGCTGGTCACCGGCATCCCGTTCCTCGGCGTCATGGGCGTCGTGGGCGCTGCGTGTGTGCTGGTCGCCGTGCTCGTCTCGGTCACATTCACCCCTGCCTTGCTCGGGCTCATGAAGCTGCGGGTGCTCGGGCGACGCCAGCGCGCCGAGATCGGTCACCCGCACCACGTCGAGCGCGAGCTGAAGCCCATGCGCACGGGCCGCGCCGTCGTCTACGCGGCGCTCGCGATCGTCGGTCTGCTGATCGTCGCGATTCCCGCGCTGTCGATGCGTCTCGCCCTGCCCGACGGCACGAGCGAAGACCCCGACTCGACCCAGTACCGCGCGTACACGACCGTCGCCGAGCAGTTCGGAGCCGGTCAGAACGGGCCGCTGCTGGTCGTGGCGCAGACGACGGATGCCGTCGCCGAGGCCGACCAGGTGCACGCGCAGGTCGAGATCGCGTCGGTGCTCGCGGAGCAGGACGACGTCGTCGCCGTCGCGCCGGTCGCCGTCTCGGACGACGGCACGGTCTTCGCGTTCCAGGTCGTCCCCGAGGGCGGGCCGGCGAGCGAGTCGACCGAGCAGCTCGTGCACACGCTGCGCGACCTCTCGCCGATCGACACGGCGTCGCAGGGGGAGGTCACGCTGGGGGTCGCCGGGCAGGCATCCGGCAACATCGACGTCTCCGAGAAGCTTGCCGACGCGCTTCCGCTCTACCTGTTCGTCGTGGTCGGGCTGTCGCTGATCATCATGGTGCTCGTGTTCCGCTCGATCCTCGTGCCGATCATCGCGACGGCCGGCTACGTGCTGTCGCTGTTCGCCGCGCTCGGCGCCGTGACGGCCGTGTACCAGTGGGGCTGGCTGTCGGCGCTGTTCGGCGTGCACGACCCGGGCCCGATCCTCAGCTTCGCCCCGATCATCATCATGGGCGTGCTGTTCGGCCTCGCGATGGATTACCAGCTGTTCCTCGTCTCGGGCATGCGCGAGGCGTTCGTGCACGGCATCCCCGCCCGGAAGGCCGTCGTCGCGGGCGTGCGCGGCGGGCGCGCGGTCGTGACCGCGGCGGCCATCATCATGGCGTCGGTGTTCGGCGGCTTCATCTTCAGTCACCTCGGCATGGTGCGTCCGCTCGGCTTCGGCCTCGCGATCGGCGTGCTGTTCGACGCCTTCGTCGTGCGCATGGTGCTCGTCCCCGCACTCATGCACCTGTTCGGCGGCGCGGCGTGGTGGCTGCCGCGCTGGCTCGACCGCATCATGCCCGACGTCGACGTCGAGGGCGCCGCCCTCGAACGCACCCACCCGCTGCCGCACTGATCCCGCGGCCGCACGGTCAGGAACGGACCCGCGATGGACATCGCCCGAGTCGACCCGGCGCTGCGCGAGGCGCTGCGCAAGACGCCCACGCCGAAGATCACGAACCCCGTCGGGCTGTTCCTGATCTCACGGCTGTCGCGGCTGATCCCGGCGAAGGACGTCGCCGGGGTCGAGCGCCGAGCCGTCCGCGTGGGCGACCTGCGGCTGCGGGTGTACGTGCCGGAGCGCCCGTCCGGGGCGGGTCTCGTCTGGATCCACGGCGGCGGGCTCGTGCTCGGCGCTGCGGCGATGGACGACACCCTGTGCGGCGAGACCGCCCGCGATCTCGGCGTGACGATCGTCTCGGTCGACTACCGCGTCGCCCCGCGGCATCCGTTCCCGGCAGCCATCGACGACGCGCACGCGGGGTGGCGCTGGCTGCAGGACAACGCGGCTGCTCTCGGCGTCGACCTCGATCGCATCGCGATCGGCGGGCAGAGCGCGGGCGGCGGACTGGCGGCGGCGCTCGTGCAGCGAGTGCACGACGAGGGTGATCGTGTCGCCGCGCAGTGGCTGCTGTGCCCGATGCTCGACGACCGCACGGCCGCCGACCGCTCGCTCGACGATGCCCGTCACTTCGTGTGGGACAACCGCGCCAACCTCGTGGGCTGGCGGTCGTACCTGGGTGATCGGGTGGGTGCCGCGACGCTGCCGCCCTACGCCGCGGCGGCGCGGCGCGAGGATCTCACCGGTCTGCCGCCGGCGTGGATCTACGCGTCGGACATCGAGCTGTTCTCCGGCGAAGACCGCGCCTACGCCGACCGCCTGCGCGCCGCGGGCGTGGATGTCACGTTCGTCGCGGTCAGCGGCGCTCCGCACGGCTTCGAGGCGTGGGCGCCCGGCACCGAGCCCGCACGAGAGCTGCTCGCCCAGGCGCGGACGTGGCTCGGCGAGCGCATCGGCACCCGCTGACGCTCAGGCGTTTCGCTTCACGACCCGCATGAGCCACGCGATGATCGCGATGAGCAGGATGACCAGGCCGATCCAGAGCAGGAACTTCGCTGCTTCGACGAAGACGCCCAGCAGGATCAGCACGATCGCGACGACGAGAAGGATGATGGCGAGTGTCATAGGCCGAGTCTGCCGCGACCGCCGTGCGGGCGGCGAGGGGTTGACAGGCCGCGCCAGGTCTGTCAACCCCCTGCGTGCCGGGCGCCGATTCCGATTCAGTGGAGACACGACTGATCGACACCACACGACACGACGGGCGAAGTGATGAAGGACATCCTGATCGACGGGCACCGCATCTTGACGACCGACGAGATCGCCGATGCGGTGATCACCTATGCGCAACTGCTCCTCACGCACGGGCAGACCGACGTCGTCGAGTTCCCAAGCTTCCACGACGGCATGCCGGCGAGCTGCACGATCCTTCTCGGTGGTTCGGGGACGCTCGCCGTGGTCGATGCGCCGATGTCGCTGACCGACACGTCGATGGGCTCCGAGCGCGCGTGCGCCGAGATCACGCGAAGGTCCGACGCGCTGGCCGCGTGAGCGGCGGATGCCGAGGTGCCCGCGCCGCGCCGACTACAGTGGACTGGTCGAGGCGCGGGAGGTAGTCAGTGGGCCGGTTCACATACGAGGGCGCGGTGTCGGTCGACTTCGACGACCGGGTGCTCGCGCACCTGCAGGTCGTCATCGGCCAGAAGCTGCGTCGCAGCGAGCCGTTCCACTTCACCTGGCGCAACAACCCGAGCCTCGGTGACGGTCGTACCTCGGTGTGGCTGCACCCCGGCGCGGCCCTCGTCTATTCCTTCCACGGCAGCCGTCAGCCGGTGCTCAATCGCGCGTGGCTCGAAGCGCTGACCGCGACCGCCAACTCGACCGGCGGGTTGCAGCTCGTGCCCGAGCCGGCGCACAGCGCTCCGCAGTCCGAAGAAGCGGCCATCACGGGCTGACGCCCGCCGCCTCACTGCGGCACCGCGTCACTCCGGAGCGAGCTCGACGTTCTGCGGCGAGGCATCCGGCTGCTGATCTGCCTGGGGCTCGATGTGCTCGGCGATCAGACTGATGCCGCCCGACGAGTTCGCCGACTGGGCGAGCTCTTCGATCCACACCCGATTGAGCTCTGCCGGTTCGGGGTCGTCGAAGACGAAGCGCAGCGGAATCGACGGGTTGAGCCAGATCGTGCTGCGCCCCCGCGGCTCGCCCTCAGGGTGACGCCACGAGACCGTGAAGCTCTCGCCACGGCGCAGCTTGGTCGCGACGACGACCTTCAGGTGCGCGAGGGCGCGGTCTTCGATGTGGATCGGCGTCGCCGATCCGCCATAGTAGATGGTTCCCACGCGCCCACTCTAAGCCGCAGGGTGCGCATTCTCTGCGGCCATGTGCGCTCCCAGAGCCTCGAAAAGGCCGGCGAACACGATCTCCGCCGCGCCGATCACGAGGCGATCGTCACCGAGGCCGGCCGGTGCGATGCGCAGATCCTCCGCGCACGCCGGCATCGCCTGCGCCCGCACCGCCGCCTCGAGCCCGTCGACGTCGAGCCGCGCGAGGGTCGAGAGGAAGCCGCCGAGCACGATGACGGCGGGATTGAGGACGTTGACGGCGTTCGCCAGCGCCGTCGCGAGGATGCGGCGCTGCCGGGCGGCCTCGGCGGCGATGTCGGGTGAGGGGCCTGAGAGCGCGTCCGCGAGCTCGGCGTCGTCGGCCCGCGTGAGGCGGGCGACCGCGAGCAGGCGACTGCGGCTGACGTCGTCTTCGAGCACGCCGTCGCGTGCGCGACGGTCGACGGCGTCGGCGATGCCGGGCCGGTTCTGACCGAACTCGCCCGCGTAGCCGCCCGCACCCATGACGGGCACGCCGCCGATGATGAGGCCGCCGCCGATGCCGCTCGCGCCGCCGTTGAGGTAGACGACGTCGTCGATGCCCACCGCCGCACCGTACAGGTGCTCGGCGATCGCGCCGAGCGACGCGTCGTTGCCGACCGCGGTCGGCATGCCGGTCGCCGCCTGCACGAGCGCGCCGATCGGTTCGTCGCGCCAGTGCAGGTGGGGCGCGTCGCGCACGACCCCGTCGGCGGCGCGGACGAGGCCGGGCACGGCCAGCCCGACGCCGATGACCCGCGCATCGGCCAGCACGTCGGCGCGCCACGCGGTCAGCTGCGCGGCGACGAGCTCGGCGGTGCGGTCGGGCGAGATCAGGTCGTCGAGGGGGTGCCGCACACGCGCGCGGATCGACTGGTCGAGTCCGACGGCCGCGATGTCGAGCGCGTCGACCTCGGGGTTGACGGCGATCGCGACCGGCGCGGGCGACACCGCGACGATGGGCGACGGGCGGCCGACCTTGCGCGACGGGTCGGGTGCGCGCTCGATGACGAGCCCCGCATCGCTCAGCGCGCCGACGAGGTCGGCGATCGTCGAGCGGTTGAGTCCGGTCGCCTCGGTGAGCGCCGCGCGCGAGAGCGGGCCGCCGTGGTGGACCAGGCGCAGCAGTCGGGCGAGATTGCGCTGCCGCACGCTTTCGAGCGTGCCGCCCTCGTCTGCCATTGCGCCAGCCTAGGCGGTCCACAGCGGAGTGGACGTCCGGCGCGCCAGGGTATAGGTTGGCGAGTACAACATTTGCCGACGCAGAGTTGCCAGCCGCAGAGGAGCGCACCATGGCCACGTCATCCGGACCCACCCCGACCCCCGCCGACAAGTTCACGTTCGGGCTGTGGACGGTCGGCTACAACGGCACCGACCCGTTCGGCGGACCGACGCGCCCGCCGCTCGACGTCGTGCACGCGGTCGAGAAGCTCGCCGAGCTCGGCGCCTACGGCCTCACGTTCCACGACGACGACCTGTTCGCCTTCGGCTCGACCGATGCCGAGCGTCAGACCCAGATCGACCGGCTCAAGGGTGCGCTGGATGCCACGGGCCTCACGGTCCCGATGGTCACCACCAACCTCTTCAGCGCTCCGGTCTTCAAGGACGGCGGCTTCACCTCGAACGATCGCGACGTGCGTCGCTTCGCGCTGCGCAAGGTGATCCGGCAGCTCGAGCTGGGCGTCGAGCTGGGCGCGCAGACCTTCGTCATGTGGGGTGGTCGCGAGGGCGCCGAGTACGACGCCGCGAAAGACATCCGCTCGGCGCTGGAACGCTACCGCGAGGCCGTGAACCTGCTCGGCGACTACGTGACCGACAAGGGCTACGACATCCGCTTCGCGATCGAGCCCAAGCCGAACGAGCCCCGCGGCGACATCCTGCTGCCGACCGTGGGCCACGCGCTCGCGTTCATCGATTCGCTCGAGCGCCCCGAGCTCGTGGGCCTCAACCCCGAGGTCGGGCACGAGCAGATGGCGGGCCTGAACTTCGCCGCCGGCATCGCCCAGGCGCTGTACCACGGCAAGCTGTTCCACATCGACCTGAACGGCCAGCGGGGCATCAAGTACGACCAGGACCTCGTGTTCGGCCACGGCGACCTGCACAACGCGTTCGCTCTCGTCGACCTGCTCGAGAACGGCGGCCCCGGGGGCACTCCCGCGTACACCGGCCCCCGCCACTTCGACTACAAGCCCTCGCGGACCGAGGACGAGACCGGCGTGTGGGACTCGGCGGCGGCCAACATGCGCACCTACCTGCTGCTCAAGGAGCGCGCGGCGGCCTTCCGCGCCGACCCCGAGGTGCAAGAGGCGCTCGCCGCCGCGAAGGTGCTCGAGCTGCAGACGCCGACTCTCGGCGAGGGCGAGTCGTACGACGACCTGATCGCCGACCGCAGCGCGTACGAGGACTTCGACGCCGACGCCTACCTGGGGGGCAAGGGCTTCGGCTTCGTGCGACTGCAGCAGCTCGCGACCGAGCACCTGCTCGGCGCCCGCTGACACTCCGGGCGCGACACGCGATGGCACTCGTGATGGGCGTCGACAGTTCGACGCAGTCGTGCAAGGTCGTGATCGTCGACGCCGCGACGGGGGGCATCGTGCGCGAGGGGCGTGCGAACCACCCCGACGGCACGTCGGTCGATCCCGAGGCATGGTGGCAGGCGCTGCAGAGTGCCATCGCGGATGCCGGCGGCATGAGCGACGTCGCCGCGTGGGCCGTCGGCGGTCAGCAGCACGGCATGGTCGCCCTCGACCAGCGCGGCGGTGTCGTGCGCGACGCGCTGCTGTGGAACGACACCCGTTCGGCGCAGGCCGCGGAGCGTCTCGTCGCCGAGTTCGGCGCCGAGACTCTCGCGCAGCGGACGGGGCTCGTGCCGGTGGCATCCTTCACCATCGCCAAGCTCCGCTGGCTGCGTGACCACGAGCCCGAGAATGCGGCACGCGTCGCCGCCGTCGCGCTGCCGCACGATTGGCTCACGTGGCGCCTGCGCGGATTCGGGCCCGCGGATCCCGACCTCGGCGAGCTCGTGACCGATCGGTCGGATGCCTCGGGCACGGGCTACTGGAACCCCGCCACCGGCGACTACGACCGCGAGCTGCTGGTCGCGGCGCTGGGCCACGACGCCATCCTGCCCCGCGTGCTCGACCACGACGTGTACGTGACGGATGCCGACGGGCGAGCGGTCGGCGCCGGTGCGGGCGACAACGCCGCGGCCGCGCTGGGCGTGGGGGCGGGCCTCGGCGATGTCGTCGTCTCGATCGGCACGAGCGGCACGGTCTTCGCCGTGAGCCCCGAGCGCACGATCGAGGCCACCGGCACCGTCGCGGGATTCGCGTCGGCCGACGGGCATTTCCTGCCGCTCGTGTGCACGCTCAACGCGTCGCGCGTGCTCGACGTGATCGGCCGCCTGCTCGGCGTCGACCACGCGGGTCTCAGCGCGCTCGCGCTCGCCGCCGAGCCCGGAGCGGGCGGTCTCACGCTCGTCCCGTACTTCGAGGGCGAGCGCACGCCGAACCTGCCGGATGCCACGGCCTCGCTCACGGGCATGACCCTCGCCGGCACGACGCGCGAGAACCTCGCCCGCGCCGCCGTCGAGGGCATGCTGTCGGGCCTCGCTGCGGGGCTCGACGCGCTGCGCGAGCTCGACGTGCCGCTCGAGCGCGCGCTGCTGATCGGCGGGGGTGCCCAGTCCGCGGCGGTGCGCGAGATCGCTCCGCTCGTGTTCGGCATCCCCGTGGACGTCCCGGCTCCGGCCGAGTACGTCGCCCTCGGCGCCGCACGACAGGCCATCGCGCTGCTCGCCTGATCGCGGCGGCACCGCGCTCACCGACTCCGCACTTTCGCACGAACTCCGCAGACCGGAAGGCCTTCGGATGCGGAGTTCGCCGCATCCTGCGGACTTCGCAACCTCGCGGTGCGCGGCGGCCCGTGCTCAGCTCGTCGGCGGCGCCTGGTCGTCGCGGCGCCGGCGCGGCATGCGCACCAGCAGGATGACGCCGACCACCAGCAGGGCGATGCCGGCGGCGACCGCCCACCACACCCAGCTCGCGGGAGACGACGACTCGACCGGTGCCGGGGTGCTCTCGGTCGGCGAGGGCGTCGGCGTCGCGGTCGGCGTGGGCGTCGGTGTCGGGGTCGGGGTGGGTGTCGGCGTCGCGGTCGGCGTGGCAGTCGTCGGCGCCGGCTCCGTCGTCGGTTCCGGTTCGGTCGTCGGCGCGGGCTCGGCCGTCTGCGTCGGTGCGGGTTCGGCCGTCTGCGTCGGCTCGGGCCGCACCGTGCGGGTGGGCGTGGGGAGCGGCGTCCGTGTGCGCGTCGGCTCGGGGGTCGGCGTCGGCGTCGGTGTCGGGGTCGACGACGGCGAGCGGGTCGGCAGTGTCAGCGAGCCGGTCGGACTCGGCAGGTCGGTCGGCGCGGGGAGGATCCCGCTGCCGCACGCGGTCAGTGCGAGTACCGCGGTCAGGGCGACGGCGGCCACGGCGACGCGTCGCCGCGGAGTCGACTCTCGGGTCATGTGTGCCTCCGCCGTCATCCTGCCGTGCCGGTCGGCACTCCGCCAACGGTTCGCGCGCGAGACCCACCCGGAACGGGCGAGGGTCCCGTCCGGGGTGACGTGCGCGGTGCCGTGACAATCAACTCCGCAGTTTCGCACGAACTCCGCACCGAGAGCGCGTTCTCGGTGCGGAATTCGTGGCATTCTGCGGAGTTCGTGGTCCCCCGCCGGAGGCCGCCGATCAGCGCACCGCTCAGACCATCGTGTCGAGGATGCCGGTGAGGTCCGCGAACGTCGTGCGCGGGTTGAGGATCGCGAAGCGCGCGTTCGTGCGGCCGGCGTGGCTCGAGGGCGTCACGAACGCGTGCTGCTCGTCGAGCAGGCGCGTCGACCAGGCCGTGTAGTCGGACTTCTGCCATCCGACGCGCTCGAAGACGACCACGCCGAGCTGCGGTCGGCGCACGAGGGTGAACTCCGGCCGGCGCTCGATCTCGTCGGCGATGCGCTGGGCGAGCTCGATCCCGCCGGTGATCGCGTCGCGGTAGACCCCGGCGCCGTAGGTCGCGAGCGAGAACCACAGCGGCAGCCCCCGCGCGCGCCGGGTCAGGTGCGCGGCGAAGTCGGACGGGCTCCAGTCGCTGGTCTCGGTGAGGGTGTCGAGGTACTCGGCGTGCTGCGTGTGCGCGCGGCGACCGAGCTCGGGGTCGCGATAGATCAGCGCGCAGGCGTCGAACGGCGCGAACAGCCACTTGTGCGGG
>Ga0160441_100140_pt1 | contig 80374 bp, 76 predicted proteins | sample HID1971K_E1MG_FD_108260 | JGI IMG/M metagenome (GOLD analysis project Ga0160441, IMG submission 108260) | Enriched millipede-associated microbial communities from UW Madison campus, WI, USA - HID1971K_E1 MG | ecosystem: Host-associated > Arthropoda: Insects > Digestive system > Unclassified ... | reverse complement strand
TCGAGCGAGGTGATGGTCGCGTGCGCGGCCTTCTGCGTGGCGATGACCACGAAGGAGTCGTTGGTCGAGGTGTCGCCGTCGATGGTCACGCGGTTGAACGAGGCGTCGGCCAGCTGGGTGGCCAGCGGCTGGATCAGGGCGGGGTCGATCTTCGCGTCGGTCGCCATGAAGCCGAGCATGGTCGCCATGTTCGGGCGGATCATGCCGGCGCCCTTGCTGATGCCGGTGATGGTGACCGTGGCACCACCGATCTGCACCTGGCGGCTGAACGCCTTGGGGATCGTGTCGGTGGTCATGATGCCTTCGGCGGCACGGGCCCAGTTGTTTTCCGACGCGTCGGCCAGCGCGGCCGGCAGGCCGGCTTCGATGCGGTCCACGGGCAGTGGCTCCATGATCACGCCGGTCGAGAACGGCAGGATCTGCTCGGGCGCGAGTTCCAGGTGACGCGCCAGCGCGATGCAGGTGGAGCGCGTGCGCATCAGGCCGTCTTCGCCGGTGCCGGCGTTGGCGTTGCCGGTGTTGATCACCATCGCGCGGATGCCGTAGTTGGCCTTCAGGTGGTCACGACAGACCTGCACCGGCGCGGCGCAGAAGCGGTTCTGCGTGAACACGCCGCCGACCGCCGAGCCTTCGTCGATCAGCACGACGGTCAGGTCCTTGCGGTTGGCCTTGCGCACGCCGGCTTCGGCCACGCCGATGCGGACGCCGGGCACCGCGAACAGCGCGGCGGGATCGGGAGCGGACAGGTTCACGGGCATGGGATTTCTCTCAATGAAAGGTGCGGGACTTCAGCTCAGCTTGCCGTGGCACTGCTTGTACTTCTTGCCGCTGCCGCAGGGGCAGGGGTCGTTGCGGCCGACGCGCGCAAAGGCGGCGGCTTCGGCGCTCAGGGCGCCCGTGCCGACGGCCGCGAGGCGGCGCTGGTTCTCTTCGTCGACGCGCACCTCGACCTCGCCGGTCTCGGTGGGCGCGGTGTAGGTGATGTTCGAGACGTTCTCGCCGCGGCTTTCCATTTCCTCGGCCGCCTGCTCGAGCTGTTCGCCCGACTGCACGCGCACCGTCATGAGCTGGCGCGTGACTTCGTTCTTCACCGAATCGAGCAGCTGGCCGAAGAGCTCGAAGGCCTCGCGCTTGTATTCCTGCTTGGGCTGCTTCTGCGCATAGCCGCGCAGGTGGATGCCCTGGCGCAGGTAGTCGAGCGAAGCCAGGTGTTCGCGCCAGTGGGTGTCGATGCTCTGCAGCAGCACCATGCGTTCGAACTGGGTGAAGTTCTCCTGGCCGATGAGTGCAACCTTGGCGTCGAAGCTCTCGTTGGCGTAGGCCACGATCTTCTCGACCACTTCTTCGTCGGAGATGGCATCGGCGGCCTCGACCTGCTGCTTGAGTGGCATGTCGATGCCCCACTCGCTGAACAGGCTCTTCTCGAGGCTGTCGAGGTCCCACTGTTCCTCGACCGATTCGCGCGACACGTACTGGCGCGCAAGGTCGGTGAAGCAGCCTTCGCGCAGCGCGGCGATCTGCGCCGTGAGGTCGGCCGCGTCGAGGATGTCGTTGCGCTGCTGGTAGATCACCTTGCGCTGGTCGTTCGACACGTCGTCGTACTCGAGCAGCTGCTTGCGGATGTCGAAGTTGCGCGCTTCGACCTTGCGCTGCGCGCTCTCGATGCTGCGCGTGACGATGCCGGCTTCGATGGCTTCGCCGTCGGGCATCTTCAGGCGGTCCATGATCGCCTTCACGCGGTCGCCCGCGAAGATGCGCATGAGCGGATCGTCCAGGCTCAGGTAGAAGCGCGAAGAGCCCGGGTCGCCCTGGCGGCCCGAACGGCCGCGCAGCTGGTTATCGATGCGGCGCGACTCATGGCGTTCGGTGGCAATGATGCGCAGGCCACCCAGCGACTTCACGAACTCGTGGTCCTTGGTCCACTCGGCGCGCACGTGGGCGATGTCGGCCTGCTTGGTGGCTTCGTCGCGGCCTTCGTCGGCCTCGATCGCCTCGATCATCTTCTCGATGTTGCCGCCCAGCACGATGTCGGTACCGCGGCCGGCCATGTTGGTCGCGATGGTGATCATCTTCGTGCGGCCGGCCTGTGCGACGATGTCGGCTTCGCGGGCGTGCTGCTTGGCGTTGAGCACCTGGTGCGGCAGGCCTGCCTTCTCGAGCAGGGCGTCGATGATTTCGGAGTTCTCGATCGACGAGGTGCCCACCAGCACCGGCTGGCCGCGCTCGTAGCACTCGCGGATGTCCTGGATCGCCGCTTCGTATTTCTCGCGCGTGGTCTTGTAGACGCGGTCGAGCTGGTCGTCGCGCTTGCTGATGCGGTTCGGCGGAATGATCGTGGTCTCGAGACCGTAGATTTCCTGGAACTCGTAGGCTTCGGTGTCGGCCGTGCCGGTCATGCCGGCCAGCTTGCCGTACAGGCGGAAGTAGTTCTGGAAGGTGATCGAGGCCAGGGTCTGGTTCTCGGCCTGGATCTCGACGCCTTCCTTGGCTTCGACGGCCTGGTGCAGGCCGTCGCTCCAGCGGCGACCGCTCATGAGGCGGCCGGTGAATTCGTCGACGATGACCACTTCGCCCTGCTGCACCACGTAATGCTGGTCGCGGTGGTACAGGTGGCGGGCACGCAGCGCGGCATTCAGGTGATGCATCAGCGTGATGTTGGCCGGGTCGTAGAGCGACGCGCCTTCGGGAATCAGCTTGAGCTCGCCCAGGATGCGCTCGGCGTTCTCGTGGCCGTCTTCGGTCAGGAACACCTGGTGGGTCTTTTCGTCGACCGTGAAGTCGCCGGGCACCGTGACGCCCTCGCCCGTGCGCGGATCGGCTTCGCCTTCCTGCTTCTTGAGCAGCGGCACCACCTTGTTGATCGCCAGGTACAGGTCGGTGTGGTCTTCGGCTTGGCCGCTGATGATCAGCGGCGTGCGGGCCTCGTCGATCAGGATGGAGTCCACCTCGTCGACGATCGCGAAATTCAGGCCACGCTGCACCCGGTCGCCGGGCTCGTAGACCATGTTGTCGCGCAGGTAGTCGAAGCCGTACTCGTTGTTCGTGCCGTACGTGATGTCGCTGCTGTAGGCGGCCTGCTTCTCTTCGCGTGGCATCTGCGGCAGGTTGATGCCAACCGACAGGCCCAGGAAGTTGTACAGGCGGCCCATCCAGGTCGCGTCGCGGTTGGCCAGGTAGTCGTTCACCGTGACCACGTGCACGCCCTTGCCGGACAGCGCGTTCAGGTACACGGGCAGCGTGGCGGTCAGCGTCTTGCCTTCGCCGGTGCGCATTTCGGAGATCTTGCCGTTGTGCAGCGCCATGCCGCCGAGCAGCTGGACGTCGAAGTGGCGCATCTTCATGACGCGCTTGGAGCCTTCGCGCACGGTGGCGAAGGCTTCGGGCAACAGGTCGTCGAGCGACTCGCCCTTGGCGATGCGGTCCTTGAATTCCTGCGTCTTGGCGCGCAGCGCGTCGTCGCTGAGCTTTTCGAATTCGGGTTCGAGCGCATTGATGCGCGTCACCGTCTTGCGATACTGCTTGAGGAGCCGGTCGTTGCGACTGCCGAAGATCTGGGTCAGGAAGTTGGTTGCCATGGGCGTGGAGAGGGGCGGGCACCTGACACGACAGGCACTGCGACCGGATTCCCTAAGATATGGTGAAAGCAGTTGGGCGCACCTTCTTCGAATGCAAGCTTCGCAAGTCTCGAAGTCGGATGGCCCCGTTCCGGAACAAACGCCGACGCACGCGTCGGCAAACCGGGCATTTTAGCTGTCTTGTTTCTAACCCCTGGATTACCCATGTATCGCCGACTGCCCCCCGCCATTTCACTGCACGATGCTGCGGCAGGCGCCCCCACCCTGGGGAGCCTGATGGCGCGCGCGCGGGACACGGCCGAGCGGCTGAAGGCCATCGAAGGGTTGATTCCGCCGGCCATGCGCGCGGCCATCCAGCCCGGGCCGGCCGAGGGCGACGTGTGGTGCCTGCTGGTCAAGGGCAGCGCCGCGGCCGCCAAGCTGCGCCAGCTGTCGCCGATGCTGGTCACGCGGCTGAAGAACCGGGGCTGGGACGTCGCGACGATCCGCATCAAGGTGCACACGGGGCGCTGAGCCCCGGGGTCGCACACCGCCTCAGGCGGCCACGGCGCGATCGGGCCAGCTCGGGTCGCTCGACGCGTCGGAGGTCAGCACCATCACGACATGCGCATCGGCCGCGATGGTCTCGGCCTCGCGCAGTTGCCGCACGGCCCCCAGGCCCGCCGCTGCCGCGAGTTCGGCGCTCACGCCGGCCGCCGTGAGCAGCCGCCGCGCCGCGCGGGCTTCGTCGTCGCCCACCACCACGGCACCGCCGCCGCTGGCCGTGGCGGCCTGCCATTGCAGGTAAGTGACCGTCGCGCCCGCGCTCGACAGCTGCGCCGTGCGACCGGGGTAGCTACCGTTGAGCGCCCCGCCGCCGAGCACGCGCGACAGCCGCGGGAAGGGCTCGACCAGCCACATCCGCGGCAGCCGCGCGATGCGCCCCGCCGCCAGCAGTTCGCGAAAACCGGCGTAGATGCCCCAGGCCATGTCGCCACGACCGGTCGGCACCACGACGTGATCGGGCAGGCCGCCGTCCTTCAGGCACTCTTCGGCGATGGCCTTGTAGCCCTCCACGCCCAAGGGCGCGCTGCCCAGCGCGGGCAGGCGGTAGTTGGAGAGCGCGAAATACCCCGGGTACTGCGAGCGCTCGCGCACGAAGCCCCAGCGGCCGGTGTTGTCGGCGAACACATAGCGCCGCGCGCCCAGCGCGTCGAGCTGGCGGGCGTAGGTGGCGGGCATCGCCTCGTAGGAGGCCACCTCGCAACCGAGCCCCGCGGCCCAGGCGTAGTGCGCCGCCGATACCGCCGTGTTGCCCGACGAGGCGAGCACCAGCGTGTGGGCGCCGGCGTCCAGCGCCTGCGCCACGCCCATCGCGGTCAGCCGGTCTTTCGGCGAGCCGGTGGGGTTGCGCGATTCGTCCTTGATGCTCAGGCGCGCGATGTCGAACTGCCGCGCCAGCTCCGGCATGTCGTGCAGCGGCGTGTTTCCTTCGCCGAGCGAAAAACCCTGCACGTACGGCATCGGCACCACGTCCGGGCCGCCGGGCCGGTAGCTGGCGCGCAGCCCGACGTGAAAGCCCGCCTGCCGGCAGGCCGGGCAGCCGTCGTTGGCAAGCGTGACCGGGTACAGCGCGTCGCAGCGCAGGCACTGCAGCCCCTGCAGGCGCGGATTGCGCTGCGGCGTGAACGAGCGGCCGAGCACCCCGGCCGGCCGCCCCGGCAGGAAGGTCTGCGCGGGGCTCTCCGGCGGCGCGGTGAACTTGAAGTCCAGAACGGGCGATGGGGTCACGGATCGTTGACTCGTTAATAAATGTGACGGAATCTTATTCAAAATCAACGAAATCCACGATACGGGAGTTCATCCCATTGCAGCGGATTTCAGTTTTCCTTCACTTATTTCATTTCCAGGTGAATTCGTGGTTCAGCCCGATCACCACGCCGCGCACGCCCTGCGGCCCGGTGCGCGAGGTGCTGATGTCGACGCTGATCAGCGGCGTCAGGCTGAAGCGGCCGCCCACGCGCGAGGTCCACAGGTCCCCGGCCCGGTGGCGTTCGGCGATCAGCGACACCGCGTCGTTCAGCGCCCACTCCACGGCCAGGCCGCCGCGCGGCGTGCGCACACCGGTGCCCAGCGCCCAGTCGGCGCCCAGGTTGGCGTGGATCTGCAGGCTGGCCGTGGGCCGCCAGGTGAGCGGCACCACCAGCTGGCCGCCCCAGCGACCGCCGCGCCGCAGATCGGCCACCGCGCCCATCGACACGGCGGCGCTGAAAGGCGCGTCGGCGGCCGCGCCGGCAAAAGTCCACTTGAGCTGCGGGCCGCCCGTGACCGAGTGGACGCCCTGCGCCGAGAGCCGGTCGAAGTTCAGCCCCAGCTCGACCGGCCCGACCCGGCAGGCCGGCCCGACATGGAAACCCGTCATGACCGGCTCGGCGCCACTGCGGCCCCACCAGGTTTCGTACTGGCACTGGCCGGGATCGAGCGTGCCGGCGTCGTCGACATCGAAGTGGCCGGCGGCCTGTGCGCCCAGGCCCGGCAACGCCGCGACTGCGGCAAGGAGCAGGCGTGCGGTGCGCGTGTTGTTGTTCTTCATTTCGTGCTTCCCTCGGAGAGCCCTGCCTCATTCTAGGAAGCCGGAAAGTCCGCGCCATGACGCGGCAACGCCATCCCCCACCCTTCAGAGTTCGAACTGCGGCTGCAGCTCGCGGATGCGCTTGATCGCCACGCCGGCTGCTGCCGTGCGCGTCTCCACGCCCAGCTTCACGTACACGCGCTCCAGGTGCTTCTTGGCGGTGGCCGGGCTGCTGCCGAGGATCTCGCCGATGTCCTTGTTGGTCTTGCCCTTGACCACCCAGTACAGCACCTCGGCCTCGCGCGCCGTGAGCTTCAGGCTCAGGCTCATGGCCTCGATCACGGCGGTGTCGGACACCTCGCGCATGACGATCATCCATTCGTCGCCGGCGTCGTCCTCGCCGGTCTGGCGATGCAGCCGCAGGCTCAGGCTGCGCGCGCCCTGCGCGATCACCAGCGCGGGCGGCTCGATGCCGCGCGCGCGGGCATCGGGCGCGTGCTGGCGCAGCCAGCCGAGCACGGCCGGTGGCGTCTCGGGCGCCTGCGTTTCGCAGTAGCGCGCGAGCAGCTCGCGCGCCAGCGCCGTCTGCCAGATCAGCCGCCCCTCGGGCAGCCGCACCGTGATGCTCGCGTAGCCGAAGGCGTCGAGCGCGTTGCGTGCCTGCCCCGCCTGGTGCGCCTCCTGCCGTGCGCGGCGCGCGCCCTGCAGGTGCACGTTCATGCGCGCCAGCACCTCCTTCGGCTTGATGGGCTTGGTGACGTAGTCGACCCCGCCCGCCTCGAGCGCGGCCACGAGGTGCTCGGTTTCGGTCAGACCCGTCATGAACACGATGGGGATGTGCGCGGTGGCCGCATCGGCCTTGAGCCGGCGCGCCACCTCGAAGCCGTCGATGCCCGGCATCATCGCGTCGAGCAGCACGATGTCGGGCCGCGCCTGCGCGGCGCGCTGCAGCGCCTGCTCGCCGTTCGTGGCGATGAGCACGGTGTAGCCCGATTCGTCGAGCGCGTCGTGCAGCACGGCGAGGTTGTCGGGCACGTCGTCGACGATCAGCACCAGGTCGCCGTGGGCGCCCTGCTGCTCGCGCAGCGTGCGGGCGAGCGGCGAAGTGGGCAGGGTCGGTGGAGACAACAGAGTCATGCGGCGCCCTCGGCGGCTTCGGCCAGCGCGCGGCCCATGGCTTCGAACTGGAACTGGCGGGCCAGCGCGCGCTGGGCCTCGGTCCACGCGGCGCACTCGGGCTGCGCGGCGTCGATGTCGTCGAGCTGGTTCATGATGCCCCGGAAGTAGCCCAGGCCCACGGCCTCGTCGAGCGCACGCAGGCGTGCCAGCGACGGCGGCTGCATCGCGCGCGGTGCGGCCACGGCGGGCGCGGGCCGCACGGCGGTGTCGGTCCACTGCAGGGCGAGCCGGCGCTCCAGCCAGTCGAGCAGCTCGGTGTGGCGCACGGGCTTGACGAAGAAGTCTTCGGGCGCAATGCCCACGTCGTTGTCCAGGCCCTTGTCGAAAGCGTTGGCCGAGACGATGGCCACCGACGCCCCGGCCAGCCCCAGCTTGCGTGCGCGGCGGATGGTCTCCCAGCCGTCGATGCCGGGCATCGCGAGGTCGACGAACATGGCGTCGGGCCGGTAGCCGGCGGCGATGAGGTCCAGCGCGTCGTGGCCGCTGGCCGCGCTGCGCAGCTCGAAGCCCAGCGGCGCGAGCACATGGCCCAGCAGTTCGCGGTCGGCCTCCTCGTTGTCGACCACCAGCAGGCGACGGCGCGCGCCCTCGTAGCCGCGCCGTGCACGCGGTGCCGGTGCGACGCGCGCGGTGCCGGCTACCGCTTCGTGTACCCGTGGCAGGAACAGCCGCACGCAGAACAGCGAGCCCTCGCCCGGCGTGCTGCGCACCTTCATCTCGCCGCCCATCAGGTCGGTCAGCATCTTCGCGATGGTCAGGCCCAGGCCCGCACCCGGCGCCGACGACACCGCCGCGTGGCCGCGCGCGAAGGGCTCGAAGATGCGCTCGATGTCCGCCGCCGTCATGCCCGGCCCGGTGTCCTCGATCTCGATGGCGGCGAACTCGCGCGCGTAGGCAACGCGCAAGGTCACCTGCCCCGCCGCCGTGAACTTGATCGCGTTGCCCAGCAAGTTGATGAGGATCTGGCTCACGCGCTTTTCGTCGGCGCGCACCACGTCGGGCAGCGCACCGGCCGCCTCGAAACGGAAGCGCAGGCCCTTCTCCGCCGCCTGCAGCTCGAACATGTCGGCCAGCTCGCGCATCGCATCGGCAAAGCGCATCGGCCGCGCGTCGAGCGTGAGCTTGCCGGCCTCGATGTGGGCGATGGCCAGCGTGCCTTCGATGAGCGACAGCAGGTGCTCGCCGCCGCGCTTGATCACCGCCACCGCCTGCTGGCGGTGCGGCGGCACCGAGTGGTCTTCGCCCATGAGCTGCGCGTAGCCCAGGATGCTGTTGAGCGGCGTGCGCAGCTCGTGGCTGATGGCGCTGATGTAGCGGCTCTTGGCCTGGTTCGCGAGGTCCGCCGCGCGCCGCGCCTGGTCGGCCGCGAGCTTGGCGTGTTCGGCGATCTCGCGGGCCTCTTCGGCGCTCTGCTTGGCGTCCTGCAGCGCGCGGTCGGTCTCGCGGTGCAGCGCAATCTCGCGCACCAGCAGGTGGGTCTGGCGGTTCGACTCCTCTTGCGCCACCTTGCGGCTCTGGTGCGCCAGCACCAGCCACCACGCGACGATGCCCGCGATGACCAAGAGCGCCATGTAGGCCTTGAGAAAACCCGAGCGCAGCGACGCCTGCTGCACCGCGACCAGCGCCCCGCCCACGTCGGCCTGCGCCGCCAGCGCGAGCGCGCTTTCGCTCAGGGCCCGCAGCTCCTGCTGGTAGAGCACGCCGAACACCACGGCCAACAGCGGCACGATGACCAGCATCAGCAGCAGGAAATGCCCGAGCCCCGTGTCGAGGTAGCGCCAGCTGCGGCGCGGCAGCAGCCAGCGCAGCACGGCCGACCATTGCGCCGACAGGCTCGCGTGCGGCTTGCACAGGTCGCCGCAGCGCGCGTCGAGCGTGCAGCACAGCGAGCAGATCGCGCCCTGGTAGGCCGGGCAGTGCGCCATGTCGGGCCCTTCGTATTCGCGCTCGCAGATCACGCAGTGCTGCACCTTCAATCGCTGGTAGCTGCCGCCCTCGTCCGGCGACGGCTCGACCCGCGCCCAGCGCACCTTGCGCCCACCCGCGGCCGGCGCGAACAGCACCGAGCCGCCCGCGTCGGACGTGCGCGCCAGGTAGTACTTGCCGCCCGTGGCCCACGCCAGCAGCGGCGACGCGACCAGCGCCGTGCCGAGCGCAATCAGCGCCGAGAAGGCCTGCGCCAGCGGCCCGAACACGCCCAGGTGCGCGGTGATCGACAGCACCGACGCCAGCGCCATCGCGCCCACGCCCACCGGGTTGATGTCCCACAGGTGCGCGCGCTTGAACTCGATGCCCGGCGGCGACAGCCCCAGCGGCTTGTTGACGACCAGGTCGGCCACCACGGCCATCATCCAGGCGATGGCGATGTTGGCGAACAGCCCGAGCACGTCGCCCAGCGCCTCGAACACGTTCATCTCCATCAGCATGAAGGCGATGAGCGCGTTGAACACCACCCACACCACGCGCCCCGGGTGGCTGTGCGCCACGCGCGAGAAGAAATTGCTCCAGGCCAGCGAACCGGCGTAGGCGTTCGTCACGTTGATCTTTAGCTGCGAGACCACCACGAACAGCGCCGTCGCCGCCACCGCCCAGCCGTAGTTCGGAAACACGTACTCGTAGGCCGCCAGGTACATCTGGTTCGGGTCGACCGCGCGCTCCACCGGCACCATGTGCGTGATCGCCAGGTAGGCCAGCGCCGCGCCGCCCAGCATCTTGACCACGCCCAGCACCACCCAGCCCGGCCCGCCCGCCAGCACCCCGGCCCACCAGCGGCGCGCCGTGCCCGCGGTGCGCGCGGGCATGAAGCGCAGGTAGTCGGCCTGCTCGCCCATCTGCGTGATGAGCGCGATGCCGACCGTCAGCGCGGCACCGAACAGGTGCAGGTTGAATCCTTGTGCGCCCGACTTCGCCCCTCCGTAGTGCGTGATGCCCGCAAACGCACCAGGATCGCGCACCAGCACGAAGACAAAGGGCACCACCAGCATCAGCAGCCACAGCGGCTGCGTCCACAGCTGCAGCCGGCTGATCACCGACACCCCGTGCGTGACCAGCGGAATCACCACCAGCGCGCACACCAGGTAGCCCCACACCGGCGGAATGCCCAGCGCCAGCTCGAGCGCATAGGCCATCACGGCCGCCTCGAGCGCGAAGAAGATGAAGGTGAAGCTCGCGTAGATCAGCGAGGTGAGCGTGGAGCCGATGTAGCCGAAGCCCGCGCCACGCGTGAGCAGGTCCATGTCGACGCCGTAGCGCGCCGCGTACACGCTGATCGGCAGCCCCGCCAGGAAGATGATGAGCCCCGTGACCAGGATCGCCCAGAAGGCGTTGGCGAATCCGTACTGCACCAGCAGCGTGGCGCCGACCGCCTCCAGCACCAGGAACGAGGCCGCCCCGAACGCCGTGTTGGCCACCCGCCATTCGGACCATTTGCGAAAGCGCTGCGGCGTGTAGCGCAGCGCGTAGTCCTCCAGCGTTTCGCTCGCGACCCAGCTGTTGTAGTCGCGCCGCACCTTGACGATGCGCTGGGGGGCGTCGTCGGTCAGGAGAGGTGGGTCGGCGGGATTCACACCGTTTCGGTGCAGCTTTCATGCCATCAGGTACGGCATTTGGCGAACAGGGCACGACTGTTGCAAAGCCACAGCCTTGCCCATAATCACCGACCGCCACCCGACCCCACCCCCGCCATGGAACTGACCCCGCGCGAAAAAGACAAGCTGCTGATCTTCACGGCGGCGCTGCTGGCCGAGCGCCGCAAGGCGCGGGGGCTCAAGCTCAACTACCCCGAAGCCGTCGCGCTGATCACCGCCGCCGTGATGGAAGGCGCCCGCGACGGCAAGAGCGTCGCCGAGCTGATGAGCGAGGGCCGCAGCGTGCTCACCCGCGCCGACGTGATGGACGGCATCGCCGAGATGATTCCCGACATCCAGGTCGAGGCCAGTTTTCCCGACGGCACCAAGCTCGTGACCGTCCACCAGCCGATCGTCTGAACCTCCGCCACAAGAAGAAAGACCTTTTCATGCGCTTCGCAAAGACTTCCGCCCTGCTCGTCACCCTCCTGCTGCCGCTGGCCGCCAGCGCCCACACCGGCGTCGACGGTGGCGTGCACCACGGCTTCACCGCCGGCTTCATGCACCCGCTGACCGGCGCGGACCACCTCGCGGCGATGGTCGCGGTCGGCCTGTGGAGCGCGCTGGTCGCGCGCCGCGCCTGGCCCGACCTGCTGTGGGCGCCGCTGGCCTTCGCGGGCATGCTGCTCGCGGGCGCGCTGGCCGGGCTGGCCGGCGTGCAGCTGCCGGCGGTGGAACCGATGATCGCCGCGTCGCTGCTGGTGCTGGGCCTGCTGGTCGCCACGCGCGTGCACCTGCCGGCCGGCGTCGCCATGGCCGTGGTGGGCCTGTTCGCCGTCTTCCACGGCGTGGCGCACGGCCACGAACTCGCGGGCGAGCACGGCGCGGCCCTCACGCTGGCCGGCATGGTCAGCGCCACGCTGCTGCTGCACGCGGCCGGCATCGCGCTGGGCTGGGCGCTGCGCCATGCCAACGCCTGGCTGCCCCGCGTGGCCGGCGCTGCCGTCGTTGCCCTGGGCGCCACGCTGCTGGCCCAGGCGGTCTGAGGCCGCCATGACGCCCGGCGAACTCCTCACCGACGACGGCGAGCACACGCTCAACCCCGGCCGCCGCGCCCTCACGCTGGTGGTGCGCAACACGGCCGACCGGCCGATCCAGGTCGGCTCGCACTACCACTTCGCCGAGACCAACGGCGCGCTCGACTTCGACCGCGCCGCCGCGCGCGGCATGCGCTTGAACATCGCCTCCGGCGCCGCGGTGCGCTTCGAGCCGGGGCAGCAGCGCACGGTCGAGCTGGTCGATTTTTCCGGCGATCGCATCGTCTACGGCTTTCGCGGCCTCGTTCAAGGAAAGCTCTAAAGCATGGCCACCATCGGGCGACGCGCCTACGCAGAAATCTTCGGCCCCACCGTGGGCGACCGGGTCCGCCTTGCGGACACCGACCTGCTGATCGAAGTCGAAGCCGACTACACGCTGCGCGCCGGCGGCTACGGCGAAGAAGTGAAGTTCGGCGGCGGCAAGACGATCCGCGACGGCATGGCGCAGTCGCAGCGCACGCGCGCGCAGGGCGCGGTCGACACGGTGATGACCAACGCCCTCATCCTCGACCACTGGGGCATCGTGAAAGCCGACATCGGCCTGAAGGACGGCCGCATCGCCGCCATCGGCAAGGCCGGCAACCCCGACGTGCAACCAGGCGTGGACATCGTCATCGGCCCGGGCACCGAGATCATCAGCTGCGAAGGCACCATCGTCACCGCGGGCGGCATCGACAGCCATATCCACTTCATCTGCCCGCAGCAGATCGAGGAGGCGCTGGCCTCGGGCGTGACGACCATGCTCGGCGGCGGCACCGGCCCGGCCACCGGCACCTTCGCGACCACGGCCACGCCCGGCCCGTGGCACATCGAGCGCATGCTGCAGGCGGCCGACGCGTTCCCGATGAACCTCGGTTTTCTCGGCAAGGGCAACGCCAGCCTGCCCGACGCGCTGCACGAGCAGATCGAGGCCGGCGTCATGGGCCTGAAGCTGCACGAAGACTGGGGCACCACGCCTTCGGCCATCAGCAACTGCCTGGACGTGGCCGATGCCACCGACACGCAGGTGGCGATCCACAGCGACACGCTGAACGAATCGGGCTTCGTCGAGAACACCATCGCCGCCGTGGGCGGGCGCGCCATCTGCGCCTTCCACACCGAAGGCGCGGGCGGCGGCCATGCGCCCGACATCCTGCGCGTGGTGGGCGAGTCGAACTTCCTGCCCTCGTCGACCAACCCGACGATGCCCTACACCGTGAACACGCTCGACGAGCACGTCGACATGCTCATGGTGTGCCACCACCTGGACGCCGGCATCGCCGAGGACCTGGCCTTTGCCGAGTCGCGCATCCGCAAGGAAACCATCGCCGCCGAGGACGTGCTGCACGACCTGGGCGCGATCAGCATGTTCAGCTCCGACAGCCAGGCCATGGGCCGCGTCGGCGAAGTGGTGATCCGCACCTGGCAGACCGCGCACAAGATGAAGCAGCAGCGCGGCACGCTGCCCGAGGACAGCGAGCGCAACGACAACTTCCGCGCGCGGCGCTACGTGGCCAAGTACACGATCAACCCGGCCCTCGCGCACGGCATCGCGCACGAGGTGGGCTCCATCGAGGTCGGCAAGTGGGCCGACCTCGTGGTCTGGAAGCCGGCCTTCTTCGGCGTGAAGCCCTTCACCATCATCAAGGGCGGCACCATCGCGATGGCCGCGATGGGCGACCCCAGCGCGTCGATTCCCACGCCGCAGCCGGTGCACTTCCGGCCGATGTTCGGCGCCTACGGCGGCTCACTGGCCAAGAGCTCGCTGACCTTCGTCTCGCAGGCCGGGCTGGCCGCGGGCATCAAGGAGCGCTACGGCCTGAGCAAGCACCTGAGCGCGGTGAAGAACATCCGCAACGTGCGCAAGCAGGACCTGATCCACAACGGCTACACGCCGAAGATGGAGATCGACGCGCAGACGTACGCCGTGCGCGCCGACGGCCAGCTGCTGACCTGCGAGCCGGCCAAGGTGCTGCCGATGGCGCAGCGCTACTTCCTGTTCTGAACGAAGCCGCGACGCGGCTGCTGCGGTGACTTACACGGCCGGGTGCCGGCGGTGCCAGTCGGTTGCGCGCTGGAACGCCCAGCCCGCGCGCACCAGCAGGTCTTCGCCGAAGTGCGGCGCCACGAACTGGAAGGCCACCGGCACGCCCGCCTCGGTGACGCCGCCCGGCAAAGTGAGCGTGGGGCTGCCCGTGAGGTCGAACGGGCAGGTGTAGCGCAGCATGCCCGCCAGCAGCTCCGAGTCCACGCCGAGCTGGCCTGCGCGCTCGAGCGTCGGCGCCGCGAAGGGAATGGCTGGGATCAGCAGCAGGTCGACCTGCTCGAAGAACGTGCGCACGCGGCCGGTGAAATCGGTGCGGCGCAGCAGCAGCTTCTGGTAGTCGGTGGCGCTTTGCGACAGGCCCAGGTCGATCAGCCCCGAGAGGCCCGGGCCGTACTCTGCACGTCGCGACGGGTACGTGGCCTCGTGCGCCACGGCGGTCTCGACCGCGCACAGCGGCGACCAGTCGAGCACGGCCTGCGCCGTGTCGGGAAACACCACCTCGCGCACCGAGGCGCCCAGCGATTCGACCGTGCGGATCGCAGCCGCCAGCGTGGCGCGCGTGGGGGCGTCCACGCGGTCCAGCGTCCACGCGGGGTCGATGCCCACGCGCAGGCCGGCCAGGCCGCGCGTCATCGTCGCCAGGTAGTCGGGCACCGGCACCGTGCTGGCCGTCGGGTCGCGCGGGTCGGCGCCTGCGATGGCCGCCAGCATCGCGCCCGCATCGGCGGCGCTGCGCGTCATCGGGCCGATGTGGTCGAGCGAGGCGGCGAGCTCGAAGGCGCCGTGGCGGCTCACCCGCCCCCACGTTGGCTTGAGGCCCGTGATGCCGTTGGCCGCCGACGGAAAGCGGATCGATCCGCCTGTGTCGGTGCCCAGCGCGCCGAAGCACAGCCCCGCCGCCGTGGCCACGCCCGAGCCGCTGGACGACACGCCGGGCCACAGCGTGGCGTCCCACGGGTTGACCGGCGACGCGATCTGCGGATGGTGGTCGGCAAAGGCGCCTTCGGTCTGCTGCAGCTTGCCCAGGATCACTGCGCCAGCCTCGCGCAGGCGGTGCACCACGGTCGCGTCTTCCGTCGGGCGGAACGCCTTGTGGATCGTCATGCCGTGCGCGCTCGGCACGCCCTCGGTCCACAGCAGGTCCTTCACGGCCAGCGGCACGCCGTGCAGCGGCCCGCGCGCGCGGCCGGCGGCGATTTCGGTGTCGGCGCGGCGTGCCTCGTCGAGCGCCTGGGCGTCCATGCGCGTCGCGTAGCTGCGCAGCCGCGCATCGACGGCCTCGATGCGCGCGAGCATGGCGCGCGTGACTTCTTCCGACGAGCGCTCGCGCGACTGGATCTGCCGGCCGACCTCCAGCAGTTCGAGATGATGCAATTCCTTGTCCGCCATGACTGACTCCCGCGTGTGTAGGGTTGAGAAAGAAGGTCCGAATCCAAGTGGCGACACTGCCACCCCGGGCGAACCTTATCGGCGTGCGGCGGCCCGCGCTGGTCTCTTCCGGACATGCACTTGTGCTGGGGCGGACACCTCGCGCGCGGCGCTCAGCGCGGCTTCAGCAGCGTGTGCGGCGCGCAGCCGTAGGCCTTGCGGAAGACCCGGCTGAAATGCGACAGATCGGAAAACCCGTGCTGGAACGCGACGTCGGTCACGCTGTGCGCGCGCCCGCCCACCAGCGCCTCGCGGCTGGCCGCCAGGCGTGCCTGCCAGACCGCGCCCATCGCCGTGGCGCCCTGGCGCGCGAACGCCCGCGCCACGGTGCGCGCCGAGACGTGGTGCGCCTGCGCCAACGTATCGAGCGAGAGCGCCGGGTCGTCCAGATGGCGTTCGATGTAAGCCGTCATGCGCGCATGCAGGCCGCGCTCGGCGCCGGCGTGGCCAGCCATGTCCTGCTGCAGCTCGAGCGTCACGGCCAGCAGGTCGATGAGCGCGCCGCCGAAGCGCTCGGCGGCGGCGGAATGCGGTTGCGCAAAGGCCGGGTTCGCCGTCTCCCGCAGCATCGCGTGCAGCGGCGCCGCGCCGGGGCGGTCCGCGGCGATGGTGCGGGCGGTGAAGTCCTCGGCCTTCGCGAAGCGCCGCAGCAGCAGCCGGCGCGGCATGCGCGCCAGGTAGACCGAGCGCGCGTCCAGCGTGCATTCGAAGGGCCGGCCGGCGTCATAGAGCAGCATGTCGCCGCTGCGCAGCCGCCCCTGCCGTCCGCCTTGCACCAAGGTGCCCTCGCCCTCCTGCACGAACGCCAGCCACAGGTCGTCCAGCGGGTGCCGGCGCAGGTGGGGCGCGTCGCGCGACCAGTGATGCATCGGCGCCGACATGCGGTTGACGCTGACCGCGCCCACCTCGCGCACATCGAGCCGCCCTTCGAACGGCTCGGCCGTCATCGCACGGCTGGCCGCGGGAATGCAGTGGCGGCACACGACGTCGTGCCAGTAGTCGAAACGCAGCGGGGTCGCCACGTCGGTCGTCAGGTAGGCCAGGCTGTTCATGACGCGGATGCTGGGGCGGATGGGGCGCGCAGGCAAGCCCTGCGCGGGGCCCGGTCCTTGCTACGGGAAGAGGAACCCTTGTTGCACCGTGCCCATGCCTGCGTTTTCACTCACCCGCGCCGCGCGCGCCACTTCAGTCGTTGCGTGGCGCCAGGTGCTCGCGAATCCACTGGGCGAGCGCGTCTTCGTCCAGCCCGCCTTCGGCGAGCTTCAGCGTGATGAGCACGCAGTCATGGTCGGACGCCACCAACTCGAAGCCGTTGAGGTCGAGAAACACTTCCATCGCGACGAAAGCGGTTCGCTTGTTGCCGTCCGTGAAGGGGTGATTGCGCGCGATGCCGAAGGCATAGGCGGCGGCCAGCGTGGCAGCATCGGGCGATTCGTACAGCGCGCGGTTCTGCGGCCGGCCCATGGCCGAGGCCAGCAAGCCCTCGTCGCGCACGCCCGCCGGCCCGCCATGCTCGGCCAACTGCTCTTCATGCACCGCATGGATCAACTGCAGGCTGAGCCAGACCCAGGCCTGGTTGGCCGCGCTCATTTCGCCAGCTCGCGCAGCACGTTGCGCCGCTTCTTCATGACGCGCCGCGCCGCCTCCATCTGGCGTTCGAAGGCGTCGTCGTACGGTGTCAGCGTGAAGCCGCCACCCGCGGCCTGCGTGAGGTAGACCGTGTCGCCCTTGCCGACCTTCATGCTGGCCAGCACCTCCTTGGGCAGGATGACGCCGACCGAGTTGCCGATCTGGGTCAGTTTGAGTGCGGACATGGCGGACTCCCACGAGCAAAAGTTATAACAAGCGTTATATTATTCCGCCTCATCTGGAGTCGCAACCCGCCATGCTCACCGCCAACAAACTCATGCCCCAGGGCCGCGGTCTCGCGCCCGTGCTGCTCAAGCGTGCCGCCACCATCGAACTCGACTGGGACGTGCGCCAGAAAAGCCGTTTCGACGCCACCGACTCGCAGGGCCGGCAGATCGGCATCTTCCTGCCGCGCGGCACCGCGGTGCGCGGCGGCGACGTGCTGGTGGCGGAAGACGGCTCGCTGGTGCGCGTGATCGCGGCGCCGCAGCCGGTGCTGCGCATCACGCACTGCACCGCCCACGGCACGCCCTTCGACCTGACGCGCGCGGCCTACCACCTGGGCAACCGGCACGTGCCGATCGAGCTCAAGCCCGACCACCTGAAGATCGAACCCGACCACGTGCTGGCCGACATGCTGCGTTCGATGCACCTGATCGTCGTCGCCGTCGAAGAAGCCTTCGAGCCCGAAGGCGGCGCGTACGGCGCGCAAGGGCATTCGCATGGCGGCCACAGTCATGACCACGACCATGGCCATGGCCATGACCACGGACATTCCCACGGCAAGAGCGGCCCGAAGCCCCTCGTGCTCGCCCCCGAACTGCTCGACGACGATCACGGCCACGGCCACTCGCATTGAAATGACCCACCGCTCTTCTCGTGCGCAGGGCACTGGGTGCTTCCCGCAGCGAAATCAAGGAGGAGGGCGAAGCCCGGGGGACATTCGCGGAGGGAAGTACCCGGTGGCCTGCGCACGCGCCCTGAACAGCGGCGCGCGCCAATAAACAGATGCCAACCCCGCACAGCCTCCTCCAGCTCATCTGGCTAGCCTCCCCCGCCCTGCCGGTCGGCGGCTTCTCGTACTCCGAAGGCGTCGAGGCCGCAGTCGAATGGGCCGGCATCAACTCCGAAGCCAGCGCCACCGAGTGGCTCTCCGACCAGCTGCACCTGAGCTTCGCGCGCGGCGACCTCGCCCTGGCCGCCCAGGCGATCACCGCCTGGCGCGCGAACGACGCGCAGCGCATCCGCACCCTCAACGACTGGGTGCTGCACACCCGCGAATCCGCCGAGTTCTTCCTGCAGACCGAGCAGATGGGCCGCTCCTTCGTCGAGTGGCTCAAGCTGCACCATGCCGACACGGCCGAGGTCTTCGCCGGCCTGCCCGCGACCTACCCCGTGGCCTTCGCTTTCGCCGCCAGCCGCACCGAAGCTTCGGTGCAAGACGGCTGCCTGGCCTTCGCCTTCGGCTGGGCCGAGAACATGGTGGCCGCAGCCGTCAAGGCCGTGCCGCTGGGCCAGAGCGCAGGCCAGCGCATCCTCGCGCGGCTGGCCAACGAAATCCCTGCCGCCGTCGAGCGAGCGATGGCCCTGGGCGACGACGAGCGCCAGGCCTTCGCGCCCCTGCTGGCGGTGTTGTCGGCCCGCCATGAAACACAATATTCCCGCCTCTTCCGAAGCTGACCGAACCGGACCTTTTCGCCCATGACCTCCGCCCTGCACCACATTCCGAACCGCACCAAGAAGCTCCCGCCGCTACGCGTGGGCATCGGCGGCCCCGTCGGCTCGGGCAAGACCACCCTGCTCGAAATGCTCTGCAAGGCGATGCGCGACAAGTACGACCTGATCGCCATCACCAACGACATCTACACCAAGGAAGACCAGCGCCTGCTCACCGTGGCCGGCGCGCTGCCGGCCGAACGCATCATGGGCGTGGAAACGGGCGGCTGCCCGCACACCGCGATCCGCGAGGACGCCTCGATCAACCTCGAGGCCATTGATCGCATGCTCGAAGACTTTCCCGATGCCGACGTGGTGTTCGTCGAATCGGGCGGCGACAACCTGGCCGCCACCTTCAGCCCCGAGCTGTCGGACCTCACCATCTACGTGATCGACGTGGCGGCCGGCGAAAAGATCCCGCGCAAAGGCGGACCCGGCATCACCAAGAGCGACCTGTTCGTCATCAACAAGACCGACCTCGCGCCCTACGTGGGCGCAAACCTCGACGTGATGGAACAGGACACCCAGCGCATGCGCCGCCAGCGCCCCTACGTGATGACCAACCTCAAGACGCTCACGGGCGTCGCCGAGGTCGTGGCCTTCATCGAGGCCCGGGGCATGCTCACCGCCGCCTGATTCTTCAACCAGGGCGGCGGCGAACGCGGCGCCCGCTCAATGCGCCACGGCCTCCGGCATCTGCCCGAACTTCCCGCTGCCGAAGTCCTTCATCGCCTGCACGATCTCGTCGCGCGTGTTCATCACGAACGGGCCGTGGCCGACGATGGGTTCGTCGATCGGCTCGCCGCTGAGCAGCAGCACCACCGCGTCGTTGTTGGCGTCCAGCGTGAGCGCATCGCCCGCGCGGTCGAGCAGCACCATCTGCGCGTCGCGCACGACCGTCTCGCCGTTCACCTGCACCGTGCCGCGCAGCACCACCACCGCAGCCGTGTGGCCTTCGGGCACCGGCAGCGTCACCTGCGCGCCCTGGTTCAGGCGCAGATCCCACACGTCGATGGGCGTGAAAGTGTGCGCGGGCCCCTTGTGGCCGAGGTAGTCGCCCGCGATCACGCGCACGCTGCCCGCGCCTTCGGGCAGCGGCACCGACGGAATCTGCGCATCGACGATGGCCTGGTAGCCGGGCGTGGCCATCTTGTCCCGGGCGGGCAGGTTGACCCACAGCTGCACCATCTCGAGCTCGCCGCCGTCGCGCGTGAACGCTTCGGAATGGAACTCCTCGTGCAGGATGCCCGCGCCGGCGGTCATCCATTGCACGTCGCCGGGGCCGATGGTGCCGCCCTGCCCCGTCGAGTCGCGGTGCGACACCTCGCCCTTGTAGACGATGGTCACGGTCTCGAAGCCGCGGTGCGGGTGCTGGCCCACGCCGCGCGGCTGCGCGGTCGGCGTGAAGGGGGCCGGGCCGGCGTAGTCCAGCAGCAGGAAGGGGCTGGCGTGGCGCCCCAGCGTGTCGTAGCTGAACAGCGAGCGCACGGGAAAACCGTCGCCCACCCAGTGCGGGCGCGGTGCGCTGTAGGTGCCGAGGATCTTCTTCATGGTCTGTGTTCCTTTCCATCTGGCGGCTCGCCCGGAACGGGAAAGCCATGGATCAAGGATGGGGCCGCAACGATGCTTTGAGTAGATGCCAGAATTCGCCCTCATCGTTCCATCTGGCGAACGATCACCGGCACGGAGGGCCCCAAAGCCATGCGCGACCTGAACGATCTCTACTACTACGCCCAGGTGGTCGACCACGGCGGTTTTGCCCCGGCCGGCCGCGCGCTCAGCGTGCCCAAGTCGAGCCTGAGCCGGCGCATCGCGCTGCTCGAGGAGCGGCTGGGCGTGCGCCTCATCCAGCGCTCCACGCGCCGCTTCAGCGTCACCGACATCGGCCGCCAGTACTACGAGCACTGCGTCGCCATGCTGGTCGAGGCCGACGCCGCGCAGGAGGCCATCGACCGCCTGCAGGCCCAGCCGCAAGGGCTGGTGCGGCTGTCGTGCCCGCCGGCGCTGGTGTACTACCAGGTGGCCGAAATGCTCGCCCGCTTCATGACCGAATGCCCGCGCGTGACCGTGCAGCTCGAGAGCACCAACCGCCGCGTCGACGTGATCCGCGAAGGCTTCGACCTCGCGCTGCGCGTGCGCTTTCCGCCGCTCGAAGACACCGACCTGGTGATGAAGGTGCTGGGCCACAGCACGCAGCGGCTGGTGGCCCACCCGCGCCTGCTCGAAGGCCTCACGGCGCCGGCCAGCCCCGCCGACATCGGCCTGCTGCCCAGCCTGGACCTCGGCCCGGCCCAGCCGCACCACACCTGGTCGCTCGAAGGCCCCGACGGCGCGAGCGCCGAGGTGCGCCACCAGCCCCGCCTGGTGACGGACGACATGGCCGCGCTGCGGCATGCCGCCCTGCAGGGCGTGGGCGTGGCCAAGATGCCGACGATGATGGTGCGCGACGACCTGCAGGCCGGCCGCCTGGTCGACGCGCTGCCGCAATGGGCGCCGCGCAGCGGCATCGTGCACGCGGTGTTCCCCTCGCGCCGCGGCCTGCTGCCGTCGGTGCGCAAGCTGGTGGACTTCCTGGCGGTGGAGTACGAGGCGCTCGAGGCGCTTGAGCTGTCGGGCGTACCGGCCGCGTCGGGGCCGACGCGCACCTCAGTCGACTGATCCGGCGGCCACCGCCGGCGCGTACAGCGGCAGGCGCAGCGTCAGCCCGAGCACGCCGCCATCGTCCGGCGCGGAATAGATGCGCCCACCGTGGCGCCCCGCGATGCGCTCGCAGATGCGCGCGCTGGCCAGCGAGGCGGCGTCGAGCGCGTCGAAGAAGCGCGCCAGCGGCGGGCGTTCGCTGTCTGCGTCGAGGTCGCGCCAGTGAATGACGGCCTGCGTGCCTTCGATGCGCGCGCGCACCTGCAGCGTCGCGCCCGCCGCCATCACGCGCGCGGCATGCGCGGCCACCTTGGCCAGCAACTCGCGCAGCTCCGAGGGAATGCCGAAGACCGGCACCGCTTCCGCGGGCAGGTCCACCGCGAGGCGCAGCGCGTCTGCAGCATCGGGCGTCGCGCCGAGCAAAGGCCGCAGGTCCTGCACGCGGCTGTCCGCCAGGTGCTGGCGCTGCTGCGTGCGGGCCTGCTGCGCGAGGCCACGGGCGTGCACGGCCGCGCGGGCGTTGGCGACGAACAGCGCGCCCATCAGCGCGAGCACGCCAGCCAGCCCAAGGCCGATGAGCGTGGCAATGGCCAGGCCGAGTGAACTGCCGTACACGGTCGACAGTCCTCAGCGCGTTTCAGGAAAGGCCGGCCGCGCGCAGCCGCTCGGAGCCTCGCAGCGTGGCGGGGGCCCCTCGCGAAACCCCGGCGGTGGCCCGGGCGGATAAAGAGGCGGCGGCAGCACGATGCAGCCCGACAGGCCGAGTGCCGCCAGCACGCCTGCGAGGTGGTGAATTCGGATCATGTGAATCGATGCATGACTGGTTCGACAGCAGGGCCCGTTCGCGTGCACCGGCAGCGCCGCCGCACACGAACGGGGGCCGGTCAGAACGCGTGGCGAATGCCGAAGTCGTAGCCCGTCGACGAACGCGGCAAGCCCGTGTAGCCCACGCCGGTGCTGCCGTAGCCCGTGGTGCTGGCGGCCGTGAGGCTGCCCGTGTAGTTCGCGTCGTTGCGGTTGCTCACGCGCGCCACGGTGGCGTACAGCGCGGTGCGCTTGGACAGGTTGTGCACGTAGCCGATCGCGAGCTTGTTCGCGCGCGGGTCGTCGCCCGTGACGCCCACCGCGCCTTCGTTGTAGCGCACGGTCGAGTACGACGCGCGGATCAGGCCCGCGCCCACCGGCATGCTCGCGCCGATGAGGTAGCCGTTGTAGCTGTCGTGGCTGTTGCCCAGTGCCGCGAGGTCGAACTTGTTCTTCACGTTCGACAGCTCGCCGAACAGCTTGACCGGACCGAAGTCGTACGACGCGCCGAGGTTGATGGTCTGCACCTTGCGCGTGAGCGTGGTGGTGTCGACCGCGACGTTCTGGCCCACCGCCAGCGCGATGTCCAGCGGCCCGTTCGCATAACCGAAACGCCCGCCGACATAGCGCCCGGCGCTGCTGCTGGTGGCGGCCGTGGTGTCGGTCGCACTGGTCTTCGTGTTCTCGTTCAGGCTGTACTGCAGCTGGCCGTAGAAGCCGCCGAGGTTGGGCGGCAGGAAGTAGCCGACCATGTTGCTGGCGCGCACGTAGTTCGTGTTGCCCAGCGCGGTGCTGCCACTCACCGTGTTGATCACGCTCGAGCCCGAGCCGTTGGTGCCGAACGGGTCGAACACCGTGTCGTTCCAGAACGTGGCCGTGTAGTCGCGGCCCAGCCGCACTTCGCCGAAGCCGCCCGACAGGCTGACGGTGGAGCGGCGGTTGAAGTTGGCGATGCCGGTGGCGCCGTCGTCGTTGCTGATCGGCGCCTCGAGCCAGAAGCTGGCGGCGAGCCCGCCGCCCAGGTCTTCCGTGCCGCGAAAGCCGATGCGGCTGGAGTTGTAGCCCGAGTTGGCCAGGCTCCATTGGCTTTGCTTGCTGGTGGTGCCCGTGACGGGGTTGCGCGAGGTGGCGCTCTGGTAGCTCACGCCGGCATCGACGACGCCGAACAGGGTGACCGACGATTGGGCAGAGGCCAGGCCGGTGACGGCCAGCGCGGCGAGTGCCGTGAGGGATTTCTTCATTCAGGTTTCTCCGGGGTTTTCAGCTGCTCTTCATCGAGCCGCTGACCGGATGGTCCTGTTCAAAATTGGAGGAATCTGGTGGACGCCAGCCCTCCCCTCAGAGGTGTTGTTTTGCGTTCACGCGCCGGCCGGTGCGTGAACGCCCTGCACCGGGCAGGCTACTCGGCCGTACGCAGCGCAGGCGCCGGGGACGTCGCCGCGCGCCGCGCATAGCGCTGCGCCAGCACCGCGCACACCATGAGCTGCATCTGGTGGAACAGCATCAACGGCAGCACGATCGCGCCGACGGCGTGCGAGGCGAACAGCACCTTGGCCATCGGAATCCCGCTCGCCAGGCTCTTCTTGGAGCCGCAGAAGACGATGGTGATCTCGTCCTCGACGCTGAAGCCGAAGCGCCGCGCCATGAAGGTCGTCAGGCCCAGCGCCAGCGCCAGCAGCACGCCGCACACCAGCAGCAGGCCCAGCAGCGCGCTCACGGGAATCTGCTTCCAGAGCCCTTCGATCACCGCCGCGCTGAACGCCGTGTAGACCACCAGCAGGATCGAGCCCTGGTCCACGAACTTCAGCACCGCGGCGCGCTTCTGGATCCACTTGCCGATCAGCGGGCGCGACAGGTGGCCGATGACGAACGGCACCAGCAGCTGCAGCAGGATGCGCCCGATCGCGTCGAGCGACGAAGACGACGCCACAGCGCCGCCTTCAGGCAGGACCACCAGGCTCACCAGCACCGGCGTGATGAACACGCCCAGCAGCGTCGAGGCCGAAGCGCTGCAGATGGCGGCCGGCATGTTGCCGCGTGCCATCGCAGTGAACGCAATCGCCGACTGCACCGTGGCCGGCAGCACGCACAGGAACAGCACGCCCGTGTACAGCTGCGGCGTCACCAGCGGCCCCAGCACAGGCCGCAGCGCGAGCCCCAGCACCGGGAACAGGATGAAGGTGCAGGCGAACACCAGCAGGTGCAGCCGCCAATGCGTGATGCCCGCAAGGATCGCCTCGCGCGACAGCTTGGCGCCGTGCAGGAAGAACAGCAGCCCGATCGCGACCGTGGTCAGGCCCTCGAAGAAATGCGCCACGCGGCCGCTCGCGGGCAGCAGGCTGGCCAGGGTGACGACCGCGACGAGCGTGAGCGTGAAGTTGTCGGGGAGAAAGCGTGAACGTGCCATGCCCTGCATTGGACCTTCCGGCCATTCAAAAGAGAAATGGATTTATCGGATGGATATATGATTTGAGCGCATGAACGTCACGCTGCGCCAACTCCGCGTCTTCCGCTCGGTGGCCGAGGGCCGCAACTTCAGCCGCGCCGGCGACCAGGTCGGCCTGAGCCAGCCGGCGGTGAGCCGGTCGATCTCGGAGCTCGAGGCCCAGCTCGGCCTCAAGCTGCTGGACCGCACCACGCGCGAGGTGGTGCTGACCGAAGCCGGCCACTCGTTCGCGGCCCGGCTCGACCGCGTGCTCGACGAACTCGACCAGACCCTGCAGGACGTGGCCGGCCTGGCCAGCGCGCGCGGCGGCAAGGTGCGCGTGGCCAGCAGCCCCACGCTCTCGGCCAACCTCATGCCCGACTGCATCGCGGCCTGCGCGGTGCAGGCGCCGGGCATCCAGTTCTTGCTGCTCGACCGCATCCAGCAGGACGTGCTGGACAGCGTGCGCAGCGGCGAGGTCGACTTTGGCGTGGTGATCGAGCCTTCCGAGGCCGAGGACCTGCATTGCGAGTCGATCCTCAACGACCCCTTCATGGTGGTCACGCTGCCCGGCCACCGGCTGACGGAAAAGAAGGCCTCGGTGAACTGGTCGGCGCTCGACGGCCAGCCGCTGGTGCTGCTCGATCACGCCTCGGGCAGCCGGCGCCTCATCGACCAGGCGCTGGAGCGGCACGGCGCGCGCTGCGACGTGAAGCAGCAGTTGGGCCATGCGACCACCGTGTTCCGCATGGTCGAGGCCGGCATCGGCATCAGCGTGATGCCGGGCCTGTCGCTGCCGCCCGAAGGGCTGGCGCGGCTGGTGGTGCGCCCGCTGGTGCCGAACGTGCAGCGCGCGATCATGCTGATCCGGCGCCGCAACCGCGAGCTGTCGCCGCTCGCGCAGCGGGTCTGGCGCATGGTGCGCGAGACGGCGGCGCTCAGTGAGGCGCCCGCGGCCCCGCCGACGAAGGCGCGCTGAAGAAGCGCTCCTGCCGCTGGCGCACGCAGAAGTCGATCAGCTCCTCGACCTCCGTGGCCTTGTCGAACACCGCGTCGGCGCCGAGCTGCGCGCACTTGCGGCGCGTCTCGGGCGTGGCGTGGTTGCTCAGCACCACCATCTTCTGCTTCGGGTCGCGGTTGCGGCAGGCCTCGAGCACGCTGTAGCCGGTGCCGTCGCCCAGGAACAGGTCGACGATGGCCAGGTCCCACAGCGCCGGGTTGCGCGTGAGCCAACGCGTGCCCTCGGCCTCCGATTCGGCCTGGCCGACCGGATCGATGCGCGCCATCTCGCGCAGCGTGCCCGCCAGGCTGGCGCGCTGCGCGGGGTTGTCTTCGACGATGAAGGCGCGGACGGTGGTCATGGCGGGCTCTGCGGAAGGGACAAATGCAGGCTACAAATTGCGCCCGCCACAAGTCGAAGGTGTGACACCCCACCGCGCGTAGGACATCACCCGCCGGCCGCTGCGCTGGTTCAGAGCGTGAGGATGGTGCAGCCCGTGGTCTTGCGCGCCTCGAGGTCGCGGTGCGCCTGCTGCACGTCGGCCAGGGCGTAGCGCTGGTCGATCGGGATCTTCACCGCGCCGCTTTGCACCACGGCGAACAGGTCGTCGGCCATGGCCTGCGTGCGCTCGCGCGTGGCGATGTGCGTGAACAGCGTCGGGCGCGTCACGTAGAGCGAGCCCTTCGAGGCCAGCAGGCCGAGGTTGACCGGCGGCACCGGGCCCGAGCCGTTGCCGAAGATCGCCAGCAAGCCGAAGGGGCGCAGGCTGTCGATGGAGCCTTCGAAGGTGTCCTTGCCCACCGAGTCGTACACCACCTTCACGCCCTGGCCGCCGGTGATCTCCTTCACGCGCGCCGCGAAGTTCTCGGTGCTGTAGTTGATGGCGTGCGCCGCGCCGTGCGCCAGCGCGAGCTGGCACTTGGCGTCGCTGCCGGCCGTGCCGATGAGCTGCAGGCCGAGCGCCTTGGCCCACTGGCAGGCGATGAGGCCGACGCCGCCGGCCGCCGCATGGAACAGCACGAAGTCGCCGGGCTGCAGGCCTTCGGCGGGCAGCGTCTTCTTCAGCAGGTACTGGGCGGTGAGGCCCTTGAGCATCATGGCCGCGCCGGTCTCGAAGGAGATGTCGTCGGGCAGTTTGCACACGCACTTGGCCGGCATCACGCGCAGTTCGCAGTAGGCGCCGGGCGGCTGGCTCGCGTAGGCGGCGCGGTCGCCCACCTTCAGGTGCGTCACGCCCTCGCCCACCGCCTCGACGATGCCCGAGGCTTCCATGCCCAGCTGCAGCGGCATCTGGAACGGGTACAGGCCGGTGCGCTGGTAGGTGTCGATGAAGTTCAGGCCCACGGCCTTGTGGCGGATGCGGATCTCGCCGGGGCCGGGCTCGCCCACCTCGACCTCGACGACCTTCAGTTCCTCGGGACCGCCGTGGCGGTCGATACGGACGGCTTTGCTCAACATCGTTGCTGTCTCCACGCAGGGGAAAAAAGAATGGGACGGGCATCGTGCCACGTTTGACCATTTCTCGACGGGCCACGGACACTGCGCGGGCCCGGTAGAGTCGGCGGCCATGTCGTCCGCATCGCACCACCGCCTCACGCCCCTCACCGCCCTTCTGCTCACCGTGCCGCCGCTGCTGTGGGCCGGCAATGCCGTGGTCGGCCGGCTGGTGCGCGCGCTGGTGTCGCCGCTGACGCTGAACTTCGTGCGCTGGGTGATCGCGTTCGTGCTGCTGCTGCCGCTGGCGGCCTGGGTGCTGCGCCGCGACAGCCCGCTGTGGGCGCACTGGCGGCGCTACGCATTGCTGGGCCTGCTGGGCATCGGCCTGTACAACGCTTTTCAATACCTGGCGCTGCAGACCTCCACGCCGATCAACGTCACGCTGGTGGGCTCCAGCCTGCCGCTGTGGATGCTGGCCGTGGGCACGCTGTGCTTCGGCGCGCGCGTCAGCCGGCGCGCGCTGGGCGGCGCGCTGCTGTCGATGCTGGGCGTGCTGCTGGTGCTGAGCCGCGGCGAGTGGCAGCAGCTGCTGGCGCTGCGGCTGGTGCCGGGCGACCTGTACATGATCGCGGGCACCATCGCCTGGGCCTTCTACAGCTGGCTGCTGGCGCGCACGCACGAGCCCGTCAATGTGCGCAGCGACTGGGCTGCCTTCCTCATGGCGCAGCTGGTGTTCGGTGTCGCGTGGTCGGGCGCGCTGGCCGCCGGCGAATGGACGTTGACCGACGCCCACATCGACCTGGGCTGGCCGCTCATTGCGGCGATGCTGTTCATCGGCATCGGCCCGGCCGTGCTGGCCTACCGCTGCTGGGGCACCGGCGTGCAACGCGCGGGCCCGCAGGCGGCGAGCATCTTCATGAACCTCACGCCGCTGTTCGCGGCCGTGCTGTCGGCGGCCTTCCTGGGCGAGGCGCCGTACTGGTACCACGGCGCCGCCTTCGTGCTGATCGTGGGCGGGATCGTGGTGTCGTCGCGGCGCTGAACGCGCGCCGCGGCGTCGGTCAGTAAGTGCCCGGGTAGGCGCCGCCGTCTGCCAGCACGTTCTGGCCCGTCATGTAGCCGGCCTGCATGCTGCAGAGAAACGCGCAGATCGCACCGAACTCGGCCGGGTTGCCGAAGCGCTTGGCCGGAATGTTCTTCTTGCGCGCTTCCCACACGGTGTCGAAATCCTGGCCCGACTTCTGCGCCGCGCCGGCCATCGTGCCCTTGAGGCGGTCGGTCTCGAAGGAGCCCGGCAGCAGGTTGTTGATGGTCACGCCCTGCGCCGCCACCGACGTGCGCGCCACGCCGGCCACGAAGCCCGTGAGGCCGCTGCGCGCGCCGTTCGACAGGCCCAGGATGTCGATCGGCGACTTCACCGAGCTCGACGTGATGTTGACGATGCGGCCGAAGCCGCGTTTCGCCATGCCGTCCACCGTGGCCTTGATGAGCTCGATGGGCGTGAGCATGTTGGCGTCCACCGCCTTGATCCACGCCTCGCGGTCCCAGTTGCGGAAGTCGCCGGGCGGCGGGCCGCCGGCGTTGGTGACGACGATGTCGAAGTCGTGGCCCAGCGCGAACACGGCCGCGCGGCCGGCTTCGGTGGTGATGTCAGCGGCCACGTGCTTGACGAACGGACCCGACGGCCCGGCCACAGCCACCAGCTGCTTGGCCGCAGCGTCGAGTGCCTCGGCGCCGCGCGCCACGATCACCACGTTGACGCCTTCGCGCACCAGCGCCTCGGCGCAGCCGTAGCCCAACCCCTTGCTCGCGCCGCACACCAGTGCGGTCCTGCCTGCAATGCCCAGATCCATGTGTTTGCTCCCGTCGATCGTTCGATCGATGCTGCAGGGGCTACCGCCCCTTGCGTGTGAAAACGAAGATGCCCGCGATGACGAGCACCGTGCCGGCCGCGATCCACGCGGTGAACGGCTCACCCAGTATGACCACCCCCATGAGGATGGTCGACAGGGGCCCGATCATGCCGGTTTGTGCCGCAATGGCGGGGCCGATGCGCTCGATGGCCATCATCACCATGAGGACAGGCACCGCCGTGCACAGCGTGGCGTTGAGCACCGACAGCCAGATCACCTCGGGTGCGACCGCCATCGCCGCGCTCATCGGCCGCGTCAGCACGAACTGCAGGATGCACAGCACGCAGGCCACGGTCGTGGCGAGCCCCACGAGCCGCAGCGACCCGAGCCGCTTGACGAACTCGCCGCTGTACACGAGGTAGCCCGCATAGCTCACCGCGCTCAGGAACACGAGGAACGCACCCCACGCGGCCGCGCCGCCGCCCTTGCCGTCGCCGCCGGTCCACAGCTCGTGGCCGAACACCAGCAGCACGCCGGCATAACTCACGACCATGCCGAAGACCTGCGGGCGCGTCGGGCGGCGCCGGTACAGCAGCCAGCCGAAGAACAGCACCAGCGTGGGGTTGAGGTAAAGAATCAGCCGCTCGAAGCTGGCCGAGATGTAGGCCAGCCCGGCAAAGTCGAGAAAGCTCGCGAGGTAGTAGCCCGAGAAGCCGAGCCCGAGAATGCCGAGCCAGTCGCGCGTCGTGAGCGCGGGCTTGCCGCGCCCGGCCCACCACGCCATCAGCGCGAACAGCGGCAGCGCAAAGAGCATGCGCAGCATGATGAGCGTGATGGCGTCGACGCCGTAGCGGTACGCCAGCTTGACGATGATGGCCTTGCCGCTGAACGCGATGGCGCCCAGCGTGGCCAGGACGAGGCCGGTGGCGTAGCCCTTGCGGGCGGCCTCGTGTCCGTGCGGGGGAATGCCGACCGATGCGGCTGTCTTGTTCATCCCCCGATCATCCCTTGATCCTCAGTAGCCTGCAGCGAGGCCGTCGCGGCGCGGATCGCTCGCGGCCACGTAGCCTTCGACCGAAGGCTCGCCCGCGCGCCAGATGAACTGGCCGGCGCCGAAGTCCTGGTAGGAGTCGTTGATCACCTCGAGGTGGTGGCCCAGGTCGCGCAGCCCTTGCAGCGTGCCGGCATTCATCGCGGCCTCGACGTTGATCTCGAGCCCCGCGTTGAAGCGCCAGCGCGGCGCATCGCACGCGGCCTGCGGGTTCTGGCCGTAGTCGAGCATGCGCACCAGCGTCTGCATGTGACCCTGCGGCTGCATGTTGCCGCCCATCACGCCGAAGCTCATCACCGGCTGGCCGTCCTTGGTGAGGAAGGCCGGGATGATGGTGTGGAACGGGCGCTTGCCCGGTGCCACCACGTTCGGGCTCTCGGCCTTGAGGCTGAAGCCGTGGCCGCGGTTCTGCAGGCTGATGCCGAACTCCGGCTCGACGCAGCCCGAGCCGAAGCCCATGTAGTTGCTCTGGATGAAGCTCACCATCATGCCGCTCTCGTCCGCGGCCGTGAGGTAGATGGTGCCGCCCTTGACGGGGTTGCCGGCCTTGAAGTCCTGCGCCTTGTTCACGTCGATGAGTCTCGCACGCGAGGCCAGGTAGGCGTCATCGAGCATTTGCGCGGGGGTCACCGTCATCGACGATGGCTCCGACACGTAGCGGTACACGTCGGCGAAGGCCAGCTTCATGGCTTCGATCTGCAGGTGCTGCGACTGCACCGAGTCGACCGGCAGCGAAGCGATGTCGAACTTCTCGAGGATGCCCAGCGCGATCAGCGCCGCGATGCCCTGGCCGTTCGGCGGGATCTCGTGCAGCGTGTGGCCGCGGTAATCGCGCGAGATGGGCTTCACCCACTCGGGCTGGTAGGCCGCCATGTCAGCCACGGTGAGCGCGCCGCCCTGCTCCTTCGAGAACTTGGCGATGGCCTCGGCGATCTCGCCGTTGTAGTAGGCCTCGCCCTTGGTGCGGGCGATAGCCTTGAGCGCGCGTGCCGCCGCGGTGAAGCGGAACAGCTCGCCGACCTCGGGCGCGCGGCCCCAGGGCAGGAAGGCCTGCGCGAAGCCGGGCTGCGACTGCAGGATCGGCGTGGCCGCCGCCCACTTGCCCTGCACCACCGGCGGCACGAGGTAGCCGCGCTCGGCGATGTCGATGGCGGGCGCCATCAGGTCGGCGAACGGCAGCTTGCCGAAACGCTCGCTCATCGCAACCCATCCGCGCACCGCGCCCGGCACCGTGACCGAGTCGATGCCGCGCATCGGCGGCGTGGCGGCGTCGGCGCCGTACTTGGCCTTGAAGTACTCGGGCGTCCATGCCTTCGGCGCGGGGCCCGAGGCGTTCAGGCCGTGCAGTTCCTTGCCGTCCCACAGGATGCAGAAGGCGTCGCTGCCCAGGCCGTTGCTCACGGGCTCGACCAGCGTCATCACGGCGGCCGTGGCAATGGCCGCATCGACCGCGTTGCCGCCCTGCTGCAGGATGCGCAGGCCGGCCTGCGCGGCCAGCGGGTGCGAGGTCGCGACCACGTTGCGTGCGAAGATCGGGAGGCGGGTCGAGAGGTAGGGGTTGTTGAAGTCGAAGTTCATGTCGGCGTGCTCTCGTTAGTCGTTCGTGATCTTGCGATCGACGACGATCTTTTTCCATTTGGCGGCGTCAACGGCCACCATCTTTGCGAACTGCTCGGGCGTGCCCGCGTTCGCCGGCTCGATGCCCAGGCGGGCGAGCTTGTCCTTCAGCTCCGGATCGGCCAGCGCCTCGTTGGCGGCCTTGTTCACGCGCGCCACGATGTCGGCCGGCAGGCCCTTCGGGCCGTAGAAGCCGAACCAGGTGGTCGACTCGAAGCCGGGCAGCGTGTCGGCGATGGGCGGCAGCTCGGGCGCGAGCGGGCTGCGCTTGAGCGAGGTCACGCCGAGCGCGCGCAGGCGGCCGTCGCGCACGTGCGGCATGCCGGTGGGCAGCGAGTCGAACAGCACGTCGACCTTGCCGCTGATGAGGTCGGGCACCGCCAGCGCCGTGCCGCGGTAGGGAATGTGCGTGACGAACACGCCGGCCTGCGCCTTGAACAGCTCCGCCGTGAGCTGCACGATGGTGCCGTTGCCGCTCGATGCGTAGTTGAGCTTGCCGGGGTTCTTCTTCGCGTTGTCGATCCATTCGCGCACCGTTTTCGCGGGCGTGTTGATCGGCACCAGCATGATGCTCGGCGCATCGCCCACGTGGGCGATGGGCGTGAAGTCGCGCACCGTGTCGTAGGGCAGCTTGGGCGTGATGGCCGGGCCGATGGCGTGCGTGCTCGTGGTCGCGAGCAGCAGCGTGTAGCCGTCGGGCGGCGCCTTGGCCGCGAGATCGGAACCGATCGCACCGCCGGCGCCGGGCTTGTTGTCGACCACCAGCGTGGCGCCGAGCTTCTCGCCCATCTTCTGGCCCAGCGTGCGGGCAAAGAGGTCGGTGGCGCCGGCCGCCGGGAACGGCACGATCAGGCGGATGGGCCGGTTCGGGTAGTTCTGGGCCAGTGCGGGCACCGCGGCCAGCACCAGCGCAGCCGCGGCAAGCGCGGCGCGGGTGGTTCGTTTCATGGAATTCATTGTGTCCGAGGTGGTGTGTCGGGAGCGCGCCTTGTCCGACGTGGCCGCAGGATTGGACACGCGGGGCATTGAAAAGGGAAATGGATTTATCGGATAGATATATGAATCCGGCGCATCAATGTTGCCACGGCCATTGCCTCGGCCATCACGCGGCGCGAGGCCCCGCGCCCGACCATCAGAAATAGCGATGGGGTCGCATCAGCAAACGGTATTTCCTCCCGGGCGCCCTGCCGTCCGATAGTCGCGCCAGTCCACTCGACACAGAAGTGGCGCACAGGAGACCTCCCCTTGAACTTTCCTTCCTTCGAGGGCGCCGATGCCGGCGCCCTCTGCTTCAGCTCGCGCGTTCTTCGCGTGAGGCGGCACCCGCTCGGCCTGGCCCTGCTGGCGCTGGCCGGCGCGGCCTCGGCGCAGTCCTCGGTGACGCTGTTCGGCGTCATGGATGCGGGCGTCAGCCATTTCGAAACCGTCAGCGAGTACCGCCCGGCGTTCGATCCGCGGCGCCCTGCCGCCGCCCTGCTCGCCGCGGCCGTGCCGCGGGTGACGCAAAGCCAGACCACGCTGTCGCGCGGCGGCTACCGCGGCAGCAGCCTGGGTTTTCGGGGCACGGAAGACCTGGGCGGAGGCCTGGCGGCGAGCTTCTGGCTGGAGTCGAACATCAGCAACGACGACGGCAAGACGGGCCTGGCCTCGTTCGCCAAGCGTTCGACGCTGAGCCTGTCGGGCGGCTTCGGCGAGCTGCGGCTGGGCCGCGACTACACGCCGATCTTTCGCAACGACTCGCTGGCCGACCCCTTCGCCGTGCAGGGCGCGGGCCTGTCGGTGATCGCGCGCGTCAACAGCGCCTCGTCCACGCTCCTGGGCGGCGCACCGGCCGGCGTGGCGGCCGGCGACAACTACGCGCGCGCCAGCAACAGCATCGGCTACTTCCTGCCGCCGGACCTCGGCGGCTTCCACGGGCAGCTCCAGTACGCCTTGCCCGAGAACGTCCGCTACAGCCCGGACGTGACGCCGACGAACGCGCGCGGACGCTACCTGGGCGGGCGCTTCGGCTACGCCAAGGGGCCGCTCAACGTGGCGCTGGCGTTCGGTGAAGACAACAAGGACCGCCTGCCCTCGGGTTCGGCGGCCAAGCCGCCCGTCGACGCCGGCGGCGAGGACCGGCTGAAGACCCTCAGCCTGAGCGCCACCTACGACTTCGGCCCCGTCAAGCTGCTGGGCGAACTGTCGCAACTGCGGCACCGGCGCGCGCAGGCGCAGCCGTGGATGCAGGATCGCACCGACAAATACAACGGCTACCTGGTGGGCGCCACGGTGCCCGTGGGCCCGGGACTCGTCCGCGCGTCGTTCGGTCGCGTCAGCTACAAGGCCGGCGCCACCGGCCTGCCGGGAGACACCGCGCAAGGCGCCAGCGCCAGCCAATGGGCGCTGGGCTACGTGCACCACCTGTCCCGCCGCACGGCGCTGTACGCCACGTTCGCGCGCGTTCGCATCCGGGACGGCCAGAACGACAAGGCGATCGGCGCCGTGACGAGCGCCAGCGACGCGCCCTATCCGGGCTACCTGGCCGCCAGCGGCTGGCGCCCGCGCAGCGCCATGGGCTACGACTTCGGCATCCGCCACATCTTCTGATCTTCGTTTTCATGCGCCCCTGCACTCATTCCATGCCGACCCACGCACACACCTTCGCCCTTCGTTCGCTGGCCGCGGCCGCCCTCCTCGCCCTGAGCCTCGGCGCAGGCGCACAGGCCCAGCCCTCCGCATCACCGCAGGCGTCGGCGATCCCGCCGCTCGTCGATGCGATGTACCCCCGGCTCGACGCCCTCTACAAGGACCTGCACGCCCACCCCGAGCTTGCTTTCAAGGAAACGCGCACCGCCGCCCTGCTCGCCGCAGAGATGCGCGCCATCGGCTTCGAGGTGACCGAGAAGGTCGGCGGCACCGGCGTCGTGGCGCTGTACCGCAACGGCCCCGGGCCGGTCGTGATGGTGCGCACCGACATGGACGGCCTGCCGATGGAAGAGAAGACCGGCCTGCCCTACGCCAGCCAGACGCGCACCGACTGGGGCGGGCGCGACAGCTTCGTGGCCCACAGTTGCGGCCACGACATCCACATGGCCAGCTGGCTCGGCACCGCGCGCACGCTGGTCGCGCTCAAGGACCAGTGGAAAGGCACGTTGATGTTCATCGGCCAGCCCGCCGAAGAAACCGTCTCGGGCGCCAAGGCGATGCTCGCGGACGGCCTGTTCACGCGCTTTCCCAAGCCCGACGCCGCGTTCGCGCTGCACACGGCGCCCACGCCGCACGGCGCCATCGGCTACGGCATCGGCATCAGCAGCTCCAACTCCGACGCGCTGGAAATCGTCTTCAAGGGACGCGGCGGCCACGGCTCGCGGCCGCACACCACCGTCGACCCGATCGTGATCGCCGCGCGCTTCGTCACCGACGTGCAGGCCGTGGTGAGCCGCGAGAAAGACCCGGCCGAATTCGGTGTCGTGACGATCGGCGCCATCCAGGGCGGCACCGCCGGCAACATCATTCCCGACACGGTCACGCTGCGCGGCACCATCCGCTCGTACAAGCCGCAGGTGCGCGAGCAGCTGCTGGCCGGCGTGCGCCGCATGGCCATGGCCGCCGCCGCGACGAGCGGCGCGCCCGAACCCGTGGTCAAGCTGGTGCCGGGCGGAGAAGCGCTGGTCAACGACGAAGCGGTCGTGACCCGCGCGGCCGCCGCGCTCCAGCAGGCGCTGGGCGCGGCGCAGGTCGTTCAATCCACGGTGCCCTCGACGGGCAGCGAAGACTTCTCGGCCTTCATCAACGCCGGCGTGCCGTCGATGTACTTCACGATCGGCGTGCTCGATGCGCGGGACATCGCGGCCTCCGCCCAACCCGGCGGCAAGCCGCTGGCCCGCAACCATTCGCCCTTCTTCGCACCGGTGCCCGAGCCGTCGATCAAGACCGGTGTGCACGCGATGACCGTGGCGGTGCTCAGCGCGCTGGGCAGATAGGGACGACGGCATCCCCCCAAAGAAAAACGGCGCCCGAGGGCGCCGTTTGTGCGTTCAGAGAAAGCCCGTCGATCAGTCTTCGACGAAGGCCTCTTCGCGCTTGGACTTCACGGCCGGCAGCAGCACGATGATGAGCAGCAGGGCCGCGGCCGCCAGCAGGCTGGCCGAGATCGGACGCGTGACGAACACGCTCCAGTCGCCACGCGACAGCAGCAGCGAACGGCGCAGGTTCTCTTCCATCATCGGGCCCAGGATGAAGCCCAGCAGCAGCGGTGCAGGCTCGCAACCCAGCTTGAAGAAGGTGTAGCCCACCAGACCGAAGATGCCCACCATCCAGATGTCGAAGGTGTTGTTGTTGGTCGAGTACACGCCGATCGCGCAGAACAGAACGATCGCCGGGAACAGGAACTTGTAGGGCACCGACAGCAGCTTGATCCACATGCCGATCAGCGGCAGGTTCAGCACGATCAGCATCGCGTTGCCCAGCCACATCGAGGCGATCAGGCCCCAGAACAGCTCGGGGTTGCTGGTCATCACCTGCGGGCCGGGCTGGATGTTGTGGATGGTCATCGCGCCCACCATCAGCGCCATCACGGCGTTGGGCGGAATGCCCAGCGTCAGCAGCGGAATGAAGGAGGTCTGCGCGCCGGCGTTGTTGGCCGACTCGGGAGCCGCCACGCCGCGGATGTTGCCCTTGCCGAAGGGCACTTCGCCCGGCTTCAGCTTGGTCTTCTTCTCGATCGTGTAGGCCGCGAAAGCCGCCAGCAGTGCACCGCCGCCGGGCAGGATGCCCAGGGCCGAACCCAGCGCCGTGCCGCGCAGCACGGCAGGCACCATGCGCTTGAAGTCTTCCTTGGTCGGGAACAGGCCCGAGACCTTGGCGGTGAACACTTCGCGCTCGTCGTCCGGACGCGAGAGGTTGGCAATGATTTCGCCGTAGCCGAACACGCCCATGGCGATGGCCACGAAGCCGATGCCGTCGGTGAGTTCAGGGATGTCGAAGCTGTAGCGTGCGACACCCGAGTTCACGTCGGTACCGACCAGGCCCATCAGCAGGCCCAGCACGATCATCGCGATCGCCTTGAGCAGCGAACCCGATGCCAGCACCACGGCGCCGATCAGGCCCAGGATCATCAGCGAGAAGTATTCGGCCGGGCCGAACTTGAAGGCCAGCTCGGTCAGCGGCGGTGCGAAGGCGGCAAGAATCAGCGTGCCGACGCAACCCGCGAAGAACGAGCCCAGACCGGCCGCAGCGAGCGCCGGACCTGCACGGCCCTTGCGCGCCATCTGGTAGCCGTCGATCACGGTCACCACCGACGACGATTCGCCCGGCAGGTTCACCAGAATCGCGGTGGTCGAGCCACCGTACTGTGCGCCGTAATAAATACCGGCCAGCATGATCAGCGCCGACACGGGCGGCAGCGCGTACGTGGCGGGCAGCAGCATCGCGATGGTCGCGACCGGGCCGATGCCCGGGAGCACGCCGATCAGCGTGCCCAGAATGCAGCCGACCAGGCAGTACAGCAGGTTCGTGAAGGTAAAGGCAACGCCAAAACCCATTGAGAGGTGTTCAAACAGTTCCATGTGAGCAGCTTTCTTCTCTCAACCGATGAAGGTCGGCCAGACCTGGATCTGCAGCTTCAGCGCCCAGATGAATGCAACGTAGCTGCCGATGGCCAGAACGGTGGCCAGGATCAGCACGGTGGGCAGCTTGAACTCGTGGCCCGCGAGGCTGGCGATGATCACGAGCGCGTAGATCGCGATGATCATGCCCATGGCCGGCACGCCGATGCTCGGCAGGCCGCCGAGCAGCACGCCGAAGGCGAGGTTGGCGCCCAGGATGAACACCACTTGCTTCCAGGCCCACTTGCCGATTTTTTCGCCATCGGTCGTTTCAACGGTGAGCCCGCTGAACATGATGCCCAGGCCGATCAGCGCCATCAGGATGCCCAGCATGAGCGGGAAGTAACCCGGACCCATGCGGGCGCCGCTGCCCACGCTGTAGGTGGTGGCGCCCCATGCGAACGCCACGCCCACGACGGTGAACATCAGTCCCGAGAAAAAGTCTTTCTGACTTTTGATTTTCACGAACAGTCTCCTCGAACAATTTCGATGCGGGATTGTCGAGTCAGCCTCCGGTCAGGCCGATGTGGATTCCACTAACCGAGGGACTAGGGATAACCCGAAATGACTCATGCCTCGTCAGACACGAGGCCGCTGTTCCTATTCCAGCGGAGGCGTTGCGCTGAGCACTTCCTCGATGGTCGTCACGCCCTCGGCCACGCGCAGCGCACCGGCCAGGCGCAGCGGCCGCATGCCGTCGATCACGGCCTGGCGCCGCAGGCCCGTGAGGTTGGGTTCCTTGGTGACCTGGTCCTTGAACGGCTCGGTCACGCTCAGCAGTTCGTACAGGCCCATGCGGCCCATGTAGCCGGTCATGCGGCAATCGACGCAGCCCACGGGCTTGTAGGCACGCACCGGACCGGTGATCTGCCACGGCTTGACGATGGCCTCGAGGCTCTCGCGCGTGACCGCGTCGTCGGGCTGCTTGCAATGCGGGCACAGCGTGCGCACGAGGCGCTGCGCGAGCACGCCCAGCATCACGGCGGTGATGAGGTACGAGGGCACGCCCAACTCCATCATCCGCGTGATGGCGCTGGGCGCATCGTTGGTGTGCAGCGTGCTGAACACGAGGTGGCCGGTGAGCGCGGCCTGCACCGCCATCTCGGCGGTGGCGAGGTCGCGGATTTCGCCGACCATGATGATGTCCGGGTCCTGCCGCATCAGCGCGCGCAGGCCCTCGGTGAAACCGAAGTCCAGCTGCGGCTGCACTTGCGTCTGGTTGAACGAGGGCTCGATCATTTCGATCGGGTCTTCGACCGTGCTCACGTTGACCTCTTCGGTCGCCACGCGCTTGAGCGTGGAGTACAGCGTGGTGGTCTTGCCCGAGCCCGTGGGCCCGGTCACCAGGATGATGCCGTTGGGCCGCGTGACGAGCTGTTCCCAGCGCTGCGCGTCGTGCTGCGCGAAGCCCAGCGCGTCGAGGTCTTTCACCGCGGTGTCGGGGTCGAAGATGCGCATCACCATCTTCTCGCCGAAGGCGGTCGGCAAGGTCGACAGACGCATTTCGATTTCGTCGCCGCGCATGTTGCGGGTCTTGATGCGGCCGTCGAGCGGGCGGCGCTTTTCGACCACGTCCATGCGGCCCAGCAGCTTGATGCGCGCGACCATCGCGTTCATCACGCCCATGGGCATCTGGTAGGCGGGGTGCAGGATGCCGTCGATGCGAAAGCGGATCACGCCCTGCTCGCGGCGCGGCTCCAGGTGGATGTCGCTGGCGCGCTGGTCGAAGGCGTACTGCCACAGCCAGTCGACCACCTGCACCACGCTCTGGTCGTTGGCGTCGAGCTGCTTGTTGCTCTTGCCGAGTTCGACCAGCTGCTCGAAGCTCGCGCCCCCCGTGTTGCCGCCGGCCTTCTGCGCGGCGCGCACCGACTTGGCGAGCGCAAAGAACTCGGCCGTGTAGCGCTGGATGTCCGACGGGTTGGCCACCACACGGCGCACGGTGCGCTTCGACTGGCGCTCGACCTCGGCGATCCAGTCGATGAGGAACGGTTCGGCCGTGGCCACCACCACCTCGTTCGGCAGCACCTGCACGGGCAGCACCTTGTGGCGCTCGGCGTAGCCGGCGCTCATGGTGTCGGCCACCTTGCCCACGTCGACCTTGAGCGGATCGATGCGCAGGTAGGCCAGGCCGGCGCGGCCGGCGAGCCATTGCGTGAGCGCCTCGAGGTCGAGCGGCTTGCCGTCGGCCTCGCGCGTCATGGCCACGTTGGCCAGGCGCACCAGCGGCGCCTGCCGGCTCTCGGCCTGGGCGCAGCGCGCGATGGTGCGCTTGGCCTCCATCGGCGAGATCACGCCGTCGGTGGCGAGCCATTCGATCAGGCGACGCAGGTCGAGCGGACCTTCGTGGCGGGCAGCAGAGGCGGAAGCGGCGGCGGGTACAGCGCTCATGAACCGGAGGTCAGGTGATCAGGTGGTGAGGGAAAGCGTCATCGGCTTGAACACCCGCAGCCATTTCGGCGCGGGCAGGCCCCAGCGAGTCTGGATGGTTTGGGCGCGCTCGGCAAGCACCTCGCGCTTCGGGCGCGACGCCGTGCGCTGGGCCAGCACCACCGTGTTGCCTTCGCGCGTCGGCTTGAAGGCCCAGACCGCGTCGGCGCCGAAAGCGGCGGCGATTTTCTCGAGGCTGCGCTCGTAGCTCGACGAGCGCCCGAACAGGTTGACCGTCATGCAGCCGTCTTCGGTGAGCAGCGCGCGGCAGTCGGCATAGAAGTCCTCGCTGTCGAGCACCGGCGCGGCGGCCTCGTGGTCGTACAGGTCGACCTGCAGCGCATCGACCGTGCCCTGCCATTCGGGCTTGCGGATTTCCTCGGCCGCGTCGGCGATCACCACGCGCAGCTTCAGGTCGTCGGCCGGCAGCTTGAACCAGCCGCGGCAGGCCGACACCACCTGCGGGTTCAGCTCGACCGCGGTGGTGCGCATGCGCAGCGTCTTGCGGCTGAACTTGGTGAGCGTGGCCGCGCCCAGGCCCAGCTGCATCGCGTGGCGGTTGCCCACGCCCTTGCTGTCGACGAACAGCAGCCAGGCCATCATGCGCTGCACGTACTCGAGCTCGATCTCGAAGGGGGCGTCGAGCTTCATCGAGCCCTGGACCCATTCGGTGCCCAGGTGCAGGTAGCGGATGTCGCCCCAGTCGGAAAAATTGACTTCGGGCAGGACGAGGGTTTTCTTGGAAGAAGCGGAAGAAGCCATCAGAGAAGGTGGTGGGCAACGAAGACCTCGCGCCAGGCCGCGAGCTTGCGCTCGAAGGACCACGACGCGTTGGCGGGGCTGGTGGAGGGCAGCGAATACACCGGCACCCCGAGGGTGCGCGTGTGGCGTGCGTGCTTGAAGCTCTCGCCGCCGTTGTGGGCGATGGCGGCGAGCTTCGGCAGTTGCAGGCCGGCGATGTCGTTCACGACCGCCGAGCGGATCGCGGTGTCGAGGCTGCCCTCGCGCTCGCAGGCGCCGTACACGTCCCACACGCCGAGGCCGCGATCGAGCAGCCAGTCGCAGCGCGCGCGGTAGCTGTCTGCGCCCGTCGGAAGCAGGGGGTCGGGCCAGAGGGCTTGCAAGATCTTCCAGAACTGATTTTGGGGATGCGCATAGTACTGCTGCCGCTCGAGCGACTTGACGCCCGGGAAGCTGCCGAGGATGAGCACACGTGTGTTCGGCGAGACGATGGGCGCAAGGCCGGTCAGCACCGTGCCGGCGGTGGCGGCAACGGTCGGGGACGGGACGGCGGTCGGTTTCATGGGCGGTATCTTGGCATTGCCGCACGGTGTGCCCGAACGCCCACAAAAAAACCCGCCGAAGCGGGTTCTTTCGTCAAGCACGGACCGAAGCCCGGTGCATGGAAGTTACGGCTTCTTGGCCGCTTCGTTCTCGGCCGTGCCAGGCACCTTCTCGCCGATCGCCTTGCCGGCGCTGCGCATGCCGTCGGCCGTCTTGTGGCCGGCCGTTTCCACGGCGTCGCCGGTCTTCACGGCCGCCTTCTTGGTGGCGGTGGTGGCCTTCTTGGTGGTGTTCTTGGTCGCGTTCCAGGCCTTCTTGGTGCCGCGCTCGGTGGCGTTGGCTGCCTTCTTGGTGCCGCTCTTGGTGGCATCCCAGGCCTTCTCGGCGCCGCTCTCGGTGGCGTTCACGGCCTTCTTGGTCGTGCTCTTGGTGGCGTCCCAGGCCTTTTCGGTGCCGCGTGCGGTCGCATCGACGGCGTCCTTGCCGGCTTCCTTCACCTTCTCGGTGGTCGTGGGCTCGGCCGCGGTGGTCTGCGCGATGGCCGACACACCGATGGAGGCCAGCGCCAGTGCGAGCGCGACGGGCAGGGTACGAACAAAAGATGTGGTCATGAAAGACTCCTTTTTTGAGTGAAGTGCGGAGTGACGACAGTGCCACTGGACAACCAACGTCACTTCGAACTTCAAGGATGACAGCAAAAAGGGCCCGATGACCTGCGCTGGCGCAACTCGGGAACTTGGCCTACGCGGCGGGCGGACACCCCTCCGACACGGCCAGCAGACTTTGGAGCTTCGGCAGGGCTGCCACCGCATTGCGCGTGGTGTTTTCGGCCAGCGACGCGATGTCGATGCCCCGCAGCTGCGCGACCACTTCGGCGATGCGCGGCAGCTCGCCGGGCTCGTTGCGGCCCTGCGCCTGGCCCGCGTCGCGTTGCGCCTGCGTGCGGTACAGCCAGTGCGGCTGGATGTCGGGCGCGTCGGTTTCCATCACCAGCGCGTCCATCGGCAGGGTGGCCGCGAGCCGGCGCAGCTGCAGCGCGCGCTCGAAGGTCACGGCGCCGCCGAAACCCAGCTTCAGGCCGATCTCGATGCAGGCTTGCGCCTGCTGCTCGCTGCCGTTGAACGCGTGGGCGATGCCTTGCCAGGGCCGTCCGCCCGCGGTCTGGCGCAGGTGCTTGAGCACCTTGTCGACCGAGCGCCGCACATGGATGAGCACGGGCAGCCCGTGCTTGCGCGCCAGTTGCAACTGAGTGTGAAAGAAGCGTTCCTGTCTATCGGCGTCCAGGCCTTCCACGAAGTAGTCGAGCCCGATCTCGCCGACCGCCACCAGACGCGGATCGTCGCGCCGCGCGTGCAGCTCGTCGTCGAGCGTCTGCAGGTCCGCATCGCTCGCCTGCCCCGTGCACAACGGGTGGATGCCCAGCGCGTAGGCGTCGCCCTGCGCGTGGGCCAGCTCGCGCACGGTGGCGAAGTTGAAGGCCGCCACGGCCGGAATGACGCACAGCACCACGCCCTGCGCCGCCGCGCGGGCGCGGATGACGGGCATCTCGGCACCGAATTCGGGCGCATCGAGGTGACAGTGGGTATCGACAAACGCAGCCATCGCGCGATGATGCCCGAAGGGATGCACAGGCGCGGAAAGCGTGCTACTGTGAACTCCTTCACGCGTCCTTTTTTGCCGGAGGTGCTCCGATGCGCAGGCCCGCTTTCTACAGCCGCTCGCCCCGCACGCTGCCGCCGGCCGCAGCACCGGCGGCCGGGTCGCCGGCGGATGCCGCGGCTGTGGCCGAGGCCGACGCCGTGCAAGCCCCTCCCCCTCACGCACGCTGGCAGCCCGGGCGCCGCGCATTCGCACTGCTCACCGTCAGCTGCATCGCCATCGCCGCCGGCGGCGCCTTCTGGGCGCCGCGCCAGGGCGCCAAGGCCCTCACGCAGAAAGACATCGACGCCGCCGTGCTGCGCACGCTGCAGACGGCCACCCTGCCCTCGCCCGCGGCCAAGGCCGCCGACATCGTGCGGCCCTCGGTGGTGCGCGTGGTCGGCTACGGCCCCGAGAAGGCCACGCCCGAAGCCAAGACCCAGAAGCGCGGCCGCAACATGGCCAAGGGCAAGCCGCCCGAGGCGCCCGCCGACGGCGGCACGCCGGGCGAGGTCGAGCGCGGCGTGGGCACGGGCGTGGTGATCGTCGACAAGGGCGTGATCCTCACCAACCTGCACGTGGTCGCCGGCGCCGAGAAGATCAAGGTCACCTTCGCCGACGGGCTCGAAGCGGTGGCCGTGATCACCGGCGTGCAGCCCGAGAACGACTTGGCCGTGCTACAGGCGCAGAAGATTCCCGACGACCTGATCCCCGCCGTGATGCGCTCCACCGCCGACCTGCGCTCCGGCGACCAGGTGGCGGCCGTGGGCTTTCCGTTCGGCATCGGACCCTCGGTGTCGGCCGGCGTGGTGTCGGGCCTGAAGCGCTCCTTCCGTTCGCCCGAGGGCAAGCAGGAGCTGGGTAACCTGATCCAGTTCGACGCCGCCGCCAACCCCGGCAATTCGGGCGGACCGCTCATCAACATGGACGGCGAGGTGCTGGGCATCGTCACCGCCATCCTCAACCCGACGCAGCAGCGCACCTTCATCGGCATCGGCTTCGCGGTGCCGATCGAGAACGCCGCTTCGGCGGCAGGCTCGCCGCCTTTCTGATTTCTTCGAAAGCCCTTCGCATGAGCACAGAAAACCCGACCTCGTCGACCTTTGCAACCGCCCCCGCCACCGCCGAGCTGATGGAGCAGATCCTCTACGAGGTGAAGCGCGTGGTCGTGGGGCAGGACCGCTTTCTCGAGCGCGTGATGGTCGCGATGCTCGCAGGCGGCCACCTGCTGGTCGAAGGCGTTCCGGGGCTGGCCAAGACGCTCACCATCAAGACGCTGGCCGACACCGTGCGCGGCCAGTTCAAGCGCATCCAGTTCACGCCCGACCTGGTGCCGGCCGACCTCGTGGGTACGCGCATCTACAACCAGAAAACAGGCGAGTTCAGCACCTCGCTGGGCCCGGTGTTCGCCAACCTGCTGCTGGCCGACGAAATCAACCGCGCGCCGGCCAAGGTGCAGAGCGCGCTGCTCGAAGTGATGCAGGAGCGCCAGGTCACCATCGCCGGCGAGACGCACAAGGTGCCGCGCCCCTTTCTCGTGATGGCCACGCAGAACCCGATCGAGACCGAGGGCACCTACCCGCTGCCCGAGGCGCAGGTCGACCGTTTCATGATGAAGGTGATGGTCGACTACCCGAGCGACGAGGAAGAGTTCGTGATCGTGCAGCGCGTGATCGGCCCGGTGGTCTCGGCCACGCCGGTCGCCACCACCGAACAATTGGCCGAGCTGCAGGCCGAGGCGCGGCGCGTGTACGTCGACCCCTCGCTCATCCAGTACGCCGTCAAGCTGGTGTCGGCCACGCGCACGCCCGAGAAGCACGGCCTGAAGGACCTGCGCCGCTTCATCACCTTCGGTGCCAGCCCGCGCGCCAGCATCAGCCTCACCGAAGGCGCGCGCGCCCTGGCGCTGCTGCGCGGTCGCAGCTACGCGCTGCCCGAAGACATGAGCGCACTGGTGCCCGATGTGCTGCGCCACCGCGTGACGCTGTCCTACGAAGGCCTGTCCGAAGGGCTCACGCCCGACGGGCTGATCGAGAAGATCATGAAGGCCGTTCCCGCTCCTCCCAAGCCCCTCGAACATGAAAAGCTGGTGGCGTAAGGCCCCCGAGGCCGCGAACGACGACCGGCTCGCGATCGAAGCCGGCGGGGCCGAACGCGCGCTGCGCCGGCTCGAATGGACCGTGATCCGCCGCCTCGACGGCCTGCTGCAGGGCGACTACCGCACGCTCAAGCGAGGCACCGGCCTGGACCTGGCCGACCTGCGCGAGTACCAGCACCACGACGACGTGCGCCACATCGACTGGAACGTCACCGCGCGGCTGCAGACGCCGCACGTGCGCGTGTTCACCGAAGACCGCGAGATGGCCGCGTGGTTCGTGCTCGACCTGAGCCGCTCGGTCGATTTCGGCTCGGGCCTGAAAGCCAAGCGCGAGATCTCGGCCGGCTTCGTCGGCGTGCTCGCGCGACTGCTCACGCGGCACGGCAACCGGGTCGGCGCGCTGGTCTACGGCCGCGACCTCGAGGCCGTGATCCCGCCGCGCACCGGCCGCCGCCATGTGCTGCACCTGCTGCACGCGATGGAAAAGCGCGCCCACCAGGCCGAGGCCGCGCCCGCGCAGAAGGGCATGACGCGCCTGGCCGACCTGCTGACCTCCGCCGCCGCGCTCATGCCGCGCCGCTCCACGGTGTTCGTGGTGTCCGACTTTCTCAGCGAGCCCGGCTGGGAGCACCCGCTGGGCCAGCTGGTGCAACGGCACGAAGTGATTGCCGTGCGCCTGTTCGATCCGCTCGAGCTCGAGCTGCCCGACCTCGGCCTGGTGCCGCTGCGCGACGCCGAGACCGGCGAGCAGCTGTGGGTCGACACCCATGACGCGGGGTTCCGCAAACGCTTCGCGCGGCTGGCCGCCGAACGCGAGACCACCCTGCGCGAGTCGCTGGCCCGGGCCGGCGTCGACGCCCTCGAACTCTCGACCAATGACGACCTGGTCGAAGCCATCGTGCGATTCGCGGACCTGCGCAAGCGCCGGGTCCGCGGCGTCGCAGCGGGTGGCGGGAAGGCGGTGGTGGCGGCATGACATTCCTCTGGCCTCAATTCCTCTGGCTGCTGGCGGCCTTGCCGCTGCTGGTGCTCCTGTATGTCTGGCTGATCCGCCGCAAGAAGAAGATGGCGGTGCGCTACGCCAGCCTGTCGATCGTGCGCGAGGCCATGGGCCCGGGCCAGAGCCTGCGGCGCCACATTCCGCCGCTGCTGTTCCTGGTGGCCATGGCCGCGATGCTCGTGGCGGCGGCGCGGCCGATGGCGGTGGTGGTGCTGCCGTCGAACCAGCAGACCATCATCCTGGCGATGGACGTGTCGGGCAGCATGCGCGCGGCCGACGTGCAGCCCAACCGGCTGGTGGCGGCGCAGGAGGCGGCCAAGAGCTTCATCAAGGACCTGCCGCGCCACGTGAAGGTGGGCATCGTCGCCTTCGCGGGCAGCGCGCAGGTGGCGCAGCTGCCCACCACCAACCACGACGACCTCGTGACGGCCATCGACAGCTTCCAGTTGCAGCGCGCCACGGCCACGGGCAACGCCATCGTGGTGTCGCTGGCCACGCTGTTCCCCGACGCGGGCATCGACATCTCGCAGTTCAGCGCGCCCAGCCGCCAGCGCGGCATCCCGATCGACCAGAACGAGAAGCAGCTCAAGGAGTTCACGCCCGTGGCGCCCGGCTCGTTCACCTCGGCCGCGATCATCATGCTGACCGACGGCCAGCGCACCACCGGCGTCGACCCGCTGGACGCCGCCAAGGCCGCGGCCGACCGCGGCGTGCGCATCTACACGGTGGGCGTGGGCACGGTCGACGGCGAGACCATCGGCTTCGAAGGCTGGTCGATGCGCGTGCGGCTGGACGAAGAAACGCTCAAGGCCATCGCCAACAAGACCAGCGCCGAGTACTTCTACGCAGGCACCGCGAGCGACCTGAAGAAGGTCTACGAAACGCTGAGCTCCAAGCTCACCGTCGAGAAGAAGGAAACCGAGATCTCGGCGCTGTTCGCGCTGGGCGCGGCGGTGCTCACGCTGCTGTCCGCGGGGCTGTCGCTGCTCTGGTTCAACCGGATTCTTTAGCGGCGTTTTCTTCCTGTGCCACGGCGGGCGGCATCTTCACCGCCCCCACCCCGCCCAGGAACAGGTCGGCCACGATCGGCGCGATGGCCGCGTGGTCGAGCCGGCCGCCGGGCTTCATCCAGGTGAACATCCAGTTGATCATGCCGAACAGCAGCATGGTCAGCGGCTTGGCGAGTTCGTCGCTCGGTGCGCCGGGGCGCAGCGCCGACACGGCGCGCGCAAAGCCGGCGACCACGGCGCGCTCCTGGTCGAGCACGCGCTCGCGGTCTTCATCCTCGAGAAAGCGCACGTCGTCGGTCAGCACGCGGTGCGCGTCCTGCGCGCCGGCGTACTCCTCGACGATGCGGTAGATGAAGCGGCGCAGCCGCTCTTCGTCGGTAGAGGGCTGGGCCTCTTCCTCGGCCACCAGCGCCGCCAGCTTCGAGACGTGCGTCTCGGCGATGCTGATGAGCAGGCTGCTCTTGTCCTTGTAGTAGTGGTAGAGCGTGGCCTTCGACAGGTTGCAGGCCTCGGCGACCTGGTTCATCGAGGTCGCGGGGTAGCCGCGGCGGGCGAACAGCTGGGCGGCCTGCGCGAGGATCAGTTCGCGCTGGTCGTCGTAGGTGGCGGATCTTCCACGCGGCATCGGGTCTTCTTCCTGGGTTGTCTGTCGGTTGCTGGCGTGCAGCAGGCTCGATCTTGCATGAAGCCGCAGGGCTAGCCGCGGCGGGTGGCGATCAGGGATTTCACGTCGGTGGCGGGCAGGCGCGGCCTGTCTTTTTCCACCTCGGCGAGCGGCGCCACCTCGTGCAGGCTGGCCAGACTGCGCACCGTCAGCGCCTGGTAGGTCTGCGTGCCTTCGAGCTTCCAGGCGATCTCTTCGTCGCTGAGCTCGCGCCGCACCTTGGCCGGGATGCCCGCCGCGAGCGAGCGCGCGGGCACCTTCATGCCGGCGGGCACGAAGGCGCAGGCCGCGACGATGGCTTTCTCGCCCACCTCGGCCTCGTCCATCACCACCGCGTTCATGCCCACCAGCGCATCGCGACGCACGATGCAGCTGTGCAGGATCGCGCCGTGGCCGATGTGGCCGTTGACCTCCACCACCGTGTCGTTGTCGGGAAAGCCGTGGATGCAGCAGTGGTCCTGCACGTTCGAGCCCTCCTGCAACACGATGCGGCCGAAGTCGCCGCGCAGGCTGGCGCAGGGGCCGACATAACAGTGCGGGCCGACGATCACGTCGCCGATCAGCACGGCCGTGGGATGCACGTAGGCGCTCGGGTCGACGACAGGAATCACGCCGTCGATGGAATAGCTGGGCATTCGGTCTCCTTGTTTTTTCGCGGGTTGGGGAAGGTGCGAACGAACCCGGCATGCCCGCTCATCCCACCCAGGCGCGCCCCCTCTGCGTTGCAAATGCTCGCCATAGCCCGGGCTATGGCTGCGCTTTGCGCCTTGAGGGGACGTGCCTGGGCGGGCTGCTCGGCCACGCCGGATTCATTCACACCTTCCTAGGGTTTGCCCTGAATACACCCCGCTTGTGCCGGAATCGAGGTCGATCCTAAAATCAACCGAACGGTCGGTCAATAGTGTTTACGCACCGAGCCGTCCCCACAAAGGATGAAAGAGACACGCATGACTGAGCCTTTGGTACTCATCAGCAACGCCGGCGCCGTCCGCACGCTGAGCCTGAACCGCCCTGCGGCACTCAACAGCTTCACGACCGGGCTGCACGCCGAGTTGCTGGCCGCGCTCGAAGCCGCGGCCGCCGACAGCAGCATGCGCTGCGTGGTACTCACCGGCGCCGGCCGCGCCTTCTGCGCGGGGCAGGACCTGGCCGACCCGTCGGTCGCGCCCGACCCCACGCCGGGTGCCGCGCCCAAGGACCTGGGCCACGTCATCTCTACTTATTACGGCCCGCTGGTCGCGCGCCTGCGCTCGATGCCGGTGCCGGTGGTTGCCGCCGTCAACGGCGTGGCGGCCGGCGCAGGCGCCAACCTCGCGCTGTGCTGCGACCTCGTCGTGGCCGGCCGCTCGGCCAGCTTCATCCAGGCCTTCACCAAGATCGGCCTCGTGCCCGACACCGGCGGCACCTGGCTGCTGCCGCGCCTCGTGGGCCCGGCGCGCGCGCTGGGCATCGCGATGCTGGGCGACAAGCTGCCCGCCGAAGAAGCCGCGCGCATCGGCCTGATCTGGCAATGCGTGGACGACGCGGCCCTGGCCGACACCGCCGCCGCGCTGGCGGCGCGCCTGGCCGGCATGCCCACGCGCGCACTCGTCGCCACCCGCGAAGCGATGGCCGCCGCGCAAAACCTCGACCTGAGCGCGGCACTTGCCGAAGAAGCGCGCATCCAACGCGAGATGGGCAACGCCGACGACTACCGCGAAGGTGTCGAGGCTTTCCGCGCCAAGCGCGCCCCGGTGTTCAAGGACCGCTGAGATGACCGACGCTTCCCGCACCCCGCAACAGACCGCCGAGTTCGTGCGCGACGGCATGTTCGCGAACGACAACGCCAGCAAGGGCCTGGGCATGCGCATCGTGGAGGTCGGCCCCGGCCAGGCCACGCTCGAGATGCGCGTGCGCCCCGACATGCTCAACGGCCACGCCATCTGCCACGGCGGCTTCATGGCCACGTTGGCCGATTCCACCTTCGCCTTCGCCTGCAACTCGTACAACGAGCTGACCGTGGCCTCGGGCTTCGCCATCGACTTCCTCGCGCCGGCGCGCGAGGGCGACGTGCTCACCGCGCGCTGCTTCGAAGTCTCCAAGGCCGGCCGCACCGGCGTGTACGACACCGAAATCACCAACCAGCGCGGCGAGCGCATCGCGATGTTCCGCGGACGCTCGTACACCGCCAAGGGCCGGCCGGCCGTCCCGGCCGCTTGAGGAGACACCCCACCATGACCGTGAAACGCCCCGCCCCCGGCGACCTCGACCCGATCGAAACCGCCAGCCGCGACGAGATCGCCGCCCTGCAGCTCACGCGCCTGCGCGCCACGCTGCGCAACGCCTACGACAACGTGCCGCACTACCGCCAGGCCTTCGATGCCAAGGGCGTGCACCCCGACGACCTGAAGTCGCTGGCCGACCTGTCGAAATTCCCGTTCACGGTGAAGACCGACCTGCGCGACAACTACCCGTTCGGCATGTTCGCCGTGCCGCGCACGCAGGTCGCGCGCATTCACGCCTCGTCGGGCACCACCGGCAAGCCGACCGTGGTGGGCTACACGAAGAAAGACATCGACACCTGGGCCGACCTGGTCGCGCGCTCCATCCGCGCAGCGGGCGGACGGCCCGGCGACATGATCCACGTCGCCTACGGCTACGGCCTCTTCACCGGCGGCCTGGGCGCGCATTACGGCGCCGAGCGCGCGGGCTGCACCGTCATCCCGATGTCGGGCGGCCAGACCGAGAAGCAGGTCCAGCTGATCCAGGACTTCAAGCCCGACATCATCATGGTCACGCCCAGCTACATGCAGGTGATCATCGAGCAGTTCGAGCGCCAGGGCCTCGATGCCAAAGACAGCTCGCTCAAGGTCGGCATCTTCGGCGCCGAGCCGTGGACCGAAGCCATGCGCCGCGACATCGAGACGCGCGCCGGCATCGACGCCGTCGACATCTACGGCCTGAGTGAAGTGATGGGCCCGGGCGTGGCCAGCGAATGCGTCGAGAGCAAGGACGGCCCGGTGATCTGGGAAGACCACTTCTACCCCGAGATCATCGACCCCGAAACCGGCGAGCTGAAGGCCGACGGCGAAGAAGGCGAACTGGTCTTCACCTCGCTGAGCAAGGAAGCGATGCCCATCGTGCGCTACCGCACGCGCGACCTCACGCGCCTGCTGCCGCCCACCTCGCGGTCGTTCCGCCGCATGGGCAAGATCGTCGGGCGCAGCGACGACATGATGATCATCCGCGGCGTGAACGTCTTCCCCACCCAGGTGGAAGAGATCGTGCTCGCGCACAGCGCCCTCACCGGCCTGTACCAGGTGCGCGTGAGCCGCGAAGGCCTGCTCGACCAGGTCGAGGTGCACTGCGAACTCACGCCGCACGAAGCCGCCGCGGCCGACCGCAACGCCATCTCCGAGTGGGTGCAGCACCGCGTGAAGACGCTCATCGGCATCTCCACCCGCGTGGTCGTGCACGGCCCCGACGAAATGGAACGCACGCAGACCGGCAAGGCCCGGCGCGTCGTCGACACGCGCCCGCGCTGAGCGCCCGCGCCCCCACACACCGCACCGAAAGGACACGCACATGTACACCCAGGCCATGGACACGATGGGCAAGGACGCAGGCGACGGCAAGCAGAAGGCCGTGCGCTCCGCCGACGAGCTGCGTCTCGAGGAACGCTTCGACGCGCGCATCGACGCCGGCGACTTCATCGAGGCGAAAGACTGGATGCCCGAGCACTACCGCAAGACGCTGGTGCGCCAGATCAGCCAGCACGCGCATTCGGAAATCGTCGGCATGCTGCCCGAGGGCAACTGGATCAGCCGCGCGCCCACGCTCAAGCGCAAGGCCATCCTCTTGGCCAAGGTGCAGGACGAAGGCGGCCACGGCCTGTACCTGTACGCCGCGGCCGAAACGCTGGGCACCTCGCGCGACCAGATGTTCGACGCGCTGCACACGGGCAAGGCCAAGTACAGCTCGATCTTCAACTACCCCACGCTCAGCTGGGCCGACATGGGCACCATCGGCTGGCTGGTCGACGGCGCGGCCATCATGAACCAGGTGCCGATCTGCCGCTGCTCGTACGCGCCGTATGCGCGCGCCATGATCCGCATCTGCCGCGAAGAGAGCTTTCACCAGCGCCAGGGCTACGAGTCGCTGCTGACCATGATGACCCACGGCACCGACGCGCAAAAGGCCATGGTGCAAGACGCGGTCAACCGCTGGTGGTGGCCCTCGATCATGATGTTCGGCCCGCCCGACGACCAGTCGCCCAACTCGGCGCAGTCGATGCGCTGGGGCATCAAGCGCTTCAGCAACGACGAGCTGCGCCAGAAGTTCATCGACGCCACCGTCGAACAGGCCGCGATCCTCGGCGTGACGCTGCCCGACCCCGACCTCAAGTGGAACGAGGAACGCCAGGCGCACGACTTCGGCGTCATCGACTGGAGCGAATTCTGGCGCGTGATCGCCGGCGACGGCCCCTGCAACCGCGAACGTCTGCAGGCCCGCGTGGACGCCTGGGACGACGGCGCCTGGGTGCGCGAAGCCGCCCTCGCCCACGCCAACAAACAACCTCTGAAGGAAGCAGCATGAGCACCGAAATGAAGCAAGAGTGGCCCCTGTGGGAAGTGTTCGTGCGCAGCAAGGCCGGCCTGGACCACAAGCACTGCGGCAGCCTGCACGCGGCCGACCCCAAGATGGCGATCCAGATGGCGCGCGATGTCTACACGCGCCGCCAGGAAGGCAGCAGCATCTGGGTGGTGCGCTCCGACCAGATCGTGGCCAGCGACCCGGGCGACAAGGACATGTTCTTCGACCCGGCCGAAGACAAGGTGTACCGCCACCCCACCTTCTACGCACTGCCCAAGTCCGTGGACCACATGTGAGCGAGCGGCACGCCATGCAAGCCTCGATCGAACTGAACCGCACGCCCGCCGTGCACTACCTGCTGCGCATCGGCGACACCTGCCTGGTGCTCGCGCAGCGCCTGGGCGAATGGTGCGGCCACGCACCGGTGCTCGAAGAAGACATCGCGATGGCCAACATCGCGCTCGACCTCGTCGGCCAGGCCCGCGCGGTGCTCACGCACGCCGGCCAGCTCGAAGGCGCCGGCCGCGCGCACGACGAAGACCAGCTCGCCTACCTGCGCGACGAGCGCGACTACTTCAACCTCACGCTGGTCGAGCTGCCGCGCGGCGACTTCGCCTTTGCCGTGCTGCGCAACACCATGGTCGCCACGCTGCTCAAGCTGCTGTGGCAACGCCTGGCCGCGTCGAGCGACGCCGAGGTGGCCGCCATCGCCGGCAAGGCACTGAAGGAAGCGCGCTACCACCAGCAGCACTCGGCCGACTGGGTCGTGCGCCTGGGCGACGGCACCGACGAATCGCGCCGCCGCACCGAGAAGGCGCTCAAGCAGCTGTGGCTCTACGTGCCCGAGCTGTTCGACAGCGACGACGTCGATGCGCAGGCCAGCGCCAGCGGCCTCGGCCCGGCCTGGAGCGAACTGCGCGAACCGTGGCTGGCCGAGATGCAGCAGGTGCTCGACGCCGCCGGCCTCGCCATGCCGAAGGAAGCTGCCTTCCGCAGCACCGGCAAGCACGGCGTGCACAGCGAGCACATGGGCTACATCCTGGCCGAGATGCAACACCTGCAGCGCAGCTTCCCCGGAGGCGTGTGGTGACGAACGCCCTGGCGTCGCGCATTGATGCGGCGTGGGCCGTGCTGCACACCGTGCCCGACCCCGAGGTGCCGGCCGTGTCGGTCTGCGACCTGGGCATCGTGCGCGAGGTGATCGAGCACGACGACGGGCTGGAGATCGTGCTCACGCCGACCTACTCCGGCTGCCCCGCGACCGAAGCCATCGAGCACGACGTGCTGGCCGCCATCGAGCACGCAGGCCTCGGCCGCGCGCGCGCCACGCTGCGCCGCGCGCCCGCCTGGACCAGCGACTGGATCAGCGACGCAGGCCGCGACAAGCTCAAGGCCTATGGCATCGCGCCGCCCGCGCACCTCACGCCCGAAGCGGCGGCCAACACCGCCATGCCGATCAAGCTGTTCGGCCGCATGGCCGGCGAGCGCATCGCCTGCCCGCGCTGCGCCAGCGAGCGCACCGAGCGCCTGTCGGCCTTCGGCTCCACCGCCTGCAAGGCGCTCTATCGCTGCATGGCCTGCCGCGAACCTTTCGAACATTTCAAGCCTATCTGAGGCACGCCCACGATGAGCACCCTCTTCCATCCCCTGCGCGTGAAGGCCATCGAGCCCGACACGCACGAGGCCGTCATCGTCTCGTTCGAGGTGCCGCCCGCGCTGCGCGAAGTCTTCGGCTTCACGCAGGGCCAGTACCTCACGCTGCGCCATGACATCGACGGCCAGGACCTGCGCCGTTCCTATTCGATCTGCGCCGGCCTCGACGACGGCGAGCTGCGCGTCGGCGTGCGCAAGGTGCGCGGCGGCGTGTTCTCCAACTGGATCAACGCCCACCTGCAACCCGGCGACAGCCTGCAGGTGATGGCGCCGCAAGGCCGCTTCTTCGTGCCCATCGAGCCCGAGGCCGCGCGCCACCACGTCGGCATCGCCGGCGGCAGCGGCATCACGCCGATCCTGTCGATCATGAAGACCGTGCTGGCGCGCGAGCCCAAGAGCCGCTTCACGCTGATCTACGGCAACCGCCAGCTGCAGTCCACGATGTTCAAGGAAGAGATCGAGGACCTGAAGAACCGCTACATGACGCGGCTCGTGCTGCAGCACGTGTTCTCCGACGAGCACACCGATTCGCCGCTGGGTTTCGGCGTGATGAACCGCGAGAAGATCGGCGAGTTCCTGGCCTCGGTGGTGCCCGCCGCGCAGATCGACCACGTGTACGTGTGCGGCCCGTTCCAGATGAACGACGAGGCCGAGGCCGCGCTGCTCGCCGCCGGCGTGCCCGAGGACCGCATCCACATCGAGCGCTTCGGCGTCGCGCTGCCCTCGGCCAGCCAGGTCGGCGCGGTGGTGCACGAGGCGCAGCCGGGCGACGCCAAGCAGGCGCGCGTGACCATCGTGCGCGACGGCCTGCAGCGCGAGATCACCTACACCGAGGGCCAGCCCAGCATCCTCGATGCGGCGTCGGCGGCCGGGCTCGAGGTGCCGTTCTCGTGCACCTCGGGCGTGTGCGGCACCTGCCGCGCGAAGTGCGTGGACGGGGAAGTCCGCATGGAAAGAAACTTCGCGCTCGACAAGAATGAGGTGGCCGCGGGATTCGTGCTGACCTGCCAGGCCCACCCCCTGACCGAACGCGTCACGCTGTCCTTCGACGAGCGTTGAACGCACGGCTTTTCCCTCGGCCTTTCCCCTTTCAACCCGGAGACAAACCAACCATGAAATTCTTCAAGCCCCTGCTGATCGCCGCCCTGTGCGCCACGGCCCTCTCGGCCTGGGCCGACGTCAACGTCGGCGTGACCATCTCGGCCACCGGGCCGGCGGCGTCGCTCGGCATCCCCGAGAAGAACACCATCGCGCTGATGCCCAAGACGATCGGCGGGCAGAAGATCAACTACATCGTGCTGGACGATGCCTCCGACACCACGGCCGCCGTGAACAACACGCGCAAGCTGATCGCCGAGAACAAGGTCGACGTGATCCTGGGCTCGACCACCACGCCGGCCTCGCTCGCGATGATCGACGTGGCCAGCGAAGCGCAGACGCCGATGATCTCGGTGGCCGCCTCGGCCCGCATCATCGAGCCGATGGACGCCAAGAAGAAGTGGGTCTTCAAGACGCCGCAGAACGACATCATGATGTCGCTGGCCATCGCCGAGCACATGGCCGCCAACGGCGTGAAGACGGTCGGCTTCATCGGCTTCTCCGACGCGTACGGCGAAGGCTGGTCGCAGGAGTTCGCCAAAGCCGCCGACCTGAAGAAGATCAAGATCGTGGCCAACGAACGCTATGCGCGCTCCGACACCTCGGTCACCGGCCAGGCGCTGAAGCTCATGTCGGCCAAGCCCGACGCGGTGCTGGTCGCCGGCTCCGGCACGCCGGCCGCGCTGCCGCAGAAGACGCTCAAGGAGCGCGGCTACACCGGCAAGATGTACCAGACGCACGGCGTGGCCAACGCCGACTTCCTGCGCGTGGGCGGCAAGGACGTCGACGGCACCTTCCTGCCGGCCGGCCCCGTGCTCGTGGCCGACCAGCTGCCCGCCAGCAACCCGGTGAAGAAGTCTGCGCTCGCCTACGTCGCCGCCTATGAAGCCGCCTACGGCAAGGGCACGGTCTCGACCTTCGGCGCGCACGCCTGGGACGCGGGCCTGTTGATGAGCTCGGCCGTGCCGGTCGCGCTGAAGAAGGCCCAGCCGGGCACGCCCGAGTTCCGTGCCGCGCTGCGCGATGCGCTCGAGCAGACCAAGGACGTGTCGGGCGCGCACGGCGTGTTCAACATGACCGCGGCCGACCACCTGGGCCTGGACCAGCGTGCCCGCGTGATGGTCAAGATCGAAAACGGCGCCTGGAAATTCCAGCCTTAAACCGCCCCCAGGCTCCGCGCACTTCGTGTCGCTTCTCCTACCCCCTACCGGGGGCAACACCAGAGGCCCGGCGAAGCCGGTTCCTCGGTGTTTCTGGAACAGGCCGCGATGGGTGTTTGTGGCAACGACCGCAACGACGGTCGCTCTTGATCTGATCTGACGCACGGGCCCCGCCCGAAGGTTTTCATATGGACTTGCAGATTGCCCTGTTGCTGGGGCAGGACGGCATCGTGAACGGCGCGGTCTACGGACTGATGGCGCTCGCGCTGGTGCTGGTGTTTTCGGTCACGCGCGTGATCTTCATTCCGCAGGGCGAGTTCGTCGCCTTCGGTGCGCTCTCCATGGCGGCGCTGCAGGGCGGGCGCACGCCGGCCACGCTGTGGCTGCTGGTGGCGCTGGGCGTCATGGCGCTGGCCGTGGAAGTGTGGCGCTGGAAGCGCGGCGCGACCATCGACTGGCGTTCGGCCTTCACCTGGTGCGTGGCCTTCCCGGCGATCGCCGCGGTGCTGGTGCTGGGCCTCAAGCCCACGTCGATGACGATGCAGGCGGTGACCACGCTGGTGCTGATCGCGCCGCTGGGGCCGTTGCTCTATCGCCTGGCCTACCGCCCGCTGGCCGATGCCACGGTGCTGATGCTGCTGATCGTCTCGGTCGCGCTGCACGGCGTGCTGGTCGGCCTGGGCCTGTTCTTCTTCGGTGCCGAAGGTTCGCGCACCACGCCGTTCTCCGACGTGCGCTTCGACATCGGCGGCATCCCCGTGAGCGGCCAGTCGCTCGTGGTGGTGGGCGTCACGCTGCTCTTGGTGATTGCCATGTTCTGGTTCTTCGGCCGCTCCATGGTCGGCAAGGCGCTGCGCGCCACCGCCATCAACCGCGTGGGCGCGCGGCTCTCGGGCATTCCCACCGAGCTGTCGGGCGACCTGAGCTTTGCGCTCGCGGCGCTCATCGGCGCGGTGTCGGGCCTGCTGATCGCACCGATCACCACGGTCTACTACGACACCGGTTTTCTCATCGGCCTGAAGGGCTTCGTGGCCGCCATCGTGGGCGGGCTCGCGAGCTACCCGCTGGCGCTCGCGGGCGCGCTGCTGGTCGGCCTGCTGGAGGCTTTCTCTTCGTTCTGGGCCAGCGCGTACAAGGAAGTGCTGGTGTTCACGTTGATCATTCCGGTGCTGTGGTGGCGTTCGCTGCGCAGCCATCATGTGGAGGACGAGGAATGAGCGCGTCGCCCACCACTTCTTCCGCCACGACGGCACACGCAGGCCGTCCGCTGGTCACGCCGCGCACGCTCACGCTGGTGTGCATCGTCGCGCTCGCGCTGGCCTGGGGCTGGCTGCCCGACTTCACGGTCGCGGTGCTCAGCAACATCGGCCTGTACGCGCTGGTGGCCGCCGGGCTGGTCATGCTGACCGGCGTGGGCGGCATGACCTCCTTCGGCCAGGCCGCGTTCGTCGGCATGGGCGCGTATGCCACCGCGTGGATCTGCACCTCGCCCACGGCCGCGGGCTGGCTGGGCGGCATCGCCGGTTCGGCGCTGGTGCCGTGGCTCGGCCTGCTGCTCGGGCTGGTGCTGACCTTCGCGCTGGCCTGGGCGCTCGGCGCGGTCACGCTCAAGCTGTCGGGCCACTACCTGCCGCTGTGCACCATCGCCTGGGGCCTGAGCCTGTACTTCCTGCTCGGCAACATGGAGTTCCTGGGCGGCCAGACCGGCATCACGGGCGTGCCGCCGCTGGTGGTCGCAGGCATCTCGCTGGCCTCGCCGCGCGCGCTCGGCGTGGTGATCTGGGCCGTGCTGCTGCTGGCGCTGTGGGCGCTGCACAACCTGCTCGACTCGCGCGAAGGCCGCGCCATCCGCGCGCTCAAGGGCGGCCGGCTCATGGCCGAGTCGATGGGCGTCGACACCGCACGCCACCGCATCAAGCTGTTCGTGCTGGCCGCGCTGCTGGCGGCCGTGTCGGGCTGGCTCTACGCGCACATGCAGCGCTTCGTGAACCCGACGCCCTTCAACCTGAACATCGGCATCGAGATGCTGTTCATGGCGGTGGTCGGCGGCGCGGGCCACCTGTGGGGCGCGGTGCTCGGCGCCACGCTGATCACGCTGCTCAAAGAGAAGCTGCAGGACATCCTGCCCGCGCTGCTGGGCACCAGCGGCAACTTCGAGGTGGTGGTGTTCGGCCTGCTGATGCTGTTCGTGCTGCAGCGCTTTGCCGACGGCCTGTGGCCCACGCTGGCGCGGCTCGTGAGCCGCTGGGTGCGGCCGGTGGCCAAGGCGCCCGCCGCCAACGCAGCCGCACCGGCGGCGCAGCTCGCGCAGCGCGTGCTGCCGGCGGTGGGCACGATGCTGTTGCAGGCCGACGCGGTCAGCAAGCGCTTCGGCGGCCTCATCGCCAACAACGACATCTCGATGACGTTGAAGGCCGGCGAGATCCACGCGCTGATCGGACCGAACGGCGCAGGCAAGAGCACCTTCTTCAACATGATCTCGGGCGTGGACGACCCCAGTTCGGGCGAGGTGCGACTCGAAGGCGACGTCATGTCGGGCCGCCCCTCGCGCGCCTTCGCGGCGCGCGGCCTGGGCCGCACCTTCCAGCACGTGCGCCTGCTGGGCCAGCGCAGCGTGGTCGAGAACGTGGCGCTCGGTGCGCACCTGCGCGCCAGGCGCGGCTGGCTTGCGGCCATGCTGCGACTGGACCGCGCCGAAGAGGCCGCGTTGATGGCCGAAGCTCGCAAGCAGATCGAGCGTTGCGGCCTCGGCGCGCACGCCGACACACCGGCCGCCTCGCTCTCGCTGGGGCAGCAGCGCGTGGTCGAGATCGCACGCGCGCTCGCCGGCCAGCCCTCGGTGCTGCTGCTGGACGAACCCGCCGCCGGCCTGCGCCACCTGGAGAAGCGTGCGCTGTCGGAGTTGCTGGGCCAGCTGCGCGCCGAAGGCCTGGGCATCCTCGTGGTGGAGCACGACATGGAGTTCGTGATGAACCTCGCCGACCGCATCACCGTGCTCGAGTTCGGCACCGTGATCGCCACCGGCACGCCCGCCGAAGTGCAGGCCAACCCGCGCGTGCTCGAGGCCTACCTGGGCGGCGCCGACGACGAACTGCTGGAAGACGCCCGATGAGCCATCCCATTCTTCAACTGGAAGATTTCTGCGTCGCCTACCGCACCGTCGAGGCGGTGCACAGCGTGCGCCTGCACGTGAACGAAGGCGAGATCGTCACCGTGATCGGACCCAACGGCGCCGGCAAGACCACGCTGCTGTGCGCGGCCATGGGCCTCCTGCAGTCGAGCGGCAAGCTGTCGCTCGACGGCGAGCGCATCGCACGCCCCGGCGTCGAGACCATGGTGGCGCGCGGCGTGGCGCTGGTGCCCGAGCGGCGCGAGCTGTTCGGCGAGATGTCGGTCGAAGACAACCTGCTGCTCGGCGGCTTCTACCAGTGGCGCAAGGGCCAGCGCGACCAGCGCGCGCGCATGGACGAGATCTTCGAGATCTTTCCGCGCCTGAAGGAACGCCGTCCGCAGATGGCCTCCACGCTCTCGGGCGGCGAGCGCCAGATGCTGGCCATCGGCCGCGCGCTCATGGCGCGCCCGCGTCTGCTGATGCTCGACGAGCCTTCGCTGGGCCTGGCCCCGCTGGTGGTGCGCGAGGTGCTGCGCGTGGTGTCGCAGCTGCGCAAGCACGGCGTCTCGGTGCTGCTGGTGGAACAGAACGCCCGCGCCGCGCTGCAGGTGGCCGACCGCGCCTATGTGCTCGAAATGGGCGCCGTGGCGCTCGAAGGCAACGCCGGCGATCTGCTGCACGACCAGCGAATCATCGATACCTACCTGGGCATCGGCAACAAGAAATGACCCCCGCGCAGCGCGCGCCCCGCGCCGCTGCGCCATCCCTTTTCAAAGGACACGCGCCATGACCACCCTTCAAAGCTACATCGCCGGCCGCTGGATCGGCCAGGAAGCCGCCCAATCGCTGCGCAGCGCCGTCAACGGCCAGGCCGTTGCGAGCACGCACGCCGAGGCCATCGACTTCGCCGAGGCGCTGGCGCACGCGCGCCGCGTCGGCATCCCCGCGCTCATGAAGCTCGACTTCCAGCAGCGCGCCGAGCGACTGAAGGCGCTGGCCAAGTACCTGGCCGCGAACAAGGAAGCGCTGTATGCCGTGTCGGCCCACACGGGCGCCACGCGCGCCGACGGCTGGATCGACATCGAAGGCGGCGCCGGCACGCTCAGCGCCTACGCCAGCATCGGCACCAACGAGCTGCCTTCGGGCAATCTCGTGCACGAAGGCCCGGCCTTCCCGCTCGGCAAGAAGGGCGGCTTCGCGGGCACGCACATCCTGGTGCCGCGCGGCGGCGTGGCGGTGCACATCAACGCCTTCAACTTCCCGGTGTGGGGCCTGCTCGAGAAGTTCGCGCCCAGCTTCCTCGCAGGCATGCCCTGCATCGGCAAGCCGGCCACGGCCACCAGCTACCTCACCGAGGCACTGATGAAGCTCATCGTGCAGTCGGGCATCCTGCCCGAAGGCAGCCTGCAGCTCGTGATCGGCAGCACGGGCGACCTGCTCGACCGCCTCGAAGGCCCTGACGTGGTCACCTTCACCGGCTCGGCCGACACCGCTGCGAAGCTGCGCGTGAACGCGAACCTGGTGCGCCAGTCGATCCCGTTCAATGCCGAGGCCGACTCGCTCAACTGCGCGATCCTCGCGCCCGACGTGACGCCCGACGACGAGGAGTTCGATCTCTTCGTGAAGGAAGTGGCGCGCGAGATGACCATCAAGGCCGGCCAGAAGTGCACCGCCATCCGCCGCGCGATCGTGCCGCGCCAGCACCTCGATGCGGTGGCCGAGAAGCTGCGCGCCCGCCTGGCCAAGACCGTCATCGGCGATCCGTCGCGCGAAGACGTGCGCATGGGCGCCCTGGCCTCGCGCGACCAGCAGGCCGACGTGGCCGAACGCGTCGCCACGCTGCTTCAGGGCGCGGAGCTGGTGTACGGCGAACGCGACGGCTTCGCGCCGGTGGGCGACGGCGTGAGCGAAGGCGCGTTCTTCGCGCCCACGCTGTTCTTGAGCCGCAAGCCGCTCGAACACGATGCGGCGCACGACGTCGAGGCCTTCGGCCCCGTCAGCACACTCATGCCCTACGACGGCATCGACGAAGCGCTGGCACTGGCCGCGCGCGGCAAGGGCAGCCTCGTGGGCACGCTGGTCACGCGCGACCCGGCTATCGCGGCCAAGGCCATTCCGGTCGCCGCCGCCTGGCACGGCCGCCTGCTGGTGCTCGACCGCGAGGCCGCCGCCGAATCGACCGGCCACGGCTCGCCGCTGCCGGTGCTGAAGCACGGCGGCCCGGGCCGCGCGGGCGGCGGCGAAGAGCTCGGCGGCCTGCGCGCCGTGAAGCACTACCTGCAGCGCGCCGCGCTGCAGGGCTCGCCCACCATGCTCGCGGCCGTCACCGGCGAGCACGTGCGCGGCGCCGCGCTGCGCGAGAGCGAGGTGCACCCCTTCCGCCGCTACTTCGAAGAGCTGCGCATCGGCGACTCGCTGCTCACGCACCGCCGCACGGTGGGCGAAGCCGACATCGTCGCCTTCGGCGGCATCTCGGGCGACTACTTCTACATGCACTTCGACGAAGAGGCGGCCAAGGCCTCGCCCTTCGGCAAGCGCATCGCGCACGGCTACTTCGTGCTGTCGGCGGCCGCGGGCCTGTTCGTCTCGCCCTCGCCCGGCCCGGTGCTGGCCAACTACGGCCTAGACACGCTGCGCTTCGTCAAGCCCGTGGGCATCGGCGACACCATCCAGGCGCGCCTGACCTGCAAGCGCAAGATCGACCGCAACAAGAAGGACGCGAGCGGCCAGGGCCAGGGCGTGGTGGCCTGGGACGTGGAGGTGACCAACCAGCTCGGCGAGTTGGTCGCGAGCTACGATATCCTGACGCTCGTCTCCAAGAAACCCACTACCCCAAGCTCCACCTGATGTTCGATCTCACAGGAAAAGTCGCGCTCGTCACCGGCGGCAACGGCGGCATCGGTCTCGGCATGGCGCAGGGCCTGGCCAAGGCCGGCGCCCGCGTCATCATTGCGGCGCGCAATGCGCAGAAGTCGGCCGCCGCGGTCGAATCGCTGAAGGCATTGGGCAGCGACAGCTTCGCGCTCTCACTCGACGTGACCGACGAAGCCTCGGTGCAGAAGGCCTTCGACGAGGTCGCCGCGCGCTGCGGCCGGCTCGACATCCTCGTGAACAACGCCGGCACCACGGTGCGCAAGCCGGTCGACCAGCTCGCGCTGGCCGAGTGGCACCAGGTGATGGACACCAACCTCACCAGCGCCTTCCTGTGCAGCCGCGCCGCGCACCCGCACCTCAAGAAGGCGGGCGGCGGCAAGATCATCAACATCGGTTCGATGATGTCGATCTTCGGCGCGCCCTACGCGCCGGCCTACGCCGCGAGCAAGGCCGGCATCGTGCAGCTCACCAAGTCGACCGCGCTCTCATGGGCGGCCGACCAGATCCAGGTCAACGCCATCCTGCCGGGCTGGTTCGAGACCGAGCTGACCGACGGCGCACGCACCCAGATTCCGGGCCTGTACGAACGCGTGAAGACACGCGCCGCCGCCGGCCGCTGGGGCCAGCCCTCGGACATCGCAGGCACCGCCGTGTTCCTGGCCAGCGCCGCCTCCGACTACGTGACCGGCACCGCCATCCCGGTCGACGGCGGGTTTTCGATCTCCGGCTGAGTCTTGCGGGCCGTGTAAATTCGGCCGCCATGCTCCTCTGGTTCCAGCTCTTTCTTTTCGTCGCCGGCACGGCCGCGCTGCTGTACGTGTCGCGCGGGCCGCTGAGCCAGCCCGGCTCGCACGGCTTCTACCGCTTCTTCGCGTGGGAATGCATGCTGGTGCTGATCGTGCTGAACCTGCCGGTGTGGCATGTCGATCCGCTCTCGTTCACGCAGCTGCTTTCGTGCGTGCTGCTGGCGCTGTCGATCTGGCTGCCGATCCACGCGGTGCGGCTGCTCAAGGCGCAGGGCAAGCCGAGCGAGGCGCGCAACGACGACCCGGCCCTGTACGGCTTTGAAAAGACCTCGGCGCTGGTGACCACCGGCGCCTTCCGCTACATCCGCCACCCGATGTACACGGCGCTGATGCTGCTGGCCTGGGGCGCCTTCCTCAAGCAGTTCACCTGGCTCACGCTGGCGCTGGTGCTGATGGCCACGCTGTTCCTGTTCCTGACGGCGCTGCGCGACGAGAAGGAATGCCTCGCGCATTTCGGCGACACCTACCGCGACTACATGCGCGGCACGCGGCGCTTCATTCCTTTCGTGCTGTAGCGCTGCCTGGCGCTTCGGGCGCGCCCTCTTCTTTCCTCGCGCCCCACCAGGCCACGAGCACCAGCCCGCCCTTGCGCACCAACAGCACTGCCATGACCACGAGCACGGCCCGCGACGCCACGTAGCCCGCGATACCGAGCACCGTGGACGGCAGCGGCTTGGACGCCCAGAAGATGACCCAGGTCGCCAGCCCGGCCATCGCCAGCCCGCCGACGACCAGCATCACGCCGCCCACCATCCACGTGAGGATGGCCAGCCGCGCGGCCAGGCCGGTCAGGCGGTCGGCGCCGGGCCAGTCGCGCCAGGTCCACAGCGCGGCCAGGCCCAGCGAACCCATCATGGCCGCCAGCAGGCCCATGAGGCTGTAGCCGACGACGGTGATGATCTGATTCAGGTCCGGCATGCAGGCTACGGTGTCAAACGCGGCAGCGCCTTCGCATCGACCGCCTCGCCGTCGACGATGAAGTGCCCGCCCGCCACGTGGTGCAGCGTGCGCAGCTCGTCGTGCCCCTCGAAATGCCAGCGGCCTTCGGAGAACACGCGCGCATCGGCCTGCGCCGCGATCACCTCGCCCAGGAACAGGTCGTAGCGCTGCTGGATCGGCGGCTCGGGCAGCAGCCGGCATTCGAGCCAGGCCGCGCAGCCTTCGAGCAGCGGCGTGCCGGTGGCGTCGCCCGCGAAGGTCGAGAGGCCGTAGGCGGCGAACTTGTCGCTGCCGTCGCGCTCGGCGATCTCGCGGCCCGAGCTGTTGCCCAGCGCCTCGGTCAGGTCGAGCTGCGCGCGCGTGGGCACCTGCAGCGCGAAGCTGCCCGCGCCTTCGAGCAGCACGCGCGTCCAGGTGCTCTTGTCGAGCACCACGGCCACCTTGGGCGGATCGAAGTCCAGCGGCATGGCCCAGGCCGCGGCCATGATGTTGCGCCGGCCGTCGTGCGCGGCGCTCACGAGGACGGTGGGTCCGTGGTTCAGGAGACGGTAGGCCTTGTTCAGCGGAACCGGCCGGCGGTGAGAGGCATTCATGCGCGGGAGGCTCGCGCAGGCGAGCCCGGAGGATGGCGGCCCGCCAGCCTACCAGCAGGCGCCGGGCGGCTCAAACGCGCGGTTGTTGCCCGTCACGCCGCGTAGGCATCGCACAGGGCGAGGTACTCGTCGCCCGAAATCTCCAGCGCGGTCGCGCGGCGCAGCACGCGGGCCTTCGGCTTGGGCAGATCGGTCTTGATCTGGATCTGCTTGCCGATGGGAATGCCCATGTAGTCCTGGTTGACCCAGGTGTTCTCGACGATGTTGTGCCACGGCAGCAGCAGGCCGTTCTCGAAGGTCAGGCCCTGGCGGCCGATGACGAAGGCGGGCGTGGCGATGTTGGCCAGCGTACGGATGCACTTGACGGCCAGCCACGCGGCCAGCAGGCCGAAGCCCGCTGCGATGAGGATGCCGATGTTCTTGTCCTGCGCGCGGATGCACAGCACGGCCAGCACGACCGCGACCACCACCCAGAGCGTGGCACCGGCGATCAGCCGCGTGCGGGAATAGAAGACGGGGCGGTCCTGGCGGGTTTTTTCCTGTTGGCTGGCGGAGCTGTAGATTTCCATTTTGGAGTCGCTGTACTTTGGAGATTGAAGAAAGAAAAAGAAGAAGGCTCAGGCCGACGGCAGGCGCTGCATGAGGCACACCATCAGCACCGGTTCGTTGTCGATCTTGGAGCGATCGATCTTGCGGGTCTTGCCGTTGGCGACGATGAGCAGATGCTCGTCGACGTCCATGGCTTCGGCGTCCGACTGCGTGCGGATCGTGTCGATGCTCGACCACGCGATGAGCTGGCCCTTGTGCACCAGCCCTTCCGCATTGAGCGCCAGCGCGCCGAAGGGCACGGTGTCGCCGGCATGCAGGCGCCGCTCCACGTCGTGGCGCAGCACCTCGCCGACGGCCTCTTCCACTTCGGCGACGAGCGCATACGGGTCGTCCCACAGGTCGAGCCGCAGGCGCAGCGTCTGGCCGTCGCGGGTGGTGAGCAGCAGGTGGTTGCGGTTGTGGCGATGGCGCAGCCGCGTCACGTCGGCGAAGGCGACCGTCTGCGTGCCCAGCTGCAGGCCGTGCGCGGTCAGCGTCAGCACCTGCGGGCTGCGCAGCCACGCGAAGAAGTCGCTGCCCTTCCAGCAGATCAGGTAGATCGCCGCCGGGATCGCCAGCACCAGCACGAAGAAGGCGCCCTTGTAGCGCACGAAGTCCGGCGTGATGAGGTACGGAAGGATGTAGATCTTTGCCGGCACCAGCACCATGGCGCAGAAGACATAGATCGCGGCCAGGCCGGCCAGCACACAGTAGAACGCGTAGCGCGGAAAGATGCGGTCGTGACGAAGGGGCATGTGAAGCAAGTACCCAATGCGTCGACAACGGGCGTGGTGGCGTGGAGCTGAATTGCGCGCACGACCATACCAGCGGGAAGCGTCGCTCTCGAGGCTTCGCATGCGTTAACGCATCTTTTTTTTGAGCCGAGAACGCCCGCCGAGCAACCGGTTAACCGAGAAGCTTTAAGTTTGATGCCCGCTTCGACACAAGCGCTGCTTAAGCATTCATGGCAACTCTGCAAGCAGCGCACCGTGTGCGATGCGCACCCGCACGATCAACGCTGCAACGTCGCCTGCCGCCTGAACTCGCTCGGGCTGCCGCCCGTGTGCGCGCGGAACACGCGGCTGAAGTGCGAGAGGTTGCCGAAGCCCGCGCCCAGCGCGATGTCGGTGATCGAGCGCGCGGCGTTCGCGGGATCGATCAGGTCGCGGATGCTGGCGGCCAGCCGCTGGTGCTGGATGTAGCCGGTGAGCGTGTCGTCGTCGCCCGCGAAGGCCTGGTGCAGCAGGCGCTTGCTGCAACGCAAGGCCAGCGCCATGCCGTCGATCGACAGCGCCGGGTCGCGCAGGTTCTGCGCCACGTGGCGGTGGATGCGGTCTTTCAGCGCCTCGCGCTGGGTCTGGGCGGTGCTGCGGCCCGCGAGCTCCATGAGCGACAGGCGCACCAGCTGGATCAGCAGCTCGCCCGCGCCGCGCGCGGCGGCCTCGCTCATGTGGGGCAGCTCCAGATAGGTGTTGCGCATGGTCTCCAGCGCCACACGCGAGATGCCGCTGTCGCCGCCAATGCGCCGCGCCACGAGGTCGCCCAGCGGCAGCGCGGGCGAGGCGATCTGGTCTTTCGGCAGCATCACGATGAGGTGGTCGCTGCGCTCGGGGTTGGCCACGGTGTAGTCGAGCGTGGTGTCGTACAGCGTCCAGCCGCCCGCACGCACCGCCGCCGCGCGCCCGCGCTGCGTGACCTCGGCCGAGCCCTGCCAGGGCGCGACGATCTTCAGGTAGGGCGCGTCGCTCAGGCGCGCCATCTGCGGGGTTCGCAAGACACGATGCCGGTTCGCCTCGAGCCGGGTGAGGATCACGTCGCCCGCGTGCGAGGACGCGAGGTGGCCGTCGAAATCGCTGTCGCCATACAGGTCGGAGCCGAGGCCGCCGAAGTGGCGCCACACCCACTCGCACCACAGCGGCCCGCGTTCCTTCGGCGGGATGGCGTCGGTGGACAGGAGCAGGGACGCGGTCATGGGGCGAAAGCAGTGAAGACGAAAGATTGCAACACGGCAGCAGGATGCCGCGCATTGTGGAGTGCCCGCAAAGCCCTCGCCTTTGCGGGTTAACCACTAGGCGCCTGCACGCTGCGTCAAGTGCTTTTTGCGCGGCGGGCACAGCGGCCAAAGGCATGCGTTTCTACGATCCCGGTCAGCGGGCGCATACCGACGCCCGGAAGGAGACCTCCATGCTTCACCCCACCCGCCGCCACTGGATCCAGGGCACGGCCACCGCGCTGGGCGCGGCCGCCGTCGCGCCGCAGCTGTTCGCGCAAAGCGCGCCCGTTCGCATCGGCTACGCCATCGCCCGCACCGGCCCCTGGGCCGCGGGCGCGCAGGTGAGCCAGGAACCCAACTACCTGTTGTGGGCCGAGCAGGTCAACGCCGCGGGCGGCCTGTCGGTGAAGGGCGTCAAGCGGCCCATCGAGCTCATCGGCTACGACGACCGCAGCGAGACCGAGACCTGCGTGCGCACCTTCGAAAAGCTCATGGGCAGCGACAAGGTCGACCTCGTGCTGCCACCCTGGGGCTCAGGCGCCAACTTCGCGGTCGCGCCGCTGGCCAACCGCTTCGGCTATCCGCTGCTGGCGCCCACGGCCCTGTCGCGCAAGCTCATCGACATGCGCCTGCCCTTCTTCTTCTCGCTGCTGCAGCAGCCCGACAAGATGATGGGCGCGCTAGTCGACATGCTGGTGGCGCAGAACGTGAAGACGATCACCATCGTCTACATGGACGACCTGTTCGGCCTGGAGAACTTCGCGGCGCTGAACAACGCGCTGAAGAAGACGCAGATCCAGGTGCTCGACCGCAAGAGCTACCCGCTCGGCGTGAAAGACCTCGCGCCCGTGCTGCGCACCATGAAGGACCTGAACCCCGACGCCTTCATCGGCATCACCTACCCGCCGGACACCATCCTGGCGAGCCGGCAGGCGCGCGAGGTGGGCTTCAACCCGAAGTACTTCTACGCCTCGGTGGGCACGGCCTTCCAGCTCTACAAGAACGTGATGGCCGCCAACACCGAGGGCGTGATCGGCATGGGCTCGTGGAACGGCAAGACCAGCCCCGAGGCCAAGGCCTACTTCGATGCGCACACGAAGAAGTTCGGCAAGGAGCCCGACCGCTGGGCCAGCGGCCACGCGTGGGCCGGCCTGCAGATCCTGCAGCAGGCGGTGGAGAAGGTGGGCCTGGACCGCAAGGCGCTGCGCGAGCAGATCGCGAAGAACGAGTTCAAGACCATCCTCGGGCCGATCCGCTTCGAGGGCAGCGAGAACGCCTCGATTCCCGGCACCGTGTCGCAGTGGCAGGGTGGCGACTTCGAAGTGGTGTGGCCCAAGGACCGCGCCACCGCGCAACTGATGCCCAAGCCGGCCTGGAAATAACAGCGTGTCGTTCTCTGGATGGGCCGAGCTCCTGGCCGGCGGATTGATCACGGGCGGCATCTACGCGCTGGTGGCCATCGGACTGAACCTGCAGTACGGGCTGATGCGCATCATGAACATCTCACACGGCGAGTTCCTGATGCTCGGCGCCTTTCTCACCTGGTGGGCGCACACGGCGCTGGGCATCTCGCCGCTGGTGTTCATGCCGGTGGCCTTCGTGCTGCTGATGGCGCTGGGCATGGCGGTGCACTGGCTGTGCTTTCGCCAGGTGGCGGCGCGCGCGCCGAATGTCGACGTGTTCGAGGCGCGCAGCCTGATGGTCGGCTTCGGCCTGATGTTCTTCGTACAGAACACCGCCCTGCTCGTGTGGGGCGGCGACCTGCGCGGCTACGACTACCTGGCCGAGCCGGTGCAGCTGGGCGAGATGCGCTTCACCGCCAACAAGCTCGTGCTGTTCGGCGTGGCACTGGCGCTGAGCCTCGTGCTCATCGCGCTGCTCAAGCTCACGCTGCTGGGCAAGGCGGTGCGCGCGCTGATGCAATCGCCGACCGGCGCGCAGCTCGTGGGCATCAACACCAGGCGGCTGCATCCGCTGATGTTCGGCATCGGCCTGGGCCTGTCGGGCGTGGCCGGTGCGCTGCTGTCGATGACCTATGAAATCTCGCCCTCGATGGGCGAGCCCTACACCGTGACGGCGCTGATCGTCATCACCCTCGGCGGCTTCGGCAGCATCGCGGGCAGCCTCGTCGGTGGCCTGCTGCTGGGCGTGGTCGAAGCGCTGGGCATGTACTACACGAGCCCCTCGCTCAAGATGCTGCTGTCGTACGCCGTGTTCATCGGCGTACTGATCTGGCGGCCTAACGGACTGTTCTCCAGAAGATGAATTCCCTCTTTCAAAAAAAACCGTGGTGGGTGCTTGGCATCGGCCTCGCGCTGGCGGCCGCCGTGCCGTGGGTCGCGAGCGAGTTCATTGCGTCGGTCGCGCTCGGCTGCCTGATGTACATCGCGCTGGCCACGAGCTGGTCGCTGTTCTGCGGTGCCACGCGCTACCTGTCGCTCGCCACCTCGGCCTTCTTCGGCCTGGGCGCGTATGCGAGCGCGACGCTGCTGGAGGTGCTGCCCTGGCCGCTGGTGATCCTGAGCGGCGCGGCCATCGCGAGCGCGGTAGCGGTGCTGATGGGCGCGGCCGTGCTGCACCTGCGCGGCACCTACTTCGCGGTGCTGACCTTCGGCATGACCGAGCTGATCCGCCATGCCGTCACCTTCGTGGAGAAGCAGGTCTCGGGCACCCTGGGCCGCGTGCTCACGGTGGTGCCGTCGAACGAGACGGTGTACCTCACGGTGCTGGCGATTGCGGGCACGGCCATTGCCACCGCACTGCTCGTGAAGCGCAGCCGCTTCGGCCTGGCGCTGGCCGGCATCGGCGCCGACGAGCAGCGCGCGCAGACGCTGGGCGTGGACACGCGCCGCGTGAAGATCGCCGGCTTTGCGCTCACCGCTGCTTTCGCCGGTGCAGTGGGCGCTGCGATGGCCGTGCGCTGGACCTACATCGAACCGGCCGCCGTGTTCAGCCCCTTCATCGGCTTCCAGACCGTGCTGATCGCGATGATCGGCGGGGCCGCCAGCATCGGCGGGCCGGTGGCCGCGGCCATCGTGTTCAGCCTGCTGTCGGAGACGCTGCGGCTGCAGCTGCCCTACGGCTACATGATGGTGCTGGGGCTGCTGCTGATCCTGTGCGTGATGTACCTGCCCAACGGCCTCGCGTCGCTGTGGCAGCGCAAAGCGGCCGCGTTGCGGAGGCACGCGCCATGAAGGCCACGCCGCTTCTCGAAGCCCGCGACCTCACGGTGCGCTTCGGCGGACTCACTGCGGTCGATGCCGTGAGCGCCACGCTGCATGCGGGCGAGCTGGTCGGCATCATCGGCCCCAACGGCGCGGGCAAGACGACCTTCTTCAATGCGATCTCGGGCGTGGTCATGCCGACGTCGGGCCGGCTGCTGGTGGAAGGCGACGTCGACCTCACGCGGCGCGGCCCGCACCTGTACGCCGCGCACGGCATCGCGCGCACCTTCCAGACGCCGCGCGTGATGGCCGACATGACGCTCGAGGACAACGTGCGCTTCGGCATGCAGTTCGCCGGCCGCCGCCGCGCACCCATCGCGGGCCTGGGCAGCACCGGCGAGATCCTCGACATGCTGGGCCTGGGCGGCCTCGCGACGCAGATCGCGGCCGACGTCACGCCCTCGCAGCAACGGCTGCTTGAGATCGGCATGGCGCTCGGCACCCGGCCGCGCGTGCTGCTGCTCGACGAGGTGGCGGCCGGCCTCACCGAGGCGGAGGTCGATGCCATGGCGCGGCGCATCCGCCGCCTGCGCGACGACCACGGCCTTGCCGTCGTGTGGATCGAGCACGCCGTGACCACGCTGCTGAAGTACGTCGAGCGCGTGCTGGTGCTGCACCAGGGCCGCAAGATCGCCGACGGCACGCCGGCCGAGGTCGTGCGCAATGCCGAGGTGGTCGAGGCCTACCTGGGCGACGAGATGGAGGCCACGGCATGAGCGGCACGCAACTCACTGTGCGCGGTCTTGCGGCCGGCTACCACGGCTTCCAGGTCATCCAGGGCCTGGACCTCGACGTGACGCCCGGCGTCACCGTCGTGCTCGGGCCCAACGGCGCGGGCAAGACCACGCTGCTCAAGGCGCTGGCGGGGCTGCTGCCGCGCACGGGCGATGCGGTGCTCGACGGTGCGGCGCTGCCGTCCGCCGATGCCACCGCCTGCGTGCGGCGCGGCCTGGCGCTGGTGGCCGAGGGCCGCCAACTGTTCCCGCAGATGACCGTCACCGAGAACCTCGAACTCGGCGGCTGGCTCATTCCCGCGCGGCTGCGCGCCGAGCGGCACGCGCGCGCCTTCGATGACTTTCCGCGTCTGAAGGAACGCGCCACGCAGCTCGCCGGCACCATGAGCGGCGGCGAGCAGCAGATGGTCGCCGTGGCGCGCGCCCTGATGAGCGGGCCGCGCCTGCTGATGCTCGACGAGCCCTCGCTCGGCCTGGCGCCGCGCATGGTCGACGAACTGCTCGCCATCGTGCGCCGCATCGCCGACCAGGACGTGACCGTGCTCATGGTCGAGCAGAACGTGCGCAAGGCCTTGCAGGCCGCCGACCGCGGCTACGTGCTCGAACGCGGGCGCGTCGTCGCCTCGGGCGAAGCGAAGGCGCTGCTGCATTCCGACGCCGTGCGCCAGGCCTACCTGGGCGTGGCCTGAACACCCCTCTTCCTCTTTCTTTCTTGCAAAGGACACCCATGACCGACATCTCCATGCTCATCGACGGCGAACGCCGCGCGGCCACCGGCGGCGCCACCTTCGAGCGCCGCAACCCGCTGGACGGTGGCATCGCCACGCGCGCCCCCGCCGCCACGCCGGCCGATGCGGTCGCCGCTGTCGACGCCGCGCAGCGCGCCTTCGCCACCTGGTCGCAGACCGGCCCCAACGAACGCCGCGCCCTGCTGCTCAAGGCCGCGCACGCGCTCGAAGCGCGCGCCGACGCCTTCGCGCAGGCCATGGCCCGCGAGACCGGTGCCTCGGCGCTGTGGGCCGGCTTCAACGTGCACCTGGCGGCCGGCATCCTCACCGAGGCCGCATCGCTCACCACGCAGATCGCGGGCGAAGTCATTCCGTCCGACGTGCCCGGCAGCCTCGCGATGGGCGTGCGGCAGGCCGCCGGCGTGGTGCTGGGCATCGCGCCATGGAACGCCCCCGTGATCCTGGCCACACGCGCCATCGCCACGCCGCTGGCCTGTGGCAACACCGTCGTGCTCAAGGGCTCCGAGCTGTGCCCCGAGACGCATGCGCTCATCATCGAAGCGCTGGCCGAGGCCGGCCTGCCCAAAGGTACCGTCAACTTCGTGACCAACGCGCCCGCCGACGCGGGCGCCGTGGTCGAGGCCATGGTCGCGCACCCGGCGGTGCGGCGCGTCAACTTCACCGGCTCCACGCGCGTGGGCCGCCTCATCGCGCAGACCTGCGCCACGTACCTGAAACCCGCCGTGCTCGAACTCGGCGGCAAGGCGCCCTTCGTGGTGCTCGACGACGCCGACATCGACGCGGCCGTGGACGGCGCGATCTTCGGCGCCTTCGCCAACTCGGGCCAGATCTGCATGTCGACCGAACGCCTCGTGGTCGACAGCGCCATTGCCGACGAATTCGTCTCGAAGTTCGCCGCCCGCGCACAGGCCTTGCCGCTCGGCGACCCGCGCGAAGGCCCCGCCGTGCTGGGCTCGGTCGTCGACATGAGCACCGTGACCCGCTGCAACGCGCTGATCGACGATGCGCTCGCCAAGGGCGCGGTCCTCGTGTGCGGCGGCAAGGCACAGAACACGCTGATGCCCGCCACCGTGCTCGACCACGTCACGCCCGCGATGGCCATCTACCGCGAGGAGTCGTTCGGGCCGGTGAAGGCGGTCGTGCGCGTGAACGGCGTGGAAGAGGCGGTGGCGGTGGCCAACGACAACGAGTTCGGTTTGTCGTCAGCGGTGTTCGGCCGCGATGTGGCGCGCGCATGGAACGTTGCGCAGCGCATCGAGGCGGGGATTTGCCACGTCAATGGGCCGACGGTGCACGACGAGGCGCAGATGCCGTTTGGGGGGGTGAAGGCGTCGGGGTATGGGCGGTTTGGGGGGCGAGCCGGCGTCGAGGCGTTTACAGAGTTGCGGTGGATTACCCTGCAGACGACAGCACGGCAATATCCGTTTTGACAGGGGCAACAGCGCTTGCCGGAGCCGTTCTTGCCGGATGACGCCGGTTATCGACCCGTGACGGCGAGCACCACTTGCTGGCGGAATCGGTGTGCAAGTACGAGGTGAACGACAGCCTGCTGCATCTACCGGAGTTATGGGGAAACGAGAAGCTGGGCGAAGCGCCAGCAATCACCCGACCTCCAGGGCGTCGCAGCGGTCCGGAACAAGAAGTCGTTCTTTGGCGTATGGCACTTCCGCGATGTTGGCCCGCCACTGGCCACACGGACAGTCTCTGAATCGAGCGCGACTTCATCCACGGCCTATACGTGCACAACGACTGCGAGAGCAGTACGTTTGGAGGACACGCGCCCGATAAAGGTGTGCACATTCACGCTGCTGCGCGAGGGACTGCACCGACTCGATCAGCAGCTTTCCAGTTCCACTGCCTCGAATGGTGGGCAAAACACACTGTCACTTGTCGCGGCTCGGAGGCGATGAAGAAGTCGCGCATCGTGTGGAACGACAAGACGCTCGACCGCTTCCTCAGCGCCCCGCTCGCGATGGTGCCGGGCAGCAGCATGACCTACGACGGCGTGCCCGACCCGCGGGACCGCGCCGACCTGCTCGCCTACCTGCGGCAGGCGAACGACACGCCGGCCTGCGCGGCGCTGGCGCGGCCTACGCCGCGCTGACTGCGGGCGAGGCGGGCGTGAAAGCGCCCGCGATCTCGCGCGTCACGCGCAGGAAAGCTTCCATCTCGCCCACTGTGTGGCAGTGCAGCGGCGACACGCGCACGGTGCCTTCGAGCCCGAAGGATTCGAGCATCCGCTTCGAGTAGATGCTGCTGGCCACGCGCTCGTACACGGTGACGCCGCGCTGGCCGTACTCGACCACGGCCTGCGTGCAGTCGAGCCCGTCGAAGCCGATGCCCAGGATCAGGTCGCGCTGCGTCAAGTCTTCGTGGTCGAGAAAGACTTGCACGCCGTCGAGCGCGCGCAGGCCCGGCGTCTGCGCGGTGCCGTCGAGCAGCGTCGCCAGCAGCGCGCGCTCGTGCAGCTCGATGCGCTCGATGCCCGCCACGAAGCGGGCGCGGCGGTCGGTCGCATCGGTGAAGTGGCCGCCGAGCCAGCCCACGTAGTCGACGATCTCGGTGAGCACCGCGAACTGCCACGGCGCCGAGCTGCCCAGCTCCCAGTGGCCGGGCTTCTTGCCGGCCAGCTTGTGGTGCGGCAATGCAGCCGCGCGCTCCGACATCCACGAGAAGCCCGAGCCGCGGCAGCCGAAGAACTTGTAGGGCGCGAGGTTGATGCCGTCCACCGGTGTCTGCTGCAGGTCGATGACTCCGTGCGGCGCGTGCTGCACGGCATCGACCAGGATGTACAGGTCGGGCTTGATCTCGCGCGCGCGCCGCACGATGGCCGCCATGTCGAGCTTGGCGCCCGAGATGTTCGAGGCGTGGATCACGTTGAGCACACAGGTGTTTTCGTCAACCAGCCCCACGATGGCGTCCACGTCGACGCCGCCGGTGACGGGGTTGCTCCTTGCCACGCGCAACTCGCGCCCCAGGCGCTCCGCATACAGGCGCATGGCGTCGAAGGCCGACGGGTGCTCGAGCGCGGTCGTGACCATGTTCGTGCCCGGCACGTTCTCGGCCACCGCGCGCACCATGTCGAACATCGCGCCCGAGGCGGTGAGCGAGGGGTACACGCTGCCGCCCGTGGCGTTGAGGATGGTGCGCAGGTCGTCGGCGCCGCGCGCCTGCATGGCCTGCAGCTCGACGGCGGTGGCGTGGATGCGCTCGGCGTTGTCGGGAATGGCGTCGACCTGCGCGAAGCGCTCGACCGCGGCCTTGAGCCGGAACGAGCCGCCGGCGTTGTCGAAGTACAGGCGCTCGCGGCCGTGGTGGTCGCGCTCGATGCCCAGGAAACGCTCGCGCACCTGGCGCATCAGCGCATCGGAAAGGAGCTCGCCTTGGGGCAGGTCCGCACGTGTGGCTGCCATGGTGTCAGACGCCCTTGTTGTTGGGGTTCTTGTAGATCTCGCGCACCGCATCCGTCATCGGGAAGTTGAGGTTCGCGTTGCGTGGCGGGATCGGCGAGAGGAACCACTTGGTGTACAGCTGCTCGATGGCGCCCGACTTCATCAGGCCGTTGACCGTCTCGTCGACCAGCGCCTTGAACTCGGGGTCGTCCTTGCGCAGCATGATGCCGTAGGGCTCCTGGCGCAGCGACTCCTTGAGGATCTTGTAGTCGCCCGGGTTGGTGGCGCTGGCGATCATGCCGGCCAGCTGCACGTCGTCGAGCACGTAGGCATCGGCGCGGCCGGTGGACAGCAGCAGGAAGCCGTCGGAGGTGTCCTTGCCCGCGATCTCGTTCACCTCGATGGTGCCGCTCTTGCGCGCACCGCGCAGCAGCTGGATCGACGTGCTGCCCGAGACGGTGGCCACGTTCTTGCCGTTGAGGTCGGGCAGCGCGTTGATGCCCGAGCTCTTCTTCACGGCGGCCGTGATGTTGGTGACGAAGTGGCTCGGTGCGAAGTCGACCTGCGCCTGGCGCTGCGTGGTGTTGGTGGTGGTCGCGCAGTCGAGGTCCACGGTGCCGTTCTGCAGCAGCGGGATGCGGTTGGTCGAGTTGAGCATGGTGTAGCGCACCTCGATCTTCGGCAGGCCCAGCTTGGCCTTCACGGCGTCGACGATCTTCAGGCAGATGTCGTTGGTGAAGCCGATGGGCGCGCTGTCGGCGCTGAGCTTGTACGAGAACGGGATCTGGCTGTCGCGCGCGCCGATCTGGATCGTGCCGCTGTCCTTGATCTTGCGCAGCGTGCCGGTGTCCTGCGCGCTGGCGGCGCCGCAGGCGAAGACGAGGGCGAGTGCCAATGCGAAAGGTGCGAGAGGCAGTTTGAAGTCCATGGTGTGTTCCTTGGGTTGCAATGACGGTGGCCTGGCGCGCATCTTCTGCGTCCCGATGAATTTCTAAAAGCGATTTTTTGTGATCGAATTGCATGAAGAAAAGCGTTCTTTCTTTCAGGAGCCGCCCGCCGTGATGACCTTCAAGCAACTCGAAGCCCTGTACTGGATCGCCCGGCTGGGCGGCTTCGCGCAGGCGGCCAACCAGTTGCACACCTCGCAGTCGGCCATCTCCAAGCGCGTGCACGAGCTGGAGCAGCTGTTCGACACCGAACTGTTCGACCGCAGCCAGCGCACGGCGCGTCTCACCGAAAAAGGCGAGGAGATGTTCGTGCTCGCCAGGAAGCTGCTCGACCAGCGCGATGCCGCCGTCGAGCAGTTCGGCAAGCCCGGCGTGGTGGAGCGGCGCATCCGCCTGGGCGTGACCGAGCTCACCGCCATGACGTGGCTGCCGCGCCTGGTCGGCCTGATCCAGCAGCACTACCCCAAGGTGATCCTCGAGCCCGACGTGGACGACAGCCTGCAGCTGCGCGACAAGCTGCTGGCCGACGAGCTCGACGTGGTCATCGTGCCCCACACCTTCGCCGACTCGCGCATGCAGAGCAAGGTCATCGGCCGGGTGAAGAGCGCATGGATGTGCAAGCCCGGCGTGATTCCCTCGACCGCGGCCACCGGCACCGTGCGCCTGCACGACCTCGCACGCCACCGCATGCTGGTGCAGGGCAACAACTCGGGCACCGGCCGCGCCTACGACGCCTGGATGAAGGACCAGGGCGTGCAGCCCGCCAACGCGATCGTGGTGAGCAACCTCGTGGCGCTCACGGGCCTCACCGTGTCGGGCCTGGGCGTGAGCTACCTGCCGCGCGAATGCCTCGCGCCGCTGGTCGACGCCGGCATGCTCGAGGTGCTCGACGTGACGCCCGCGCTGCCCGTGGTGCGCTACGTGGCCATGCACAAGGGCGAGCACCGCAGCGCGCTCACGTCGTCGATCGTGATGCTGGCGCAGGCGTGCTGCGACTTCACGCGCATGTTCCAGGCGCAGCCGGAAGAAGAGGCCTCGTAGGGTTCGCGCGCTGGGCCCGTGCCCCGAATGCTCAGCCCCCGCGCGTGAGCATCCGCCCCGCGCGTGCCAGCACCTTCGCCTCGCCCTCGCCGCCGCAATAGGCCAGCACGCCATTCACGAACACGCGCTCGACGCCGAGGCTCACGCCATGCGGCTTGTCGTAGGTCGCGGTGTCGGTGATGGTCTCGGGGTCGAACACCACCACGTCGGCCATCGTGCCGACGCGCAACAGGCCGCGATCGGCGATGCGCAGGTTGCGCGCCGTCATGCCCGTCATCTTGTGCACCGCCTGCTCCAGCGTGAAGAGCTTGCGCTGGCGCCAGTAGCGCGCGAACACGCGCGGGAACGCGCCCCAGAGCCGTGGGTGCGGATGACGGTCGTGCGGCAGGCCGTCACTGCCGATCATGGTGAGCGGGTGCGCAATGACGCGCTCCACGTCTTCTTCCTGCATCTGGAAGTAGCAGGCGCCGCCGGGCTTCAGGCGCAGGCAGGCTTCCTGCTCGGTGGTGCCCCACTCGCGCGCGATGTCGGAGATGAGGCGGCCGGTCATCTCGGGGTGCGGGTCGGACCAGGTCAGCAGCACGTCGATCACGCCGTCGACCAGGTCTTCGCGCAGCACGGTGGAGCCGGCCACGTAGGGGTAGACATCCATCGCGATCTCCTGGCGCTGCGACAGCGCCTCGATCAGCGGCAGCGTCTCCTTCGTGCGGCCCCAGTTCGCGGGCCCGGCGCACTTGTGGTGCGAGATGACCAGCGGCACGCCCGCGCTGAAGGCCGTGTCGCCGGCCTCGTGCAGCGCCTCGATGATCTGCTGCATCTCGCTGCGCAGGTGCGTGGCGTACACGCCGCCGTGGCGTGCCACGACGCGCGCGAGCGCGGTGACTTCCTCGGCCGGCGCGGCAAAGGCCTCTTCGTAGAACAGGCCCGACGACATGCCGTGCGCGCCTGCGGCCATGCAGTCGTCGAGCAGCGTTTCCATGCGCGCGAGTTCATCACCATCAGCGGGCCGGTCGAGCGCCTGCATCGCCGCGAAGCGCAGCGTGGTGTGGCCGATCAGTGCCGCGACATTGAGCGCAGGTTGCGCCGCATCGACCGCCGCACGGTACTCGGCCATGGTCGCGTGCTTGAACGAATCCGCGCCCAGCAGCGTGAGCGGCGGCTTCGACTGCGGCGTGCGATAGGGCGCCAGCGAGATGCCGCAGTTGCCCGTGACCACGGTCGTGATGCCCTGCGACACCTTGGGCAGGCACAGCGGGTCGCGCAGCACGATGGCGTCGTCGTGCGTGTGGGCGTCGATGAAGCCGGGCGCGATCACCTTGCCGCGGCAGTCGACCACGTCGACGTCGGCGATGTCCAGCCCTGCAGGCAGCCGCGTGCGCAGGCCGTCGCCCAGCGCGAGGATGCGGTCGCCCTGCAACAGCACGTCGCCGGGCCACGAAGGGCCGCCCGAGCCGTCGACCACGAGGCCGGCTTCGAGCAGCACGGCTTGGGTGTCGCTCATGGTTCGCTGTCTCCCTTTTTCGTGTTGATGCCGCCGCCGTCCCAGCTTTGCAGCGGGTGCGTGGTGGCGTCGATGCCGTGGCGCTGGAAGGCCTCGCGCGCGCGCTGCAGGCGCTGCACGGCGGGCTCGCCGCGGCGCTGCGCCACCAGCACGGTGAGGATCTCGATGACCGTGAGGTGCGTGAGGTAGGCGTCGATGCCCACGTGCATCACCGCGTCGTCGGGCACCGACAGGCCGATGAGGAAGTCGGCCTTGGCCGCGAGCGCCGTGCCCGGCCGCGTGATCGCGACCACCTGGGCGCCCTGCCCGCGCGCGATGTCGACCGCGTCGAGCAGCGAGGGCATGCCGCCCACGTGCGAGATGGCGATGACCACGCCGCCCGGTCGCTGCGCCGCACCGGCCACCTGCTGCAGGTGGTAGTCGGCCCAGGCGTTGGCCGAGAGGCCGAGGCGGAACAGCCGCGCCTGCAGGTCGTTGGCCATGAACCACGAGGTGGCGCCCGCGCCGTACAGGTCGACGTGCGGCGCGGCCGCGATGGCGCGCACGGCGCCGTCGAGCACCTGCATGTCGAGCTGGCCGCGCACGCCCGAGACCGAGGCGGCCGCGCTGCGTGCGATCTTGCCGACCACTTCGTCGGCGGCGTCTTCGATGTTGACGCGGCGGTGCAGCGGCGAACCGCCGAGCGCCAGCTCCTGCGCGAGCGCGAGCTTGAACTCGCGCAGCCCGGCAAAGCCGAGGTCGCGGCAGGTGCGCATGATGGTGGGCACCGAACTGCGCGAGCGTTCGGCCAGCTGCTCGAAGCTCTCTTCGAGCGCGCGATCGGGGTCTTCGAGGATCAGGTCGAGGATCGCGCGCCGCGTGGCCGGCGCGTCGCTGCGCGCCTCGGCGATCCTCTGGAGCAATGAGGGCGTCATCGGTGCGTTGTTCAGAAGTGCATGGCGACGGCGTCGCTCACGCGGTAGTCGTTCTCGACCACGGGCATCCAGTGCCATTTGTCGAAGGTGGTGCAGGGGTGCGATATGCCCAGGCCCACGCGGTCACCGACCTTCGGAGCATCGGCCTCTTCGCTCTCGTCCCAGCGCAGGTAGGCGTGCTGGTCATTCAGCGCGGTGATCTTCCAGCCGGCGGGCACGCCCTGGGGTTGCAACGCGCCGCGTGCGGCGCGTGCGATCGGCACGGGCATCGACAGGTCGAAGGAGATGTCGCGCTTGCCGACCGAGAGGATCGCCAGGCCCGGCTCGGGCCGCGACTGCACATTGGCCCAGACTTCCATCGCCGGCGTCAGGCCCTCGCCGCATTCGCAGCCCAGGCGCTCGTCGACCACGCTCACCATGCGCTTGTAGAAGCCGTGGTCGTGCGTGACATAGCAGCCCGAGCGCAGCAGGCCGCGCACGGGCGAGCCCAGCGCGGGCTTCAGGCGTCCGGCCACGAGGTCGAAGATGGCCGAGCCGCCGGCCGAGACCAGCACCTCGTCGGTCTCGAAGAGCTGGTGCGTGTCGCAATGGCGCGCCACAGCTTCGACGCGGTCCATCAGCGTGGTGGCGTAGGCCGTGTCGGGCCCGCTCTCGCCCGTGGCGCCCTGCCCTTCATAGGTCTCGATGCCCACGAGCTTGGCCGCGTCGCTGGCGCGCACCCGCGTGGCGAGCGCAATGGCTTCGTCGTGCGTGCGGCAGCCGGTGCGCGCACCCTGCACGCCGATCTCGAGCATCACCTCGAAGGGCACGCTCGCAGGATGGCGCTTCGACCAGTCTTCGATCAGCGCCAGCTGCGCGATCGAATCGATCAGGAACACGACGCGCAGGTCCGCGTGGTCGGCCAGCAGCAGCTGGATGCCGGCCAGGTCTTCGTCGCTCACGACCTGGTTGGCGATCAGCGTGCGGCGCGCGCCGGCGGCCACGCCCACGGCCAGCTGCGTGACGGTGGCAAAGGTCAGGCCCCAGGCGCCGGCGTCGAGCTGGCGCTGGAACAGCTGCGGCGACATGGTGGTCTTGCCGTGCGGCGCCAGGTCGATGCCCCATTCGCGCACGCGTGCCTGCATCCATTGGAGGTTGTGTTCGAGCGCCTCGCGCTTGAGCACGGCCAGCGGCAGCGG
>Ga0160441_100139_pt1 | contig 80623 bp, 72 predicted proteins | sample HID1971K_E1MG_FD_108260 | JGI IMG/M metagenome (GOLD analysis project Ga0160441, IMG submission 108260) | Enriched millipede-associated microbial communities from UW Madison campus, WI, USA - HID1971K_E1 MG | ecosystem: Host-associated > Arthropoda: Insects > Digestive system > Unclassified ... | reverse complement strand
GTAGAAGACGCCGTTCTGCAGCACGTTGTCCAGTTCGAAGTACGGCTTGATCTGCGATTCGTCCAGGTCGTACTGCGCCTTGCGCACCTGTTCGGCGTAGAAGTCCCAGTCCGATGCGGCCAGCTGGAAGCCACCCTTCTGCGCGTCGATCACCTTCTGCATCTCGGTGATTTCACCGCGTGCCTTGTTGGTGGCGGCCGGCACGGTGTCGGTGAGCAGCTTGAGCGCGGCGGCCGGGGTCTTGGCCATCTGGTCGGCCAGGCTGTAGGCGGCGTAGTTCTCGAAGCCGAGCAGCTTGGCCTTCTGCGCACGCAGCTGGGCCAGGCGCTGCACCGTTTCGCGGGTGTCATTGCCATCGCCGCGCTCGGCGCGGGTTTCCGAGGCCTTGAGCACGGCGGCACGCTGCTCGCGATTGCTCAGCGAGGCCAGCACCGGCTGCTGGGTGGTGTTCTGCAGCGGCAGCAGGAACTTGCCTTCCAGGTTGCGGGCCTTGGCGTCGGCAGCGGCGGTGTTGATCTCATCCTCGCCCAGGCCGGCCAGGTTGGCCTTGTCATCCACCACCACGGCAGCGGCGGCGGTCGCGGCGACCAGACGGGTATGGAACTGGGTGGCCAGCGTGGTTTCTTCCACGTTGAGCTTGCGCAGGGCGGCCTTGTCGGCGTCGTTCAGCTGCGCACCGGCGCGGACGAACTCCTGGTAATCGCGTTCGACCAGGCGGGTCTGCACCGGGTCCAGGCCCAGCGAGGCGCGCTGGTCGTAGATGGTCTTGATGCGCGCGAACAGCTTCGGGTCCAGGCTGATTTCATCCTGGTGCTCGGCCAGCTTCGGGGCGACTTCTTCCTGGATCTTCTGGCGCGCTTCGTTGGTATCGGCCTGCACCAGGCCGAAGAACACGCGCGACACGCGGTCCAGCGTTTCGCCGCTGCGCTCAAGCGCTTCGATGGTGTTGTCGAAGGTGGCCGGTTCGGCGTTGTCGGCGATCTTGCGCACTTCGGCCAGGTGCTGCTTCATGCCTTCGTTGAAGGCCGGCAGGTAGTCACTGTCCTTGATGCGGTCGAACGGCGGGGCCTGGAACGGCAGCGTGCTGGCGCTCAACAGGGGGTTGGTGGAGGCGTCGGCCGGCTGCTGCGCGGCGGGGGTCTGGGCGTCGGACACGGGGGTGGACTCCTTGCCGGAACAGGCCGCCAGCGCCAAGCTGATGGCGGCGGCCAAGATAACGGTACGCGACATGAAACAGGCTCCTGGAATGAGGTGAAGCGGCACACAACCGCAGCCGGTCACCCTACTCCCATTGCCCGCGCCGGGCATGTGCCGGACGTGGCGCCTGGGCTTGCTTCAAACGGTGCCGCGGTTCTTGCCCTGCCAAGGGCGGTAATACTCACGGATGGCGGCCATGTCGGCCACGTCGTCGCCGGTGGAGTAGAACAGCGGGCCAATGCCGATGGTCTTTTCCGGGTAGTGGAAATAGCAGGCCAGCACCGGCACGTCGGCCATGCGGGCGATCTTCAGGAACCCGGCCTTCCAGTGGGTCACCGCTTTGCGGGTGCCCTCGGGGGTGATGGCGTACCAGAGGCGGTCGGAATTGCGCAGCAGGCTCACCGCCTGTTCCACGGTGCCCTGCGGCGAGCTGCGGTCCAGCGGGATCACCCCCAGGGTGCGCAGCAGCGGCGACAGCGGCCACCAGAACAGCGAGGCCTTGCCCAGCACCTTGACCTGCATGCCCAGCGCGATCTTGGCGGCCATGCCCCAGAAGCCGTCCCAGTTGGAGGAGTGCGGGGCGACGATGAAGACCAGCTTGGGCACGTCCGGGAAGGTGCCGGTGACTTTCCAGCCGCCCAGGCGCAGGGTGCAGCGTGCCAGCCAGCGCAGGAAGCGGTTCGGTTTGACCTGCGGCATGTTGGGCGGCACGGCCGGCAGCAGCGGACTTCGGTTGTTCAAGCAATCACTCCCAATTGCGTGTGGTGCGGCCGCGCTTGATCTGCGCGCGGCCCTTCTTTTCATCCAGCCGGCGCAGCTTGGAGCCGTGCGAGGGCTTGGTGGCCACGCGCGGCTTGGGCACGCTGAGGCTGGCCTGGATGAAGGCGGCCAGGCGCTCGCGCGCATCGTCGCGGTTGCGGTCCTGGGTGCGGAAACGCTGGGCATCGATGACCAGCACGCCCTCGCCGGTCATGCGCCGGTCGCGCCGGGCCAGCAGGCGGGTGCGCAGCGGCTCGGGCAGCGAGGGCGAACCGGCCACGTCGAACCGCAGTTCAACGGCGCTGGATACCTTGTTCACGTTCTGCCCGCCGGCCCCGCTGGCGCGCACGAAGCGTTCGACGATCTCCGTGTCCGGAATCGCCAAGTGCGCGTTGATGGTGACAGGCCCGTTTCCCATGGGCGGCATTGTAAGGGCAGGATCGCCGCCTGAGGTGACCGTAATGTTCACCAATACCGCCGATAAGGGGCATAAAAGCCGGGTACGGGCCGGAACCGTCGGCACCGGACGCGGCAATGCGACGCGCGCACGGCTGGTTGACCGGATCGCAGGTATGCTCGGGCTTCCACGCAACGCAGGATGCACTTACATGATGTCGACCCGTTCGCCGGCCCGCCGTGGCCTGACCCGCCTGGCCCTGACCCTCGCGCTGGGCCTGGCCGCCATTGCCCCGGCGCTGGCCGCGCCGCCGTCGGATGCGGACATCAACCGCCTGCTGGCGGCGTCGCGCGCGCAGAGCATGCTGGACACCATGCTGCCGCAGATCGAGGCGATGCAGCGCCAGCAGTTCCAGCAGGTGGCCGAACAGCGCCAGCTGGATGAGGCCAAGAAGGCGCAGCTGCAGCGCATCGAACAGCGCACCAACCAGACCATCCGCCAAGCGCTGTCGTGGCAGCAGCTGCGGCCGATGTACGTGGACCTCTACAAGAAGACCTTCAGCAAGGAAGACGTGCTGGCCATGGCCGAGTTCTACGAGAGCTCGGCCGGGCAGAGCCTGCTGGACAAGACCCCGGCGCTGATGCAGAACGTGATGGTGGCCATCCAGGACAAGATGCAGCCGCTGTTCGTGGACCTGCAGAAGGACCTGGAGGCGATCGTGAACGAAGGAAACGCACCGGCGGCAGCCCCGGCTCCGGCCAAGAAATAAAGCCCCTTCGATAGCGCACGACCGTTGGTCGTGCGCCTCACCGCTACCACCCAAACAGATCCATCGCCTTGCGGAACTCGCCATCCACCGGCGCGCTGACATCCATCAGCGTGCCGTCCGGATGCGGGAAACGCAGGCGTTCGGCGTGCAGCAGCATGCGGTGGATACCCTGCATGCGGAAGCTGCGGTTGTGGCGGCCATCGCCGTGGCTGGTGTCGCCGATCAGGTGATGTGAGAGGTGCTTGAGGTGCCGGCGGATCTGGCGGAAGCGCCCGGTCTGCGGCTGGCAGCGCAGCAGCGCGTAGCGCGAGGTGGCGAACTCGCCCACCGGCACGCTGATCTCGCCCACGGCCACACGCTGGAAATGAGTGATGGCGGGCTTCTTCACCGGCTTGCCGGGGCCGCCATCCAGGTCGTGGTCGACCGTGAACGCTTCTTCGGCCGGCCAGCCACGGCAGATGGCCAGGTAATCCTTGGTGACATCGCCGCCCATCAGCGACTTGCCCAGCACGCTGGCGCTTTCGCGGTCGAAGGCCAGCAGCAGGCAGCCGCTGGTGGCGCGGTCGAGGCGGTGGACCAGGAAGATCGGCTTGCCCAGCTGCTCGCGCAGGCGGTCGGCGAGGAAATCATCTTCGCCCCGGGCCAGCTTGCTGTCATGGACCATCAGCCCGGCCGGCTTGTTGACCACGGCCAGGCGCTCGTCCAGGTGCAGCAGCTGCAGCGGCGGCAGCGCCACCGGCGCCTCGACCGTGGCGTCGGCGGACATCTCGATATCGGTCACCGGCGCCACCAGGCGCTGGCCAGCGAGAACAGCCCCGCGGCCCCGCTCACCCAGCTCCACACCGGCGCATCGCCGAAGTACCAGCCGCCCGGCTGCATGCCGTACAGCACCGCCGCCACGATCAGCAGGCCGACGCCGGCAATGGCGGCCACGGCGCGCTTCTGCAGCTTCTGCAGGTTGCTGTTGAGTGCCACCAGGTCCTGCGAGCGCATCGACAGCTCATGCCCGCCTTCCACCTGCTGGCGCAGCCAAGCGTGCACCAGGCGCGGCATGTCGGGGGTGTGGGTCATGATTTCCGGCAGGCGCTTGCGCAGTTCCTTGAACACGCGGCGCGGGCTGTAGCGTTCGCGCAGGATGCGTTCCAGCACCGGCCGAGCCACTGCCCAGATGTCCAGTTCCGGATCCAGCTGGCGGCCCACGCCTTCGATGTTGAGCAGGGTCTTCTGCAGCAGGATCAGCTGCGGCTGCAGGGTAAGTTCGTAACGCTGGGCCACGCGGAACAGCTTGATCAGCACTTCGGCCAGCGATATCTGCGACAGCGGGCGGGTGAAGTACGGTTCGCATACCGAACGCGCGGCGGCTTCGAGTTCATCGATGCGCACGTTGTTGGGCATCCAGCCGGCTTCGACATGGAGCTCGGCCATGCGCCGGTAGTCCTTGTTGAAGATGGCCATGAAGTTTTCGGCCAGGTAGTACTGATCTTCCTCTGACAGCTGGCCCATGATGCCGAAATCCAGCGCGATGAAGCGCGGGTTGTCGCGGCGCGCCGGATCGACATCGACCCAGATGTTGCCGGCGTGCGCGTCGGCGTGGAAGAAGTTGTCGCGGAACACCTGCGTGTAGAACACGCGCACGCCCTTGGCCGCGAGCGCCTTGCGGTCGATCCCGGCCTTGTCCAGCGCGGCGATGTCATCGGACGGGATGCCCCACACCCGTTCCAGGGTGAGCGCGCGTTCGGCGGTGTGGCTCCAGACCACCTCGGGCACGTACAGGTCGTCCGAGTCCACCCAGTTGCGGCGCAGGACGCTGGCATTGGCGCCTTCGCGCTGCAGGTCCAGCTCGGCGGCCAGGGTGTTTTCGACTTCGGCCACCACTTCGCGCGGGCGGATCTTGTCGGCGCGCGGGTGGGTCCGTTCGACCAGCGCGGCGGCCGATTTGAGCAGCGCAATGTCGGCGTCGATCTGCTTTTCGATATCCGGGCGCAGCACCTTGACCACCACCTGGCGGCCATCGGCCAGCGTGGCGGCGTGCACCTGGGCGATCGAGGCCGAGGCCAGCGGTTCCAGCTCGAAACTGGCGAACGCCTCACTGACCGGGCGGCCAAGCGCGGCTTCCACGATGCGCTGCGCGGTGGCGCCATCGAACGGTTTGACCCGGTCCTGCAGCAGGGTAAGTTCGTTGGCGATGTCGGCCGGGATCAGGTCGCGGCGGGTGGACAGGATCTGCCCGAACTTGACGAAGATCGGGCCCAGGTCCTGCAGCGCCAGGCGCAGGCGCGCGCCCCGCGACTGAACGGCGATGTCGGCCGAGGCGCGCGGTACGAACGGCTTGGCCAGGCGCAGCCAGCCCTCCAGCGGGGTGCCTTCGAGCAGGTCGTCGAGGCGGTAGCGCAGGATCACCCGGCCAATACGGCTTGCCCGGAACACCGCCTTCATGCGCGCACCTGGGCAAGGCGCTGCACGCGGGCGGCGATGCGTTCGACGTCGTCGCGCATCACATCCACATCGTCATGGAAGGCATCCAGTTCGGCTCGGGCTACCACGTCGCGCGACTCCTCGGTGACAAAATCGGCGGCGCTGTGCGCCAGGTCGGACGCGCCACGGCGCGCATGCTGCAGGGCCGAACGCAGGGCATTGGCGATCTGCACGCCCAGCACTTCGCCGAACACCCGCACGAACGGCTGCTGCCAGTCCGGATCGAAGCGGCTGGCCAGCTGCTGCAGGCGGCGCGCCAGTTCGGCATCGCCAGACACTTTGACCCGCCCGGCCGGGGCGTCGCCACCACGCCGTGCGTTGGCCAGGAACGGCAGCTGTGCCAGCACTCCGCCCAACGTGCTGCGCACGGCCAGGTCCGGTTCCTGCTGCGGGTCCACCGGGCCCACCGTGAGGCGCTCGCCCTCGACACCGATCCGCATCGCCAGCGCGGGCGATTCCAGGGTCAGGGCGATGTGGCGGCCATCCAGCGCGACCAGCGCGCGGCGGGTATCGGGGTCCAGCGCCAGGGTGCGGTTGAGCGCGAGCTGCAGCGCATTGCCGGCCAGGGGCTTGAGGGAGGAGAGCAGGGAGCGGGGCATGTGCGCATTCTACCTGCGCAGCCACGCAGGGCGTGGCTCTACGCGGATGCACCGATGGGCAGCGCAGTGCCGAGGGTTCATGATGGGTGTCCTCACACGCATGGCAGGAGCGGCAGCAGCATGGGCAGGATCCGGGTTGGCATCATTTTCGGCGGCCGTTCGGCCGAACACGAGGTCTCGCTGCAGTCGGCGAAAAACATCCTGGATGCGCTGGACAAGGAGCGTTTCGAGGTCACCCTGATCGGCATCGACAAGCAGGGACAGTGGCATGTGAGCGACCCCGACGGGTTCCTGCTGCACGCCGACGACCCGGCGCGGATCGCGTTGAACCGTTCCGGCCAGGGCGTGGCGGTGTTGCCCGGCGCCGAACGCCAGCAGCTGGTGCCGGCCACCCCGGCGGCCGCGCTGGCCCAGATCGACGTGGTATTCCCGATCGTGCACGGCACGCTGGGCGAGGACGGCTCGCTGCAGGGGCTGCTGCGCATGGCCAACCTGCCCTTCGTGGGCTCGGGCGTGCTGGGCTCGGCGGTGGCGATGGACAAGGATGTGGCCAAGCGCCTGCTGCGCGATGACGGGCTGGCCGTGGCACCGTTCGCCTGCTTCACCCGGGCCACCGCAGGCGCAGCCGACTACGCCGCGCTGACCGCCCGGCTGGGCAGCCCCCTGTTCGTCAAACCCGCCAACCAGGGCTCGTCGGTGGGCGTGAGCAAGGTGCGCACGGCGCAGGAGTTCCAGGACGCGCTGGCGTTGGCACTGGATTACGACCACAAGGTACTGGTGGAAGCGGCCATCGACGGCCGTGAGATCGAATGCGCGGTGCTGGGCAACGCGTCGCCCGAGGCGAGCGTGTGCGGTGAGGTGGTGGTGCACGACGAGTTCTATTCCTACGACACCAAGTACATCAGCGAAAACGGCGCCGATGTGGTGGTGCCGGCCGATATCAGCGCGGCCGACCAGCAGCGCATCCGCGAGATCGCGGTGCGCGCCTATCAGGCGTTGGACTGCGCCGGGCTGGCGCGGGTGGATGTGTTCCTCACCCGCGATGGCGAGGTGGTCATCAACGAGATCAACACCCTGCCCGGCTTCACCCGGATCAGCATGTATCCCAAGCTGTGGGCGGCAAGCGGTCTGGATTACACCGCGCTGATCACCCGGCTGCTGGAGCTGGCGCTGGAACGGCACGCCAGCGAGCGCGCGCTGCGCAGTTCGATCACCGGCACCTGAAGCAACGACGGCCCGGCGCTCTTGCGAGCGCCAGGCCGTCGGAGACTGCGCTGGATCCTGGTTGCCCGGAGAGAGGGGGCGTGCAGGATCCTGCGCTACTACCCTCGCTTACGGAACATCGAGATGATGGCCAGGATCAGGAACACCACAAACAGGATCCAGGCAATGTTGCTGGCAGCGCCGGCGATGCCGGAGAAGCCGAGCACCGCCGCAATGATGGCGATGACAAAAAAGATTACGGCGTAGTGCAGCATGTCGATCCTCGCGTCGTGCGTGCCGGATTGGCGTGCTGCCATCTTCACCAACCCCCGGTGTTCAGGAAGTGATGGATTCCTCGCCGCGCGATGAAGCCTTCAGCCTCGTGAGCCCTTCGTCAATGCTGACCTGCGGCACGTAGCCGAAGTCGCGCCGCGCCGGTTCCATGCTGTACCAGTGCGGCGTGCACAGCTGCTCGGCGAGGAAGCGGGTCATCGGCGGTTCGCCGCGCAGGCGCAGCAGCGGCCACAGCCGTTCGGCCACCGCGCCGATGCGGTACGCGGTCTTGAAGCTGATCGATTTCTCCACTGGCGGCGCGCCCACGGCGGCCATCAGCTTGTTGAGCAGCTCGCGCATCGGCAGCGGTTCGCCGTTGGAGATGAAGTACGCCTTGCCGGCGCACGCCGCCCCCGGGGCCAGGTGTTCGAAGGCCAGGAAGTGGGCCAGCGCGGCATTGTCGATGTAGGTGGTGTCGACCAGATTGTTGCCATCGCCAACGAAGCGCAGGCGGCCAGCGCGCGCGCGTTCGGCCAGGCGCGGCACCAGCTGCTGGTCGCCCGGGCCCCAGATCAGGCGCGGGCGCAGTGCGACGGTGGCCAGGGTGGCGTCGTTGGCGGCCAGCACGTGCTGCTCGGCGATGGTCTTGGTCGCCGCGTACGGGGCCTGGAAGTTCTCGCCATAGGGCACTTCATCGGCACCCAGGCCTTCCACCGGGTGGGTGGCGCGGTGGGTGACGCTGGGCGTGGAGGTGTACACCAGCGTGCGCACGCCGTGGCTGCGGCAGGCGGCGATGACGTTGTCGGTGCCGACCACGTTGGCCAGGTGGTAGCTCTCATAGCTGCCCCATGCACCGGCCTTGGCGCCGTTGTGGAACACCGCATCCACCCCGGCCACCGCGTGGCGCACGGCGTCGGCGTCGGCCAGGTCGCCGCGGATCTGGCCCACGCCCATCGCGGCCAGCGGCGGGTAATCGCCGCGGTTGAAACTCAGGACCTCGTGGCCGCGCGCGACCAGGCCACGGCACAGCGCCTGGCCGAGGAAACCACCACCACCGGTGACAAGGATCTTCATGCGGGTTGTTCCATTCGGGTTGCCGCCCAGACCGCGAGCTTCTCGCGGCCGATCTTGGCGTTGTGGCGGATATCGACCGGGAAGCCGGGGTGCAGCAGGAAGCGTTCGATGCGCAGCGTGCCGGCGTGCGCGGCCGCTTCATCGCGCAACCGCTGCTGCAGGGCCGGCGAATCGGCGCTGCCCGGCTGCAGTTCATAGCAGAGCACCGGCAGCTGCCTGCCGGCGGGGCCCACGCCGACCAGCGCGGTGCGCGCGATGCCGTCGAGTGCGTTGAACACCGGCTCCACCTGTTCGGTGTACAGCGGGCCGTGCGCGGTCTCCAGGCGCTGGGTCTTGCGCCCGCAGAACCACAAGCGGCCGTCGGAATCGAAGTAACCGACATCGCCCATGCGGTGCACCACGCGGGTGCTGCCGTCGGCGCGCGTTTCGGTGATCTTGGCCGCGGCGGTGGCCTGCGGGCGGTTGAAGTAGCTATCGGTGGCGGTCGGGCCGGCCACGGTGATTTCACCCACCACGCCCTGGGCCACTTCGCGCGCCTGCGACCAGTGCGGCAGCGGGGCGTCGTCGATGGCGATGATGCGCACCTCGTTGGGCGCCACCACGCGGCCCACGCAGGTGCCGGCGCCGGCCTCGGTGGCCTGGCGGGTGCTTTCCAGCTCGCGTCCTTCGATCACCGCCACCGGCAGGCACTCGGTGGCGCCATAGGGGGTCCAGAACTGGGCGTCGTCGGGCAGCAGGCGGCGGATGCGGGCCACCACGTCCGGGGGCACCGGCGCGCCGGCCGAGGTCACCCGGCGCACGCCGGGCAGCGGCTGGCCGTGGTCGGCCAGCACCCCGATCAGTGCGGGCGAGCCGAACAGCTGGGTCACGCCGAAGCGGGCGATGGCGTCGTGCAGCCTGCGCGGGTCGGCCTTGGCCGGGCGGGTCGGGTCCATGTCCGGAATGACCGAGGTCAGCCCCAGCGCCGGGTCGAACAACGCGAACGGCGGGAAGGTGGGCAGGTCGACCCCGCCGGCTTCCATGCCGAATGCCGAGCGCAGCAGGTCCACCTGGCCGACGAAATGGCGGTGGCGGTAGACCACGCCCTTGGGCACGCCGGTCGAGCCGCTGGTGAACAGGATGGCGGCGACATCCTCGCCATCGGTGGCGGCCATCGGCTGCGGCTGGCGTGCGCCCTGCGCTTCCAGCTGGTCCAGGGTGGTGCCGCCCCAGCCCCAGCGGCGGCCGACCGTGACCAGGCGCGTGGCGGACGGGCACCAGCGCAGCACCAGCCGCGCCACGTGGGCCAGGCCGATGCCGATGAAGGCTTCCGGCTGGGCCTCGTCCAGGCACTGCTTCAGCGCGCGCTTGTCGATGCCCGGGTCGACCAGCACCGGCACCGCGCCGTTCTTGAACAGCGCGAACATCAGCAGGAAGAACTCGGGCGAGGGCCGCACCATCACCACCGCACGCACGCCGCGACCGATGCCGTAGGCCGCCAGGCCGGCGGCCATGGCGTCGCTGCGGGCGTCCAGGGTGCGGTAATCGAGGGTCACGTCATAGCGCGCCATGCCCCCGGGGCCGGGCCGGCCGGGGCAGCGGATGGCGATCTGGTCGGGGCGTTCGCGGGCCAGTTCGGGCAGGCGCGCGGCGATGTTGATCGGGCTGTTCATCCGTTCATTGTCGCCGCTGCAGAAAATTCTTGCGCGGCGGCCGCAGGCGTGGAAAATTCGCCCCCTTCGCCTTTCCATCCCCCTGCCGCCCGAGGCGGCACGCCCATGTCCCATCCCTGCATGACGTGCGGCGCCTGCTGCACCCAGTACCGCGTGGCCTTCCACTGGATGGAATCGGACGAGGTCACCCCCGGCGGCGTGCCGCACCAGCTGACCGAGCCGCTCGACCCGCACCGCCTGTGCATGCGCGGCACCCATTCCAAGCCGGTGCGCTGTGTGGCGCTGGATGCGGAGATCGGGGTGTATTCACGCTGCAGCATCCACCCCAACCGCCCCAGCGTGTGCCGCGAGGTGGATGCGTCGTGGGAGTTCGGCAAGGCCAGCCCGCAGTGCGACAAGGCGCGGGCGATCCATGGGCTGCCGGCGCTGAGCCTGGAGAGCTGGGCCTGGCGGGATGGCGCGGACCACCCCGACGCGGCATGACCCGTGCGCGTGACGACCAACGGTCGTCACCTACCGCCTGCACGCGCCACGCCAACCCTCGGTAGGTGACGACCGTTGGTCGTCACGCCCGTCAAATCGGGTTCCGGTCCAGGAACGCGCGGATCTGAGGCACCAGCACTTCGTGCTTGTCTTCCAGCACGTAGTGCCCGGCATCTTCGAATGCGTGCACCTGCGCCTGCGGCAGCGCCGCCTGGAAGCCTGCCAGGAAGTGGTGGTCGAACACGAAATCGCGCAGGCCCCAGCCGATGAAGGCCGGGCGGTCGGCGAACGACGGCAGCGCCTTGCCGGCGCGTTCCAGCAGCGACCAGGCCTTGTCGGCCGGGCTCAGCGGAATGTCCTGCATGAAGCGGATGGTACTGATCCGGTTGGCATAGCTGTTGTACGGCGACACATAGGCACGGCGCACGTCGGCCGGCATCTTCCGCTCCACGCCCAGCCACGAGGCACCGGACGAGAACGCGTTGAAGGTGCGGATGATCCACTCGCCGATCTTCCAGTGCCGGCCCAGCGCGATCTGCCACGGCATCTGCTTGGCCGCCGGCATCGGGAAGGCGGCGGTGTTGAGCACCACCAGGCGCTTGACCTGCGCATGGTGCGACAGCGCCCAGCCAAAGCCGATCATGCCGCCCCAGTCGTGCACGGCCAGGGTGACCGGGCCGGTGATGCCCAGGTGCGCCAGCAGCGCGTCCAGGTCGTCCACGCGTGACTGCAGGGTGTACTCGTAGTGCGCGTCATCGGGCTTGTCCGACAGGCCCATGCCGATGTGGTCGGGCACGATGCAGCGGTAGCGGTCCGACAGCCCGGCCACCAGCGTGCGCCAGTAGTAGCTCCACGACGGGTTGCCGTGGACCATCACCACCACCTCGCCATCGCGCGGGCCTTCGTCGAGGTAGCCCATCGTCAGGCCGGGGCGGACTTCGAAGCGCTGCGGATGGGCGGGATAACCGGGAAGCTTGGGCATGGAAGCGCACCTGTGGAAAGGGCCGGTAGAACCGGCCCTCGAGTATGGGAAGAACCGCGCGGCGGCGCTGAAGTGGCGGTTTACCAGACCACTTCGGCCATCGAGCAGTTCAGGCCCGAACCGATGCCGAGCAGCGCGATGCGGTCGCCCTTCTTCAGGCGGCCCAGCTCCTTGAGCTTGCTCAGCACGATCGGCACCGAGGCCGGACCGATGTTGCCGTGCTCACCGAAGATGGTCATCACCTTCTTCGGGTCGATGCCGAAGTTCTTGATGAAGGCAGCGGTGTGCGGCTGGCTGACCTGGTGGATGACGAACTGGTCCAGCTCCTCCACTGCCCAGCCCAGTGCTTCGCGGGCGGCCACAAAGGTCTTCTGGGCCAGCTTGATGCCTTCGATCAGCAGCATGCGGGTGTCGGTGACCATGCGGTCCAGGTTGCCGCGGCACAGCTGGTTCCACTCGGTGGCCGAACGGGTCACGCCACCGCGGTAGCGCGGCGCGTCGGGCACCAGTTCGGTGCGCGCCATGACCATGGCGGCAGCGCCACAGCCCAGGGTCAGGGCGGCCATCTCGTTGCGGAAGTCGTCGGCGGTCACGCCCGGCAGGGCCATGCGCTCGAGGGTCTTCTCGTAGACGAGGTTGGCGGTTTCGCCATCGACGATCAGCGCATAGTCGATCTCGCCGCGTTCAAGCATGCGGGCGGCGATGTCCATGCCGTTGATGAAGGCCAGGCAGGCGTTGGCGACGTCGAAGGTCATGCACTGGTCGCTGACGCCCAGGTTGCCCGAGACGATGCTGGCCGTGGACGGCTCCAGGTAGTCGCGGCTGACCGAGGTGTTGACCAGCAGGCCGATCTTGTCAGCGCCGATGCCGGCGTCGTCCAGCGCCTTGCGGGCAGCCAGGGTCGCGGCGTCGGAGGCGAGCATGTCCGCGTCCCACAGGCGGCGGGCGTGGATGCCGGCGATATCGCCCAGCACGTCGGTACGGATGCCCAGGCGATCCAGCGTCGGCTGCAGACGTTCGTTGATTTCCTTGGACGTCAGCGTGTGCGGCGCGTCGATGTGCGCCAGGCCGGCGATCGATACATTCTTGAAGAGCATCAGTTAGCGCCAAGGCTCAGGCAAAGGGGGCGCTATTGTAAGCCCCCTGCGCCTTCACCGCACCTTTACGAATTCACGTCCGGGCGTATGGTTCCGGCCCGGACCTGACGGGTTCAGCGTGGCGGGCACTGGAAGGCAGCAAAACGCTGGCTGCCATCCGCCGGCAGGCCCGACGCCTGGACCGCATTCGCGCCGGCGCTGGGGGCCTCGTTGCGGGCCAGGGTTTCCAGCTCTTCCTGCACCCGCAGCGGGTTGCGGTTGTAGAAGCCGACCTTGTCCTTCACGGTGACCACCACCTCGCCCTTGGTGACGCAGCCGGTGGGCACCGGGCCGGACGGCAGCACGCGGACGGTCTTGCCCACCGGTTCGATCGGCACCCAGGTGCAGGCAGTGGCGCTGAGGGTCAACAAGGAAAGCAGCAGAAGGCGCATGGCGGGGACGCTCGTGAAGGTCATTGGGGCGATTCTGCCTGAACAGGCTGAATCGCGGGTGCACAACCCCCGGGCAGCCGGGCAGGACCCGGCGCTACGGGGGTGTGGCCGGGCCGGGCCCGGCGCCCTTATTTCACCGGCTTGCCGTCGGCGTCGATGATGGTCACCTCGCCGACGTTCAGCGCGCGCACCGGGGCTTCGGTCTGCTTCAGGTCGCCCACCACCACCCAGGTCAGGGTCTTGGGATCCAGCGTGGCGGCGGCCTGCTGCACCTGGGCCGGGGTCATCGCTTCGATCTCGGCCTTGCGCTTGAACACGTAGTCGTCCGGGCGCTGGTAGCGGACGATGCCGCTGATGGTGCCCATCACCGCGCTGGCGGTCTCGTAGGCGCCCGGCAGGCTCAGGTTCTGGATGTTGCGGATGCGGGTGACCTCGGCCGGCGTGATGGTTTCGGCACCGGAGGCGAAGTCGGCGATTTCCTTCTGCATTTCTTTCATTGCCTCGGCGGTCTTGTCGATCTGGACCGGGGCCACGGCCATCCACGGGCGCTGGCCCAGGGTGCTGCTGGCCATGGTGCGGGCACCGTAGGACCAGTGCTTCTCCTCGCGCAGGTTCATGTTCAGGCGCGAGGTGAAGTCGCCGCCGAGCACGCCGTTGGCGATGTCGAAGCGGGTGGCACCGGCGTCCATGGTGGAAGGCACCACCTGGCCGGCGAACAGGTTGGCCTGCACCGCGCCGGGCTGGTCGATGAGGTACACGCGGGCCTTGGCCGGGCGCGCGACATCCACCGGGGCCTTGGCCTGCGGCGCCGGCGTGCTGCTCTTCCAGTCGCCAAGCTGGCGCTCCAGCAGCGGCACGATTTCCTTCAGGGTGGTGTCACCGACCACGATCAGGGTGCCCTGCTCCGGGCGCAGCCAATCGCGGTGGAAGTCGACCAGGTCGGCGCGGGTCAGCGACTGGATGTCGGCTTCGTTGCCGCTGCCGGTGAACGGAATGGCGTACGGATGGCCAGCCCCATACAGCAGGGTGGGCAGCACCCGCATGGCCGAGGCGTTCGGGTTGACCTTCTCCTGCTGGATGCCGGCGATCCAGGTGGCCTTGACCCGGTCGATCTCGGCCTGGTCGAAGCGCGGCTGGCGCAGCATGTCCGCGTACAGGGCCAGCGACGGGGCCAGGTTTTCCTTCAGCGCCGACAGGTACACGGCGGCGCTGTCCAGGGTGGCCGATGCACCCAGGCTGGCGCCCAGTGCGTCGGCCGCATCGGCGAACGGCAGTGCGCCCAGCTTGCCGGCGCCCTCGCCCATCAGGTCCATGGTGAAGTTGGCGGTGCCGGACTTGCGGCCCTGGTCGGCGGTGAAACCACCGGGGAATTCATAGCTGAACTGCACCACCGGAATGTCATGACGCTCGGCCAGGATCACCTGGGTGCCGTTCTTCAGCGTGGCGCGGTGCAGCTGCGGGAACTTCAGTTCCGGGAAGGTCTTGGTCTGCGGCACGCCGGTGCTGCGGTCCACCACGGTCGGGCTGGTGCTGAACCTGGGGTCCACGCCCGGCACGGTGAACGGCTTGGGGGTGGCCGACGGCAGTTCCGGCAGCGCCACGCGCGCGCCCGGTTCCACCACCAGGGTGTGGTCGCCCACGCCCAGCCACTTGGCACCGGCGGCGCGCACGTCGGCGGCGCTGGCGGCGTCGATGTTGGCCAGCGAACGGCGGAAGCAGCCCGGGTCGCCTTCGAACACGGCGCACTCGGCCAGCGCGTCGGCCTTGCCGCCGAACCCGCCGATGCGTTCGATGCCACGGATGAAGCCGGCGCGGAACGCGGTCTTGCCGCGGCTCAGCTCATCGGCGGTGGGGCCGTCCTTGACCAGGCGGCGCACTTCCTCATCGATGATCGCTTCGACCTTGGCCGGGTCCACGCCCTGCTTGACGGTGGCCATGATCACGAAGTTGGACCCCAGCTGCGAGGTGTAGGCACCGGCGCTGATGTTGTCCACCAGCTTGTCCTGGTGCAGCAGGCGCTGGTCCAGGCGCGAGGACTTGGCGCCGCCCAACACCTGCGCGAACAGCTGCAGCTGATCGATGTCGGTGGTGCCGGTCTGGGCGACGTTCCAGACGCGGTAGATGCGCGCCTGCGGCACCTTGTCGGTCATGGTTTCGCGCGTGGACTTCTCGCGCTTGGCCACGTTGACCGCCGGCTGGGCCATGCTCGGGCCGGCCGGGATGTCGCCGAAGTACCGGGCGACCTTTTGCTTGGCGGTGGCCACGTCGATATCACCGGCCAGCACCAGCACCGCGTTGTTGGGGCCGTACCAGGTGCGGAACCAGTTCTTGACGTCGTCCAGCGAGGCCGCGTTGAGGTCGTTCATCGACCCGATCACGCCGTGATGGTACGGGTGGCCTTCGGGGTACATGGAGCGGGTGAGCTTGTCCCACACCTGCCCGTAAGGCTGGTTCTCGCCCTGGCGCTTTTCGTTCTGCACCACGCCGCGCTGTTCGTCGAGCGCAGCCTGGTCGATCGCGCCGAGCAGGTGGCCCATGCGGTCCGATTCCATCCACAGCGCCATGTCCAGCGCGGTGGTGGGTACGTTCTCGAAGTAGTTGGTGCGGTCGGTGTTGGTGGTGCCGTTCTGCCCGGTCACGCCGACCTGCTTGAACGGTTCGAAGTATTCGCCGGCGTGGTTTTCGCTGCCCTGGAACATCAGGTGTTCGAACAGGTGCGCAAAGCCGGTGCGGCCGGCCGGTTCGTCCTTGCTGCCCACGTGGTACCAGATGTTCACCGCCACGATCGGCGCCTTGCGGTCGGTGTGCACCACCACGCGCAGGCCGTTGGGCAGGGTGAACTCTTCAAACGGAATGTCGACCTTGGCGACCTGTGCCGGCCTTGCCATCACCGGGGCCGGGGCGAAGCTGCCCAGGGCGGCGGAAAGCGCTACAGCCAGCAGCGCGGCACGCGGTCGAAGTTGGGAGGTCATTCCGTTTCCTTGGTCATGAAAGTGAAGGGGGATGCTAGCCCGGGACTACGGGTAAAGGCATCGGCCAACAGTCACTCCCTTTGTCAGGGAACTTTCCGGGCGCGCCGCTGACCGCCACGGCGCCTTCTGCCGCCACCTGAACCCCTGTCCGGACAGTCGCGCAGCCTTGGATCGGACAGGTGTCCGGACAGCGGACACTCTGTGCATCCGAGAAAACCCTTTCAAATCAACAACTAAAAGTTGGCACGGGGCCTGCTTATACCCAAGTGCGGAAAGGACGCGATCAAACCAAAGCTGACTGATCGCTGAACACAACACGGAATCTGGAAATTTCTCTTGCATTCCCAGATTCGGTGTACTACCTTACTACCACACCACTGCTCACCAACACTAAACAGGCCCCGTCATGAACACCAAGACCATCGCAATTGCCATCGCCCTCGCTGCCGGCTCCGCGTTTGTTTCGAACGTGCATGCCGCTTCCGCCATCACCACCCTGCCGACCGTGCAGGTCCGCCCCGCCGCCGACCAGCTGGCCCAGGCCGAAGTCGAACGCACCAGCAGCATCCCGACCCTGGCGCTGGTGGAAGTCCGTCCGACCGCCGGCCAGATCGCCGAATACCGTGCCGAACTGGCCAGCAGCCAGCGCGTCACCACCCTGGCCGCCGTTGAGGTCCGCCCGACCGCCGAACAGCGCGAAGCCCTGGCTGCCGAGCAGGACACCCGCAGCACCGATTACATGGGTGCCCTGGCCTCGGCCGCCGGCACGATCGCCCGCGATGTGATCATCAACCTGCCGACCCTGCAGGTGCGCCCGTCGCCGAACGATCTGCAGGCCTTCGCGGTTGAAACCGCATCGGTCCTGGTTCGTCCGTAACCGCAGGTATCGACCGACGGTCGATACCTGCCAGGGGGTCGCGGCGTAAAATGCACGAATGACCGCCAACCCTACGTTCCATGTTGTGTTGTTCCAGCCGGAAATTCCCCCGAATACCGGCAATGTGATCCGGCTCTGCGCCAACACCGGCGCGCGACTGCACCTGATCGAGCCGCTCGGTTTCGACCTGAGCGACAAGCAGCTCAAGCGCGCCGGCCTGGATTACCACGAATACGCTCGACTGCAGGTGCATCCGGACCTGGATACCGCCCTGCAGGTGATCGCGCCCAAGCGCCTGTTCGCCCTGAGTACCCGCGGCAGCGTGCGTTATGACACCCAGCAGTTCGAAGACGGCGATGCGTTTCTGTTCGGCCCGGAAACCCGTGGCCTGCCGCAGGACGTGCTGGATGCGTTGCCGCACGGCCGCCGCCTGCGCCTGCCCATGCAGCCGGACAACCGCAGCCTCAACCTGTCCAACACGGTCGCCGTGGTGATGTATGAAGCCTGGCGCCAGAGCGGATTCGCCGGCGGCGCTTAAAACGCGTTGATTCCGGTCAACTCGCGCCCGATCACCAGCTGGTGCACGGTTTCGGTGCCCTCATAGGTGATCACCGATTCCAGGTTCAACGCATGCCGGATCGCCACGTGTTCGGTGGTGATGCCGGCGCCGCCGAGCAGGTCGCGGCACTCACGGGCGATGTCGATCGCCATGCGGCAGTTGTTCCACTTGGCCAGGCTGACCTGCTGCGGCTGCAGCTGCCCGGCATCCTTCAAACGCCCCAGCTGCAGTGACAGCAGCTGCGCGGTGGTGATGCGCCGGGCCATGTCGGCGAGTTTGATCTGGGCGCTCTGGGTGGCCGCCACCGGGCGCCCGAACAACACGCGTTCCTTGGTGTAGTTCAACGCCTCGTCCAGGCAGGCCACGGCCGCGCCGATCGGGCCCCAGCTGATGCCGTAGCGGGCCTGGTTGAGGCAGCCCAGCGGGCCTTTCAGGCCCTGCACGTTGGGCAGCCGGTTGCGCTCGGGCACGCGCACGTTGTCGAAGAACAGCGCGCCGGTGAGCGAGGCGCGCAGGCTCATCTTGTGCTTGATTTCCTGGGTGGTGAACCCGGCCATGCCCTTTTCCAGCACGAACCCCTGGATGCCGTCTTCGGTATGCGCCCAGACGATGGCGATATCGGCCACCGGGCCGCTGGTGATCCACATCTTGCTGCCGTTGATCACCCAGTCGCCGCCATCGCGCACCGCGCGGGTCTTCATCGCGGCCGGGTCGGAACCGCCGTGGGCTTCGGTCAGGCCGAAGCAGCCGATCACCCGGCCGGCCGCCATGTCCGGCAACCAGCGCAGGCGCTGTTCTTCGCTGCCGTAGGCGAAGATCGGGTACATGCACAGCGAGCTCTGCACCGAAACAAAACTGCGCAGGCCCGAGTCACCGCGTTCCAGTTCCTGGCAGATCAGGCCGTAGCTGACCGCGTTGAGGCCGCCACCGCCGTATTGTTCCGGCAGGCTGGAGCCCAGCAGGCCAAGCGAGGCGATTTCGGGAATGAGTTCATCCGGGAAGCGGCCCTCGTCAAACGCGTCGCCGATGATCGGCAGCACGCGTTCGTCGGTGAAACGCGCCACCGTGGCCTGCACTGCGCGCTCCTCTTCGGTGAGCAGCGAGCGGACATCGAACAGATCGTACGGATTGAGGGCCATGGGCGGCGACATCGGGGGCAGCAGCAGGACCTCCATTGTGATGCCTGGCCATCAGGGCGGCCAAGGCCGGGCGCAGCACGCTGCCGCCAAGCCACGCAGGGCGTGGCTCTACCGTCTTTGGTGCGGCGCAGCATGAAGTAGCCAACGTCGGCGAACTAGGCGGAAACGGCGTCTACCGGTACCCTGATGCACTGATCCAGCCGTTGCGCAGTGACACGTCGCGCGCGATTCCCAGGCAACCGCCGCCGGCTCCGGCCGGGACGGCACTACCCACGAGTTACGCACCCCCATGAGCGAAGAGACCACTGCCCTGCCCCCGCGTGAAGCCATGGAATTCGACGTGGTGATCGTCGGCGCCGGCCCTGCCGGCCTGGCCACCGCGATCCGCCTGCGCCAGCGCGCCATCGAGGCCGGCCGCGAGCTGTCGGTGTGCGTGCTGGAAAAGGGCTCCGAACCCGGCGCGCACATCCTGTCCGGCGCGATCATGGATACCCGCGCGCTGACCGAACTGTTCCCGGACTGGGCCGAACGCGGCGCGCCGCTGAAGCAGAAGGTCACCCGCGACGAATTCCTGTTCCTCAGCCCGGAAGGCGCGCGCAGCACGCCGCATGCGCTGTTGCCCGAATGTTTCCACAACGAAGGCAACTACATCATCAGTCTGGGCGAGGTCACCCGCTGGCTGGCGCAGCAGGCCGAAGCGCTGGAAGTGGCGATCTTCCCCGGCTTTGCCGCCGCCGAAGTGCTGTACGACGAGAACGGCGCGGTGATGGGCGTGGCCACCGGCGACATGGGCATCCGCAAGGATGGCTCGCACGGGCCCAACTTCGAACGCGGCATGGAACTGCATGCCAAGTACACGGTCTTCGCCGAAGGCTCGCGCGGCCACCTGGGCCGCCAGCTGATCGCCCGCTTCCAGCTCGACGCCGGCAAGGACCCGCAGGCGTACGGGATCGGCATCAAGGAGCTGTGGCAGATCGACCCGGCCAAGCATGAGCCGGGCCTGGTGGTGCACACCGCCGGCTGGCCGCTGGACAGCGATACCTACGGTGGTTCGTTCCTTTACCACGCCGACGGCGGCAAGGTCGCGGTGGGCTTCGTGGTCGGGCTGGATTACCGCAACCCGTGGATGAGCCCGTTCGAGGAATTCCAGCGCTTCAAGACCCACCCGTCGATCCGCAAGCACCTGGAAGGCGGCAAGCGCATCGCCTACGGCGCGCGCGCGATCACCGCCGGTGGCCTGTTGTCGCTGCCCAAGACCGTGTTTCCCGGCGGCGCGCTGGTCGGCTGCGAAGCCGGCTACCTCAACGCCAGCCGGATCAAGGGCAGCCACGCGGCGATCAAGACCGGCATGCTGGCCGCCGATGCCGCCTTCGACGCGCTGGCGGCCGATCGCCAGCGCGACGAGCTCAGCGCCTACCCGGCCGCGTTCGAAAGCAGCTGGCTGCATGATGAGTTGAAGCAGTCCAAGAACTTCAAGCAGTGGTTCAAGAAGGGCCGCAGCGTGGCCACGCTGATGACCGGTATCGAGCAGTGGCTGCTGCCCAAGCTGGGCATCCGCAACCCGCCGTGGACGCTGCGCCACAGCAAGGCCGACCACGAGTGCCTGGAACCGGCATCGCAGCACACCAGGATCGTGTACCCCAAGCCGGACAACGTGCTCACCTTCGACCGGCTCAGCTCGGTGTTCCTGAGCAGCACCAACCACGAAGAAGACCAGCCTTCGCACCTGACCCTCAAGGACGCGAGCGTGCCGGTGCGGGTCAACCTGGCCGAGTACGCCGGGCCGGAAGCGCGCTACTGCCCGGCCGGGGTGTACGAATTCGTCGGCAGCGAAGGCCACGAGCAGCTGCAGATCAACGCGCAGAATTGCGTGCACTGCAAGACCTGCGACATCAAGGACCCCACCCAGAACATCGTGTGGGTCACTCCGCAGGGTGGCGGCGGGCCGAACTACCCGGCGATGTGATGCGGCTGCCGCGCCGGTTGCTGGTGCTGCTGTGCTGCCTGCTGCTGGGCGCGTGCGCACGCACGCCGCAGACGCCCGAGCAGGCGCGGCAGCAGGAACGCCAGCGTGCGTTCGCGATCTGCGGCGGCTGCCACACGGTCACTGCCGGCGGTGTGCACCGCTTCGGTCCCAACCTGCACGGCGTGCTGGGGCGCCGCGCGGGCAGCGTGGCCGGCTATCCCTACTCGCCTGCGATGCAGCGCGCCGACCTGGTCTGGACCGAGCAGACCCTGGATGCGTTCCTGCGCTCACCGGCCACACTGGTACCGGGTTCCAGGATGGTCAATGCGACGGCGGATCCCGAGCGCCGGCGGCTGGTCATCGAATACCTGAAGGAACAGCCGTAGGGACACCCCATGGGTGTCTGCGCTTTGATCAGGCACCGCGCGGACACCCATGGGGTGTCCCTACGATTCGTCCAGGCTGGCCAGGTACACCTGCAAGGCGTCCTCGAACGCCCGGATGTCGTCGGCGCTGGCCGTCAGGCCGTGTTCTGGAATCCGCTGCATCAGCTCGCGCGCCTGGGTGGCCAGTGCTTCGGCGCCCAGCGTGCCCAGCCCTCCGACAATGCGATGCAGCACCTCCACCGCGGTGTTGCTGTCGCCCATGTCGCGCGCTTCCCAGCCGCGCTGCAGGTCGTCGGCGGTGGCTTGGCGCATGCTGTCGATCAGCACCGTGGCCACGTGTTCGGAACCGAAGCGGCGCACGATCGCCGCGCGCGTGGGCGCCACCGCAGGCGCGGCTTCCACCGGCGGCGTGGCGTCGCGCGCGGCGTCATCCGCATCGTCCGAGGGCAGCCAGCGGCGCAGCGCCTGGCGCAGCGTGGCCAGCGCCACCGGCTTGGCCAGCAGGTCATCCATGCCGGCTTCGCGGCAGCGCTGCACGTCTTCGGCCAGCGCGCTGGCGGTGAGCGCCAGCACCGGCATGCGCTGGCCCCTGCCACGTTCGCGGTCGCGGATGCGCCGGGTCAGCGTGTAGCCGTCCATCACCGGCATGCGGCAATCGGTGATGACCAGATCGAAGTGCGAGGATGCCAGCAACGCCAGCGCGGCTTCGCCATCCACCGCCAGCTCATGCTGCAGGCCCAGCTGCTGCAGCCGCCAGCGCATCAGGGCCTGGTTGGTGGGATGGTCTTCCACCACCAGCACCCGGCGCCGCGCCTGGCCCGGCGGCAGCGGGTCGACGTCGCCGCCGGGGCGCTGCTCGTCACGCACGGTTTCCTCGCCGGGCACCAGCGGCAGGCTCAACAGCACCTCCACGCGCGTGCCCTCGCCCGGCACGCTGTGCATCTCCAGTCGCCCGCGCATCAACCCCACCAGGCGCTGGCAGATGCTCAGGCCCAACCCGGTGCCCCCGTAGTGGCGGGTGATCGCCACATCGGCCTGGGCAAACGGTTTGAACAGCCGCTCGCGCTGCTCGGGTGAAATGCCGATACCGGTGTCGGCCACCGTCAGCCGCAAGGCCTGCGCCATCTCATCATCGCGCTCCACGCTCAATGCGATGGTCACCGCGCCTTCGTTGGTGAATTTGATGGCGTTGCTGAGCAGGTTGAACACGATCTGGCGCAGCCGCATGCCATCGACCAGGTGCTGGTGGGCGACGGCGGGATCGACCTCCAGGCTGAGCGAAAGGTTCTTGCTGGAGGCCTGTGGCGACAGCAGCTGCTGCACGTTGTCGAGCAGGCTGCGCAGCATGACCGGCTGCGGCTCCAGCGGCAACGCGCCGGCTTCGATGCGCGAGTAGTCGAGGATGTCATCCAGGATCTGCCGCAGCATCTGCGCCGAATCCTCGATGACCGCGATGATGCGCCGCTGCTCGCCATCCAGGTCGGTGTGCGACAGCGCTTCGACCATGCCCAGCACGCCACTCATCGGCGTGCGGATTTCATGGCTCATGGTGGCCAGGAAGTTGGATTTGGCCGCGGTGGCCCGTTCGGCGTCGGACTTGGCGGCGGCCAACGCATCGGCCTGCGCGCGCGCTTCGGTCACGTCCACCCAGTAACCGCTCCACAGCACCACGCCGTGTTCGGCGGCGTAGGGCAATGCGCGGGTACGGACCCAGCGCACCGCGCCGTGCGGGCTGGTGCGGAACTCCATGTCCAGCGCGGAGAAATCCCGCGCGGCGTCGTGCAGCGCGCGGTTGACCGCCTCACGGTCGCGCGGGTCGATCTGGTCGACCAGGCGCGTTTCATCAGCGACCACTTCGGCGGTGCTGACCCCGAACATCGACTGCAGGTCGCCGGTGATGTACGGGAACGTCACCCGGCCATCGCTGTCACGGCGCGCCTGGTAGACGATCGCCGGCAGGTTGTCGGTCACTTCCACCAGCCGCTGTTCCAGCCGGCGCCGCATGCCGACCTCGCGGCGCAGCCGCCAGTAGCCCCAGCCATGCACGATGATGCCGGTGAGCAGCACCAGCGACAGCGGCACCGCCCAGCGCGCGACCGAGCGCCAGTCCAGCCCGGTGCGGTATTCGGCCAGCAACCAGTCGCCCCGGATGGCGGCGTGCTCGCGTGGGGTGAGGTTGGCCAGCACCCGGTCGAAGGTGGTGGCCAGCGGCGCGTACTGGCGTTTGACGGCCAGCGACAGCTGGTCGCTGAAACCCGCCGGCGCGGCCACGTGCAGCTTGGCCGGATACACCTCGCGAACCACGCGGTCGACCATCGCCAGGTTGCCCACGTAGGCATCGGCGTCGCCATTGGCCAGTCGCGACAGTGCCTGCTCCACGCCGCGCGCCGGCACGATGCGCGCCTTGGGCGCGTACTGGAGGATGTAGCCGCGCAGGCGCTCGGGGTCGGAGAGCAGGATGCTGCGCCCGTCCAGGTCGCCCAGCCCCAGTACCGAACGGCTGTTGTTCGGGGTGACGATCACGTTGGGCACGCTGATGAAGGGCTGGCTGAAAACCCAGTCATCGCCCAGGTAATGCGCATCGTTCGGCATGCCCATCACCACATCGACATCGCCGCGGCGCATCTGCTCGCGGACCTCGAACCAGTCGTGCGCGGGGACGCGGTTCAACTGTGCCCCGACCATGCGCAGCTGGCGCAGGTAATCGCCGGCCACCCCGCTGGGTTCGCCGGCCGCATCGATGAACGACAGCGGCGCCCCGTTGGGCGCATAGCCCATGCGCAACGGGGTGGCCAGGATGCGGCGTTCGGCCTCGCCCAGGATCAGCCGCGACTGCGCCGACCACTGCAGTGGCGGCAGCCAGCGCTTGTACAGCGCCTCGCGCTGCGCGGCGGTCACGGTGGACAGCGCGCTGTCGAGCGCTTCGGCCAGCGGCTGGCGGGCATTGGGCACGCCGAAGTGGAGGCGTTCGGGCGGCAGGTCGCTGGGCCGCAGCAGGGCGATACCGTCAATGTCCTGCTCGCGGATCAGGGTGCTGGCGACGTGCGCATTGCCTATGTACACATCGGCCTTGCCCTGGGCCACCATCGCCAGCGCGGCCCGGGTATTGGGCGCAGTCACCTGGCGGGCGGCGGGGAAGCGTGAACGCACCTGGTTGCTGGTGAGGAATTCCTGCTCGGTGACCACGCGCAGCCCGGCCAGGTCCGGGTCGCTTGAGGTCCGGGTATCGCCCACCCGGCCCACCAGGGCCAACGGCGCATCGGCGTAGGAGCCGGTGTAGACCATGCAGCGGGTGCGGTCCGGGGTGAGGGTGATGTTCATCACCACGTCGACCTCGCCCCGGCATGCCGCATCCAGCACGTCTGCCCAATCGCGATACACCCGCACCTTCACCCGCACGCCGAGCTGCCGGGTCAACAACATCAGGTAGTCGTAGCCGAGTCCGTCGGGGCGGCCGTTGTGCATGAATTCGAATGGTGGCCAGCCGCTGTCGTACAGCCCCAGTAAGATGGTAGGGTTCCGGTCGATCCATTCAGCCTGGCGCGGTGACAGCGACGGTGCAGGCGCCGGAGCCGCGATGGCGCCCAGCGCGATCACCAGGCCCAGCACGACCAGCCAGCGGACAACCGAGGTACGCATGCTGTCAGTTCTCCCAGGAGTGATCCGCCCACCGCGACGTGCCCCGAGGGGCCGCTGCCTTAACGGCCATACTATTCCATGAGCTTGCGCATAATCATCGCCGACGACCACCCGGTGGTCCGCATCGGCACCAAATCCGTGATCGAATCCAGTGGCGTGGGCCACGTGGTGGCCGAAGCCAGCAGCGTGGATGAGCTTTTGGCCGTGCTCAAGGTCAAGGAGTGCGACGTGCTGGTCACCGATTACTCCATGCCCGGCGGCGGCCAGCCTGACGGTTTTGCCATGATCGGCCAGGTCCGCCGTCACTATCCGGACCTGCCGGTGCTGATGCTGAGCGTCTCCAACAACCTGGCGATCCTGCGCATGGTGGTTGGAACCGGCGTGCTCGGGCTGGTCGACAAGACCTCGTCGATGGAAGAACTGCCGGTGGCGATCCAGACCGTGCACCGTGGCCAGCCGTATGTCAGCCGGACCCTGAAAAAACGCATCGACAAGATCGGCACGGAGGGCATGGGCGACGATCGCGCACGCGCGCTGTCGCCCCGTGAGGTGGAAGTCCTGCGCCTGCTGGGCAGCGGCCTGATCGTCAAGGAAATCGCCGCGAAACTGCACAAGAGCGTGAGCACCATCAGCCGGCAGAAAGGCGATGCCATGCTCAAGCTTGGCTTGGACAATGACGCCGATCTGTTCGATTACATCAAGATCCACCGCTTCTGAAGGTGCGTCACCGATCCATGCCCTGTTTGCCGACACTACCGTTTCAATGACGAACACCGATCACCGCGTGCAGGGCCTGGACAACGATGACGTCGCCGCAGATTGGCCTGCAATCGACGACGCCGAACTTGCCTGGCTGCGCGGGCACTATCCGGTGCTTGAAGGCGACTGCCACGTGCTGTGGCACAGCCCGCGACCGTTTTCAGCGGCCGCGCTGGTGGAGTGCGGGTCACGGCGCTGCTTCATCAAACGCCACCATCGCCGCGTGCGCACGGCCGACGTGCTGGTCGAAGAGCACCGTTTCATCGCGCACCTGGCCGCTGCCGGACTCCCGGTCGTGCAGGTGCTGCAGGCCTGCGATGGCGCCACCGCGATCGCCCATGGCGACTGGACCTACGAACTGCACGCGCAGGGTGACGGCCATGATCTGTACCGCGACAGCCCCTCCTGGACACCGCTCGGCGATGCCGCGCAGGCGCGCACTGCCGGTGCGATGCTGGCCTGCCTGCACCTTGCATCGGCCAGCTACCCCGCGCCCCAGCGCAGCACGCACCTGCTGGTGGCGCGCGATGACCTGATCCGCGCCCATGATCCACTTTCACTGCTGCAGCGTGAGCTGCCCGACCGACCGGGGCTGGCCAGCTACCTGTCGCGCCAGCAGTGGGAACACGACCTGCAGCGCGCGGTGCTGCCCTGGCACGCGGCCCTGGGCGACCGCCTGGCCGCCGAGCCGGCGCTGTGGGGGCACAACGACTGGCACGTCTCCAACCTGCTCTGGCACGGCCACGGCGCCACGGCGTCGATCGCCACCGTCTTCGATTTCGGCCTGGCCTCGCCGACCAGCGCCCTGTTCGACCTGGCCACCGCGATCGAGCGCAATGCCATCGCCTGGCTGGATGCAGGCGGCGATGGCCCGGTGGCGCATGCCGATATCGCGCTGGCGCTGCTGACCGGCTACCACCAGGTACGGCCGCTGGGGGCCGCCCAGGTGCACCTGCTGGCCGACCTGCTGCCGGTGGTGCACCTGGACTTCGCCCTTTCGGAAGTGGAGTACTTCCAAGGGGTTACCGGCTCCCCGGCCAACGCCGACGTGGCGTACCACACGTTCCTGCTGGGCCATGCCGACTGGTTCGCCAGCCGCCCGGGCCGGGTCCTGCTGGATGCCCTGCACGCCGCTGCCTGAAGCACCGGGGTCGCAACGGCGGCCGATTGGTGTGAAACTAGCCACTGAAGCGGGGGTGCCTGGCGTTGCCAGGCTGAGAGAGTCCCTTGGAACCTGATCCGGTTTGCACCGGCGTAGGGAGCTTGAGCAGCGAGCGCATCCCCCATTGCGGGCCGGTGCGCCTGCGCGCCGTCGCTTCGTCTCCTCTGGCTGATGACGAATCGAATGAACCGCTGCTACCGCCTCACGCTGTTGACCGCCGCCCTCTGCGCCGCCCTGCCGCTGTACGCCAGTGACGCCGACAGCGCCGCGGGCGAGCGCTCGCCCACCGACCTGGCCGGCATCCGCGTTCAGGCGCGCAAGCCCGCCGCGCCGCTGGCACCGTCGAGCAGCTTCGGCAGCGCGGACTGGAAGAACACCCCGGCCTCGGTCAACGTGCTCGACAGCGCCTTGCTGGACCGCCTGCAGGTGCGCACCCTGTCCGAGCTGGCCCGGCACGACGCGTCGCTGGGCGACAGCTACGCACCGGTGGGCTATTACCAGAACATCGCCATCCGCGGTTTCGCGCTGGACCCGGCCACCGGCTACCGCTTCAACGGGCTGTCCATCGCCGGCGAACAGCGGCTGGCGCTGGAAAACGTGCAGCAGGTGGAAATCCTCAAGGGTGAGGCCGGGCTGGCCGCGGGCGTGATGGCCCCGGGCGGGATCATCAACTACGTCGGCAAGCGTCCCGCCGATGTGCGCAACGTCACCCTGGCCACCGATTCGGAAGGCTCGCGCTACGCGGCGGTGGACCTGGGCGGCTGGCTTACCCCGCGCTTCGGGCTGCGCTTCAACGCGGCCTGGGATGACACCTCGTCCTACATCGAGCATGCCGACGGCCGCCGCAACTTCTATTCGCTGGCCGCCGACTGGCTGATCGGCGAACACGGCAAGCTGGAAGTGGATGCCAACTACCAGACCAGCGCGCAGCGTTCGGCGTCCGGTTACCAGCTGCTGGGCGGCAGCGAACTGCCGCGCGGCGTGGACCGCAGCCGCATGCTGGGCCACCAGCCGTGGCAGCAGCCGGTGGGCATCGACAGCACCAACCTCACCGCGCTGCATACCTACGATTTCAGCCCGGCCTGGCAGTCGCGCGTGTCGGTGGGCCACAGCCGCTCGGTGATCCAGGACAACGTCGCCTTTGCGTACGGCTGCTACTACGCTGCTGGCTGCGCCGATGGCAGCGTGCCGGGCAACTACTTCGCGCCCAACGGCGACTACGACATCTACGATTACCGCAGCCCCGACGACGTGCGCCGCAATGACGAGGCACGCGGCGAACTGCGCGGCCGCTTCAGCACCGGCGCGGTGGAACACGAACTGTCGGTGGGGCTGAGCGCGTTCCACCGCACCGTGGACAAGCGCCAGAACGTCAACGAGTACGTGGGCACGGCCAACATCGGCGATGCGCAGGTACCCGTGTTCGATCCCTCGCCGCTGCAGCCGGGCCCGTCCGCGCGGCGCCTGGACAGCTGGCAGCGCGCGGTGTTCGCGCTGGACCGCATGCACGTCGGCGATGACTGGCAATGGCTGGCCGGCGGCCGCTACGTGCGCCTGGATGAGCGCGCCTACGACAAGCGCGGCACCCCGGAACGGCACAGCCGCCTGTCGCAGTTCCTGCCGCAGACCGCGCTGGTGTGGCAGGCCACCGAACAACTGAACGTGTACGCCAGCTACGTGGAAGGCCTGTCGCTGGGCCAGGAAGCGCCGTTCTGGACCTCCAACGGCAGCACCTTCCTGCCGGCCATGCAGTCGCGCCAGCGCGAGCTGGGGGTCAAGTACGCCGCCACCGACGGCCTGATGCTGGGCGCGGCGGTGTTCCGCACCACCCAGCCGTTCCAGTACGCCAAGCCGGACGTCAGCGAGGCCGGCTTCACTTTCGTGCAGGAAGGTACCCAGGCCCACACCGGGCTGGAGCTGACCGCCAATGGCCAGGTCACCGAGCGGCTGGCGCTGAACGCCAGCGCCAGCGTGCTGCAGGCGCGCGCGCGCGATGCCGGCACCGCGTTCTGCGACGGCCAGCAGCTGGTCAACGTGCCCAAGGTGCGTGCGGCCGTGCACGTGGACTATGCCCTGCCGTTCGTGGCCGGCCTGGCGGTGAGTGGCGGCTGGCGCTATGCCTCGTCCAATGCGGCCACGGTGGATGGCAGCGTCAAGGCACCCTCGTATTCGGTGTTCGATGCCGGTGTGCGCTTCCAGCACGTGCTGCGCGAGCACCCGGTGACCTGGACGCTGTCGGTGGACAACGTATTCGACCGCTTCTACTGGCGTGACACCGGCAGCAGCTATGGCGATTACTACCTGTTCGCCGGTGCACCACGCCAGGCGCGCCTGTCGGTCACCTTCGGCCTGTGAGCGCGCTCCTGCTCGAATGGAGCGCCGTCGCCGCCAGCCTGCTGGGGGTGTGGCTGATGGCCAAGCGCCGCGTGCTGGCGTGGCCGGTGGGACTGCTGGCGGTGGGCCTGTATGCGGTGGTGTTCATCGAAGCACGGCTGTATTCGGACACCCTGCTGCAGGTCGCTTTCGGCGGTTTCCTGCTGTACGGCTGGCTGAGCTGGCACCGGCATGCCGAGCAGGATGGCGCGATCGTGATCGTGCCGCTGCCGCGACGGCAGCTGCTGCGTGACCTCGGCGTGGGCATCGTCTTCGGTATCGCGTTGGGCGCGGCCATGCACACCTGGACCGATGCCGCGCTGCCTTGGCTGGACGCGATGCTGGCCGCGCTCAGCCTGGTGGCGCAGTGGTGGCAGGCACGTCGCCACGTGGCCACCTGGTGGCTGTGGATCGTGGTGGACGTGGTCTACGTGGGCATGTACCTGGCCAAATCGCTGGACATCACCGCCGGGCTGTACCTGGTGTTCGTCGGCCTGGCCGTGATGGGCCTGCGCGCGTGGTCGGCCGCGGGCCATGCCGGGGCGGCACTGAAACCGCGCTAGGCTTGCGTGGATGAACCAGACCCCCGAACTGCTGCGCCGGCTGCTGCGGGCCAAGGACCACATGGACCGCGCCCCGCACGAGGCGTGGCCGGTGGCGCGGCTGGCGCAGGTCAGCGCGGTGTCGGAAGCTTACTTCGCGCGGCAGTTCCGCCAGGCGTTCGGGCTGCCGCCGCACCGCTACCTGCTGACGCGGCGCATTGAACGCGCGGTGGCACTGTGCCGCGACACCGAGCTGCCGATCACCGAGATCGCGCTGCAGACCGGCTGGAACAGCCTGGGTACGTTCGGGCGGATCTTCCGCGACATCACCGGACAGAGCCCGGGCGAGCTGCGTACCCGCCTGGCCGCCGGCACCGCCGCGCAGGCGCCGGAATGCATCGCGCGCGCGGCCGGCCGGCCCGATCTCAAGACCTCAGTTTCGGAGAAGCGGCAGGGCGGCGGGACCAGTAAAAAGGACCCACCAACAACGGAGGTCCCATGAACCAGGGTATTGAAACGGTCGGCCTGTACGTGCGCGACCAGGAAGAAGCACTCGCGTTTTACGTCGGCAAGCTGGGCTTTGTGGTGCACACCGATGCCGGCAATGGCGATTACCGTTGGCTCACCGTGCAGCACCCCGACCAGCCCGGTTTCCAGCTGGGCCTGTTCCGGCCCGGCCCGCCGGTGCACGACGCGGCCACCGCACAGGCGCTCAACGCGCTGGTGGCCAAGGGCGCAATGCCGCCGCTGGTGCTGACCGTGGATGACTGCAAGGCGGTCTACAAACAGTGGTCAGCCGCCGGAGTGGAATTCAACCAGGAACCAGTGGAGCGTTACGGCACGGTGGATGCAGGCTTCCGCGATCCGTCCGGCAACGGCTGGAAGCTGATCGAACGCGCCGCCACCGCCGGCGCGTAATGCCTCAGTCGAGCAGAAAGCGCATCGCCCCGGTGCCCAGCGCCGGGTCGGTGGAGCATCGGTCATGGGCGCGGCAGTGAGGTCGGCCGGCAGCATTGGCAGCTGGGGTTACGTGCCCATGACATGCGCGCGACGGGCGTTCCGTCGCGCGCACGTGTCGTTCCCTCAATGCGCGCCGTGCGTGGAGCGGTGGCGGAACCTGCGCGACATCCATTCGCCGAGGTCATCCATCACGGTGAATGCCGCCGGGATCACGATCAGGCTCAGCAGCGTGGAGGTGATCAGGCCGCCGATCACGGCAATCGCCATCGGTGCGCGGAAGCTGGAATCACCGGCGAAGCCCAGCGCGATCGGCATCATGCCGGCGCCCATCGCCAGGGTGGTCATGATGATCGGCTGCGCACGCTTGCGGCACGCGTCGATGAGCGCGTCATGCTGGCTCATGCCCTGTTCGTCTTCGGCCATCACCGCGTAATCCACCAGCAGGATGGAGTTCTTGGTGGCGATACCGATCAACATCAGCAACCCGATCAACGCCGGCAGCGAGAGCATGTTCTGGGTGATCAGCAGCGCACCGAACGCACCGCCGGCGCACAGCGGCACCGCCGCCAGGATCGTCACCGGCATCAGCGCGTGGTTGAACAGCAGCAACAGCACCATGTAGATGCAGATCAGGCCGGCGGCCATCGCCAGCATGAAGCCAATGAACAGCTCCACGAACACTTCGGCATCGCCCGTGTTGAGGAAGGTCACGCCCGGCGGCAGCTGCTTGACGCTGGGCAAGGCCTGCACTTCGGTCATCACATCGCCCAGCGGGCGGCCGTTGAGTTCGGCGGTGAGGGTCACGTTGCGCTGGCGCTGGTAGCGCGAGATCTGCGATGGGCCACTGCCCTGGCGGATCTCGGCCACCGCCGCCAGCGGCACCGGGCCATCGCGGCCGGGCACGCGCAGCTGACCGATCAGCGCCGGGTTGGCCAGCGTGGCTTCGGCGAAGCCGACCCGGATCGGCACCTGGCGATCAGGCAGGTTGAGCTTGGCCAGGCGCTGCTCGTAGTCGCCGGCGGTGGCAATGCGCGCGGCTTCGGCGATGTCCTGCGTGGCCACGCCGAGGTCGGCAGCGCGTGCGGCGTTGGGCACGATCTGCAGTTCCGGGCGCAGCAGCGACGCGGTGGAGGTCACGCTGCCCAGGCCCTGGATACCGCGCAGGTCGCGTTCCAGGGCGGTGCTGGCGTCCTGCAGGCGTTGCGGGTCGTCACCGGACAACACCAGCTGCAGCAGGTTGCCCGGCTCGGAGCTGACATAGCTCACGCGGACGCCGGGCAGGTTGGCCAGGCGTGCGCGCGCATCGCGTTCCAGCGCGCGCTGGTCGCGGTCGCGGTCATCGGCCACGCCCCAGTCCAGGATCAGCGTGGCCTTGCGCGGTTCGCCCACGCCGGTGGCGCTGGGGTCGCCCAGGTCGAGCACGGCACCCACGGCGGTGTAGACCTGCTTCAGCTCGGGCATGTCCTTGAGCAGCGCACGCGCATGTTCGGCCACGGCCACGGTTTCCTGCAGGCGGGTGCCCGGTGGCAGCTCCAGATTGAGGTTGCTGCGGCCCAGGTCGGACTGCGGAATGAAGGTGGCCGGGATCAACGGGACCAGCGCCAGCGAGCCTACGAACATGGCGAACGCCAGCCACAGGGTCCAGCCGCGGTGGCGCAGTGCCTTGTCCACCCAGCCCAGGTACCAGCCCATCAATTTCGATTCGGGCTTCTCCTCGCCGTGCGGCTTGAGCAGGTAGGCGGCCATCATCGGGGTGAGCAGGCGCGCCACCAGCAGTGAGAACAGCACGGCGGTTGCCGCGGTCCAGCCGAATTCTCGGAAGAACTTGCCGGCGATGCCGGGCATGAATGCCACCGGCACGAATACGGCGGCCAGGGTCAACGAGGTGGCGATCACTGCGTTGCCGATCTCACCGGCCGCTTCGCGCGCCGCTTCCAGCGGTGGCTTGCCCATGCGCAGGTGGCGCACGATGTTCTCGATTTCCACGATCGCGTCATCCACCAGGATGCCGACCACCACCGACAGCGCCAGCAGGGTGATGATGTTGAGCGTGAAGCCGAAGAAGTACATCACCGCGAAGGTGGGGATGATCGACAGCGGCAGCGCCAGCGCCGATACCCAGGTCGCGCGCCAGTCGCGCAGGAACAGCCACACCACCAGCAGGGCCAGCAGCGCGCCCTCCCACAGCATCGTCATCGACGAATCGTAGGAGCGGTGGGTTTCGTCGATGGCGGTGGTGACCAGGCGGAAGTCGATGCCCGGGTGCTCGGCCTTTATCTTGTCCAGCGCGTCATGCACGCCGGCTTCCACCTTCACTTCGCTGGAACCGCGGGTGCGCGACATCGAGAATGCCACGACCTTCTCGCCGTCCAGCAACGCCGCTTCCGTGGGGTCGGCCGCAGCGTCGGTCACCGTGGCCAGGGTGGACAGCCGGACCGCGCGGCCGTCGGGCAGCGCGATGGAGTAGTCGCGCAGCGCCTGCGCGTCACCGACCGTACCCAGGGTGCGGATGGTCTGCTGCGCGCCTTCGATCTCCGCCTTGCCACCGGCGCGCTCGACCTGGATGCGCGCCAGTTGCTGCGAGACATCACCGGCGGTGATGCCCATGGCGATCAGGGCGTTGGGGTCCAGGTCCACGCGCACCTGGCGCTGCACGCCGCCCACGCGGGTGACCCGGGCCACGCCCGGCACGCCGTACATCGCGCGCGAGATGTCGCGGTCCACGAACCAGCTGGCCTCGTCCGGGGTCATGTGCGGGGCGACCAGCGCGTAGGTCATCAGCGAGCCGCCGATATCGACCTTGGAGATCACCGGCTCCTGGATGTCCTGCGGCAGGTCGGTGCGGATGCGGGTGACCGCATCGCGGGTATCGTCGAGCGCGGTGGCGAGGTCGGCTTCGAGCTGGAATTCGATGGTGGTGGTGCTGACGCCTTCGCTGACCGAGGAGATCACGCGCTTGACGTTGTTCACCGTGGCTACCGAGTCCTCGACCTTGCGGGTGACCTCCGCCTCCAGCTGGCTGGGCGAGGCGCCCGGCTGGGTCACGGTGACCGTGGTCATCGGGAAGGCGATGTCGGGGAAGCGGGCGACCGGAAGCTGGTAGAAGCCCCACAGGCCGGCCACGCACAGCACGAAGAAGATCAGCAGCGCGGGTAACGGGCGCTTGATTGCCCAGGCGGAGACATTCATTTCGCGGCCGCCTTGGCATCGGCCACCACGCGCACGCGATCGCCTTCACCCAGGAAGCCGGCACCGTCCACCACCACGCGGTCCCCGGCCCTGACGCCTTCGAGGATGGCGGTACGGCCCTGCACCGCCTGGCCGGTGCGCACGCGCAGCCGCGCGGCCTGCTGCTTGTCGTTCACCGTGAACACGTAGCTGTGGCCATCGCGCTGCACGATCGCGGCGGTCGGGAGGGTCAGCACCGGGCCCTCGCCGGTGACGATGCGGCCTTCGACGTACACCCCCGGCTTGAGCGTGCCCGGCTCGGGCAGGTCGGCATACAGCGTTCCGGTGCGGGTCTGCGCGTCCACGCCCGGGGTCACCGCACGGATGCGCCCGGTGACCACGGCGCCGGCATACGGCAGCTCCACCGTGTTGCCCACGGCCACGCCGGTGAGCTGGTCTTCGGGCAGTTCGGCGCGCCATTCCAGGCGGCCGTCACGGATCAGGCGCAGCAGCTCGGTGCCGGCCGAGACCACTTGGCCGGGCTGGACCAGGCGCTTGGAGATCAGACCATCGGCCGGCGCGCGCAGGTCGGCGAAGTCGCGGCGCAGCTTGGCCGCGTCACGCGCCGCACGGGCGGTGGCGGTCTGCGCTTCGGCATTGATGCGGTTGGCGCGCAGCTCGTCCAGGCTGCTTTCGCTGATCAGCTGCTGCGCGGCCAGCTTGGCGCTGCGCTCGTAGTTCATCCGCGCCAGGTCCTGCGCCGCCTGCGCCTGCTTCAGCGAGGCGTCGGCCTGGGCCAGTTCGCTGTCCAGCGTGCGGTGGTCCAGCTGCAGCAGCACCTGGCCCTGTTTGACCCACTGGCCGACGTCCACCGGCAGTGCAGTCACGCGCTGGCCGCTGATTTCGACGCCCAGCTGCATTTCCTCGTACGCGGAGACCGGGCCGGAGACCAGCACCGTGCGCGCCATGGTCTGCTGCTGCACGGTGGCCAGCGAAACCGGCAGCGCGGAGCTGGCGGCCGCTGCCTCCGCTTCAGCTTTTTCGTCCTTGCCGCCGCATGCGGTGACCAGGGCGAGGGTGAGCAGGAGCAGTGAACTGCGGAGAAGAGGTGCACGCATGGAGGAGCTTCCGTGTCGAAACCGCGGGAACAGGGGAAAGGGAAAACGAATCAGAGTGTTCGGGCCAGGCGCAGCTCGATGCCGTCGAGCATCAGGCCGAGGCCTTGTTCGAAGCGCGTGTCGAAATCGACCTCGCTCCAGACCTCACGGGCGTCCCAGCAGTGCGGGAAACGCGCTTCGGCCAGGGCCATGAAGGCCTCGCCCAGCGCCTCCATGCTGCCGTCGCCGGGCCACGACTGCTCTTCGATGACAAAGCCCATCGCGTAATACACCAGGTCCATCGAGGCGGTCGCGGCGAACCGCACCGAGGCGCCGGCACCGACCAGCGCGGCGATGCTGGCCTCGCCCACCCGCAGCACGTTCTCGGTGGCCAGGAAGGTGCCGGCATACACCCGGGCACCATCGCGGCGGGCCTTGAAGGCTACCCGGAATTCGCGGGCGATCTGCAGCAGGGTCTGCCGCCAGGGCTGGCCTTCGGGAATGTCGCGGGCCACGTCGACAATCATGGCGTCGGCCATGGCATCGACCAGCGCCTGCTTGCTCTTGAAGTGCCAGTACAGCGACGGCGCGCGGATGCCCAGCGTGCAGGCCACCTTGCGCAGGGTCACGCCCTCCATGCCGGCCTCGTCGAGGATCTTGAAGGCGGCACCGACGATGTTGTCCCGGGCGATGGGTTGACGCACTGGGGGCTTCTACCTAACGTTGTTAGGGGGCGAATCTAACAGTGTTAGGTTTACTTGTGCAAGGAACGGCCCCGTCGCGCTTCGTGGGCGCCGGGCACCGCGAGGACACGCATGGCGTGCCCCTACGGGTGGGGCCGGATGCGGCGCGACGCGTGGCATACTCCGCCGACTTTCCCTCCGGCCGCAGGTGCGCCTGCTCCACTGGTCCGCCGCCATGCCCTGGCTTCCGGTTCGTCATGCATCCGCGCACGTCACGAACAGGAGCCGCGCCGGTTTCTGCCGACCGCTGCTGATTGGCCTGCTGGCCCTGCTCGGCGCGCTGCCGTCGGCGCAGGCGCTGTCGCCGGACCGGGCGCTGTCCCAGTTGCGGCATGACCGCTGGACCCCGGACAACGGAGCACCGGCACAGATCTTCTCCATTGCCCAGACCCCCGACGGGCTGCTCTGGCTGGGTTCGCGGCAGGGTCTGTACCGCTTCGATGGCGTGCGCTTCGAGCGGATCACCACGGCCGGCAGCAAGCCGCTGATCGATGACGACGTGCTGAGCCTGCTGGCCGAGCCCGACGGCTCGCTGTGGGTGGGCTATTTCAACGGCGGCATGAGTCGTCTCGGTGGTCCGCATCCCGGGCAGTACGCGTACCAGCGCCAAGATGTCCCGCTGGGTTCGGTGATGGGCTTCGCCCGCGACAGCACCCGCCGCCTGTGGGCGATCACGGCGGCGGCGGTGGTCTGGCTGGACCCCGCCAGCGATACCTGGAAAACCGCGCAGGACCAGGGGATCGATCCGGCGTGGCGACCGGAGCGCCTCTTTGCCGACCGCCAGGGCGGTCTCTGGCTGGCGTACTCGGTCGGCAACACCTTCGGCATCGCGCATCTGGCGCCGGGCGCCGCCCGGTTCCAGGCCTACCCCAAGCCGGTGCAGATTCCCTATTTCGACCAGGCCGCCGACGGCACGCTGTGGGCGGTGGACTATTGGGGCGCGCGTCCGCTCGCCCAGGCCGACCCCGACCCGCGCCATCCACGGGCCACGGTCAGCTGGCTCGATCCCGCCTTCAAGGGCGCCGGGCTGCGTTTCGACCGCGATGGCGCCATGTGGCTCAGCACCGCCGGCGGCATCGCGCGCGTGCGCGATCCGAAGATGCTGCACGCCCCTGGCAGCGGCAACCTGCCGGCGCCGATTGAATACTTCGGCACGCAGCAGGGCCTCAGCTCCGAGGTGGTGTGGACGTTGTTCGAGGACCGCGAGGGCAGCCTCTGGGCCGGCACGGCCAACGGGCTGGACCGCTTCCGCGGCAATGCACTGGCGGCGATATCGCTGCCACGCCGGGAGCAGTCTTTCTCGATCGCGGTGGACAAGGCCGGGCGGCTGCTGGCCGGGAACGCCGACGGCAGCCCGATGTGGGTCACGCCTGATGCCAGCCAGCCGAGTGGCGCCCGTGTGGTCGACCTGGGTGGCATGAAGATGGATGGGGTAACGGCCCTGCACCGCGACGGCAGCGGTACGCTGTGGGTCGGCAGCGGCGGTGGCCTTTTGTCACGGGTGGGACCCGCCGGCCTGGAAAACGTGGCATTGCCGCCGGAGCTGCAGGGCAGCGGCATGATCGGCATGCTGGCCAGCGAACGCGCCGGCGGCCTCTGGGTAAGCCGGCTCAATGGCGGCCTGCTCCGGCTGTACAACGGCACGTGGGAAGGCCAGAACGCGAAGTACGGCCTGCAACCGGGGGTAATGCCACGCGCGCTGGCCGAAGACGCGCAGGGCCGTATCTGGTCCGATGCCGGGCAGACCATCCGCGTGTTCGAAAACGGCGAGCGGCGCGACTTCACGGATGATGGTCCCGGCGTGGGTCGCATCGCGCTGCTGCAGGCCTACGGCGAGGAACTCTGGATCGGCGCCGCGCAGGGCGTGGCGGTGCGCAGTGGCGAGGTATTCCACCGCCTGCTCGGCCAAGACGGGGAGCGTTTCGAGCGCACCACCGGTATCGTGCTGCTGCCCGATGGCGAGCTGTGGCTGGGCGGCGGATCGAGCTTGAGCCGGGTGCCGGTCGCTGAGGTGAAGCGCTGGCGCGCCGATCCCTCGCATGCGGTGGCTTTCGAACGGTTCGGCGTGCTCGACGGCCTGCGCGGCAGCACCGAGCAGAACGGTGGCGTGCCCTCGGTGCTGAGCGATGGCCAGGGCCGCATCTGGTTCGCGACCAACCGTGGCGTGCACTGGATCGACCCGCACGCCATCACGCGCAATCCCGCGCCCGCGCCACTGCCGCCGACGCTGCTGGGCGTGCAGGTGGACGACAAGGCGCTGCCACTGTCCCCGCACCTGCGCCTGCCCGCCGGCAGCCGAGACCTGCGCGTGGACTACACCGCACCGGCACTGCGCATTCCCGAACGCGTGCGTTTCCGCTACCGGCTGGATGGGGTGGACGACGCCTGGCATGACGCAGGAACGCGCCGGCAGGCGCTGTACAGCCGGCTGGAACCCGGCAGCTACCGCTTCCGGGTGATCGCCAGCGATGACGCCGGCACTTGGTCACCGCAGGAAGCATCGTTCAACGTCACCGTGTTGCCCGCGTTCTGGCAGACCGGTTGGTTTGCGCTGGCGATGCTGGCGTTGGCCGGCGCGCTGGTGTGGCTGTTTGTGCGTTGGCGGGTGGCGATCGCGCGGCTGCGGGTGCAGCGCCTGTACCGGGCGCGGGTGGGTGAACGCGAGCGGATTGCCCGCGACCTGCATGACACCCTGCTGCAGTCGGTACAGGCACTGATGCTGCGCATCGAGTCCTCGCGCCGCCGGCTGGCATTGGGCGATGCCGCCGGCGCCGAGGCCGGGCTGGTGCATGCGCTGGAAGAGGCCGAGTCCGGCCTGGCCGAAGGGCGAGACCGCATCCGGGCGCTGCGCCGCGACGAGGCCGGCGTCGACGATCTGGAAACGGCAGTGCGCGCATTGCCGGCCCAGCTCGAACTGCCCGCGGGGATCGCGTTCGCGCTCGAGGTACGCGGCCGGCCGCGTCGCTGGCGCCAACCCGAACTGGGCGAGGTGTACCGGATCGTGCGCGAGGCATTGGCCAATGCCACCCGCCACGCCCATGCATCGCGCATCACCGTCCGCATCACCTACGCGCTGCTGCACACCCTCGTCGAGATCGAGGACGATGGCTGTGGCATCCAGGACGAGGTGGTGGTCCACGGCGGCAGCGAAGGACATTGGGGCCTGCCTGGCATGCGCGAACGCGCGGCACTGTGCGGCGGCACGCTGTCGGTGCAGGCACTGGCCACCGGCGGCACCCGGGTAGCGGTGCGCCTGCCACGCTGGCGGGGCTTCCGGCGCTGAGGAAAGCGCTTGCGTTGGGCAGCGCCACGATGCACGGTGCACTCCTCACCAGGACCTTGCCATGACCCTCCGCATCCTGACCATCGATGACCATCCCCTGATCCGCCAGGGCATCGCATCCATGCTGGAGGTGGAACCGGGCCTGGAACTGGTCGGCGAGGCCGCCGATGCACTGGACGGCATCGAACAGTACCGGCGCCTGCGGCCGGACATCGCGCTGGTCGACCTGCAGATGCCCGGTGTGGATGGGATCGAACTGACCCGCCGCCTGCGCGCGGAGTTTCCGCAGGCCCGCGTGGTCATCCTGACCACCTACCGGGGCGACGCCAATGCGCGCGACGCACTGGCAGCGGGCGCCTGCGGCTACCTGCTGAAGAGCTCGCTGCGCCGCGAACTGGTGGAGGCGCTGCACCGCGTGGCACAGGGCAAGCGCTGCCTGTCGGCGGAGATCTCCGAAGAGATCGCCCAGCACATCGGCGAGGAACCGCTGACCGCGCGCGAGCAGTCCATCCTGGCCGCGCTGGCGCAGGGGTGGGAGAACAAGCGCATCGCCAATGACCTGGGCATCTCATCGGAAACGGTGAAGTCACACCTGGCGCGCATCTTCGAGAAGATCGGTGCACGCACCCGTACCGAAGCGATCCATATCGCCCTGCGCCGTGGACTGGTGCGACTGGACGACTAGCGCTTCATCATCGGCAGCGGCCGCAGCGGATGGCGCAGCCCATGCCGCAGCGAGAACTGGACCAGGCGCAGGTGGAAGCCCAGGCGCGGGAATCGCTCTACGGCGCGGGTGAAGTCATCCGGATGCAGGTCGAAGCGGAGCAGCCCCAGCGAAACATCGATCCAGTCGGCGCGGCGGAACGCCTCGATGCGGCGGTCCTGGTCCGGTGGGACGCGCGAGATCCGGTGGTGCTCGCTGATCATCGCCACCACCACCGGCACCAGTTCCGGCCGGTCCTGCTCGAGCAGGTACTGCCGGGCCAGCGCTTCGGAAGGCGCCAGGTAATCAAAGGTGCCAGCAGTCCAGATCCCAAGATCATGAAACGCAACGGCCACCGACAGGGCGTACAGATCGTGCACCGTGCCCGGCAGCATGCACCAGTGGAAATTGGCCACGCGGTAGGTGTGGTTGCGGTAGGGATGGAAGTCCTGGCCCAGCACATTGGCGTGGCGCTCCAGGATCTCATCCAGCACAGCCAGGCGGTCGAGCATGGCGTTCTCCCGATGCACGGCGCGACGTCGTGCTGCTGGCAAGGGTAGCGCCGACGCGGGCCGGTGGCCGCCGCCGGCCGGGTTATCCGTAAATCCCCCATGTGGGGGCGACGGCGCCGCAGCCCCCGGATGGGGGAGCACCTGCGCGCCCGAACGACCGATGCCCCATCCTGCGCGTGCGTGGGAGGCTGCGCACGTCCCTTCTGCCGAGGCTGCCATGAGCTACTTCACCACGTCCGACGGTACCTCCCTCTACTACAAGGACTGGGGCAGCGGCCCCGTGGTGTCCTTCAGCCATGGCTGGCCGCTCAATGCCGATGCCTGGGAAGCGCAGATGTTCTTCCTGGCCGGCAAGGGCTACCGCTGCATCGCGCACGACCGGCGCGGGCACGGGCGCTCCAGCCAGCCGTGGAACGGCAATGACATGGATACCTACGCCGACGATCTCGCGCAGTTGTTCGAACACCTTGGCGTAACCGACGTCACCCTGGTCGGCCATTCCACCGGCGGCGGCGAAGTGGCGCGCTACATCGGCCGGCATGGCACCAGCCGGGTGGCCAAGGCGGTGCTGATGGGCGCGGTGCCGCCGATCATGCTCAAGACCGCCGACAATCCCGACGGTCTGCCCATCGAGGTGTTCGATGGTTTCCGCAGCGCCTACCTCGCCGACCGCGCGCAGTTCTTCCTGGATGTGGCGACAGGTCCGTTCTTCGGTTTCAACCGCCCGGGCGCGAAGGTGTCCGAAGGATTGATCCGCTCGTGGTGGACGCAGGGCATGCAGTCGGGCCACAAGAATGCGTACGACTGCATCAAGGCGTTCTCCGAGACCGACTTCACCGCCGACCTGGCGAAGTTCGATGTTCCCACCCTGATCATCCACGGCGATGACGACCAGATCGTGCCGATCAAGGCGGCAGCCCTGCGTTCGGTCACGCTGATCAAGGGCGCGCAGCTGAAGATCTATCCCGGCGGTGGCCATAGCCTGGGCGATACCGCCAAGGAGCAGCTCAACCAGGACCTGCTCGCGTTCCTCAGCACCTGAGCACCTTCCCCTGCGCCCCCCTTACGCGCCGGCCATGCAGGCGCGCTGCTTCGTCACCGAGGACCTGCCATGAATACTGTTCCCCCCGCAGCCCTGCATGCCGTGCCGTCCGACGTCCGCGGCCCCTCCCGCAGCGAAGAATTCATCAGCGGCGGCGAACGCGAGCTGTTCATCCGCAGCTGGCGCCCGACCGGGAAGGTGCGCGCGGTGCTGGCCATCGTGCCCGGCTTCAACTCCCATAGCGGGCACTACCAGTGGGCCGCCGCGCAGTTCACCGCGATGGGCCTGGCCGTGTATGCCGTGGATCTGCGCGGCCGCGGCAAATCCACTGGCGAACGTTTCCATGTCGAGCACTTCGACGATTACCTGGCCGACGTGCAGTCGCTGCTGGATGTCGCGCGCTCGCGCGAACCCGGACTGCCGGTGTTCCTGCTCGGGCACAGTGCCGGCGGGGTGATCGCCTCGGCGTACACGCTGGCGCACCAGGACGAGCTGGCCGGCCTGATCTGCGAAAGCTACGCCTTCCAGGTGCCGGCACCGGCGCCGGTACTGGCGCTGGTGCGCTGGCTCAGTGGTCCGTTCCCGAAGCTGCGGGTGCTCAAGCTGCCCAACAAGGAATTCTCGCGGCTGCCCGAGGTGGTAGCGGCGCTCAATGCCGATCCCCTCATCGCCAACGAGAAGCAGACGGCGCTCACCGTGGCGCAGATGCTGGTCGGCATCGACCGGCTCAGGCGCGGTTTCCCGAGCCTGCGCCTGCCGGTACTGATCGCGCATGGCACCGCCGACAAGGTCACCGTCCCCGCCGGCAGCCAGGTGTTCGACGACAACGCCGGTTCCGCCGACAAGACGCTGCTGCTGTACAAGGACCACGCCCATGACCTGCTCAACGATGCAGGGCGCGAAGGCGTGGTCCGCGACTTCAAGCAATGGATCGAGCGGCACCTGCCCAGCGGCGTCGCCGTGGACGCGGAGCGCAGCGCGTGATCACGCCAGCGCGATGCCCGTCACCAGGCGCGAGGCGAGGCGTTCGTGTTTGAGCTGTGCCAGCCACCACTCCAGCGCCCTGCCCTGGTGATCGCCGCGCCAGGCCACGTACAGCAGGTTGGGTTCGCGCGGGTCGGCCATGCGTTTTTCCACCAGCGTCCCGCGCGCAAGCAGGCCGGCCACCCGCTCGCGCGGCAGCCAGCCCACGCCCAGGCCTTCGCACTGCGCGCGGATCTTGGCATGCATGCTCGGCACCGCCAGCGACGGCTGGCCACCGAGCACGCCATAGCCGCGCACCTCGAGCCTGCGGGAGGTATCGGCCACCACCACCGCGCGGTGCTGCAGCAATGCTGACGCGTCGACCGGCTCCGGCGCCCTGGCCAGCGGATGGTGGGGCGCCACGGCGAAGACCCATTCCATCACGCCCAGCTCGAACCAGCGCAGGCCCGGAATGACGGGCGGTTCGTTGGTGGCGCCCACCACCAGGTCGGCACGCCCGTCGCGCAGCGCATCCCAGGTGCCGGTAAGGACTTCGTGGGTAATCCGCAGGGTGACGCCGGAGGCGAGCGCGTCGAAGGCATGGATGACCGGCAGCAGCGTTTCGAATTCCAGGATTTCGTCGGTAACGATCCACAGCCGGTCTTCCCAGCCACCGGCCACCTGTTTGACCCGGCGGGTGAGCCGGGACACATCGAGCATCAGGCGCGCCGCTTCCTGGGCCAGCAGATGGCCGGCCGGGGTGAGCTGCAGGCGGTAGCGGCGGCGGTCGAACAGCAGGGCGTCGAAGCGCGCCTCCAGCTGGCGGGCGGCGTGCGACACCGTGGACGGCGCCTTGCCCAAGCGGGCCGCAGCACGCGACAGGCTGCCGCTCTCGCGGATGGCTTCCAGCAGGGCCAGTTCGTCGGCAGACAACATGTTCGATCCCTTCGAACGAGTTCGTCGCGATTGTGGCACGGAAACAGGAAAACGCCCGCGCAACATGGGCTCACGGCACAACGCCACCATCGAAGGAGATCCTCATGAACCGTTTCAACAGCAAGACCATCCTTGTCACCGGCGGCAGCAGCGGCATCGGCCTGGCGGCAGCCAAGGCCTTCGCCGCCGAAGGCGCCCGTGTAGTCATCACCGGCCGCGATGCCGCCGCATTGGAGCAGGCTGCAGCGGCGGTGGGCAGCACTGCGCTGGTGGTGGTGAACGATGCCGGCGACATCGCCGCCGCGCGTGCCCTGGCCGAAACCCTGGCCGCGGCCGAGGTGCGCCTGGACGCCGTGTTCGTCAACGCCGGCGCGGCGAAGTTCGCCGCCTACCCGGACGTGGACGAAGCGCTGTGGGACCAGATCTTCAACACCAACATCAAGGGCCCCTACTTCCAGCTGCAGGCGTTGCTGCCGCTGTTGAATCCAGGTGCATCGGTGGTGATCAACGGCTCGATCAACGCCCGCATCGGCATGCCCCACACCTCGGTGTATGCGGCCAGCAAGGCGGCGGTGATCTCGCTGGCCAGGACGCTCTCGGCCGAACTGCTGCCGCGCGGCGTGCGCGTCAACGTGCTCAGCCCGGGCCCGGTGGCCACCCCGATCTACACCAAGCTCGGCCTGGATGCGGCCGCGCTGGACGCCACCGCCGCACAGATCCAGAGCCAGATTCCGCTGGGCCGCTTCGGCACCCCGGAAGAAATTGCCGCCACCGTGCTGCACCTGTCCTCACCCGAATCGGCCTACATCGTCGGCACCGAAATCATCGCCGACGGTGGCATGAGCCAGCTCTGACGCCACACCCCTTTCCAGGAGATCGCCATGAAACTGCTTCCTCGTTCATTCCGCCGCGCCGCCACCGCTCTGCTGCTGATGCTGGCCGTGCATGCCACCGCGCAGGCCGCCGGCAGCGCGGCCATCCAGAGCCACACCGCCGACGTCAACGGCGTCACCCTGCATTACCTGCAGGCCGGCCAAGGCGATGCATCGCCGGTGGTGCTGCTGCACGGCTATGCCGAAACCAGCCACATGTGGCGCCCGTTGATGCCGCAGCTGGCCGGCCGCCATGTGGTCATCGCGCCGGACCTGCGCGGTGCCGGACAGTCCTCCAAGCCGGAGGGCGGCTATGACAAGAAGACGCTGGCGCAGGATATCCATGCGCTGGTGAAGTCGTTGGGCTACCCCAAGGTCAAGATCGTCGGCCATGACATCGGCCTGATGGTGGCTTACGCGTACGCCGCCCAATACCCGGACGAAGTGGACAGCATCGTGTTGATGGATGCATTCCTGCCCGGCGTGGGCGACTGGACCCACGTGTGGCTGCTGCGTGATCTGTGGCACTTCCACTTCTACGGCGAAACCCCGCTGAAGCTGGTGGATGGCCGCGAGCGCACCTACTTCGAGCACTTCTGGAACGACTTCGCCGCCGACCGCACGCACTCCGTGCCCGAGGCCGACCGGCAGTTCTATGCGTCCGAGTACGCACGCCCCGGCGGCATGCGTGCGGGCTTTGAGTATTTCAAGAACTTCGAACAGGATGCCAAGGACTTTTCGGGCTTCGCGAAGACGCCGCTGCACATGCCGATGCTGGTGCTGTCCGGTGAGAAGGCCGGCGGCCAGTTCCTGATCGACCAGGCCAAGCTGGTGGACACCAACGTGGAAGGCGTGATCGTCAAAGGCTCCGGCCATTGGCTGATGGAAGAAGCCCCGGAGCAGACAATCCCCGCGCTGGTCGCGTTCCTGGACAAGTAACGGCCTGCCTACCCACCCTCGCCGTGCGCGTTCATCCACTCGCGCGGCGATCGGGCTGCGGGCGCCACCATCACCTGGACGACGGAAGCGTGGTGCGCCTGGATGCCATTGCGAGCGTGGACGGCGTGCGGCTGGCCGCGTTCTAAAACCTTGGTATGCAGCCTGGTGTCCGCGCCGGTCCAACCGTGCATACCAAGAGATGGCTGTGCGCCACCCGGTGCCGGATCGATAGTGGGGCCTCACCCAAGGAGTCCACCATGTCCGACATCATCATCACCGACAAGCTGCTGTCCGCCTCCGCCTATACCGCGATCATCAACGCGCCGATCGAGAAGGTGGACATCGCGGACTGGCTGTTCAACCTGCCCGAAGCGGAGTATCAGCGCTGCTGCCCGCCCGACCATATCTCCGCTGGCTCGACCCGCACCGACGATGGCACGCGCATGTCCATCAATGTCGAGATGATCGGCAAGACGCTGATGGTCCAGCACTACGTGGCCGAAATTGCCAGGCCGAGCCTGTGCCGCATGGTATCCACGTCGGACGCGTTCACGCCCAACGGTCGCACGCGGGTGCAGGTGATCTGGACGCTCAGCGTGAAGAAGATCGACGAGAACACCTGCGAATACACCAACAGCGTCGTGGCCCACCCCACGCAGGAATTCCTGGACTTCATCGCCGAACACGGCACGCCGTTCGAAGACGCGGCCGACGCCCGCCAGCGCGATGGTGGCAACCACAACAGCCGCGAGACCCCGTTGTTCGCCGCCAGCATCGAGAGACATGCACTGGCTTCGGCTGCAAGCCGGCTGCTTTGACGGTGGTCAGCTTCTGACGAAGGCGAGCAAAGAAGCAATGTCTCCGCAGTCCGCCTTCCTGATGGCCGCCAGGTATTCCTGGCGGACCATTGGGCCGTGGGGAGCAGGCCCCCACGAAAACTGCTCGCCCCCATGCCTGAGCAGGAACATGTCAGCCATCACACGCGAGCAGCGGCCATTCCCATTTGGGAAAGGATGAATGAAGGTCAGCTGGTGGTGGAGGCGCACGGCCTGCTCATCAAGGGGATAGGTTCCAAACTCCTGCCAGGCGTGTGCATTGTCGAACAGCTGCCGCAGTTGCGTTGCAATCTGATAGGGGGCAACGCCGATGTTTCGTTCGGTCTGGCGGAAGGTCCCCGCCCAGTCCCACACTTGGTTGAACATGCGTTCGTGGAGCTGGCGCAGGAATGCCTCGCTGTTTACGACGACGTCCTTCCTCCTGATCTGGGCACGGGCCCAGCGCATTCCGTGGAGAATGTTTTCGCCCTCCGCATCATTGAGGTCGGTACGTGTTGCTACCCACCCAAGCTTCAGGCCACGCGCTTCATCGGGATCGAGCGGCGTCTGCCCCTCGTCCAGTGCATCGCGGAAGTACGGGTCAGCCAATGGGTAGCTCCCGCCACAACATACTGTCCGGGATTGCCGCCTCGGCCTGCAGTAACAAGTGTCGGCGCAGCGTCTCGGATACGGCCTGGTCCTCCAGGTTCATGTGTACGGAGGCCCGATCGATTTCCGTGCTGTAGAGCTGCAGGCGACGCTGGTCCACCGCAGCCTGCAGCGGTTGACGAGGCACGACCAGTACCACCAGCTCGCAATCGAGCGCGGTCGCCGCGCGTCGAAGCGTGTCGATCTGGACCGTGCCCGCCCGCTCATTGCTTTCCAGCTTTGCCACCGCAGCCGGAGACACTCCCAGCCGCCTTGCAAGATCTGACTTGGACATTCCCAACGCTTCGCGCGTTCCCGCGATCCACCCACCGCCGGGCGTGCGCGGTAGCTTGGGAAGCATGTCGCGAAGGCGGCTGCCAACTTCATCCAGCCGTGCCCGGGCAAGTCTGCGCATCTGCGAACCATCTCTGGATGACATGGGGCCACCTGTGGCGTTGAGGCTTCATCCTATAATGTAACCTATAGTTATCATTTTGCAACGTCGTTTGTTACCTATAAGTTACGTTATCAGCTGTCTACCATCACCTATAGGTGCGGCCTATCGCCTGCCGGAGCGGTATGAAGACGCTTCCACCAAGTTCCCTGAACGCGCCCTTCATTCATGTACCGGTCAGTTCAATATTCAGGGTTGATTAGAGCGCCTAACGGATAATTCACACCTGTCGACCGTCCTTCTCTCTCCCCTCCCCAAGGGGGACGGTCGGCAAAACCAAATAATAAAAAGGTGTGTTCCCGATGATGAAGACCTCCCTGCTTGCCTTGGGCCTGATTGCTGCCCTGCCGTTCGCTGCTTCGGCTGCCGATGGCCTGTCGTACAACTACGTGGAAGGCGGCTACGTGAACACCGATACCAAGGGCGGCTCCGCCGACGGTTGGGCGGTGAAGGGCTCGGCCGCGATTGCGCCGAACTTCCATGTCTTTGGCGATTACAACTCGCAGGAAACCGACCACGGCAATGTTGATGTTGACCAGTGGCGCGTGGGCCTGGGCTACAACTACGGCATTGCACCGACCACCGACCTGGTGGCCCGCGTCGCCTACCAGAAGTTCGATCCGAAGGAAGGCCTGGATTTCAACGGTTACGCCACCGAAGTGGGCGTGCGCACCGCGTTCACCCCGATGATCGAAGGCTACGCGATGGCCGGCTACGAAGACTTCAGCAAGAAGCACGGCATCAACCCGGACGGCGAGTTCTACGGTCTGGTGGGCGCGCAGGCCAAGTTCAACCAGAACTGGGGCCTGAGCGGCCAAGTGAAGCTGGCCAAGGGTGGCGACAAGGAATGGTTCGTCGGCCCGCGCTTCACCTGGTAAGCATGTAGCTGCACGGTACGTTGTTGGATGGCGTGATCTCTCTCTCCCTCACGCCATGAAGCCCGGCTTAGTAGGCCGGGCTTCACTTATATGGCGCCTACCTCGTCGGGGTGCCACGCAGAAACCCAGCGTAAGCTGGGTTTTCGCGTTCTGGGCGTCCGGGCGGGGTAAAAAAAACCCCGGCAATACCGGGGTTTTTCCTGATCATTTGAACAGCGTGTCCGGATACTCCGGTTTCTGTTCGCGGGCCAACAGCGCGCGCAGGCCCTCTTCCGGGGTCTGCTCGCCGTGCAGCACGGCGCGGACCCGGTCGGAGATCGGCAGGTCGATGCCGTGGCGTCGCGCCTGGCGCATGACTTCGTCGGCGGTCTGCACCGATTCCACCACCTGACCGATTTCGCGGATCGCGTCCTGCAGTGACTGCCCACGCCCCAGCGCCAAACCCAGGCGACGGTTGCGCGAGAGATCGCCGGTGCAGGTCAGCACCAGATCACCCAAGCCCGCCAGGCCCATCAGGGTCTCCGGCTTGGCGCCAATCGCGGCGGCCAGGCGCAGCATTTCGTTGAGGCCGCGGGTAATCAGGCCGGCACGGGCGTTGAGGCCCAGCTGCATGCCATCGGCCACACCGGTGGCCACGGCCAGCACGTTCTTCATGGCGCCACCGAGTTCGGCACCGACCATGTCATCGCCGGTATAGGCGCGGAACGCCGGGCCATGCATGGCTTCGGCCACCTGCTGGGCGAACTCGGCATCGTCGCCGTGCACGGTAATCGCGGTGGGCAGGCCCAGCGTGACTTCCTTGGCGAACGACGGGCCGGTAACCACCGCCAGCGGCACTTCCGGCCCGAGGACCTCGCGCGCCACTTCATGCAGGAAACGCCCGGAGCCGGGTTCGAAGCCCTTGGTGGCCCAGGCCACGCCGGCAGCCGCCGGGCGCAGCGGCGCCAGCGCGCGCACGGTTTCACCGAACGCGTGCGACGGCACCACCACCAGGATCCAGGTGGCGTCCTTGACGGCCGCAGCCAGGTCCGTGGTGGCGCGCAGTGATTCCGGCAACGGAATACCCGGCAGGTAGCGGGTGTTCTCGTGGCGCTGGTCGATGGCCTCGACCATCGCCGCGTCGCGGCCCCACAGCACGGTCTGGCGACCGTGCCGTGCAAGCAGGCTGGCCAGGGCGGTGCCCCAGGAGCCGGCGCCGAGAACGGCGACCTTGTCTGCGTTGTTGCTCATTGCTGCAGCGCCGATCAGGCGTTGCCGGCCGGCTCGGAATCGGCGAGCGAGGTTTCGCCCTGTTCCTGGCGCTGGCGCAGGGTTTCGGCGTACAGGCCTTCGAAGTTGATCGGCTGCAGGAAGAACGGCGGGAAACCGCCGGCCTGGATCAGCTCGCTCACCAGCGAACGCACGTACGGGAACAGGATGTTCGGGCACTGGGTGCCCAGCAGCACGTCGATCGACTGCGGGTCCAGGCCGACCAGGCCGAACACGCCAGCCTGCTGCACTTCGGCCACGTAGGCGGTCTTGTCGCCGGCCTTGCAGGTCAAGGTCACGGCCAGCACTACTTCGAAGGCGCTCTCACCCAGGCGCTGCACGCGCTGGTTCAGGTTGAGCTGCAGCTCCGGCTGCACGGCTTCGTTGAACACGGCCGGGGCGTTGGGCGATTCGAAGGAAACGTCCTTGACGTAGATCTTTTCGACGGTGAACGCGGGGCCGGTGGCGGCGTCGGCCGGCGCGATGGCGCCGTTGGTGTTCGCTTCGGACATTTCCTGTTGCTCCAGAATGAATGCAGTAAAAACGGATTGTTACATGCCCTGCGATGGGGGCGTGTGGCGGCGCGCACAAGGCATGCCGCGCAATCCGGGCAAAATCAGTTGCGGCCCTTGACCAGCGGCAGCTCGGCCTGCTGCCAGGCGGGCAGGCCGCCGTCGAGCACGTGCACCTGCTCGAAACCGGCCTTCTTCAAGGCCTTTGCGGCGGTTTCAGAGGCGGTGCCGGTACGGCACACCAGCACCACCGGGCGCTGCTTGGCGTTGGCCACCAGCTTGTGCTCCGGCCCGAACTGGGCAGGCTGCACGTTGCGGCTGCCGGCAATATGGCCCTTCTCGAAATCGGTGCCCGCCGACAGGTCGACCACGACCGCGCCGCCAGCATTGATCAGCTGGGTCAGCTCGGCCGGCTTGATCGACTTGTAGCCGCGCAGCAGGCGGCGCACCTCGGTGACGAGGATGGCGACGGTCAGGCCCACGAAGGCCATCGACAACATCGGGTTTCGGCCGGCAAAGGCCAGCAACTCTTCGTAATTCACTTAGATCACGGGTCGATTAGCGGGCGCCGATTGTCGCACATGCGGGCGAACCGGCGTCCAGCCCTGGGCCAGCTCAGGATTCCTGCCACAGGTCCGGCAGCCCACTGGCCTGCAGCCAGCGCTTGCCATCGGCATCCCAGCGCCAGATTTCCTTGACCCGCACCGAACGTTCGGACTGGGTGTTGATATTGATCACCCGGACCTCGGCATTGCGGCCGATCCGGCCGTCGGGCAGCGGCACGTTGTCGCCGGCGCGGTAGCTGGAGATCTTCACCTGCTCGAACCTGCGCAGTTCCAGGTCGGTCAGCGGGTGCTCCTTGGCGTAGGCCGGGTCCAGGTACGGCAGCATGTCTTCCACGGTGCCCCAGCGCATGGTCGAGTCGTACTTGACCTGGGTTTCCTCGAGCTGCTTGCGCTGCTTCTTGGTGGTTTTCTGCTCGCCGGCGAATGCCGACACGGAAGTCAGGGCCAGCAAGGCCAGCAGCAGGATCTGAAAGGTGCGACGCATGCGAATTCCCCAATCGGCAAGGCGCCCATCCTACCGCCTTGCGAAGGCAACGAAACGTCCGGTCAGTTCAGCTGCCGGCTTGCCGGCCTCGCCGGGCTGGCGGGCCACTACCTCGATGCGGGCCTTGCCTCGCTGGGCGAAGGTGGCCAGGAAGGTGTCCCAGTCCGCATCGTCGGCCGCCTGCGCCTGGGCCAGCAGGTCCTCATAGACCGGGGCCAGGTAGCGCACGTGGCTGTCGGCCACGTAGACATCGGCATCGAAGCCGGCCAGACGCAGGCGCAGGGTGACCAGCGCCCAGCCGGACAGGGTCAGCGCCGAGGACAGGCTGCCGCCGAAGGCGTTGCCCTTGTCATTGACGTTGGCGGCCAGCGGCGCGCGCAGGGCGAGCACGCCGTCGGCATAGGCATCCACGCGGATCTGCATGGCCGCTACCGGCGGCATGCGCTCCAGCACCTGCTGCAGTGCGGCCAGGTGCGCAGGGAGGGAATCTTGTTCAGACATCAGTACGGCGACGTTGCAACGAAGGCCTCGCATAATGCCCGCAATGAACAGCCACGCACATGTGCCGGATTGGACCCTAGTGTCGCTGCGCCCGCGCGGCCAGCACGCACCGCTGCGGCGCGCGGCCGAAGCGCTGGGCGCGCAGGTGATCGGCTTGTCGCCGTGGGCCCTGGTGGCGCGCCACGATGCGGGCACCCGCGCGGCCCTGGCCCAGGCGCTGGGCGCGGACCGCGTGGTGTTCAGCAGCCCGGCGGCGGTGCATGCCGCCGCGCGGCTGCAGCCGCTGCAGGCCCCGCACGCCGGCACCTGGTTGGCGGTAGGCGCCGGCACTGCCGCTGCGCTGCGCGGGCACGGCGTTGACAACGTAGTGGCCCCCACCCGGATGGACAGCGAAGGCCTGCTCGACCTGCCGGCGCTGGCCCAGCTGCAGGGCCTGCGCGCGGCGCTGGTCACCGCCCCCGGCGGGCGCGGCATCATCGCCAGTACGCTGCAGGAACGTGGCGCGACGTTGCAGCGGGTGGATGTTTACCAGCGCAGAGCGCTGCGCCTGCCGCCCCGGCAACTGCAGCGGCTGCGCCACCAGGCCGGGCCGTGGGTGCTGGCGGTGAGCAGTGCCGAGGCCCTGGCGCTGCTCAGCCAACAGCTGCCGGCGGACCTGCTGGCGCAGCTTCGCCAGGCGCATGTGGTGGCCGCCAGCGAGCGCTTGGCCGCTCTGGCGACGGACGCCGGATTCACCCGGGTCACCCTCGCCGCCGGCCCGCTGCCGGCACAGCTGGCGCAGGCCGCACACGCGGCTGTCACCACCGCAGCAACTTCCTGAACAGGGGTCGTTTGCGGCCTTGCAGGGCCTGCGGGCGGCGAGCGATGCTGTGCACTTCGTCGATCGCCAGCTCGTGAATGCACCGGCGCGGTCGACAAGGATGCCTGCATGAACGACATGGTTCCGCCCCCGCCCCACCGACCGCTGCGCTGGATCGTGCCGCTTGCCGCGCTTGCGGTGGTGGCCGGTGGCGCCGCGTGGGGCTGGACCCAATGGCAGGCGCAGCAGGCGCGTGTCGCGCAGCGCGAGGCCGATGCCGCCGTGCTGGTGCAGGGCCTGGCCGGCAGCGTGGAAGCGCTGCGCCGCGACCAGCGCTCCACCTCGCAGCGGGTGCAGGATGCGGCCGCCACCAACCGGGTGCTGCGCGATGAAATGCTGGGCCTGAGCCAGCGCAACGCCCTGCTGGAAGAGAACCTGGCACGGCTGGCCGACAGCACCCGCCACAACGCCCAGGCGCTGCAGCTGGAAGAGGCCGAACTGCTGCTCAGCCAGGCCGGCCAGCGCCTGGCGTTCGCCGATGACGTGGACGGCGCCAAACGGCTGTATGCACTGGCCGCCACGGCGCTGGAAGACGTCCAAGGCACCGAATTCCTCAACCTGCGCCAGGCCCTGATGCAGGAACGCAATGCGGTCGATGCCCTCGGCCCGGGCGTGCGCGCCGGCATCAACCAGCGCCTTGGCAGCTTCTCGCAGTCGCTGCTGGCGCTGCCCGAACAGATCGCTCCGGCGACGGACACCGCTGCGCCGCCGTGGTGGCACCAAGTGCTCGCCCCGTTCGTGACCATCACCCCCACCGCAGTGCAGGGTCCTCTGACCCGCGCCGAGCGCACCGCCGCATGGGATTCGCTGCAGCTGGAGCTGACCCTGGCCCGTGCCGCGGTTGAACGCGGCGACCAGGCCGGTTTTGAACAGGCATTGGATCGGGTGGCGCTTTGGATGCCACGGCTGTGGCCGGATTCACCCGGCCTGCGCGAGCGTCGTGGTGAACTGCAGCAGTTGCGCACCCAAGTGCTACGCCCGCCGCTGCCCGAACTGGGCAGCACCCTGCAGCAACTGCGCGCCATGCGCGATGGGAGTTGATACATGAAGCCGATTCAATCCGTGGTGGTGCTGTTGCTGGCCGTGGTGCTGGGCGTGGTGGCCGCGCAATGGCTGGGCACCGAATCGCTGCGCCAGTACGGCGAGGTGATCTACCGCGCCGGCGGCAACGATTACCGCTCCACCGTGCCGCAGGTGGCACTGATGGTGCTGGTGGGCCTGCTGGTGCTGTGGCTGCTGTGGAGCCTGGTGGCCTCGCCGTTCCGTGCCTGGGGCCGCTACCGCCGCAAGCAGGGCCGCGCCCGCCTGATCGAAGGCATGCAGGCGCATGAGTACGGCCACTGGCAGCGCGCCGAGAAGCTGCTGGGCACCGCCGCCGAAGACGAAGAAGTAAGCGCGGTGGCCTACGTGACCGCCATCCGCAGCGCCGAAGCGCGCGGGGACCAGGCCGCGGTGGACCAGTACCTGCAGCGCCTGTCCACCACTGATGCCACCGCCTATGCGCTGATGCAGGCCGAACGCCTGCTGCAGCAGGAGCGCCCGGTGGATGCGATCAACGCGCTGGATGCCCCGGGCATCCAGCCGCTGCCGCCGCGCGGCCTGTGGCTTCGCACCGAAGCGTTGGCACGTGCCGACCGCGCGCACGAGGCCTACGGCCAGCTGGGCGCGCTGCGCAAGCAGAAGGTGCTGCCCGATGAGGCCGTGGCCGAACTGGAAGTGCGCCTGGCCGCGCAGTCGCTGCTGGAGGCGGGCGATGTGAATGCGCTGGCCGCGCAGTGGGAAGCCACCCCGAAGGCCCTGCGCAGCGACCCCGATGTGGTGTCGGCCTACGCGCTGCGCGCCGTGGCGCTGGATTGGGATGAACCGGCCCTGCTCAACCTGGAACAGGCGCTGGATACGCGCTGGGACGAATCGCTGGTGACGCTGTACGGTCAGATGCCGGTGGAGAAGCTGGCCACCCGCCAGGCCAACCTGCAGCGCTGGCTGGGCCAGCAGCCGTCCAGCCCGGCCCTGCTGCTCGCGCTGGGCCGCATCGCCGCGCGCCAGGGCGAGCACGTCCAGGCGGAGGATTACCTGCACCGCGCCATCGCCGCCGGCGCCGGCTCCCCCGCCTGGGAAGCGCTGGGCGAGGTCTTCACCGCACGCGGCGAACCCGCGCTGGCCGCCCAGTGCTACACCAACGCCCTGCGCCAGCAGCGCGGGGAAGACAGCGTGGTGCTCGCGCGCCCGGTCGCCCCACTAGCGGCCGTAGTGCCCGAACGCGCCACGGTCGAAGAACAATCCTTGATGAGCGAACCGCTGCCGGTGCGCGACATCCATCGCGACGAACGCGATGAATACGGCAACCCGATCCGCTGACGCCGTCCCCAACAAAAAAGGCCGCCCAATCGGGCGGCCTTTTTTTTTGCGCGATGCGAACGACTCAGCGTTCGACGATCGCCACCACGCCCATGCCGCCGGCGGTGCAGATCGACACCAGCGCGCGGCCACCGCCGCGTTCGGCCAGCTGCTTGGCCGCCGTGGCGATCACGCGCGCACCGGTAGCCGCAAACGGATGGCCGGTGGCCAGCGACGACCCCAACGGGTTGATCTTGGCCGGGTCGATCCTGCCCAGCGGCGCATCCAGGCCCAGGCGGTTGCGGCAGTAGTCTTCGCTTTCCCATGCACGCAGGGTGCACAGCACCTGCGCGGCGAAGGCTTCATGGATTTCGTAGATGTCGAAATCCTGCAGGGTCAGGCCATTGCGCTTGAGCATTTCCGGCACCGCGATGGTCGGCGCCATCAGCAGGCCTTCGCCGTGCACGAAATCAACGGCGGCCACCTGCGAATCGCGCAGGTAGGCCAGCGGCTCGTGGCCATGCGCGCGCGCCCATTCCTCGCTGGCCAGCAGCACCGCCGACGCACCATCGGTGAGCGGGGTGGAGTTGGCGGCGGTGAGCGTGCCGCGGCCGGAGACCTTGTCGAAGGCCGGCTTCAGCGTGGCCAGCTTTTCCAGCGAGGTGTCCGCGCGCAGGATGTTGTCGCGCTCCACGCCACGGAACGGCGCGATCAGGTCGCTGAAGAAACCGCGCTCATAGGCCGCGGCCAGCTTCTTGTGCGAGGACACCGCCCACTCGTCCTGCGAATCGCGGGAGATGTTCCATTCCTTGGCCATGTCTTCGCAGTGGTCGCCCATGCTCTTGCCGGTGCGCGGTTCGGCTACGCCCGGGAATTCCGGCTTCAGTTCGCCCAGCTTGAAGCCGCGCACGATCGCCTTGATCTTGTCGCCGGTGGTCTTGGCGCGGTTGGCGGCCAGCAGGCGCGCGCGCAGCTTCTTGCCGTACACGATCGGCACGTCGGAGGTGGTGTCCGACCCGCCGCCGATGCCCGATTCGATCTGGCCCAGCGCGATCTTGTTGGCCACCGCGATGATCGTGTCCAGCGAGGTGCCGCAGGCGCGCTGCATGGTGATGCCCGGGGTGAGCGGGGACAGGCCCGAAGACAGCGTGGCTTCGCGGCCCAGGTTCCAGTCGCTGGAATGCTTGATCACCGCGCCCATCGCCACTTCGCCCAGCTGCTGCCCGTGCAGGCCGAACCGTTCCACCAGCGCGCCAAGCGTACGTACCGACATGCCCAGGTTGCCAACGTCCGAATAGGCGGTGTTCTGGCGGCAGAACGGGATGCGGACGCCACCGAGAATGGCGACGGGACGAGCGTTGGGCATGGAGATACCTGGCATGGGAGGGGTGTCTGCAACATGGCCTGCACGAAGGAGCAGGCATAATGGGGCCAAGTGTAGCTGCCGCCCTGTGATGGGCCAACTGTGAACCCATGAGCAAACCCGACCCCGGCATGAATGCCCTTGGCGTACTGGCATTGGAACTGGCCGGAGGAGACGCCCCCCGCCACGCGGCCCTGACATCCGCGCAGGCGGGCGAACTGGCCGACCGCGTTGGCCGCGACCTGGCCAAGCTGGTACCCGGCGTGAGCGGACTCGATTTCGTGTTCGCCGGCGCCCATTTCGACCCCGCCGAAGTCCTGCGCCCCGGCTGGCCGATCCACCGCCGCCTGGAAGAACTGCAGATGCGTGCGCCCGGCCGCAACGAAGGCCCGCGCCTGCTGGCGTTCGGCGCCGGTGCCGACGGCGAAGTGCCGCTGCCGTTCCAGGCCGATGCCAGCCTTACCGGCGGTGGCCTGCGCGTGGTGCCGTTCCTGCTGACGGGCACTGACGTGGCCCAGACCACGGCCGTAGCCGAAGCACTGGAAGAGGTGCTGCTGGCCCAGGGCATGGCCCAGGCCGATACCGCCCTGCAGGCGCAGAACGCCTTCGGCGCGCAGATCGAGCACGCCCGGTATTTCACGGTGAACGACCTGGCCGCGATGATGTCGATGCAATACGACAACCAGGGCCTGGCCGAGTTGTGGCCGTTGATAGAAACGGCGCTGATGGCGCCGCAGTCGGAGCAGTGGCTGGACAGAGCGCCGGAACCGCTGCTTCGATACGCTGACGGCGAAGTGCGTATGGCACTGTTCGATCCGGCCGGCTGGTGCAGCTACTACAGCCACGACAAGGGCAACTGCGATCGCCTGCAGGGCATCTACGAGCAGTACCTGATGCGCCAGCGGCAGATGGCTGCCGTGCTGGAAGCGCACGGGCTGCCGGTGCTGTTCGTGCATTGCGAAGCGGGCCAGGATGCGCGGGAATTGTTGACCCGCTGACGGTGACGCCACGCAGGGCGTGGCGCTACCGTTCAAGAAAAACGCCGGCGATGCCGGCGTTCTTGGTTTCACGGGGCCGGCCAACGGCCGGCGCTACCGGTTACGGTGCGGCTTTGATGACCGCACACGCCAGGCGCGCACCGGCGTTGCCGGTCGGCTGGGTCTTGTAGTCGTCCGGGTCGGCATGCACGATCAGGCCACGACCGATGATGTCGCTGTCGTTGCCTTCGCCGATGTTGACGTTGGTCGACACGGCTGCATCCACCACCGCGTTGCCCTGGGCGTCGGCCTTGATGTTGGGGATGTCGCCACCGTGGTGCGGGGTGGTGGCCACGTTGCCGTGGTCTTCCTTGCTCGGGTTGAAGTGGCCGCCAGCGCTGTCGCCGTTCGGCGCGCTGCAGTCGCCCTTCTCATGGATGTGGAAGCCGTGTTCGCTGTTCGGCTTCAGGCCGCTGACCTGGCCCTTCACGTGGACCTTACCGTCGACGACGCTGAAGGTCACGTTGCCCTTGACGTCATTGCCCTGGGTCGGCGCAAGGTCGGCCACGGCGGTGTGGTTGGCGTGGGCTTCGCTGGTCATGGCCGGCGGCGCTTCGGTGGTGCGCGCGGTTTCGGCGATCGGCGGGGTGGCGGTGGCGGCATCGGCCGGCGCGTCGGCCGGCTTGTTGCAGGCGGTCAGGCCGATGGCGGCGATGGCGGCAAACAGCGAGGTATGGATCAGACGCATGTGGATCTCCTTGCGGGTAACGAGTGGAAAAGCGACGTCGGGGGCAGCGCGTTCAGCGCGTGACCTTGATGACGCCGCAGGCGATGCGGGCGCCGGCATTGCCTGCCGGCTGGCTGCGGTAATCGTCGGCGTTGGCATGCACCACCAGCGCGCGGCCGACGATGTCGGTGGCTGCACCGCCGCCGAGGGTAACCGCTGGCAGGCGTACATCGACGCTGACCCGGCCCTGCGCGTCGGCGCGCAGGTTGTCCATGTCGCCAATGTGATGTGCCCCAGCGCTGTTGCGGCCATGCGGCTGGTTGAACGGGTTGAAATGCGCCCCCGCGCTGCTGGCGTCAACGGCACTGCAGTCGCCGCGCTCATGCACGTGGAACGCGGCGGTCTGCAACGGCTGCAGCCCACCGATGGTGCCGGTGATATGCACGCCCTGCGCATCGGGCACCAGCACCAGACGGCCGCTGACAATACTTGCCGAGGCAGGCGCCAGGTTGGCTTCGGCCAGCTTGGCGGTGCTCACCACCGGTACGGCCGGCACCGGCGCGCTGCGCTGCTCGGGCGCGGAACCACAGGCGGCCAACACCAGCAGTGACGGGATCAGCAGGGCGAGGTGGGAACGACGCATCTGGAACTCCTTCTGTGCAAACTAACGTCATGGTCGTCCACGGACCATGAAAGGCACCGCGACGCGGTGCTTACATGCCATGGACAGTTATTCATCCGCCGCGCCGGCGCCCGGCGCCGAGCTTGCGGGTCAGCGTGTTGCGGCCCATGCCCAGGCGCGCGGCGGCTTCGGCACGGCGGCCGTGGGTGATCTGCAGTGCCGCCTCCAGCAGCGCCTGGTCCACCCGGTCGCGCACCTGCGCATGCAGGCCTTCGGCGCCCTCGGCCAGGCGCTGGCGCGCCCACGCTGACAGCATGGCTTCCCACTGGCTGGGGTCGCCCTGCGTGCGGGTGCGCGGCCCGGCACCGCGATGCAGCGCGCTGTCCACATCGGCCACGCCGATGGTGTCGGAGGCGGCCAGCGCGGCCATGCGCCAGCACACGTTTTCCAGCTCGCGCACGTTGCCCGGCCAGTCGTGCTCGCGCAGCGCCTGCAGCGCAGCGGCGGTGAGACGCTTCGGTGGCGTGTCCAGCTTGCGCGCCGCGGCGGCCAGGAAGGTGTCGGCCAGCTGGGCGACGTCATCGCGGCGCTCGCGCAGCGGCGGCAGGCGCAGCCGCACCACGTCCAGCCGGTGCAGCAGGTCGGCGCGGAAGCGGCCCTGCGCCACCAGCGTTTCCAGGTCCTGATGGGTGGCCGCAATCACCCGTACATCCACCCGGATCAATTCGCGCCCACCCACACGGAAGAACTCGCCCTCGGCCAGCACGCGCAGCAGGCGGGTCTGCAACGGCAGCGGCATGTCGCCGATTTCGTCCAGGAACAGCGTGCCGCCATCGGCCTGCTCGAAGCGGCCCACGTGCCGCCGTTGCGCGCCGGTGAACGCCCCGGCCTCATGGCCGAACAGCTCGCTTTCCAGCAGTTCGGACGGAATGGCCGCCGTGTTGAGTGCCACGAACGGGCCCTGCACGCGCGGCGATTCGTGGTGCAGCGCATGCGCCACCAGTTCCTTGCCGGTGCCGGTTTCACCGTTGATCAACACCGACAGCGGCGCCTGCGCGAGGCGGCCGATGGCGCGGAACAGCGCGCGCATGGCCGGCGTGTCGCCGACCAGCTGCGGGCGCTGGTCAGGCGCGGACTCCACTGACGGGAGGCTGGGCTCGACCAGGGTGGTGTCCGGCTCCGGCAGCACGCGCTGGGCCAGGGCCACCGCATCGTCCAGATCGAACGGCTTGGACAGGAATTCCTGCGCGCCGCCACGGAACGCACCGGCGGTGCTGGCCACATCGGTATAGGCCGACATCACGATCACCGGCAATTGCGGGTGCGCGGCCTTGAGCTTGTCCAGCAACACCAGCCCGTCATCGCCCGGCATGCGCACATCGGTGAACAACAGGTCCGGGGCGGGTTGGCTGCCCAGCATCTCCAAGGCCGCCGCCGCGCCATCGAAACCTTCCACCGCATAGCCGGCATCGCGCAGCGCGGTGCACAGCACGAAACGTACCGCGCGGTCGTCATCCACTACCCAGACACGCTGGGCGGTGGCCGGGCTGTCATCCGCCATGCGCGGTCTCCTCGGCAGCGGGGGTGCCCTGTCCGATCGGCAGATGCACGGTGAATACGGTATGCCCGGGGCGCGAGCGGTAGGTCAGCGTGCCGCGGTGTTCGCGCGCCACCTGCTGGGCCAGCGCCAGGCCCAGCCCGGTGCCTTCGGCGCGGCCGCTGACCAGCGGCAGGAACAGGTGCTCGGCCAGCGTTTCGGGCACGCCACGGCCGTCATCGGCGATCTCCAGGCGCAGCGCCATCGGCTGCAGCTGGTCGCCGATGCGCACGCCATGTTCCACCCGGGTGCGCAGGGTGACGGTACCGGCGCCGGCCTGGATCGCATTGCGCACCAGGTTCCATATCGCCTGGGTGAGACGGTCGGCGTCGCCGTCGAATTCGGGAATGCTGGGGTCGTAGTCGCGCTGCAACCGCACCGCCCAGCCGCCTTCGCTCTCGGCCAGGCGCAGCACGCGCTCCAAAGAGGCGTGGATGTTGAGGGGAGCATGCGGCGCGGCCGGAGCCGGCGACAGCAACTGTTCCAGCAGCCCGTTCAGGCGTTCAATCTCCGAGCCGATCAACTCGATCAGCTCGCGCTCTTCCGGGTCGCGCTGGGCGCTGCGACGGGCCAGCAGCTGGGCCGCGCCCTTGAGGCCGGCCAGCGGGTTGCGCAGCTCGTGGGCCAGGCCTTTGAGGGCGGCACTGAGGGCGCTGGGCAGGGCCTGGGTCGGGTCCAGCCCAGGGAACTCATCCACCGGGTGCGCTTCCAGCAGCCAGCCGTCCTCCTCATGCCGGCTCAGCCAGCCCTCGGCGAAGCGCGGGGCCTCCCCGGGAAGGGCCAAGGCCAGCCGGTTCAGGCGCAGGGTGTCGCGCTCGCCGCGCGCCAGGAAGTGGGCCAGGGCCTCGCCCTGTACCTCCAGCGAGGCCAGTGGCTGGCCCAGCAGGCGCCGCACGCTTACCCCCAGCCAGCGCGCAAAGGCCGGGTTGCAGCCGGCGACGCGGCCTTCGGCATCGGCCCAGGCGACAGGGGTGCCAAGGACTTCGAGGGACGGAGACGGTGATGCGGGGGTCATTGCACCAATGTAGTGCAAAACGAGGGTCTATTTCCCCTTCCGTCCGCTGCAGGAATCCCAGAGCGACGTAACGGCATTGGCGGGCCCCCTCAGCTCTGAGGTCGCGCACCACGCCGCCACGCAGGGCGTCGCGCTACAGGTGTCATCGCAGCGCCCGGCGCTGTGGGCAATCGTCCGGATCGAACAACCCGTAGGTGCGCAGGATCTCGAGGTCGGCGCGGGCCCTGCGGTATCCCTGCACTGCTGCCTCGCAGTACCAGGCGATGCTCGCCTCCTCATCCTTGGGTACGCCGCGCCCGATGGAATAGAGATAGCCCAGCCGGGTCTGGGCCGGGGCGTATCCGGCGGTGGCCGCCTTGCGGTACCAGTTGAACGACTGGGGCTCGTCCTTCAGCACTCCGATGCCTTTGCCGTAGATGTCGCCGAGCCTGGTCTGCGCCTGGGTGTCGCCACCCTCTGCGGCCGCTACAAGATCTTCCACGGGGCCGAAGGCTCCCGGACTTTCGGCTTCGCCGCACCACACCTCGTATTCGCCGCGATACAGGCAGAGCGCCATGCGCGACTGACTGACGCCGAGTTGCGATCCGTCCTGCAGCGCTGCCTTGCCGTACCAGCGCTTGGCTTCATCATCGTTTTTGGCGAGACCTGCGCCGCCCCGCTGATACAGGCTGGCAAGGTTGTGCTGCCCGGCGGCAGAGCCCTGCTCGGCCGCCTTGCGCAGCCAGACCAGCGCTTGGGCGTTGTCTTGTTCCACGCCCTGTCCATTGAGATACAGCATGCCCAGGTCGGACTGCGCAATCACTTCGCCCTGCTCCGCCGCCTTTCGCACCCAGACGATGGCCTGGGCCTCGTCCTTGGGCACGCCGATTCCACGCAGGTAGAGCGCACCCAGTTCGGATTGGGCAGGACCGTAGCCCTTGTCAGCCGCCTTGCGATACCAGGCGGCGGCCTTCGCCGAATCTTTGCGGACACCGGCACCGCTGAGATACAGATTGGCCAGTTGGTACTCCGCTTTCGCGTTGCCCGATTTTGCGGCTGTCTGGATACTCTTCAGCAGGGTTGCTTCTTCATCGCTGAGCGCATGGGCGCTGCAGGCCACCACGGCCATGCCGACAAAAAGCACCACGCGGCTTACAGCGCGGATCACGCCTTCCATGGACTTTCTCACTCGTCATCATCTCCAGATGTTCTGGTGGGGATGATATCGGGTCCGCCGCTAATCCACGAACACCTTCGCCCAGTCCTCCCGGACGCTCACCAGCGGCCACCCGCGCTCCTTCGCCATCGCCACCGACTTCTGGGCGCCCGAGGTATACGCAATGTCCCGCTCGTCATCATCGTGGGTAACCAGCAACGCCAGCGAGGCGCCCTTTCCCTGCGTGGCGAACTGCAGCATCTGGATGTCGCCGTTGGAATTGCCGGCGGCAAATATCGGGCGCGCACCGATGCGGCTCCATATGCGCACCACTTTGTTCGGGCCGTCGTCGAACACTTCCAGTTTCGAGGTGTGGACCAGCTTGCCGATGCCGTCTTCTTCGCGGTACTGCAGCGCGACGCTGGTTCCGACCACGCGCTCGGGCGGAACGCCGTACAGCTCGCGGGTGATCGGCCGCATGAAATCGCGTCCGCCACCGGACACGATGTAGTTGGTGAATTGATTGGCTTCCAGGTACTGCAGCAGCTCGCGCATGGGCGCGTAGGCGGTTTTCAGGTAGGGGCGTTTCAGCACCGGGTTCTCCTCGCTGCGCAGGAACTGGTCGGCCTTGCTGGCGAACGACTCCACGTCATCTTCGGCATAGGCCGAGAGCAGGCCGGCCGCCATTTCCTTGAGCGTGGTGTCATCGCCCTCGTAATGCTTGGTGATGACATCGCCCAGCCACGCCTGGTCCTTTTCGTGAACGGCTTTCCAGGGTTGCCGGTCACGTAGCGCCGGGTCTGCTTCAGCCTGTTCGGCAATGCGGCGCAACAGGAAGCCAGCCTGGATCGGCATGGGCTTTTCGCACCACAGGCAGCCGTCGTTGTCGAAGACGGCGATCCGTGCGGCCGGCGGCACGTAGTCGGGTCCGTCCTCCAGGGTAACCCGTGCGACGAAGGCGATGATGGCCTGGCGCGTGGCGCCGGCGTTCCAGCTTTTGAGCAGTCCTTCGTGCATGGATATGACTCGAGGGGGCTTGAAGCTGGAATGCTAGCCCTCGCGCGCGGCGGCTACCTGCGCAGAATCACTGCGCCGGGCGCAGTAGTTCTACTGGGTGCGGCGCCTCAACGCCATGATCGCTTCCGGCAGCTCCACACGCATCTGTTCGCGTAGCGCGTCAGCCACGCCGTGGTAGCGCCGGCGCTGGAAGAGGTAGCAGCCGACGAACAGCCCCAGCATCATCAGCATCGGCCAGGCGGCCGTGACTACCAAGGGCATCGCTACGCACAGCGCGCCAATGGCCAGCGTCATCCAGTTGCAGATGCCTTCCACGCGAACCTGGTTGCGCTTGGCATCCACCACTACCAGCCCACGCATCACCGGGTAGTAGCGCCCGGTGAAGTTCATGCCGAAGCTCTCGCGGAAGGCCATGCGGCCGTCGGGAAGCGCGCGGAATACCAGCGGCAGCCACCTCTGGGTGGCTACATCGCGTTCCAGGCAGTTCAGCACCAGCCTCTCGCGCATGGCGGCGTTGGCGGGTATGCGCTCGTTGAACACGCGGATGCCGGTGACGAAATAAAGCGGATTCCAGGTCAGCTCCAGGATGATCTCCAGCACCATCACGGCGACCACTACGTAGAAGATCGCCATGCGTGGGTCCTCAGCCGCCAGCGGCCGTAATGGTGGGCAGGGCGGCACCCTTCGGCCACAGCAGCCAGAGGTTGCCCTTCTGCTTCATGTCCCCCGCCAGCTTGCCGGCGGCGTCGCCCGTGCCCCAGTACAGGTCAGCCCGTACTTCGCCGGCAATGGCGCCGCCGGTATCCTGCGCGGCCACCGGGCGCACCACCGGGCTGCCGTCCGGGCGCGTGGTGGACAGCCACAGCAGGCTGCCCAGTGGCACCACGGTGCGGTCCACCGCCACGCTGTAGCCGGCGGTGAGTGGCACGTTCAACGAGCCGCGCGGGCCTTCGTCGCCTTCCGGCCCCTTGGTGAAGAACACATAGCTGGGGTTGCTGGCCAGTAGCTCGGTCACGCGCTGCGGGTGTGCATCGGCCCAGGCGCGGATCGCGTCCATGGTGACGTCCTCCTTCTTCAGCTCACCTTGCGCCACCAGCCAGCGGCCGATCGGGCGGTAGGGATGCCCGTTCTGGTCGGCGTAGGCGATGCGCAACTGGCGGCCGTCGTCCAGGCGGATGCGGCCCGAGCCCTGGATCTGCAGGAACTGCAGGTCCATCGGGTTGGACAGCCAGGCCAGCACGGGCGCGTTGACGCCCTTGGCGGAGATCTTTGCTGCGTCGTCGTAGGGGCGAAGCACGCGCCCTTCCACGCGGCCACGCAGGCGCTTGCCCTTGAGCTCGGGGTAGAGCTCATCGAGCTGCACGCTGACCATGTCGGTCGGCACGCCGTAGACCGGTACGGGCGTCCTGGCAGTGCGGGTGAGGCTGCCGCTGTACACCGGCTCGTAGTAGCCGGTGATCAGGCCATCGGCGTGGTGGCCGCCGGCACGGAGCGAATAGACCTCCAGATGGTCCTGCAGGAACTGGCGGATGGCCGTTGGGGTGTTGGCGATGTTGGCAGCCGCCGCGCAGGTGGGCGCCCAGGTGGCGTCGCTCTTCAGCCGCGGGCAGGCGCTGCGCCAAGCGCTGAAGCCGGCCTGCAGGTCGCTGTCGCTGACCGCGGGGAGCGCTTTCCAGTCCGCCTTTGCGTAGGTGGCGGGACTTGCAGACGGCGGCGCATCGGACTTGGGAGTGCTGACGCTGCAGGCAGTGAGCAGGGACAGACCTAGAAGGGTCAAGGCAGGGTGCTTGATTGCAGCGGTGATGCGCTTGGCCTTCATGGATGCTCGTTCTGGGCGGTATCAGCGATTGATTGTAGGGGGTTGCTGAAGCAGCGGACCAACCGGCCGCTCTACCGCTGCAGGAGCAGCGAATGCAGGATGCGGGCGTCCTCGACGTCGAGGGTGGGCGGCAGGTCGTCGCGGCCACGGAAACGGCGGTGGAAGGCGCCGGCGGCGGCGGCGCGGTCGTCAAGCGGGTAGCCGAAAGCCTGCAGGGCCAGCCACGGGTCGAAGCCCTCCGGCGCCGGGCCGTCACTGGCGCGGGGCCAGACGCCGAAACCTGCTTCGGCCAGCCGCTGCCACGGGAAATAGCGGCTGGGGTCCTGCTTGCGGGCCGGCGCCAGATCGGAGTGGGCGATGATCTGGGTGCGCGGGATGTTAAGACGGGTGCACAGATCATCCAGCAGGCGGATCAGCGCGGCGATCTGGTCCGCGGCAAACGGACTGCTGCCGTCGTTGTCGATCTCGATGCCGATCGACGCTGAGTTGAGGTCGGTGATGGTGCCCCAGCGGCCGCCTCCGGCATGCCAGGCACGGCGGTTGTCGGCCACCAGCTGGTAGAGGTGGCCATCCGAGCCCACTAGGTAATGCGCACTGACCTTGCCACCGCTGTTGGCGGTACGCAGGGTGTACAGGCTCTGTTGCACGTTGTCCTGGTCCGTGTGGTGCAGCACGATGATGACCGGGTTGCGCACGTTGTGGTTCGGCGAAGGTACCCACGTCGCCAGCGGGCTGCGCACGTCGGTGCTGGCGCAGGCGGCAAGCAAGAAGGTGGTGAGCAGCATGAGCGGGAGGCGGACTTGGCGCATCACCCGATTGTGCTTGATTCGAGAGCGGGTTGCGCGGGTCCTGGCCTCACCACGAGGATGCGAGTCCTGGATCGCGAAATCCCACCCGCGCAGATTGGGGTCCACGTGCCTGCGCGGGTGGTGAACGACGCCGTGCGTTCCTCGTGGCCCTGAACTTTCTTCCTTCTCAACCCCGAACGAACGACAGGTTGTAGAGGAATGGCAGCCATGCAAGGAGGGCCAGTGCAATCTCAAGGATTCGCGCCCTCCTCCAATCGGTGATCCTGATGATGATCGCCATTGTCTGGATCAACAGCACCACCACGCCTGCCTGAACAACCTGCAGCGCACGCTCCGGGTTCAGATCGTAGACGTCAAACAGGCCAAGGGCTCCAGACGTGTATCTGTTGTAGGCCACCGCATGGAACAGCGCCGCGCACGCAATCCAACCGACGTAGTAGACGATGTTGATCAGGCTCTTCATTCCGCTGCCTGGAAGGATGGATAGTCGTGGCGAGCGGGCAGAAATCGTAGTGCAACACGATGCTCACCGGCTTGCGCACGTTTTGGATCGGGGAGGGCAGCCACGTGGCCAGCGGCTGCGCAAGGCGCATTCCACGAGCTACCTGGTGTCACGAGGGATTGCGCGATCAATGAACCGGACAAACGCGGTGTAAAGAAGGCCGCTCATTACGCCGATGAGCGAGAAGAGGATGAGTCGCCTGGGTGCCCAGTCCACCCAGAACTTCGGATTGGACCATATTGCTTCCCAGGCGCCGCGCGCGAACGCACCCTCCAGGACCAGCCAGCCCACCAAAGCCCCGGCCGCGCCAAAAACAATGTACCTGGGGCGCCATCTGGGGAAAATGCCGTCGACCAGCAAGACAAGTGGACATCCCACGATCAAGCCAATGATGGCACCTATGATCAGGAAAATACCCAACACAGGCAGTGCACCATGCACAGACGTTCCGCTCGAGGACATGACAGGGATCACAAAGAACATGCAACTGGCCACTGCAGTGCTCAGTGGCACTGCAAGCATCCTGGCAGGCAGGTTCCAAGCACTCATTGACAAACCTCAAATTTCTTTCCATCGATTATGGACGGCCAGCACTTGGCGGGCGGTGCGCCCGGCAACCACCGCAGCTTGTAGGAGTTGACCTCAGAGCCGATCTTATCTGTATTCGGCCACGTTTCATCGTGGATCCGTCATTTGTGAAGTTGCGATGCGAGAGCATTGGCATAGTCGAGGATCCAGACATGTGCGTCGCATCGCTGGGAACGGTCACCACCGGTACCCATAAGCCCAAACGGCATTGCCGACTGCGAGAGCCAGAAACAGGCAGCCCCCAGATAAGGCCGCGCCCGGCGACCGAAGTACTTCAATGCGTTCAACCAAACGCTTCTGCGCCTCACTCAGGGAGTCGCGCTTCAATCCAGCCCAAAGCATGAACATGTAGACCGATAACACTGCAAATACGATTGAATGCAACCACGCTGGAAGAACCGTTCCATTCATTAGTACAAATCTCCAAGATGGAAAATTGGCGCGCTCGCGATATCGGGCAAATTGATCATTGAGCGGCTTACAGGCGCGGCTTTAGACGAAAGCGCCAAGACGCCGGTCTGCGCGCCGACCGATACGCCGACGCCTGCCTCGGCGCCGGAATAGCTGCTGACAGCTACGAAAGATCCAGCTCGCCGGGAGAGACTTCGCCACGATCCGCGAATTCCCAGAAGCATCTTTTGACTACGGACATTGAGAGGCTCACTCGGGCGTCGCGCTTCAGTGTCCGCTGACCCGCTCGAAGCTAAGACCCACCGCACCGGCAGCCTCGATACGCCGCTTCACTTCATCGCTGACGATCAATGCGCTTGGGTAACCCTTCAATCGAAACACGTGCCGCGATTCTGTCCTATCCTCGTCCAAGGTCATTTTGAAGAACGCTCGAATCTGTCCAGCCAAGTCTGGCCTTGCCACATCGCCGTCGTCGAACCTGACGAACTCTGAACGCGCCTCGTCGATACAGTCGACCTGTGTCTCAACAATCATGAGAAAATATTTATGATCCGTTTCCTGCCCTACGATAGTTACAGGCTCGAAGACAACGTTCTCATATGGCTCGTCGACCTCGGCCAAACCCCTCAATGCACTGAAGAGCCTCTCACTGACAACCGGGGCACTTGCGTATCCAGCCAGTGAATAGTCGACCTCGCGCCCAGGGTGCGTGACCGAGAGGCTATAGCTACCGGGCTCCATGAAGTTGACCGGCGGTTCGATCAGGTGCCAATTGTTGATGTGACTCACATCGCCCAGAACCCATCGGTCCAGGATAGCCAAGTCCGCCCGCATCAAGTAGCGCTCCATACGACCTCCCTGTCGGCAACTGTAGCCAATTCCTCGCCCCCCCACTAGCGATCAGACCAAAGCGGAAACGACTCGAAGAGTAATGGCGCTAGCATCGTCCACAGCTGAGACTGCCTCGTATATCGCCTCAGACGACGAACGTAGCGACTCTTCCTCGACCACAAACAGCATTGCTGACAAGGCGCGAGCCCTGCTGAATGCCGCGAGGCAACCGATGTCTTCCGATGAGTCACTGGCGTCATGGAGGTCGAAGTATTGCTTGTCGGCTTGTTCCAAGAGTGTCTTAACCTTCTCAATCGCAGAAGCTGCAACGCCGCGCGCTGAGTTCAGTTCGCCGAGAACGGAGAGCACGGCACTATCGTGCACCTGCGCATACTCGACTGCATAGGCACACGCCGCCAGTGCGGCAATCCTCCTTTGAGAAGGGCACGCCTGCCTCAATCGGATCATCAGATCCTCAGACAACGTTTCCAACCTCATCATTCTTCGCCCTGCTTCGGCATCGGCCATCGAAAACTTCCAAAGCCCCACACAAGTACCTATTGTAGCCATCGAGAAGCCACTGGACTTGCTGGACTGGGTGTTCTGGCGTTCTGGGTGTCCACCGTGTCTTGGAGCGCAACGAGCACGTGCCGCCGCCCGACTTGGAGCCGTGGCTGAACACACGGCCTTGGGCGTACACATACGCGCCGGCCTGCGCGGGTGCCCACTAGACCAACCTAGTTGCGCGACTACGTGCCCGGTAGCCTTGCCTCTTCGCCCTGGCTATTGCGACGATTCCAGATCAATCGTAAGAAAATTGAACGTTAATCCGCTCGGTAGAGAGATCCAATGTGAACTCACAACCGCTCCAAGGTGCACGATCAGCCGTCAAGCCGGCAGCAACAGATCAATTTCGCAGCTCAACGAGTAGATCCATCAAAGACGAGTTAACTTTCGCTCCCGGTGCAAGCCAGCTCTTTTCTCCAGCGCCCTTAACCGAATCGTACGTAAACCTGCATGCATCTGATTCCGGTGTAAGCTTGGCACTCATCACCATCTGAGCTTCACCGATTGGCGGAGCTTCCGACAAGATGGAAGCTATATCGGGATAGATATCATTGTCCGCGCGAGTCATTGGCCACCCGGTGAATTGTTGAAGTGATGATTTCGGGTCGCCCCCCGTTATCACCTTCTGCCGAGAGCTGCGCCCCCTGGCCGGTAAAGGAGCCAGCGATTTCGCACGCACGTTGTTCCTGGCCCACCGGCGTGTGAGGTTGTACCCAACCGACATTGATGATTGGATCTTTTACTTTGCAATTCTCGACACCCTTGAAGAGGCTCCTACTCGGGCCAAACAATCTCTTCGGCATTCATCCAGTGGAGTCTGCCGGGCATCTCTAGAGGTCTAACAAAGAAGTCCTCTACCGCATGCCATGCGGTCAGGGGTGAGACCAAGGAGCCAAGAGGAACGAACTGGTCGTCACCGACATCCACAATTGTGTTCATCTCATCCTTGCTTCCAATGGAGTAGTAGGCCTTCCTCGCCCTAGCAAGATCGTATCGAACAGACATTCGACCCTTTCCGTCATGCAGAACTACGAGGACTGCAAGTGAAAGTCCATCTTCTATGTAGCTAAAGACGCAGTCTCCGCCGCCCCTGTTCCACTCCGCGGCGGAATAGTTCAGGAAGCTTTCCGCGTACTCGGAAAGCTCGGGGGACCGATCCACTTCACGACCAAGAAATATGCAATTGAATTCTGACATCTGCCTTACTCACTAGGGGGACGCATGCGGGAGTTCAACGTAATTGCATTGCCATCCTTCATAACGATGTGAAGCGTATCAACCTTCGTTCTTCTCCGCCGAGTCCAGCACTGGAGCCTTGGCGACGCTCAGGTCAACCTGCAACAGCTGCCATTGATAACCTTAGAGCGGCAACCCGCGAGTGATGTCCTGATGGATCGCCCTTGCCCTGAGACTTGCCCATGCATCGGCACGGAAACGAGTCACAGCGATATCTGCAATGTCATGATATTGACGCGCCGCTTCAATTGAGGCGCACGATTGCGGGTCCCTAAGGAACGCATCCAGAGATCCAGCATCACTTTTTCCGTCAGGGTCCTGAGCGGCGTCAACCGCATTTGCGAGCTCGACTGCGATCATCAGAACTCTCTCCGGCGGGATGGTTTGCTCACCCAGCGCTTCCTTTGTCATCAGAATCGAATCTGTCGCCATGACTACCAGCTCATCAGCCAGAGACTCCAGTTCGAACTCGTCTGGGACGGATAACTGCATGGGTTTCATAGGCTTGCGGTCCCACATGGCGTCCAGCAAGTCTCTCAGGCGAGATGGATCACAAGCGTCGCGAGTATCGGGGCGAGAAATCACAAAGAACATCCGCTCGCACGCAGACAGCATTACTGCGACCCCGGAATCTTGATCCAGGGACGCAAGTCTTTTGGTCAGATTTTCAATGTATTGGTCATACAAATCGATCATTCTGATGTTCTCTTTCGTGGGCGCGGATGGAGCCTTGAGGGCGTTTCTGGAGGATTGATCGGACGGGTCACTTTCCCTCCGTTCTGGGAAGCAGCGCCGGTCGCGTTGCGAACTCCAGCTTCGGCTTGCGCTCCCTCACAACTTCCGCAAGCGTAGTGACTCGATGCCTGTAGGGTTCCGCCGGGTTCTTAATTGCCTGCATGCCTCGACGTTCGGCGTGATTACCCTTCTCGCCTGGCGCATTTGTCCGTGTTGTCCCTCTGACAAATATGACGCTGTCTCCAAAGATCTCCCGAGCACAGCTTCTGCTGTGCGATCGACGGAACGGAATTGTTGTTGGATATGATCACTTTACCATCCGGAGTGACCGAGACGGTTGTCACCTTCCTCGCGCGTACAGATGGAGACCCGAGAACTGCGTGGAGAGCGTCGACCGCATCCTGCAACTGTCGATTGGTGAATTTTCCCGCGACAGGGTGGAGCGTGCCGACGCCCTCTCCAGAACCGGGGATCCCCTTCGGTCCGCCTCGCGAGATGGACTGCATGCCGCTGTCGCCAAGCCCCCGCAGGACTACTGACAGCATCAACGATCATCTGCTCAAGCAGCGCATTAAGGCCTCCAGTGCCTGGCTTTGACTTTAGTGCACTTCGCAGCGCCGCAAGTTCACCCATGCTGACCACGGCATTCGTTGGCCTGACCTTGACCGATCAAGTAGCCGAAGTTATGGGGAGCCGGCACCCTCGTGAAGTTTCAGCGACGCCGATTGGACGTTTCCAGTAGAGGCGAATTCATGAAAGCACATTCTTACCGGCTCGATGTCACGTGTCGTCATGCATCGCTGATACAGGTCCCCAAGGATTTCAATCTCACCTTCGCCCGCAGTGGGATTTGTGATGGTATCTACCTCGTGATCTCCGTCGTCGGTGTAGCGACTAAGCATAAGCATGAAGTTTCCGCTGTCTGCATATAGTGCCAGTTCGTAGACTCCGACCTCAGGCACGGGATCTTCACTCAGGCTGACAATTCCGCTCATTGCCGAAAATAGCTGCAGCGCAGCGTCAATCTCTTCATTGGAAGGATCATTCCGAACTGGCAGCTGCGTGCGCGCAGCATCCGAACTTACGTAGAATCCGGCTAGTTTCACGATTGCTTCTCTCTGATTGAGCGCATACCCTGGGTCCAATAGCAGGTCTTTGGTAGACCGGTCTTGTTGTCAACCGCTCTGACACTAAGGGAATTCAAGCCAGCAGCCTGGGCCGCCGCAGCGATGTCGCCCTTACAGAATCCGCAGACGTCTTTTCCGGAGACAGAGATGCTCATGTCCGCACCGACCGCAAGCCCAGCATCATGCACCTTCTGGATAACAGCGATCTCTGCATGAGCCGTCGCCATGTTGCCATTGGGCAACACCTTGCCTGACCTCTCTGATCGAGCAGCGACGCGATCCGCTATCAGCGTTGGTATGCCGGCATTTCCTTGGTCAAATTCTCTCGCAGTCTGATTGTAGTCTACGAAGGTTCTTCCTCCAATGGTGGTCGTTGCAGTGACAGTTGGAACGACAATTCGGTCCGACAGACCGCCACCGTTCTGAGGCGGAAGGCTAAGAACATTTGTTTGAGGCACCTCCAGCTCAGAGGGGTGGCCGCCGGCGGCTTTCGAATGCCAAGTGACCCCGTTACAGGGGCAACTCCAGATTTCACCGTCGCAGCGTTCCCCAGTAGATTTGCCAGTCCCCCTACTGTCAAAGTGAGTGACCGACGACGCTCTTCACTCATGTCGGACGCACTTGCAGCAAGATAAGCGGCGCTCGCGAGCGCACTGTTTATCTGAGCATCCTGGACCGCAAAGAAGCTGCGCCAAGCCATGTTGGTCGGAAGGTAGTCTTCTGACCGGAAGCTTTCCAAGCCTGACCTGAGCAGTCCTTCCATGTAGGTGCTCTCGTTGCTGGTCTTCTCTCTGTATTTGTACCTTTCAAACCAGGTCAGGTTTGTATCCCAATATGCATTCTTGTCTACGCTGAGTCCTGCGTAGGGGAAGCCGATTACGGTGTCCGGACCCGTTCCAGATAGCTGTCCGGTCACCTGACCGCCGGGCGTCAAACCTCCGCCGTTCTGGGCTACCTAGGTGCTGTAGTAGATATCCCAGTTTGCCTCGACCGGTGTCTCAACGATCATCAGGAAATACTTCTGATCAGTTTCCTGACCTTCGATGGCTACAGGCTAGAAGACAACGTTCTCATATGGCTGGTCGACCTCGGGCAAACCCCTCAATGCACTGAAGAGCCTCTGACTGACAAGCGGGGCACTCGCGTATCCAGCCAGTGAATAGTCGACCTCGCGCCCTGGGTGCGTGACCGAGAGGCTATGGCTACCGCTCCATGAAGTTGATCGGCGGTTCGATCAGGTGCCAATTGTTGATGTGACTCACATCGCCCAAAACCCATCGGTCCAGGATAGCCAAGTCCGCCCGCATCAAGTAGCGCTCCATACGACTTCCCTGTCGGCAACTGTAGTCAATTCCTCGCCCCCACTAGCGATCAGACCAAAGCGGAAACGACGCGAATCAACTGCCGGGCGAACTTGAATCCAGCAACGCTTGAGTGATGTGTAAATTTTGGGACAAACACGCGAGGTTCCAAGTGTCCCTGTTCCAGGGTCGACGCTACCACCGTTGGAAGTCACTCGTATAGGAACCCAACCGATAGCCGCTGGGACGCGACATCAAGAGAGAACTCGCAGGCATTCCATGGCGGCCGGCCATTAGTCAAGCCGTTAGAAACGTACCAATTGCGAAGTTCAACAATCAGCTTCATCAGACTCTCGAGGCTTTTTCCGTCAGGACTCAACCATTCGACCTCGCCGTCCTTTCGGATGGCGTCTACTTCAAAATCGCACACATCAGACCCAGGCACCAACCTAGCTCGCATTGTTAGCCTATCGGCGCTAGGCGGAGAAATTCCAGTGAGAATGGATGAAACATCAAGATAGACATCATCGATACGCATCACGTTCCACCAAGGCAAGGTACTAAAACTGCCGCGCGGCCTCCATGGAAGCGCAGGACGCAAGCTCCCTAAGGAACGCACCCAAAGATCCAGCACCGCTCGTTCCCTCCGTGTCAGACAGCTACTTGATTGCTCCAGGTTCGCTGGGTTGAAGAAGTCCAATCACTTCGGCGTCGTGCCGAAACGCCTCAGCCTCATCTGCGGGAACTGCCGCCAGGAGCGCATCGACTCCCCCCGTCTGAGAGACCCATCCAAGAAACAGCGACCTAGCTGATTCACGATACCCTGCGATCCAGCCACCAGACATTACAAGCATGATCACAGTCCACATCGCATTCTCAACGGGACTATCCAGTCCGTCTTGAAATACATAGCGTACGTTGGCGAACACCTCTTCTTGATTGTAGCCCCGCTTGAGCCCCAAACTTCGACAGGAATCGAAGTATGAATCCAACGCAATTTGCTTAAGCTCAAAATAGCTCAACCTTTCACTACTTTCCATTTCTCCTCCCACTTCCCGTTGGCCTCATGACTCCACCATTGTCGTACACATTCACCTTGATTCCAGGGTACTTCGCATTGAACTCTGTGATAACCCTGGAGCAGCTTACGCAGGGCGCTCTTTCAGTGAACAGGTTTACCGTACCGCGGGCTGACGTGTTATCCCCCAACTGCTGAGCTATATTGTTCAGAATTTTAGCCTCTGAATCCACCCTTCGATTGAGCTCAATTGGATCCTTACCCCCCGTTGTTACTGTTTGGCTCTGGAAGGTTTCCGTCACCAACCCAACAAAGCCCTTCTGCTTCAGCTCTTTGCTTGGGTCATCAATTCGACTGGAAGCGGCCATCGTTTTAGGTAGCCCTGGCACGTCGATGTCGGCAACCCCAACATTGCCGCCCGTTCGGGCGCTCTTTGGAAGTTCTGCACGAAGATCGGCAACCTTCCAGGCCAATGCTGCTTGCACGTTGCCAGGTAGGTCGGCGTCACCTTGAGTCCGCGGTAGGATCTTGCCGCCGCCTTTGCCAATTCCAGGTGTCCCGCCAGACTCCCCCAAGCCGGCGGGACTGGTCATGGCATCTACCAGCATCTGCATGATCAATGCGCTGTAATGCTCATCGTTCAAATTGACCTTTCCTGAATTCTGCAGTGCCCGAATCAGGCCTCCATTTGAACTACTCACCACCATGCTGTCCTGCGGCAACTTAGCGCGACTCGCAAGCACGCCCCCCACTTGAAGCAACTTCATGGCCTCATTCACGCCCAACGAATTTCCCTGCCACAGTGGATCGTTGGCTGCGTTAGCGTAAGCGAGGTAGGGGAGAGAGAGATGCCCTTGGCTATACCTGCATAGTTGTCGACGTCAGCTGTACTGTACAAGCCGGCCAGCCCAATAAGGAATTCGGAGTTTTTGATGTGGTTTTGGTAGGAATCGGTTCCGCGAGCGTCGAATAGGCTTCCACCCCCAACGTCTCCCAGCGTTCCGCCGTACGACGACGAGATCCCTCGCAGGAAGCCTCCCGCAACAATGTCACTCGCTGCAGAGCTATTCATCGCCAGCCAACTGTCGGTCTGGTACAACGCCCTCTCAACAAGCCGGCGGCGTGCCTCTTCAACTTCAGATTCACTTGGCTCCGCACCACCTTTGAGGTACCGGGCAAAGTCCTTAGCCGAGTCGGCAATGAGTTTCCCTTCCTTCTCATGAAGGAGTCTGTTGTTTTCGACCGCGTTCCCAGCAAGGCTCGCGCCTGTGGACGCGCCTATCAAACCTCGCCCGCCTAGCCCGCCTAGCCCGCCAGCAATGGCTCCTACCGCCTGCGACAGTGCAAGAACGGTCTGCTTCTGTTGCTCGTTGAGATTCGCAAGACCTTCGGGGTAAAGGTAATCGGCGATGTACTGCGCCGCAATTTCACCTCCCGCAGCAGCAAGCGCTCCGTTGCCAGCGCTTCCTCCATTTGCCTCTGCCACGAGTGCGCCCAGCACGGCGTGAGAGAGAAGCTGCAGGACGGCATCTGGATCCTTGCCGTGGTTGGTGTCGAATCGGTCTCCGATCAGCGCCGCGGCATACGGAGCCAGCGCGTTCGATACCACTTGGCTGCCGCCTTGGCCGGCAACGCTTCCTACAATCGCCGCGGTCACCGCGTCCAAGGCGCGGCTGTACTCCCCGCCTGTGCCCCACTTGAGGGCGTCGCGGTAACCTTGGCTGGCATTTCGCAGGTAGCCCGCCTTGCCATTGCTATCGAGCTTTGAGTAGTTGGCCCACTCTTCGGCGTTGCTCTTCTTCAAATCTTCTTCAAAGGCCTGCTTCGCCTGCTCGCTCTTGTAGGCGAAGACGTCCCCCGCCACCTGCTTGCTGGTCGCCACGACGGTGCCGGCCGCCGACGACATCGCCTGCTGCTCCTGCATCAGCTTTTTCAGGTCGGGCAGCGCATTGATCGCCTCATGTGCCGTGCTGGCATCGGTATTGACACCCAGCTCTGCAGCCGTAACCTTCTTTCCGCCGATGGTGATGTTGCCTTCAGTCAACGTCGCGTAGGACGTGGAGCTGTCGCTGCCGCTGCTTGTCATCGGCACGCCACCACTGAAGTTGGTGCCGTCCGCGCTGCCAAACTTGCCACCGGCCACGTTGGTGCCGATGTCCTTCAACTGACCGGCGGCATTCTTGTCGGCGCCTTCACCGGTGCCCTTGTTCCCAAACCCACCACTGATGCTCGCCGAGCTCGCCCGGTAGTCCATCTCGTTCTTGAGATCGGTGAAGGTCAAGCTCTGCGCGGTCAGCTCGCTGTTGGCAGCGTTGGTGCTGGCAACGGCGCCGCCCACCAGGTTCACGTGCCCGGCGTCGACGTGGTAGCCGCCATCGCCCGCGAACAGCCCGGACTGCTGGCCAACGCCCTTGTAGCTGCCGTTGGCTTTACCCGCACTGGCATAGCCGCTGGCGTCCCAAGCGGTGCCGACCGACACCTGCACGCGCCCGCCCACCTGGCTGTCCTTGGACATGCTTTCGGCAACGTCCTGCAGCGATTCAATGGTGAGCGTGCCGCCGGTCTTGACGTCGATCCGGTCAGCGGTTGCGGTGGCGCCGCGCAGGGTGGTGTCGCCCTCGGCCTTCAGCGAGATGTTGCTGCCGGTCAGGGTGGTGTTCTGCCAGGTGCTGCTGTCGGCGTTGGACTTGCTGCTGCCCACGCTGGCTTCGGGGCCAGGTCCCAGCCCTTGCCGCCGCTCTGGCTGGTGCTTGTTTCGATGCAGTGGGCGACGTCGAACTCGATGTCCTTGGTAGCCAGCAGCAGCGCGCTGCCCTCGGCCGACAACTGCACGCCCTGACTAGTCGGGCGGCTGCGCGACGAATGCCTCAACGAGCATTGGTTTCCGACATTGCTCCATGCCCGTACCAGCATCGAAAGCTGGCGGCGCGACTACAACGAAGAAAGACCCAAGCGAGCGCTTGGCGGGCAAACACCCGCCCAGTACGCCGCGCAGTTGGCGGCGAGGAAAGATAACATCAGCAACGGACTCTAAACCCGCCCGCTACTGAAGTCGGGGGGACGTCGGCACTACCGAGGCTTTCTGTTCCAACGTGATCGCAACCCGTTCAGTTCTACGGACAAATCACCACTCTGAAACAATTCCTGGAACAAGCTCAACGCGTGAGAGATGTTTGAGCTAACGGTCCTCGCGTCCCACTCATCATCGCCGAACCTTTCTGTGCCGCTGAACGGCCGGTCTTCCGGCTCCCACCATTCGAGCAAGTCCAGCTTAGGATCGGCTGATCGTGTCAATGCGACAAGTCTGTACTTCCCACCAATCGAGTTCATCGTAAGTTGCTTTACCAATCCGGCGCCTGGTGTGAGGACACGCAGGTCTACGAATCCGCCCTTTTCGAATGTCAGGTGCAATGCCGATTCGATGCGACTCCACACTGGCCTCTCGGTCACCGTAGCACCGTTACCCGCAGATCTGTCGTAGGCGCACAGCTGTACGACAAACCCAGAATCAACCACGTTAGTTGTCATTCGACCCAACCCCTTCCTCGAATCCACAGGAATACCCGACCGCGCACCGTATCAACAACCTGGAGGCTATTCAATCCAGAGCGTTCTGCCGCCGTCGACAGGTTGCTTTGGCAATAGGAACAGACTGCCTCGCCTCGAACGACTATCCTCATGTTCTGCCCCCGCGTCAGCCCTGCATCGAAAGCCTGCTGGATCAGCCCGATCTCCGCATGTGCATTTGCCATCGTGGAATTTGGATCACCGGGCGGAACAGTATCTGAAATTAGCGTTCGCTTACTTCCGTCGGCCAGCTCTGACGGCCTGGCTGTCTGATTTGTGTCAAATAGCGTTCGCCCTCCTATCGTGCTCTCCGCCGTAACTACCACCGAAGCGTTTGCGCCCGGCAGTGTTGTGCCAATTCTTGGATCTGACCTCTGAGCAGCCAGTAGCTCGTTCAACAGCCCATCCTTCGCTACCGTCGATGTAGCTGGATGATCCTTTGAAACAGGGATGCTGGTGCCTGCTTCACTGTCGGCAACCCAACTAGCAATCAGCTCTGGATCCTCCCTTTCGTTTGTAGGAAAACTACGCATCGCGCGTGAAAGTGAGACATCGCCCGGGTCGTGCGCGGGCATAAAAAAACCGGCGGCCCGAAGACCGCCGGTAGCAACGTCAATGGTCAACGTGCATTACCGCAATGGTGTAACCCCGAAGAAACTGTGACCTCTATCAGACCTCGTAAGCGGATTCGCCGTGCGAGGTGACGTCCAGACCCGTGCGCTCGGCTTCCTCGGTGACGCGCAGGCCGAAGACCAGGCGCACTACCAGCAGGATGGCGACGGTGACAACCGCGCACCAGGCGATGGTGAAGCCTACGCTGACCAGCTGCACCCAGACCTGGTGGCCGATGTCGAGGTCGGCCTTGGTGCCGCCCAGCGACTGCGCGCTGAACACACCGGTGAGCAGCGCGCCGACGATGCCGCCGACGCCGTGCACGCCGAACACGTCGGCGGTGTCATCGACCTTGAGCAGGCGCTTGAGGCCGGTGACGCCCCACACGCAGACCACGCCGGTGACCAGGCCGATCACGATCGCGCCCAGCGGACCCACGGTGCCGCACGCCGGGGTGATGCCGACCAGGCCGGCGACCGCGCCGGACGCCGCGCCCAGCGCAGACGGCTTGCCCTTGCTGACCGCTTCGACCAGGGTCCAGCCCAGCACCGCAGCGGCGGTAGCGAGGATGGTGTTGATGAAGGCCAGCGATGCCACGGTGTCGGCAGCAGCAGCCGAACCGGCGTTGAAGCCGAACCAGCCCACCCACAGCAGCATCGCGCCGATGTAGGTGAACGGCACGTTGTGCGGCTTCAGGGCGGTCTGGCCGTACCCGATGCGCTTGCCGACGAAGTACGCCGCGACCAGGCCGGCCACGCCCGCGTTGATGTGCACCACGGTGCCACCGGCGAAGTCGATCGCGCCCATTGCGCCGAGGTAACCGCCACCCCACACGATGTGGGCCATCGGGATGTAGCTCAGGGTGAACCACAGTGCCGAGAACAGCAGCACCGCCTTGAACTTGATGCGCTCGGCGAACGCACCGACGATCAGCGCGGTGGTGATGCCGGCGAAGGTGGACTGGAACGCAACGAACAGGTAATCCGGCAAGCCCTTGATCGGGGTGTTACCCACCGAATCGGGCGCAAAGCCCTTGAGGAAGGCGAACTGGGTGAACGAGCCGAAGAAGGCGTTGCCTTCGCTGAACACCGCGCTGTAGCCGTAGGCCACCCACAGGATCAGCACCAGCGAGAACACCACCAGGATCTGGCTGAGGACGGACAGTACGTTCTTGGAGCGGACCAGGCCGCCGTAGAACAGGGCCAGGCCAGGCACCACCATCAGCAGCACCAGCAGGGTGGAGGTGAGCATCCAGGCGACGTCGCCATGGTCGAAGGTGGGCGCTGCGGCAGCTTCCGCGGCGGCGGCCGGGGCCGCGGCTTCCGGGCCGGGCAGCGGTTCGACGGCAACAGCTTCCGACGGTGCGGGGCTGACCTGGGCCTGCGCATGCGCGGTGCCGGAGAAGGCACCCACCGCCAGCGCGCTGAACAGCATCAACAGGCACACCGCGTGGAACCGGGCTTGCCACCCGGTGAACAAGGAAGTCTTCATTGTGGGCTCCGAGTGGGGTTAGAGCGCGTCCGCGCCGATTTCGCCGGTGCGGATGCGGATGACCTGTTCAACCGCGGTGACGAAGATCTTGCCGTCGCCGATCTTGCCGGTGCCGGCCGCGTTCTGGATCGCTTCAACCACCGCGTCCAGGCGTTCGTCGGTGACCACGGTTTCGATCTTGATCTTGGGCAGGAAATCCACGACGTATTCCGCGCCGCGATACAACTCGGTGTGTCCCTTCTGGCGACCGAAGCCTTTTACTTCAGTCACGGTAATGCCCGACACGCCCGCATCGGAGAGGGCCTCGCGGACCTCGTCGAGCTTGAACGGCCGGATGATGGCGGAGATCAGTTTCATGCGCATGTCCCGATGGTGGATGGAACCGGCCCGAAGACGCAGGCCGATGTCAGGTCAACCGGCGGCCACTTGCACATGGCCACCGGTTGTTGCGCCGAACGTTGCATGGACCGCGATGACGCGGGAGGGAGGTGTGGCCCATGCTGCGCGTCCGGTCTCTCTTTTCCCCTGGTGGTGCGGCAGAAGCAGCCGACTAACAGTCGGCTCTACCGGGTGGTGCGTGCGGATTGCCGCGTGGTGCGTGCGGAATGCCGCGTGGTGCGTGTTGCCGCGTTTTGGCTCCCCAGCCATGGCGCGTTGGTGCAGAAGCGGTGGCGATGACGAAGGTGGGAGGGAAGTCCTTCGGCATCGCCACCTGTTGCTCAGTTGGCGTAGTACATCTGGTATTCGAGCGGGTGCGTGGCGGCGCGGAAGCGGGTCACTTCCTGCATCTTCAGCGCGATGTAGCCATCGATGAAATCGTCGGTCATCACGCCGCCGGCCTTGAGGAACTCGCGGTCCTTGTCCAGCGCTTCCAGGGCCTGGTCCAGGCTGGAGCACACCTGCGGGATCAGCTTCTCTTCTTCCGGCGGCAGGTCGTACAGGTCCTTGTCGCTCGGTGCGCCCGGGTCGATCTGGTTCTTGATGCCGTCGAGGCCGGCCATCATCAGCACGGTGAAGGTCAGGTAGCCGGACTGGATCGGATCGGGGAAGCGCATTTCAATGCGGCGCGCCTTCGGGTTGGACACCCACGGAATGCGGCACGAGGCCGAGCGGTTGCGGGCCGAGTAGGCCAGCATGACCGGGGCTTCGAAGCCGGGCACCAGGCGCTTGTAGCTGTTGGTGCCGGAGTTGGCGAAGGCGTTGATGGCCTTGGCGTGCTTGAAGATGCCGCCGATGTACCACAGCGCCAGCTGGCTCAGGCCGCCGTAGCC